>Ga0208318_100059_pt1 | contig 46969 bp, 39 predicted proteins | sample Virmet3747_4435_FD_185739 | JGI IMG/M metagenome (GOLD analysis project Ga0208318, IMG submission 185739) | Marine viral communities from the Southern Atlantic ocean transect to study dissolved organic matter and carbon cycling - metaG... | ecosystem: Environmental > Aquatic > Marine > Oceanic ... | reverse complement strand
GTCAATTTTAAATTGTCGTTAGTGGGTCAGTTTTACATTGCCGGTGACACACTAAATTGGCTATCTAATCCGAGTCATCTAGGTAGAGTGACCTTATGGACTGGATTGCACGGTGGTTTCAGTGCTGCGTGGTATTTACTACTTCTTACTCAAATAAAATTAGCAAGCAAAGGTAACTATTCAACGCACAAAATTTTCGGAAAACTGAGCGTTTTTCTAGTGCTTGGAATCTTACTAACTGGGTCAATAATGGCGTATGAGTTTTACCATCGCTTGGCAGGCTTTGGTGTCTTTAACCCAGAAGATGCTCAAGCCCGATTACGTGCTGGTAGTTTTCTAGGCGGCGCTTTTCTTCAGTGGCTTATTTTCTTAGTACTTTATGTTTTAGGTATTCTAAATATAAAAAATCCGGCTCACCACAAACGATTTATGATCGCTGCAGCAATTCAAATGATGCCAGAGGGCTTGAACCGTGTTATACACTTGCTTTCAATACCAGGCTATTCCATGTTTCTTTTCATGTTTTCAGTCTACCTAATTCTTATGTTCTATGACTGGAAAGTACACGGCCGTTTATATGCCAGCACGGCGTTATCGTTTGTTTTATTTTGCCTATTAGTACTTACTATGCACACTATTTTCAAATGGCAAGCATGGGGTGACTGGTCAGTAAAAATGATCAGTAGTATTTAGTTATGGCGCATAGCAACCCGTCCACTTCCCCAACAATGCAGTTACTCCATTCGAATTTTAGCCACATGGTAGCGCCTCTTAGCTTAACCTTAACATTCGAGGGAAGTGTATGAAGTTATACCTAGAGTTTTTATGTTTATTTTTGTTGTGTTTCTCACCACAGCTCTTTGCTAATAGCAGTGGGGCAAATAGAAATCTAACTGAGATACACAAATACATTGATGAAACTGGATTCAATGGGGCAGTCTTAGTTAGCAAAAATGACAAACTCATCATTGAAGAGTATTTTGGCTACGCGGATTTCCAAAAGACCACAAAACTAACGCGTAAACACCTGTTTAGCCCTGGTTCGGTCGGTAAGGAGTTTACTACTGTTGGCATTATGCTACTTGAAGAGCAAGGTCGATTATCTTACGAAGACAAGATCTCAACATTCATAGCTGATCTGCCTGAATGGGCGAAGAACATAACCATCCACCACATTCTCAGCCACACATCGGGTTTACCTAAGATAAAATGGAAAAAAGGAATTTTAACCACCGATGCGATAACGCAACTATTAAACAGTGAAGGTTTATTTAACCCAGGCAGCGGGTACCGATACTCCAATTTGAATGTTGTTGCCCGAGCATTGGTAATAGAAGCAGTAACAAACCAGACATTTTCAGCTTTTATGCAAAACAACCTATTCGAGCCAGCGCAAATGAGGGGCTCTTATCAACAATTGTCAGCGAAAGACGCGTCTCCCGAAAAGGTTGACGGTGATTACCCAACGTTTCTGAATGGCGTAACTGTGTATGTTACACCGATAGATTTAATGAAATTTGAAATTGCGCTAACATCAAATGTATTAATCCCGTTTTCACGGGTTCAAGCTAAACTGGACGGTGATGAATTATCCGGTCAAAGTGAACGCGCTCTCTATGATTTCGGTTCGTTTTCTAAAGACAGTAGGGATACTTTGCTTAGCTGGCAACATGACGGCTCAAATCCGTCCCATCACACATTAAAATTTCACGATTTCGAACAAGATTTGGTCATCCTTATTATGTCTAGCGACGGGAATAAATCGACCTTGTATCAAATAAAAGAGAAACTAGTGGCGCCTCTATCTGCATCTGGGGTTTGAATGTGACAACACGCTTAAGTCTCTTCCTTAGGAGACACTATTCGTAACATAATGGGTAGCACGCTGCTTCATAGATGTTCAAGAATAAATGCTACCGCTTCAGGAGACTTAAACGAATTATGTTTGGATACCACAATGAGTCGTTCTAAAGCGTCTGGTATATCAGCACTGTCGTAGGTAACAACGCCATCACTGAGTAACAAACACACCTCGCGGGTGTCACATTCTGTTTCTTTGCGTGAGCCAATAACAGAGTATGCCCTACCCTTTATTTTCTTTTTATATAACGCGGTCATTAGCGGGTGGCCAGGCTTTAGCATATCAATACTTTTAAATTTGGCATCTTTTATAAACGGTTGCATATCGGGTTGTACAATATCTAAACCTAAGGTTTCCAGCACGTCAGAAAATAGGTGTTTTAAGTTATCCGGAATTGATACTAGCGAAGAGCCAATGTAACCCAGCGCCGATGTCGCTAGCGCTGAACCTTTGTGCGGTGTATCTAAATAAAACACGGTACTTGATTCAAACACAGGGTCGAAGAAGAACAAATCGTGAATGTCTTTTTCGTGCTGTTGAGAAATGATGCTTGGAGGTGCCACAAATGTGGTTTTCCAGAAATCATCGTTAGATTGCGTACTCAGCAATTTAGTGATAATACCGCCCATACTATGCCCAATAAACACTGCCTCTCGGGTAATCAAAGGGTTATCGATGTCATCAATCAGGCTGTGCAATTCACGTCTAATCTTCATTGCATTGTAAAAAGGAGGCTGTCCAGAGGGGTAAAGTACATGCCATATTTGATAGCGCTCATTCAACCACTCATCGTTAAGTACTGCCATGGTGAGGTAACGCCATACTAAAGGATCCGAGTTAAGTCCATGTACCATAATTAACGGCATCTTATGGTGTGAAAGCTCGCCAATAACATATATGCCACGACGCTGTTCAGCGAGTTTTGATCCCACAAACCCTTTCCAACTTAAGGCGTCTATGTTTGCATCGTTGAGTAAAGCGAGGTACGCGGCACCCGGAGAATACCTGGCGAGATAGGCATTGTTCCCAACGCGCACAGTAGTGCGCTTATCAATGGGTTTTGCATCTAAAGAAACAAAGGCTTCGCCATTGACTATTTTCACTCCCTCAAATATTAAGGTATAAGCCCGATAAACACCTTCTTGCGGGTAGTAATGCTTTGGTGCCTGAAGTGAGACTGCGTCTTTCACCACGATGGCCACCCCGTACTCGCCAATAATTTCAGGTTGTAGAGCTGGTTCTTTTGCCTGCATTAACGAAGCAAACTGGATTGGTACCGTTAAATTAATACTGGTATGTAAATGCGCTTTATCTTCTTTTTTAGCGATTTTAAGCGTAATCAATCGTTTAAGCGCATCGCGATTACGCTTTAAGGCAAACTGTCTTTTCGCCTTGCTTACATCAGTCCGCCCAAGAAGCGCTTGAGAACAAAGCAAACTATTTATCACACCCTGGGTACTTTGGGTTGGAGTGGAAAGGCACTGAGAATAAAGCGCGACTGTGCTTTTATCAGTATAGTCAGTAATATAAACGGGTTTGCGCACCAGGGCTAAGTCGAGTGAAGGCGGTTCTGGTTTATAATAGGTCGAGCCACAACCTGCTAGCCAGCATAGAGTAATAAACCCTAATACCAGAAAAAAATCACGCCGCATTAAATCGCTACCAATGGAGATGAAACCGATGAGGCCTTGATTATGCGCAATGTTTGTTCAATTTACTACTCGTACCTGTCATCTATATGTACAATTAAATTAAGTTATTTACTGCGGATAATAACGACTTCCGGTATAATCCGCGGCCATTTTCAGCGCAGTCACTTACTTGGTAATGTTTAATGTCAGTAGAAACTTTCGACCCTAAAAAAGCCGTCAATAAAACCACGACACTGGAAACCCCAGTAAAAGTGCTTAATGAGACTAAGCCAAGCACAAGTACCGCGGGTAACAGAATTGGATTTGTAAGCCTCGGTTGCCCCAAAAACCTCGTTGACTCTGAGCGAATCCTTACGCAGCTGCGTACCGAAGGCTACGATGTAGTGCCTACGTATAACGATGCTGATCTCGTTATCGTTAACACATGTGGGTTTATAGATGCGGCTGTAGAAGAGTCGTTAGACACCATAGGTGAAGCGCTAAAAGAAAATGGCAAAGTCATTGTAACCGGGTGTTTAGGTGTAAAAGAAGATGAAATTCGAGAATTACACCCTAACGTATTGGCCATTACAGGCCCTCATGCCTATGAAACAGTGGTAGAGCAAGTTCATGATCATCTCCCACAGCCTCAGCATAACCCGTTTGAAGATTTGATCCCCGACCATGGTGTAAAACTCACACCTCGTCACTACGCATATTTAAAGATTTCCGAAGGGTGTAATCATCGTTGTACATTTTGCATAATACCTTCTATGCGAGGCGACTTGGTTAGCCGTCCTGTTGGCAACGTACTAGACGAGGCTAAACGCCTTAAAGACGCCGGGGTAAAAGAACTTTTAGTTATCTCTCAAGACACGAGTGCCTATGGTGTAGATGTTAAACACCGTACGGGCTTTTGGGACGGCATGCCGGTGAAAACCCACATGCAACAGCTGTGTGAAAAGTTAGGTGAAATGGGTATATGGGTTCGCCTTCATTATGTTTACCCCTACCCCCACGTTGACGCCTTAATTGAATTGATGAATGAAGGCAAGATACTCCCTTACTTAGACATTCCTTTTCAGCATGCCAACAAACGTATTTTGAGATTGATGAAACGCCCAGGCAGTGCGGAACGTGTTTTAGAACGCGTTAAGAAATGGCGTGAACAATGCCCTTCTTTGGTTATTCGCTCTACCTTTATTGTTGGCTTTCCTGGCGAAACCGAAGAAGAGTTTGAAGAGCTTCTCGACTTTTTACGCGAAGCACAGCTTGACCGCGTGGGAGCCTTTGCCTATTCGCCGGTGGAAGGCGCAAGAGCTAATGACCTACCGGATCCCGTGCCAGAAGACATTAAGCAAGCCCGATTAGCCCGATTTATGGAAGTACAAGGTGAAATAAGTGCTCAGCGTTTGCAAGACAGAATTGGCAACGAGTATCAAGTTGTTATCGACAGTGTGGACAGTGAAGGTGCGGTAGGACGAACGTATGCCGATGCGCCAGAGGTTGACGGTCTGGTGCACTTAAATGGTGTGTATGATGTCAAACCCGGTGATCGTGTATGGGCAGAAGTTATTCATGCCAACGAACACGACGTGTGGGCCGTGTTGTCAGAAGATCAGGACGATTAGCCACTCTTACTTTGGCTAATCAAACCTTTGCAGCGCCGTGATACTTGCGGCGCTTGTTACCAAGGTATTTTGTCGCCGTTAGCATGGAAAAACTGCCCGGTATTATTTAACGCAAGTTCAGCTATTCTCTCGTACAGTTGACCCGCTGCCGTATCAGCATCTATATCGCCGTTACCGTTCACCATTTCTGTTTGTACAAAACCGGGGTGAAACAAACCCACCGCAATCCCTTTAGGCTTTAAATCTTGAGCGAGAGACACGCCTGCGGCATTCAGCGCAGCTTTGGACATACGATAACCGTAATATCCCCCTGAACTGTTGTCTTCCATGGAACCCATGCGGCTCGTTATAAGCGCAATCTTACCGTCGGAAGAAAGCGAAGGCAGTAAAGCCTGTGTGACTAGCAATGGGCCAAGCGCGTTAACCCTGAATTGATAATCTATAGTGTGGGGGTCCCAATCGCCTAGCCCCTCTTTGCCCAATACGCCGGCATTGTTAATTAACAAATCGATAGAGACATTGGCTAAAGGCGCAAGCGCATCAGGTAAAAATTCTGGCTTTGAAACATCCACGCCTATCACAACCGTGGCACCCGATACGTTTAAGTCGTCACAACTATTTCGGCATGTTGCATAAACATGATGCCCTTGTGAAACGTAGTGTTTAACCAGCGCTAAGCCTATACCTCTATTTCCACCTGTGATGACCACGTTCATAAAGACCTCCTTTTACTTGGAAACAAACACTGGAAGCGGCCCTTTTAAATCAAGGCTTACCCTTTCAACAAACGGGCGAGATCGTCCGGCGTATCCACCCCCACAGGTGGCGGAGCTTTCGCAACATCGCAATGGATTTTATCGCCGTACCATAGTGCCCGTAGTTGCTCTAGTGATTCAATATGCTCTAATGCGCTTGGGGCATAACTTACGTAACGTTGCACATAATTAGCCCGGTACGCATAAATGCCTATATGGCGAAAATACAATGTTGGATCAGCATCACTTGGGTTAGCCATCATACGATTGCGTTCAAATGGAATAGCCGCACGGGAAAAGTAAATCGCTTCGTTATGTGTATTGACTAACACTTTCACCACATTAGGATTAAGAACGTCTTCTGCGTTTGAAATAGGCGTTGAAAGTGTGGCCATTTCACATTGCTTTGCTACCGCCAAGTTTGACGCAACTTGCTGAATATTCTGCGCGGGTATAAAAGGTTCATCGCCTTGCACGTTCACCACAATACTGTCACCGCTGATGTGTTCTTTTTCTAATACTTCAGCAATTCGCTCGGTGCCGGATTGATGGGTGCTTGCCGTCATGCATACAGTGGCAAATGAACGCGCCACCTCTTGAATGCGAGCATCGTCAGTGGCAACAATAACCTTACTGGCCCCCGCTTCATGGGCTCTGTCTACCACGTGCTGTATCATAGGTTTACCTTGAATATCTGCCAAAGGTTTACCTGGAAAACGTGTGGAGCCGTAACGTGCAGGAATGACAACTGTAAAAGACATATGCACTACCTAGTTTCGTCAACTTCATCAAGCGTGAGTGCAGTGGCATGACTCTCTATTAACACAGGGATACCGTCTTTAATGTCAAACGCTAACCGGTCGAAGCGACACACCAATTGTGTATTATTGTCTGCCAGTACCAGTTTTCCCTTACACACAGGGCAAGCCAATACTTCTAAGAGTCTTTTATCAAAAGCCATTGTTGTATTCCTAAATCATTCATCTTTAAGTGCGGTGAGCCGTGTTTAATTTGTTCTCGATAAGCGTAAACACGGCGTCATCTATTTTTGCCGTAACCGGTAAGAACCAGCAATCATCATGTGCAAAGCCTGCCACTTTCACTGCGTCCTTTTCTGTCATTAATACAGTTCCCGAAGGAATATCCTCTGGTGAGAATTGATAATGATCGGGATAGGGACAGGTTTTATCAAGGTGAACCCCTAACCCGGTTAGTTGAGAAAAGAACCGTTCAGGTGCACCAATGCCTGCTAAGGCAGTAACGCGCTTTCCTTGAAAGTATGTTAACTCAGTTCTCTTTACGTTATTTTTTACCGATGTTGGTAGTTCAGCCTCTAACGCCATCATGAACTGGGGTGTCGTACCACTCGCTAGGTGAGGTTGAGTGTTATTCTGTCGATTATGTATAATGGCATCTACGGTTGCTAGTCGCCAGCGCCCTTCTCTTAATGGCCCCATAGGCATTAAAAAGCCACTGCCAATTAGCCGTTCGTCCATGACAACCAATTCTATATCGCGAGCTAACGCATAGTGCTGTAAGCCGTCGTCACAAATAATAATATCGCAGTGCAACTCATCGCAGAGAAACCGAGCTCCGCGTGCTCTTAGCGGGTCAACCACCACAGGTACTCCTGAGCGAATTGCCAGCAATCGTGGCTCATCACCCACTTCCTCTGGGCTATCGGTTTCTAAAACTTGCCTTGGGTAAGTGTCTGACTTGCCGCCATAGCCTCGGCTCAATATACCAACACGTTTGCCTTTATGGGAAAAATATTGCGCTAGCGCCAGTACCACCGGGGTCTTTCCATTGCCCCCTACAGAAATATTACCCACAATAATAACGCTAGCGTTAACACGGGTGCTTTGCTTAATGCCAAAGCGGTAAGCTAACCGGCGCATATGCGAAACACTCCAAAACAGCAACACTAGAGGGCTTAACAACCAAACCCACCACGCCCCTTTATGCCATTGCCTCACAAGTGTTTCCACTAGTGGTCACCAAATTGAAGCGCATGAAGTTGTGCATAATGACCACCTTTCTCAAGTAATTCATCATGCTTGCCGCTTTCAATAATACGTCCTTGTTCAACCACCATGATCACATCAGCACTTTCTATTGTTGAAAGCCTATGGGCCACTACAATACTGGTACATTTTTGCTGTAGCGTTTCTAATGCGTCTTGAATCAAACGTTCTGACTCTGTGTCCAATGCAGAGGTGGCTTCATCTAAAATTAAAATGGGTGCGTCGGCCAATATAGCCCGTGCAATCGCAATTCGTTGGCGCTGTCCGCCCGACAACATTAAGCCGTTTTCGCCAATGACGGTATCTAAACCATCAGGAAGGTTGTCTAAAAATTCTTCCACATGGGCCATTTTAACGGCATGCTCAATTTGCTCGCGGCTAACGGTCTCTTTTGCACCATAAGCAATGTTGTTCGCAATAGAGTCGTTAAACAGGGTGACATTTTGCGAAACCACTGCAAATTGCGCCCGTAACGACTTTAAATCAATGGTTTCTAGAGATTTATCGTCCAGTTTTACCTGACCCTGTTGGGGTGAGTAAAAGCGAGTAAGCAAAGAGGATATTGTGGATTTACCACTCCCCGAGCGTCCTACCAAAGCAATAGACTGACCTGGTTCGGCTTTAAATGACACTTCCGTTAACGCTGGTGTATGTTTGCCTGGATAAGTAAAGGTAACATTATCAAACTCTATTTTTCCCTTGGCTCTCTCTAATTTTAAGCCACCGCTGTCGGCCTCATCGCTACGATCTAAAATATCAAAAATGCTCGAACACGCCGCCATGCCTTTTTGAAATTCATTATTTATGGTAGTGAGTTGTTTAAGTGGCTTTAATAACATCACCATACAAAACACCACGTTAATGAATACGCCAGCGGTTAACTTTTCTAGCATGCCCGGCGTACTGGCAATGTATAACACTACCGCCAGAGCAATAGAGGCAATAACTTGAATAGACGACACACTAAGAATCTGTGTCACCGCCAGTTTCATGGTTTGTTGGCGATTATGGTTGTTTTTCTGGGCAAAACGTTTTTGTTCTATTTTTTGGCCACCGAACATAATCACCACTTTGTGACCTTTAACCGCTTGCTCTACTGCGGACGTGAGGTTCCCCATTGATTGCTGTATGTTTTTACTTACCACTCTAAAGCGCTTACTAACTACTGACACAATCACGGCCACTAAGGGGCCTATCAAAAGAAATATCAATGACAATTGCCACGAGTAATAAAACATGACCGCAAGTAATCCAATTACAAGCGCGCCTTCGCGTACCAAGGTGAGTAATGCTTTGCCGGAGGCATTCGCTACCTGCTCAGTATCGTAGGTAACCTTACTAATTAAGCTGCCAACAGCTTGGGTATCGTGAAATGATACGGGCAGATGAATGTACTTACTAAACAATTGCTGACGCATGCGCATCACGACTTGAGAACCAATCCAAGTTAACGTGAATGTACCTAAAAAGTTGAACAAACCGCGAATAATAAACAAAGGGACGATAGCGAACGCGGCAAGCCTCAAATATTCATGATCGTTATTCCCTAACGACTCATCAATCATGGGCTGTAACTGCGCAAACACAAAGGTATCTACGGCAGAATAGCCAATCATCCCTACAATGGCGGCGAAAAAAGGAAGTTTAAAATCACGCAAATAGCGTAAAAAACGCTTAACCTGTGAAGCGGATGTATCGGTTTGCTGCATCAGTTAATGTGAACCTGTTTGGAATTAAAGTTATACCCTACCATTGTACTCGCTTCTTGCTTTTTTCCCTAATCTTGCAGGTACCTAGGTGGTTTATTAACCATGAACCAACGTTTTGTTGAACCTGATCGTGTAGGCTCTACTATGATGCCCTTTGATGAAAATTCAAGGCGTATATAGCCAAATTCACTCGTGGTGAATTGACGGGCACCAAATGCTTCATAACGTTGATATACTTTTTTGGAAGGAAACTGCCACCGGTTCTCATACCCTTGCGTGTACATGACATACTGGGGGGATACTGATGTTATAAACGCCTGTGTAGACGAAGTTTTACTGCCATGGTGAGGGGCAATTAACACATTTGCTGAAGGTAATTGTGTTGTTTTAATCAACGCATACTCTGCTTCACGTTCGATATCGCCAGGTAATAATATCCGATAATGGCCGTCAGAAATTGAAACCACACACGAAGTATTATTGCTGTTAACGTGATTCCCAGCTTGCGGCCAGTGGAAGCTTACGATAAGCCCTTGCCATTCAAACGCCTCGCCCTGAGTACAGCCATTGAGTGGGCTAAACCACTGCGTAGGACCTGATTGAGCACGGGGCAGCGCTTTATTTGTGCTCGTCTGGCTTAACCATGTCGACAGCGCATCAACACCGCCAGCATGATCTGTATCACTATGACTCACTACAACGAAGTCGACATCATTCGCATTAATTTGTGCGAGATATTGCGGTATTACACTTTCAGCAATGGGCGCTTTACCCTGATAAACAGGGCCGGTGTCTATTATGCCTGCTCTATGGCCACGTGTGAGCGCAATGGCAGTTCCCTGCCCTGCATCAAAAACATGAACGTACCAGCGTGCTGGGTTGTAAGGGGTGCTGATTGCGAAAATAAAGGGGAAAAGGCACAACAAAATGCCACGCTTTTGGCCATAAAAGGTAGGCAAGATGGCAATGATCAACGCGAAACACAGTGCCATCATAACTTGAGGTTCAAAAGACACTAAAAATGCACTGTGAGGCCAATCTGACAGGAACCGCAAAAACCTAAGTAGCTGGCTAAATGCATCATCAAGAAGCCACATTCCCTGCATTGCCCACCCCGCTGCGCTGGGTAGCAAGGTGTCACAGCAAGCAGCGATGATAAACAGCGCTATGGCAATGGGCAGCAAAAGGCTGATTAAGGGCACCAACACCAAGTTAGCGACAATTCCCGTCAAACTCGCTTGGCCAAACCAAAGTAGTGTGATGGGTACCATGAAGATGGAAAGTGCAACTTGAAACACGATGATTGAGTAATACCAAGGCAGTTGAAATAGTTGAAATCGCCAGTTTAAAAAAATGATTATAAACACAGCACCTATGCTGAGATAAAAACTGGCATGCAGCCAAGATAAAGGAAATAGAACGACACAGAAGAACAGCATAAACACCAAAAGCGCTGAAGGCGTTGTTGCTAATCGACTCCATACCATCGCACACCCTATCACAAGCATGCTAAACGCCCTCACAACGGGCAACGACAATCCACTCACATAGGCATATAGCAATGTGGCTAACACCACCAAGCATAAGTTCGCATCCCGCGTGTTACTTAACACAATGCGCTGGCCAAAAAGCGGCACAACTAACAGAAACAGGGCACGAGTCATTAACAGTACAGCCCCTGCAATTATGCCCAAATGCATACCTGATATGCTAAATACATGCGCTGTGCCAGTACGCTGAATTAACATCCAGTCTTCGCTAGACAGGGCCTGCTTGTTACCTAATAATAGTGCTTGGAACCAGGCATTATTGACAAGCGCTAAATCACTGAGGCTTTCGCTTAAATAGAAACGCAGACCATGGTGATGGCTAATGCGGTTTTCGGTAAATGCCTGCTTAGCATTCGTTTTAATATAGCCCGTGGCAACAATGTGTTGACTCGTTAAATACCTTTGCTGAGAAAAACCCACTGGGTTGGCATTTCCGTAGGCCGGTTTAATTCGCGCTGTGAAGGTGACTTTATCGTTCGTGTGTACGCACAACTGGGGATCTAACGCATACAAACGCATGTCTACACTAGCATTAAGTTTAAGCGAGTCTATTCGACTTACCCTTAACGTTAATACTGGCTTCTTTTGCCCATCGCCGCTTAATTCTTCATCACTTTTAACGCTATTTAAACAGCCCCCTGCGACCACTTGTCCGAAAAGTGTGACATCTTGTTGAATTTTGTCTTCTGGGAGTTGCCAAGACAGGTAGGAATACCCTACACTCGCCACCCATAGTGTTCCTGCTAGCGCGCCACTCATCGCGAAACTTAAGGTAGCGCAATGTTCGCTATATAAATGCCCCCTTACGTTAAAAGTGGGTGCCTTTCGTGTCATTACATAGCCAAACGCAGCAAAAATAATTGCAGCAATGCCTATTCCAAATTGGATTGGATATGAAGGAAGTGCGGGCCAAAGCACACTAGTTATTGCGCAAGTGCAAAAACTGCCACACCAAATTGTGATACGATTAGCCATTAGTCTACGTAAGCAATAGTGGTACATGGCTAAACTAGCCATCTGGTTTACGGTAACGAACGAATTTTATGCCTAAAAAATTTATTAGACGATTTCTTCCTGACCATCAAACGGTCAAGAAAAACAAAGCACTACGTATCTTTGGAAGTGTGTTACACGAACCAAATTTATGGCACTTAAACCGACGTTCCGCTGCGGGTGCATTCGGTATAGGGTTGTTTTTTGCTTTTTGGCCGGTGCCCTTTCAAATGTGGCTGTCTGCTGGCATGGCGATTCCATTTAGAGCGAACTTGCCTTTATCTGTGGCTACCGTTTGGATTACAAACCCGTTTACTATGCCGCCCATATTCTACGGGGCTTATAAAGTAGGCACTACTGTACTTGGGACCAAGCCTGAGCATTTTGAATTTCAATTTAGCTGGCAATGGGTGGTAGAAAGTTTAACCACAATTGGCCCGGCTTTTCTTGTAGGCTGTGCCATCTGTTCTGTTATATTTAGTGTGGCAGGATACTTAAGCCTCAATTGGATTTGGCGTTTACAAGTTAAAAAAGCTTGGGAAAAGCGTAAGCAGGCCAGAGCAAACAAAACCCAACAAGCTTAATCGTTGAATACAAAAAAAGGGCGATACTTATGCGTATCGCCCTTTTTTATCTTTCTTAGCACCTTGGACTATTTAGCCTCAGTGGCGCTCTAGAAACGCAACCAACGCTTCTTCATCCCAAACGTCCACACCTAGGTCCTGTGCTTTAGTCAGTTTAGAACCCGCTTTTTCGCCTGCAACTAAGAAATCCGTATTTTTTGATACAGATCCCGCAACTTTGGCACCTAATGCTTGTAATGCTGATTTTGCGTCGGAACGCCCCACCGTGCTTAGTGTGCCCGTAATCACGCAGGTTTTACCCTCCAATGGTAAAGTTACACCTTCCTCTTTCGCCTCTATTTCTGGCCAGTTAATGCCAACAGACAACAAAGCATCAATAACATCGGTATTGTGACTTTCGTTAAAGAAATTGACTATATGCGCAGCAACGATTTCTCCCACATCTTGAACCGCGATAAGGTCATCAATGCTTGCCTGCCTAATGCTTTCTAACGTACGAAAGTGCAAGGCTAAATTGGACGCTGTGGCTTCACCAACTTCACGAATACCTAGCGCGTAAAGAAACTTAGCCAATGTGGTACGTTTAGACGCTTCCAGTGAATCAAGAAGTTTAGACGCCGATTTTTCAGCCATGCGCTCTAAACCTATTAGCTTTGGAAGCGAAAGCGTAAAGAAGTCTGCCGGGCTGTGTACTAAATTCGCATCCACTAATTGATCGACAAGTTTGTCGCCCAAGCCGTCAATATCAAACGCTTTTCTAGAAGCGAAGTGTTTGAGTGCTTGTTTACGTTGTGCCGCACAAATAAGCCCCCCTGTACAACGCGCTACCGCTTCATCTTCAAGTTTTTCAACATTTGAATCACACACCGGGCACTGCGTAGGAAACTCGATGGGCTTCACGTTACTCTGGCGTTTAGCTTCAACCACAGAAACGACCTGCGGTATAACATCTCCAGCTCGCCTAATAACCACGTAGTCGCCAACTTTCACACCTAGACGCTCAATTTCATCTTGGTTATGAAGCGTGGCATTAGATACGGTTACGCCACCGACAAATATCGGCTCTAACCGCGCAACGGGCGTAATAGCCCCTGTCCGCCCTACCTGAAATTCTACATCAATTAACTGAGTAACCTCTTCTTGCGCTGGAAACTTTTGTGCAATAGCCCAGCGAGGCGCTCTAGCAACGAAACCAAGTGTGTTTTGCAGCTGAATATCATCCACTTTGAATACAACGCCATCGATATCGTAAGGAAGGGCATCACGTTTCTCTAAAATGTGTTGGTAATAGGCTAAGCAGCCCTTTCCCCCTTGAGCTGTGGTAATATCTGGGCACAGCGGCACGCCCCAAGAAGCAAGGGTATTTAAGCGTTCACTATGCTGTTCGGGCAATTCGAATTCACTTGGGGTCACAACTCCTAAGGAATAGGCATAGAACATAAGAGGTCGTTTTGCCGTTATTTTGGAATCTAACTGGCGCAAACTGCCCGCTGCCGCATTACGAGGGTTTGCAAATACCTTTCCTCCGCTTTTTCGCTGATTTTCATTCAGTGTTTCAAAACCGTTTTTAGGCATAAACACTTCACCGCGTACTTCAACGCGCCGCGGCCAATTTTCACCCCGTAACGATAACGGGACATTGGCGATGGTGCGTACATTAGCGGTAATATTTTCACCTACTTGCCCGTCACCGCGGGTAGCTGCACGCACTAACTGACCGTCTTCGTAAAGAATACTCACCGCTAAACCATCTAACTTAGGCTCACAGCTAAAAGCCAGCGTGACTGATTGTTTAAGTCGGTCTAGAATTCGCTTTTCAAAGGCCAACAATGACACTTCATCAAACGCGTTATCTAGCGACAGCATTGGCACATCGTGAGTCACTTGCTCAAACGCGGTTAGCGCTTGACCGCCCACTTTTTGGCTGGGTGAATTAACGCTTTGAAACTCAGGGTGCGCTTGCTCTAACGCCATCAACTCCTGCATTTCCCGGTCGTACTCTGCGTCCGGTACGGTGGGCGCATCTTTAACGTAATATTGATAATTATATTCAGCGAGTCGAGCACGAAGTTCGTCTATGCGTTGCTTCACTTGTAGATCGGTTTCAGACATGGTTATAGCACGTACCTTGATTGATAAATTAGCAGCAAGGCTGCTGATGATATTCGCCTGTCGGCAATAAACTTTAACTAACACAAAAGAAGGGCCTGATTGTGGTCAGGCCCTTCCTTATTATATTACATTTACGCCGGTTTTAGTGGCGAGAAATAATACGCTTACGTTCAAATTCGCGAATTTTTTCAACGTATTGCTGCAAGCCTTGCTTTGTTAACACACTGCGCCTGCCATCAAGTACTTGGGCGTTAAATTCGTCAGCCAATTTGCGTGCAGCGTTGTGCATCATATTGAATACCTGATGCGGGTCGCCTTCAATCGGTAAAATCATAAACAAAGACACACCTTGCGTGGAAAACGTCTCAAGATTATCAATGTCAAAAATTCCAGGCTTAAACATATTCGCTAAACTAAACAGAACAGGCCCTTTTCCATTTGCGTTCACGTGCCGATGAAAAATATCTTGATCGCCGAATTTAAAGCCTAATGTAAGCAGCATGGGTAACAGCGCAGCGCCACTAATGTGGTCATCATCCTGTGCACGCACATTTAGCACTAAAACTTCCTGTTCTTGCCCACTGCTAGCGCTTTGGTTCGACTGGTTTTTTGCAGTATCCTGAGCTTGTTGCGCCGTCGCCTCTTTATCAAAATCAATGCGTATTTGATCGTCCCCAATAGAAGGTTCTTGGCGGCGTTTCATTGTGGACTTTTGACGCTTGGGCTTCACAAGTTTCTTTGCTTGATCACCGAAACTTGGTGATTTTATGGATTCTCTGGCTGGCGGAGCATCGGTATCAGAGTGTGATAATGGCTCCGGTTGCTGTTGTGCATCTAGGCTAAACGTGTCAACAGACGGAGACGTGGGTTCTTCAGCCGCAGGTTGTCTGGCTTGTTCGTTATCTTCCTCGTCCTTTAATAAAAAACCAGGCGGTTCTGGAAACGCCTGCGCATTATCGGAAGTAGGCTCCCCTTGAACACGGCTGCCCGATTGCATGTGGGGCTTTGGATTGGAAACCACTGAACCGTATAATTTGGGCTTCTCAGGTTCTGGTGTACTGGGTTCAGTTTGCTTTTGCGTGGGCGACGACGCTGACTTACTTACCTCATCTGACGTGCTTTCATCATGGGAAAGAGTGCTTGCTGCGTCATCCTCGCTTTCCATTGTATCCTGCAATGGTGATGAAAGTTCACGCTCGTCTGTGTAAGGTTCAGTCTGATTTTCATCCTTCGATGAAGGTGAAACCACTCTTACCTGCCCAATACCTAACTCATCAAATTCTGGTTCTTCACGACTCGCGTAGTCTTGCACAGGGTCTTGATCGTCATGCTCGTCGCTCCATTGCCGGGGCTCCTGTCTTGGCTTCCCTTCTAATTTACTATTTTTGCGAATTTTCCAAATACCATGTGCAAGTACGGCTACGATAAAACACGTACCGGCAATAAGTAGTGATAGACGTAATTCATCTTCCATTTTAGCTTCGTCGCCCTTTGTTATGCTTCTGCGAAAGCCATAGCTTCGTCAACATCAACCGCCACCATTCTAGATACGCCAGGTTCAGCCATGGTAACCCCGGTGAGGTGACTTGCCATTTCCATCGCAATCTTATTGTGGGTGATATAAATAAATTGTACGGTTTGAGACATTTCTGAGACCAAGTTACAAAAACGCCCCACGTTTGCATCATCTAACGGTGCATCGACTTCATCCAACAAACAAAACGGCGCTGGATTAAGCCTAAAAATTGCAAATACCAATGATAAAGCGGTTAACGCTTTTTCTCCACCGCTTAAAAGGTGAATCGTACTATTTTTCTTGCCCGGGGGGCGCGCCATAATAGTAACACCGGTTTCTAATAAATCATCGTCAGTTAATGCTAAATAGGCCGAGCCCCCACCAAAGACTTTTGGGAATAAGGTTTTCAAATCACGATTAACTTGCTCGAACGTGGCAGAAAACCGCACACGCGTTTCTTTATCTATCTTGCGTATAGCACTTTGTAATGTTTCTAACGCCTCTGACAAATCTTCGTGCTGAGTGTCTAAGTGCTGTTTACGCTGAGATTGCGCTTCATATTCTTCCACCGCCGCTAAATTGACTGCGCCTAAACGTGAAAGCGCGGCCTGATTTTTATCTAATTCCTGTTGCCATTGCGTTTCATCAGCATTATCAGGTAAGGTTTCAAGCACCTCCTTGAGCGATAACTTCACCTCGTCCAACTGCTCTAACAGCGTCGTCACTCTTACCCGATAGCCTTCAATGTCAACACTCAGCTTGTCAATGTCACTTTGTCGTTCCTGCATTTCTTTCGCCAGCGCTTGATGGCCTTTTTCTGCATCAGCAAGCAGGGCTTCTACACTTTCCTGCTTGGCAGTAAGCGTCTGCTTTTCATTTTCCAACGCTTCTCTTTTCGACAACAGCTTTTGTAACTCTTGGTCTTGCTCAGCTTTAGGTGCGTGTAAACTGCGCTGCTCTGTTTGCAGGTTTTTAATACGTTTTTCATACGTATGCCATTGTTGATTGTTACGCATAACCTGTTCTTGATAGAGTTTTTGGTGATTCTCAAGCTGTTGCACTTTTAATGCAAGCTCATGTTTTTCCTGCGTTAACTGTTCAACACTTGCCCGCAACGCCGCCACTTTTTGTTCAACTGATTCCCGCTCTCTCTGTACATCGTCTACCCGTACTTCATGCTCAAGTATTTGCGCTTCGGCTATGGCTAATCGTTCAGACAAAGACGCCAGTTGAGTCTCTTCTTTTTCCAACATTGCTTGATGTTTGTCTAGTTCACTTCGAAGTTTAGCCTCACGCGCTTCATCCTGTGCTAATTGCATAGTAATAAGTGAACGTTCATTTACCACATTAGACAAAACACTTTTCGACGCCTGCCATACGTTTTCACAATCAACTTTATGCTCTTCCGCGTCCTTCACACAATCACTGGCGACGACCATGCGCTCGTTAATGATTGACTCAGTATTTTCTAACTCGCTTAACTGCGCTTGTAACCCTGTTATTTTATGCGCCCGTTTAAGTACGCCATCGTTATCCGTTTCCTGACGGGTAGTCGGTATGCTTATCCAGTCTACCCCACACCAAAGCCCCGACATTGACAGTGCGCTTTGATGCGCTTTTAGTTCGCCGCGGGCGCCTAATGCCGCCGCATCTGTGTCGTAAAGGTAGATATCATTAAAGGCCTCAGGCACATATTTAGAGCTTATTGCCGCTGCCAATGTGCCAGCTGCTTTTTTCTTGGTAAATTCACTTTGCAAAAAAACTGGCACATCTTGTGGCAGGTTATCTTGATTGAGTAGCTTGGAGGGGCAAGATAAGTCGCTAATGTAGGGTTGCTGCCATCGTCGTAATACCGTTTCAGTACATTTGGTTAATGCTTCTGGTACAGCTAAGTATTGCCACAACATCGACAACTGTGGGTTAATCTCATTATTGGTATTTGTCGCATCTTCTTGCAGGGTTTGTAATGCAGAAATTGACGAACTCAGCGTTTGGCACTGTTCACGTGTGTGCCGCCATTCCTGCTCTCTTTCTTTTAGCTTTTGCTGGTTATCTGACAGTGCCTGTTTCGCTTGAAGGTACGCATCTTCTGCGTTAGCTACTTTTTCTTCCGCTTCCTCTTGCTTCAAGTCGAGCACGGACAGTTTAGTGTGCAAATCACTTTGCCCTAATTGAGTAAGCTCTTCGTTTAGCTCACTGATCCTCTGGGAAGTACGCAGTTGCATACCCATGGTGGATTGCACCTGGCTGTGGCAGCTTTGTACCTCTTGCTTAATACGATGGTAAGTTTCTTCGTGTTCACGTGCACTACGATTAAAAACGCGAAGTTCATTTTCAGCATCTTCGAATTGTTCTTTCGCTTGGTATAACGCTTCCTCTTTGACTTCTTGAAGCGGCAGCAATGCTTCCAGCGACAGCGTGGATTGTTCTAGTGCGGTTTCAGCTTCAGCTTTTGAAGAAATAAGAAGCTGCTTTTGTTGGTTTAGCTCAGTTAGCTCATGGCTAATTTGCGATAATCGCTGTTGGGCATGGAGGGTGTTTTGCTCTATACGTGTAATGGCAGTGGCGGTTGTAAATAAGGCTTCTTGATTTGCCTCAAGCGCTGATTTCAACTCACTTTGCTGTGTTTTGTAGGTGAGCATACCTGCTTCATCACCTTCGCGCTTAGACGTTAACGCATCTAGTTGCTTTTTAATATTCGCTTGTTGCGACTCTAGGCGTTCAATATGCTCACTGTTCTTTAAAAAACGAAGGGCTGTTAGTTCGCCTTTTAAACGGCGAACATTTCCTCGAAGGCTTTTGTAGCGGGTGGCTGCTGCCGCTTGCCGTTGTAGTTTTTCAAGTTGTTGCGCCAACTCATCGCGCACATCATTTAAGCGGTCTAAATTGTCTTGCGTGTGTCTTATTCGGTTTTCAGTTTCTCTTCGCCTTTCCTTATACTTAGAAATGCCTGCGGCTTCTTCAATAAAAACGCGAAGTTCTTGTGGTTTTGACTCTATTAACCGAGAGATCATGCCTTGTTCAATAATGGCATACGAACGAGGACCTAGCCCTGTGCCTAAAAATAAATCGGTCACATCCCGCTTTCTACATTTTACACCGTTAAGAGAATAGGTGGATTGAGCATCGCGAGTCACTAACCGTTTTACCGAAAGCTCGTTGTAAGAGGCGTACTCGCCCCCTATTCGCCCCGCGCTATTATCAAACACAAGCTCGACGCTGCATTGCCCCACGGGCTTTCTCGCTGATGAGCCGTTAAAAATAACGTCTGTCATGGCATCGCCACGCAGGTTTTTCGCCGAGCTTTCACCCAGCACCCAACGAACCGCGTCGATGACGTTAGACTTGCCGCAGCCATTAGGCCCCACTACCGCGGTCATGTCTCCGGGAAAAGGGATTGAGGTGGGATCAACAAAGGATTTAAAGCCAGCTAGTTTGATTTTCTTTAGACGCACAAGACCACCTTGCGAACAAACGCACAAAATAGCAGTCGAATCGGTACAATAAAGTTGTTCATACTAAGGCGATAAACAAGCGTAAGTGCCTGTATTATTAGCGTGGCTGTCATGTTATTTTTATTTGTTTATCGACTTTAGCAAATCTAACAGCTTGTAACAATTACCATTTCAGGCAATGTGTTAGCACGGGTATACTGCCATTAAAATAGCGATGGCAATGTAGCCAAAGGTTTTAGCGTTATACTATTTTTATGCTTAAAAAACGTGCACGTATTTAATCATCAGGAGCGGCAATGCAATCCCACAGTGGTGTACACTATTTTTTCGAAGGTTTTTCTCTTATTAAAACCAAGGGACTAAAACGCTTTGTTTTTGTGCCTTTGGCTATTAACCTCGTGTTATTTTCCGTGGCATTTTATTTTTTATTTGGCCAAATTGAATTTGCCATTGCTTACACCATCAACCTTGTCCCTGAATGGCTTGGCTGGATAAAGACAGCGATCAGTTTCTTCTTGTGGCCTTTAGCCGTTATTAGTGTCTTGCTCATCTTTGCGCTCATTTTTGGCACGTTAGCCAATTGGATTGCTGCGCCGTTTAATGGTGTGCTTTCTGAAAAAGTTGAGCGCCACCTAACAGGTCAAGATCTTGGTGACGAGGGTATCATGTCACTTATCAAAGATATTCCACGAACCCTGGGCCGTGAGTTCACAAAGCTTGCTTGGTATATACCTCGGGCGCTAGGATTTCTACTCCTGTTTATTTTTGTACCTGTATTTGGCCAATTGTTATGGTTTTTGTTTTCCGCTTGGATGATGGCTATTCAATATTGTGATTACCCTTACGATAACCACAAAGTGGGTTTTAAGCGGATGCAATCCCATTTATCTGCCCATAAAGGCAAAGCGCTTTCCTTTGGTATTATGGTGAATGTGTTTTCACTGATACCCGTGGTGAATTTTATTGTCATGCCAGTGGCAATATGTGGCGCTACATCAATGTGGGTTGGGGTGTTAAAGCCAGAAGCCTTAAGCGAATATTAATGGTTCATTCACTCACGGGTTCACTTAATTCATGCAAAACAGAAGCGCGACTTTCGTATTCAGCTAACCAGTACCCTGCACGCTCTGCGCGGCCACTTTGATGGAAGGCTTGAAAAAGGTTCATTGAGATAGGCCGCTGTGTATCAGGGTTATGCAATTGTTGGCGCCACAACGTTAAATATAACGGTGGAATAACACCCACGTCGTGATGTTCCATAAAGGTAATGCGGTGACTCGGCTTGTAGGCCTTTATGCCAGACGCGTCACAAGTGCGAGCTGATGCTATAGTCAGCGTTGTATGAGCAGCGTCTACGGCCTCATGCCATTGGTTCACGGTGGCCATGGGATGGTAAGTTATTGCCCCTTCAATCACTAAGTTTGGCACCGAAAAATCTGCTATCTTTTCAGTGTGACAGTAACGCTGAGCAGAAGATTTTGGTAAAGGGTATTCATCTATAAAACCCGCAAAATGCGCTAACTCGTGCACAAATACCGAATAGTCATCACTCATATCGAGAAACATAACCCCATTTTGGACATTGGCTTTCCCCTGCTCGGCAACAACCACCGCGTGGGTGAGCGTACGTTTGGTTACCGCAGGCCCTAATGGCTTAATATTACAGCCAAGTCGGTTATTGCCCTGGTACTGGGCGTGGCAATCTAATTGGTTGTTTTCAAGCCAGATTGGCGGTGCAATACACAAAGGTAAAGACTGTAAACGCAGGTCTTGTTCAAATTGCTCGTATAAGGCATTTGCCCGAGAAATTGTTGATAACGAAGTGGCAAAAATTTGGATTCGTTGTAAGCAGGTTTTATCTGTAGGCCATGTATACTCACCCACACTGTTAGCCGCTTTAGGTGAATACTGTGATAACAACATGATGACTTCGGCTGCTTTTGTATGCCCTGCATCAGCAGCCTGCTGAAAGTATTTCAGTGCCTCTTCTCTTAGATTTTCATCCCACAAGAGTCGACCATACTTAAACGCGCTTTGCATATCTAGGCTGGCGGTTTTTTCAAGCCAAGGACGGGCAAGTTCTAGCTTCCCTTGTAACAGATACCAGTCAGCCAACGCAGATTGCGCCGGAAGATAATTTAATTTTGCCGCACGTAAAAGCCATTTTTCACGTTTATTGGGGTTATCTGTGTCCATAGCGAAGGCAAGTTGAGCTTCTGGCACATTTCCAATAGCGGCCAACGCCATTAACTCTGCGTTAGATTCTGCTTCCCCAATAAGTTGATACAATGCCCATGCAGCTTCCGCATTTTCCAGCGACACTAGCTTCTTTAACCAGTACACGCTCTCATGTTCTGTCGCCCATGCGACCATCATAGATTGCGCTTTTTGATTGCCAGATTTGGTAGCGTACCACAGTGAAGAATAGAGAGATTGAAGGTAGGTACTGTTGGCGGACGCAATTTCTTTGTTCGCCGGGTAAACCTGCACTACATTATAAACAAGTTGAGAAGGATAACGTCCGGAATCACCAGCTACCAACAGAAGTGCCAACACGGCGAGTAGTAACCCTCTCATATTACTGTGCGAACTTACTCAGAAACGCTGGCAGTACGTTGGCGTAAACGATTTAATTCAAGACGTGCATAACGGTGTTCTACGTAATCGAACACATTGGTGCTGAGTGCTAATTTGAAGTAATTCGAAGCAATACCACGGTTATCGTGTTGCATATGATACTTGCCTAAATAGAAATATGCTTCACACAAACGGTCGGTTAACCCACGTTGACTTTTAACCCCATCGAGCAATGAATTTAACACGTCATTTTCGTTTTTAGTGCCTAAAAACATATCGGCAAGCGCCGTTGCCCAGTGGGCATTGTCTAATTCTGGGCGAATAGAGGCCAAAAACTGTACGCCCTGTTCTGGTGACACCGCGTAGTGGGCGAAATACGCCCACAACGCTCTAAATGGATCGGAGTTATCTTCCTGGGCGAATTTCTCTAAATCAGCAACCGCGAGTTCTGAGCGACCGCCATAATACAGAGCAATGCCTCTATTAAGGAATGCATAGTAATAATCAGGGTTAATATCTAGCGTTGAGTCAAACGCATCGTACGCTTGAATAAAGTCATTTTGTTGGACAAAATGAATCCCTAAGGAATTATAAGCTTCTGCTAAGTCAGGCTTTAGGCTAATAGCTTGATTGTAATCGAATTGCGCCAAGCCGCCTAACCCAACACTATCGTAAAGCATGCCCCGTTGAAAATGCAGTTCTGCTTTATCTTCATTGGATAACGCCGAACTCATAAGTATTTGATTATACCGTGCGATAGCCATTTCCGAGCGAGGATTTACAGGGGCCGGTTCGGCGAGCAGCAAATTCCCCATTTCGGATTTTTGGGTGACAACAGGTGTTTGAGCACAACCGCTCAAAATAACAACACCCAGTAAAAAAAAGATGAGACTAACGTTTCGGTGCATGGTAAAAAGCATACTTCAAGTAAGAAAAACACAATCCGCTAGAGAAAAATGCAATGTCAGCGGCGTATATGTCGCAACCTTCTCGCATTTAATATAAAAAGTAAAGACTAATAGCGGTGATAAGCAGGTAGCTATGACAAATAACAAGATAAAATTACTTATTGAAAAGGCCTACAGTGCCCAACAACATTCTCACTCCCCTTATTCTCGTTTTAAGGTAGGCGCTGCCCTAGAATCAGACAGCGGCGATATTTTTTCCGGCTGTAACGTAGAAAGCGCCGCATTTCCCCTCGGCCAATGCGCGGAAGCAACCGCCATTGGCAATATGGTTACCCACGGTGGCAAACGCATTTCTCATATCGTAATAGCAAGCCCCAACGACGAGTTTTGTTTTCCCTGTGGAGGATGTCGACAAAAAATTGCAGAATTTGCGCCGGACGAGACACCCGTCACTATGGTGACGAAATCGGGCGCAACCCACGACACCACCATAGGTGAGTTGTTACCCAATGCTTTTCGTGCCCATGATTTAGGCAAGTAATTAAGCTGCGTTTTCGCCGAAAGCGTCAAAGCATGTGCTGGCTACCAGAGGGTCAACTAGCACATGTTATTAGGGTTCTTTGTTATCGCTATTCTTTTGACTCTCTTGCTTTTTATTCAGCTTTGCGGCAGCCACAAAGGCAATAAAAAATAGCGCAAAAATGACGACGCCTACCCAGACTAGAATATTAATTAAAAAGTCCATTATTTGCTCTTTATTATGTATTTTCGTGACTAGACTAGCATTTTTATGAGGCGGGAAAAATGAAAGTGCCTTGCTACTTTCAACACAAGGCACAGGCTTGCTTTTAGGTACTGGTGTAGCCTAGCCGTGATTACCGTTAATACGCTTAGACCCCTCTTGAACACAGGCTTTAAAATTACCCATGCTAATTTCCTTGGCATGTAATTCTATACCGCCCGCATTTTTGTACGTGGTATAATCTTTGTTGGGCATTGCTGTTGCCACGTACCAGGCGTTTCCGTCAATGCTGTCTGAGCATGGGCCCGGAAAGGTGAGTGTCCAGGTAGAACGAAGAAAACATTTTTTTGCTGTTTGAATGTAAGTATCTTCGGTTTTCACCGTATCGTCTTTTGAACCGTAAATTTGGGTTACAGTGACTTCTGTAGCCGGCCCATCAATACCACCACTATGTTTATTAATAAAGTAGTTCCAGTTGCCATTGAGCCCACTATTTTCCGCAATAAAACTATCACATTTGGTGATGCCATATTCATGGAATGAGTTTAGTAAGAGTTGAGTATCGTCCGCTGATGCAATGGATGAGAAAAACGTGCCTGTGGTAACAAGCGCTGCTGCTATGGTTTTTATTTTCATCTTCTGCTCCATAAATTTGAGATGAATTGTTGTTATTAAATACTGGCTTTGTTAAAAATTAAGGCAAGTAATGAAGCAGTAGGTATCCGTGGTTCTTTCATTAAAAAATGAATAGATATATCGGTAAGCGAGTACCTGAATCCCTAGTAAAAAGCGCTTCCTTGCCGTCTGTTTGCTGCCAACTATCTAGTTGATCATGGTTCGAAAAAATAACGAAAAAATAAAGTATTGCCTTTTTTTCAAACGCTTATGCAGCAAACTCCGTCCATAATATAAAATCCACAGTCAAAATTAAAGTGCACTTTTTTGTGATTCTCGCCAAATTTCATCCAATATAAGAAAAACAAAATATATTGCTTTTATCGAAAATAACTATAATCTGTTGTTTTTTCGTTTCGTCATTTATCTATGGTAGTTGGCTGAGCGCTCATTTTTGAGGCAGCCAAATGGCAACCCTACGTTTAAGTTATCAAACCATTGAGTTTGGTAAGATAGATATCCACCTGTGTACGCTTCGCAATAAACAAGAGTTTCACGACCCTGAAGGTACTGCAGAAGCGCTTGGCATTTCCTCAGCCACCTGGCCTATTTTCGGCATTTTATGGCCTTCCAGCCTAGTATTAGCCCACTTTGTTAGTAATTACGATATTGGCACTAAACGTGTTTTAGAGATTGGTTGTGGTACCGCATTGAGTAGCTTACTGCTTAATAAACAGCACGTAGACATAACTGCGACTGACTACCACCCTGAAGTAGAGACCTTTTTAAATAGAAATTCTCTGCTTAATGGGGATACCGTTATCCCTTTTGAGCGAACTGGTTGGGCCGATAACAATGACAGCTTAGGCTATTTCGATTTAATTATCGGCAGTGACCTACTGTACGAAGATGAACACATCGAATTGCTATCCGATTTCATTCAGGCACATTCGAATCCAACATGTGAAGTGATTATTGTTGACCCTGGCCGCGGTAGAAAAAACAAGCTTGCCAAAAAAATGCTTGAAAACGGATATGCTTCGTCTTTTTTTAAACCTGAAAAAATTGAATGCTTAAAAAATGACTTTAAAGGCCATATCCTTCAATTTGTGCGTAGAGGCTAACGCTGAAAGCGACAATAAGAGAGAATTACCTATATTGCCCCACGTTCTTCGAGTCGGCTGTCTTCTATAGTCTGCCCATAACCGTATTACTTAAGCCAGCTTGCGCTGGCTACCGTCATTTCGTGATTTATTTTTTCTGTCTTGCAGCAAGCTTTTCGAGTTGCTCTTCAGTGGCAGGTAGCTGGTGCTTTTCCTTCCACTCTGAATACGGCATTTTGTATACCACCTCACGGGCTGCTTCGTAGTCTACGTCAGCACCCTGCTCGCTCGCGGCGGCTGAATACCATTTAGCTAAGCAATTGCGGCAAAAATCTGCAAGGATCATTAAATCAATATTTTGAACATCTTTATTTGCGTCTAAATGTTCAACTAAACGGCGAAAAACCGCAGCTTCTACTTCTGTTTGGGTTTGCTTATCCATATTCTGTCCTTACTCAAGAAGATGCAATGAAAAACGAAAAAAGGGAGCCAAGCTCCCTTTTTACTTACATGTGTTTAATTAAGTTTAAGTCAACCTAATTAAATATTACTCTGCGTCGTCAGACTTAGGCGCAGGCTTTTCTAGAAGCTCTTTAATGCTTAAACGTACACGATTTTGGCGATCAATTTCCATAACCTTAACGTCAACCATCTCACCTTCTTTAAGGTAATCCGTCACTTTGTTCACGCGCTCATGAGCGATTTGTGAAATGTGAACAAGACCTTCTTTACCTGGAAGTACTTCTACAAACGCACCGAAGTCTACAATACGTGTGATCTTACCGTTGTAAGTCTTACCCACTTCAATTTCAGCGGTGACTTGCTCAATCTTGCTAATAGCGATGTCTGCTTTAGCACGCTCTGTTGCAAAGATTTTGATTGTACCGTCGTCTTCAATCTCAATGTTAGTATCAGACTCTTCAGTAATTTGACGAATCATTGCGCCACCTTTACCGATAACATCGCGGATCTTGTCCTGATCGATTTTAACAGTGTAAATGCGTGGAGCGAATTCACTAAGCTCTTCGCGGTGACCGCCAATAGCTTCGTCCATTACGTTAAGAATATGCAAACGTGCTTCTTTTGCCTGTTTAAGGGCAATTTGCATGATTTCTTTGGTAATACCTTCAATCTTAATGTCCATTTGAAGTGCAGTGATACCACCAGTAGTACCCGCTACTTTAAAGTCCATGTCACCAAGGTGATCTTCGTCACCTAGGATGTCTGAAAGTACAACAAAGTTGTCGTCGCTCTTCACGAGACCCATTGCAATACCAGCCACTGAAGCTTTAATAGGTACACCTGCATCCATAAGCGCAAGTGAAGTACCACATACAGACGCCATTGAAGATGAACCGTTTGATTCTGTAATTTCAGAAACAATACGTACTACGTACGGGAATTCTTCTTCACTAGGCATGACAGCTTGAATACCACGCTTCGCCAAACGACCGTGACCAATTTCACGACGCTTAGGAGAGCCAATCATACCGGTTTCACCAACACAGTATGGAGGGAAGTTGTAATGCAGCATGAAACGACTATCGCGCTTACCTTGAAGCTCGTCAATCATTTGCGCGTCACGTTCTGTACCTAGGGTAGCAGCAACAATGGCTTGCGTTTCACCACGAGTGAAAACTGCAGAACCGTGAGTACGTGGTAAAATGCCCGTGGCAACATCTAGCGCACGAATCATCTTAGGATCACGTCCGTCGATACGAGGCTCACCAGCTAGGATGCGTGAACGTACTACGTCAGATTCAAGGTCATGAAGAAGGTTAAGTACTTCTTTTTTATCTTGTTCTTCGTCTTCAGCAAGGATAGCTTCAAGCGCTTTTTCTGTTGCAGCTGTTACCGCGTCTTTACGCGCTAGCTTGTCAGAAATTTGGTACGCAGCAACCATTTCAGCTTCAGCAAGTGCTTTTACTTTCTCTTTAAGCGCCGTGTTTTCTGCTTCTGGTTTCCAATCCCACTTGTCGATGCTAACGTTAGCAGCAAATTCGTTTACCGCTGTTATCACCGTTTGTAGTTGCTCGTGACCGAACATCACAGCACCAAGCATAACGTCTTCAGAAAGTACGTCAGCTTCTGATTCAACCATTAATACCGCGCCTTCAGTACCAGCAACCACTAAATCTAGTTCGCTGTCAGCTTGCTCTTCAACACGGGTATTTAGAATATATTCGCCGTTAGTATAACCAACGCGCGCTGCACCAATTGGGCCATTAAATGGAATGCCAGAAATGGCTAGCGCAGCTGAAGTACCAATCATAGAGATGATATCGGTAGGGATGTCTGGGTTGGCAGACATGACTGTGATAACAACTTGTACTTCGTTTTTAAACCCTTCTGGGAATAATGGACGGATAGGACGGTCAATCAAACGTGCTGTTAGCGTTTCGCCTTCTGAAGGGCGACCTTCACGTTTAAAGAAACCACCTGGGATTTTACCCGCAGCATATGTCTTTTCTTGATAGTTAACCGTTAGCGGGAAGAAATCTTGATCTGCTTTCGCTTCTTTCTTACCAACAACGGTAACTAATACAGCGGTGTCATCCATACTTGCCATGACGGCTGCTGTTGCCTGACGAGCGATAACGCCCGTTTCAAGTGTTACAGTATGCTGTCCATACTGAAATGATTTAGTAATAGGAGTCACTATTTGTCCTTTAATTTCAATCTTATTTATCGCTTATAATCGCGGTGCATAGTATAGCGGTGAACTTGCACTAATACCATTAACAAATTTATTTATCCCACAATCTCGGCGTTGTTACTGACGAATGCTTTTTAAGGAACGCGCGATGAACGTGAAAGCGACATTTTATGCTAGCACTGCACGGGAAGCCTACATTCAAGCGTGTGGCCTACGTCAATATGGGTTAAATAAACATGCTAATGTGAAATATCGATGAATTCTCACAAATTGACTATATTTTCATCATAATGACATAAAACGGCGTATGCTATAGATACGCGAATAAAACCTTCTGCACTATTTTTAGTAAAGCACGTTTTAGCAAAGCACGCTGTTCGATTGGCTTTGCTATTTAGTACTTTGTGATTCATAAAATTAAATAAAGTACTTCCCATTTGCGCGCTAAGGGGATCGTTATGTTGGTATTGCGACTAAATAAAGCGGGTATGCCGCAAGAATGGATACATGTGGAACAAGCTGCGAAACTTTATTGTCAGGATAAAGTGCTGTTTGAGTTAGGCACGGGGTCTGTCACCTTAAAAGGAGGTTGGGACCACCATGGTAACCAAAGCGCACTCACCCTTTCGAGCATTATTGCTTGCGAAGGCAAAGTGGCAGATTTGAGCGGTAAAGTAGCGCTCACCAATCGCTATCTTTTTCGGTGAGATAATTACCTTTGCTTGTACTGTGGTCAGCAGTTTGCACCCAGGGTGCTCACACGGGACCATATTTTACCCCGCTCCCGCGGTGGCAAAGACACCTGGACAAATGTTGCAACATCATGCCAGCGCTGTAATCATGCAAAAGGGGCTAAAACACCGGAAGAAGCCAATATGCCTTTACTCGCGGTGCCCTTTCGCCCCAATGTTTACGAACGCTTTTACCTTATGAACCGACGTATTCTGGCCGACCAAATGGAATTTTTGAAAGGTCATTTTACCGCTAACCGCGATTGGTTTGTAAGCGCCGAATAGGCTGGCGTGTAACCTGTATACTAGAGCCCTGAACTTGTCGTTGAGGCGGGGCTACTGTCGTGTTGAACTTGCTGGCCCTGATTCAGACTATTAACCTGCTGAGCATTGTCTTCTTTTAATGCTTTAAACCATAAGCTAAGCCAGTCAGAACACATTTTGTGTTCAAGTTCGTGGGCTTCTACCGTGGGGCAAAACAGGCTTACCTTAACCACCACCTTGGCTAACTCGTTTGTTTTAATTTCAACTTCAGGGTCAATCCGAATAAAGTCTTGCTCCAAATGGCGCTCGATGAGCCCTTTATAACGTTCCGCTACGTCTCTAAAATACTCACAATGCGCTTGGGCTCTGGCTTGAAACGCTGGCAATAAGCTATATGCGTTCACTGTAGGCTCATTAACAATTTCAAATGAGTGAAGTTTGTAACGTCGCAAAAAGTTTAAGTTACGTACCGTTTGCGTGACCAACTGGCTATTCGGCACATATACGTGCTTTCCCGTATAGTTAAAGGTTTGAGAATCGACCTCCAACAAGGCTGTTTTCGCCCAGTCCATTTCAACCACCTCACCGATGACGCTGTTCATTTGTATCCAATCTCCCACGCGAAATGGCCGAGCGCTGAGGTAATAAATGAACCCCATAAAGCATTGTATAAATTCTCTGGTTGCCAGCACAATCGCCACCATAAACGCAGCAATAGAAATTGCCAGCGTTTGAATCTCTGAAGACCACACCATCATTAATAAAATGATAATGAGTGCATTGCCCAGCTGCTCCAGTATGTTGATTTGATTTCGTCTATCTTCGCCCTTTCTCGAACTTCGTCGTTTAATTAATCGTAAGAGGCCTTTTTTGAAGAAATGCAAAACCACCAGCAATACCACTGAGGCAAGAAACTTATATTCTGTGACAAAGTTTATTGCGTATTGCCATAATAATGTGTGGTCGAACACATTCTCCATGTATCTACTCCATTTAACCGATTGATAGAAAATAAAAAAGCGCTGTTAAATAACAGCGCTTTCATTATGAAGCATGGTGTACCTAGGTACAATGCCGACCAGTTCAGCTTGCCTGATTTAGCCTATTTTTACTCGCGAATTTGGCCTTCACCGTTCACTAAGTATTTTTCTGAGGTTAATGACTCAAGCCCCATAGGTCCATATGCGTGTAATTTCGTGGTAGCAATACCAATTTCAGCGCCAAGGCCTAACTGACTGCCGTCTGAAAAACGCGACGAAGCATTCACCATCACCACACTCGCATCAACAGCACGTTGAAACAGTGCAGCGCTTTCCTTGTTCTCTGTACAGATAACTTCAGTATGGTTGCTACCAAAGTCAGCAATATGAGCAATAGCGCCTGCAAAATCGTCCACCACGCGTACGGCGATTTCTAAACCAAGGTATTCTTCACCGTAGTCGGAATCGGCGATAACATCAGCATTATCAAAATACTCGCTGCCGGCCGCATTCACATGAACCTTTACGTTGTGGTGTTTAAGCGCCGCGGCTGCTTTGGGCAGGAAGTCAGCGGCAATAGCTTGGTGCACCACTAACCCTTCTAACGCGTTACATACACCAGTACGCTGGGTTTTACCGTTAAGTAGCAAGGCCAATGCCTTGTCTAAGTCGGCATCTTTATCAATATATAAATGACACACGCCTTTGAAATGCTGAATAACCGGGACTTTAGCGTTGTCGGTGACATAACTAATAAGCCCTTCACCGCCACGAGGAATAATAACGTCGATATAATCGCGCTGTTCCATCAATTCCTGCATAAGCGCGCGATCTGGGTTTGGCACCACTGTCACTAGCGCTTTTGGCAAATTATGCGCTTCTAGCACATCTTGCATCAACGTCGCGATGGCTAAACTGGTATCTAATGCCTCTTTACCACCACGTAAAATCACCGCATTCCCTGATTTAAAACATAGAGCGCCTGCGTCAGCAGTTACGTTAGGGCGTGCCTCATAAATCATGCATACCACACCCAGTGGAATTCGCATTTTTTTAATTTCGATGCCATTAGGGCGGGTACCTATCACCCGTTCTTTGCCTACAGGATCGTCTAGGCTAATAATAACTTCGATGCCTTCGGCCATGGATTCAATGCGTTCGTCGTCAAGAATGAGACGATCGATCATGGCATCATCAAGGTTATTTTCTCTCGCGCGCGCCACTTCTTTTTCGTTAACGTCTTTAATTTTGTCTTTGTTTTCGCGAATAGCCGCCGCCATGCCTTTCAGTACGGCGTTTTTTTTGGCTTCATCTAGAATTGCCAGTGTTTGGGCTGCTTTTTTCGCTTGTTGTGCTAAGTCGGTAATAATGCTCATTCTTTCTCCAAATTTGCCACATGCTGATCAGAAATTATCGGGCCAGTCTTTTCTTCGAATTCACTGGCGAATTCATCATTTTCCTGATTAGCAATAAAATTAAGTAAACAACTGCTGTAGTTCGATTTCGCTTTCACCAATTTGGTTCCGTCTTCTTTACGTACCAAAATAGTATCGCCTACAGAGAATTCTCCTTTCACATCGATGATTTCGCTGCTCGTTAATTGCTCGCTATCTCTGACTAGAGATTCATCGAAGTCCCCTTCTACTATCACTTCGCCCTGCGCATTCGAGGTATGTGTCATCCAATGTACATTTTCTTTCATTGGCTTTTCGTAGGGTTTAAAATGCGTACCTGGGTTTTCACCCGCCAGCAACATATTAAACGACAGTTCTGTGAAGCCGTTAATAATATAAGTATCTATACCATGCGAAACGGCTTTTTCCGCAGCTTCAATTTTCGTGCGCATACCGCCAGTGCCCACACCGCCTTTCACCGCGCCGCCAGCCATAGCGTAAATGCTAGCGTCTATGCTTTCTACAGTTTTTAGCAAACTGGCATCATCGTGCTCGTGCGGGTTTTTATCGTATAGCCCATCAATGTCAGAGCAGATAATAAGTGCATCTGCATCAGCCGCAGCGGCCACCATGGCCGACAAATTATCATTGTCGCCCACTTTCAGTTTATCCGTCGTTACCGTATCGTTTTCATTCACAATCGGTAGCACATTGTGGTCGAGCAAACTGAAAATCGTTTCTCGTATACTGACATAGCGCTCACGGTCCCGTAAGTCGGCATGGGTCAATAACATTTGCGCTGATGGGAAATCAAATAACCTGTCCCACGTGGCAATCATTTCGGTTTGCCCTGCCGCCGCCATGGCCTTTTTAACGGCGATATTTGATTTTTCTTGCTCCGGGAACAAATGTGCGCCCGCGGCGACAGAACCTGAAGACACAAGTACCACTTGAGTGCCGTTCGCTCTGCAGCGTACGATGAACTGGGCGATGCTCAGCAGATAGTGACTGCTGCACCCCTGCTGGTTCGGCGAGATTAATGCACTGCCTACTTTAATGACTACGCGTTTCCAATTCGGATGACTCATAATATTTACTTTCACCTTAAGATTGTTGATCTGCTAACTCTTTGTTCGTTTCGCTGAACATCGCCTGTACGCGCGCTGAGGGCGCAAGGCTAAAATGTGTAACCAACCACAATGTGGCTGTACTTACGGCGAAACCGGGAATAATTTCGTAAACGACACTGCTTAACGATTGCCCGTTTTCAAGTACTGGCGCATATATCCAAAACAATACAGTCACGGCACCACTGATAATGCCCGCCAGTGCTGCATTTTGTGTTAAATCCTTTTTATATAAGCAAAACAAAACAAGCGGACCAAACGCTGCACCAAATCCAGCCCACGCATTGCTTACCAGCGATAAAATGGTATTGCTTGAGTCCATAGCAAGTAATAACGCGGCTATGGCCACACCGGCGACACCAAAACGTCCAATGTTCACTGTTTTTTCATCGCTCACGTCTTTTTTCGACAACACGCGATAAATGTCCTCAGTTAATGAACTTGCAGATACAAGTAACTGAGAAGAAATTGTACTCATGATGGCCGCTAAAATTGCCGCCATGAGAAATCCACTGACAAGTGGATGAAATAATAACTGTGAGAACACAATAAATATGGTCTCTGGGTCGTCGACTGGCAAATTAAATTGGTTTGCATACGCAACCCCAACGAAACCTGTCGCTAGCGCACCGATAATGGTCACTGTCATCCACGACATACCGATATTTCTCGCCGTACCAATGGCATTCACAGAACGAATAGCCATAAACCTCACAATAATGTGTGGTTGACCGAAATACCCCAATCCCCAACCCAAGCTAGAAACCAGACCAATTAGCGTTAGCGTCTCTAGTGATTCACTAAAACTGGGTACAGATTCATACGCAGCATCTGTCATTTGGCTCACACTATCAAACTCGCTGAATGCCACGATGGGAACAAGTACCAACGCAACAAACATAATGCAGCCTTGCACGAAATCGGTAAGGCTTACCGCTAAAAAGCCGCCGAGTAACGTGTATGAAACCACCACGCCTAACGTGATAAACAAACCAAGTTGGTAATTAACAGAAAATGCGCTTTCAAATAACTTTCCGCCGGCCACCAAGCCTGCTGAGGTATACAAAGTGAAAAACATGACAATGATAACCGCAGACACTATGCGTAAACTGGCACTCGGGTTATCAAAACGTTTGGCAAAAAACTCAGGTACGGTAAGAGAATCGTCAGCCACTTCTGTGTAAACACGCAATTTAGGCGCCACCAGTACATAATTAGCAAGCGCACCGGCGACCAACCCAATGGCAATGTAAACAGCGTCAAACCCATTGACAAACATAGCGCCTGGTAGCCCCATGAGCATCCACCCTGACATATCAGAGGCACCGGCAGATAACGCGGTTACCTGCGGACTAACTTGCCTGCCACCCAGAATATAGCCAGAGATATCACTGGTTGATTGTCGGTAGGCAAACAGCCCTATTGCTAACATGGCGACAAAATAAATAGCCAGTGATATATAACTTTCAATTGGCATAACTGTAAAACTGTCCTTTTAACTCGTTCAATACGGCTTTGTTCTCTCGTGACAATAAAAAGCACTGCCCCATTAGAGCAGTGCTATGGAATACTGTTAAAAATCACTAGAACAAAAATGATTAGAGTTCTAATAATATAAAGCTTTTATTTATTTTTTCAAGTTCAATATTTGTGCAAATAAGACAAACATGGCCTAATAGCCAAGTCTGTTGTAAGAACGGCGTTATACACACCCCTCCGTATTTTCACCTTTATTTGGCATATTAAACAAATAGATACAAACATCCCAATAAGCGAATAGAAACATTAGCATTCATTCAAAAAGCACGTCAGATAAAATTGAACAAAATAATAAACCATTGTTATTGAAATTTAATACGAATATCATTCAGAAGAAATAATATCCATAAGAAGGCTTTCTAGCTTGATACACTGTTCATATTCGCTACAAAATTGCTCATGCACTTGCGTGACCTTTTGTTCTACTTTTTCACGCGTTTTGGGGCAGGCTAGAACCTCATAAAGCTTGGGGTGAAGGTAATATTCTTGGCAAACTTTAGGCGTATTCCCCAGCATTTTTGCTACACACTTGCTTAATGTGGGCTGCCATTTCCTTTGTTTGTTTTCTTTAAGCATCCTGCTCACTTGCGGTAAGCACTTCAGCGCATAACGACTGGCCGCCCACGTTCTAAAGTCCTTACAACTAAAACCATCACCTAAGTATTGATGTATAAAACTGTTCACGTCGTCACTGGTAACATCATGCCATTCGTTGTTGTTATCTACATAACGAAACAAGCTGTATCCTACGGCTTGTGCACTCTCTTGTACCCATGCAGCCAATTGAGGGTCATCAACCGTTACCACGCGATTTATCTTATGCTTGCCCACATAATTCAATGTAACGCTATCTGCACATGCCTTTTTAATGTGCTTTCGCCGCAGGGTGGTTAACCCAAAGGTATTGTTTTCTTTGCAGTACTGACTATTTCCGATGCGAACGCCTGTGCAGTCAAGCAACAGACACACCAGCGCACAGGCACGGGACTGCGTCCATTCTTCTTCCGATAATAGCGATATACATGCTTCGCGAAACGCTTCAATGGCGCGTCCAAATTCATGCAAGCGCGCAAACTTTTTCGCTTGCTGCTGTTGATGCCATTTAGGGTGATAGAGATATTGCCGTCTTTCTTTCGCGTCTACCCCTACCGCTTGAATACGTGCAGTTTCTACCTTGTTAATCTGCACGTGCTGCCAGTTTGGCGGGATCACGAGGCGGGAAATTCTATTTAAAACACGTTTACTCGTGACTTTCCTTCCCGATGCGTACTTGTAGTAAAACCCGGACTTCCCACAGCGGTAACGTTTAATCGTCAAATCCATTTCGTCAGTTAGCTGAAACTGTTTTCGAGGTTCGGTGCTTTTGATTTTCTTTGTTGATGTTCGTAACGCCTTCGCGTTTATTTTTTCAGCCACTGCCATGTTAATTCCTTGCGCTATGCCTTAATGCATCGTAAGCAATTAATGTACTCATTAAATCTTTTGATAATGTATGGCATATGTAGGTTACGCCGGTACTAGGTTAACGCGCCGTTAGCTACAATCCATACTGCACATAGGTATGAAGAGCAGAAAATGAAAGTGAGCAATATTTTCACAACCAGCGCAAGATGGTAATGATTGAGGATTTCTTGGTGTTCATTGTACGGGTGGATTTTACGCTATTAGCAACGTCCTTCTTTCGTAAGTTTTTATCTATCATTATCGCCCCATTGACTAACATTTAATTATTCTTTAAATATCAATAAGTAAGGATGGGTTATTTATTCATGCCTTAGCCTTTTCAAGCGGCATAACGATAAGGAAGTAAATTAATTTTTTGTCACTTACCTGCCTTTTCATCGGTACGCTTTTTGAATGTTCTATGACATGAATTTTACGCTTAAGGCGGTAGTAACATACAAGGAGGACTTATGAGTAAGTCTGAACATGAAAATTTAAGAGCAGACATTGCACCGACAAATAAGGTACAAGTTGCGGCCATTTTTGAAGATAAGCACGAGGCGCAAACCACTGCTGAACAACTTACCGCGAACAAAGGTATTTCTCCTCAACAAGTCACTCTTATTGATGGCCAAGATGAAAAGCTTAGCCAGAAGCTTGAGGGCAGCAGCGAAAAGATTGGTAAGCATATGTGGAATTCCCATCTTGTGTTAGGGGGAATAGGACTGCTTGTAGGACTACTCTTTGCTTTTATTTTGGTTGAGTTTGGCCCAGCGTTGACGCAGCAGAACCCGCTATTCACCTATATCGCACTTATCAGCCCAGGGATATTTACAGGCTTGTTTATTGCGGGTTTACTGGGATTACGCCCTGATCGCTCACAGATTATTCAAACCGTTCGTCATGCAGTAAGACGCAAAAAAGTGGCTTTGGTTATCAATTTGGAAAAGTCGCAGTCGGTGTCTGATGTCTCGCAGTTTTTAAATAACCGAAGTAATACGGTAGTGGAAGCGATTCGCTAGATTAAATGGGCGTTGAGGTACAAAGAACTTTTACGGCGTTGTGATTGTCTCATTGCCATATCCCGGTTCATGATTGCCCAACGGGTATTTATTGAACGTAAAAAAACAACCGTTAGCTAATGCTTAACGGTTGCTTTTTGTGCGTAACGCAATGTAAAAGCCCTACCAATCAACCACGTCTTTATCTCTAAAGAACTTACCATTGGGCCCCCCCTTTTCATGGGTACCTAGCCACAATGCAGTTTCCGCTCCTTCCTCTGGTGTTTTAGGTGCATCGGAGCCGCCCATTCGGGTATGCACCCAACCAGGGCTCATTGCGTTGATGGTGACATCAGTATTATCGGGAATGTGATTCGCAAATTTAAGCGTTAAGGCATTTAGCGCAGCTTTACTTACCGCATAGGCCAAGGGGCCTTTCATGTTTTCACTAAAGCATCCCCACCCTGATGACACATTCACGATTCTGCCATAGCCTCTATCAATCATGCCCGGTAACGCTTGTTGTATCAGCGTGAGTGGCGCTAACGTGTTAACTTGTAACGAACGCCGCATGTCTTCGCCACTGACATCTTCCCACGACGTTTTATCGAGCACACCGGCATTATTGATAACCACATCCATGGGGCCAAATACGGCTTCTGCTCTTACAAACGGGTCGACGATAGTGGCTTCCTTATCTAAAGGCATCTCGATAACGTGAACATCGCCACCCACAATATCTTGCTTTGCCTCTTCACCACTTTCTTCGTCTCGACACGCCATTAGCACCTTATAGCCTTCTTTAGCGAATGCCCTTACTATTTCTAAACCAATGCCTCTATTACCACCTGTCACCATGACATTCTTTGTCATACTGCTATCTCCTCTTGGCTAACTCCAATTCGAATGGTGCGCTGAGCTTATCTAAGAGCAGAAAACACCCAGGTAAGGTGAAGCCCCAAACCACGCACAAGGTAATATAGGTAGTCATTAGGGAGTAGCCGAGATCAACCGCACCAAAGTTTGCTCCTGCCAAATAGCTTAAAGGAGCAAAAATCCCCCCAACCAACGCTGCCAAAAGGGGTTTCGAGCGCAAGGTATCTAAACTGTGTGCCAAGGTTGCGGCAAACGCACCCCACAATAAAACCAACCACAGAGGCACTATCCACATTGACAATGCAGTGAATACATACGCGTCTTCCGTGAAATAGAATACGCTGCAGTACATTAAGAGGGAATCAATCGTGGCGCCCACTAACATCACGAGCAACATCAATTTTCCATCGATTTTCCTTGTAGGCGTCAGCGCAAACCACAATAAAAACAACGCTAATACGTAAGGAATGGAGGCTGATTGCATTAAAATCACCAGCCACCAAATAGTTTGGAACCAGATAAAATTAATCACTTTAAGAAACAAGCTATTGGCCATATGGGGTTCCACTGCCTACCCGTTTATGGCGAGTAGTTGAAGGGCTTATTGTGCGCGCGTTTCACGCATTATTTTGTGAATACGCCATGAAGTAAAGAAAGTTCAACTTCTATAGCTCTAATTAATACCAAGATGGCTAAACGAAATGGCCGTTGCAGCCGTACCTGTTAGGTATGTTTCGTTAACAAAGGACATGTGTAACGTGAAAATGGTAAAATATTATGTGTTAGGGGCGATACTTGCCTGCGCACTGGCCGGCTATTTTGCCTGGTATGTACCCAACCTTGGACTAACCATTATTTTTGGTTGGACGGGGTTTTCACTTATTGCAGTGAGTAGCGCATATTTATTACGTTACCCTGCGCTTTTTAGAAAACGCGAAGACGGCGCTATCCCATTTTACATTCGTTGGATATTCGTGCCCTTCTTGCTAGGGAGTTGGTTATATAACGAATATGCCCGGCGCACCGATAAAGTCCCTCCTTTGCAAAAAATTGAAGAATCCTTGTTCCTCGGTTGCAGAATTTCGACGCAACATGTGGATTTACTCAATGAAAATGACATTGGTGCAATATTAGACGTAACGGCTGAGTTCGATGGGTTAGATTGGACGGCTTATCAAGAAGATTTTGCCTACTTAAACATACCGGTACTCGACCATACCAGCCCAACCACCGAACAACTACTTCACGCGATAAATTGGCTAGATCAAAAAATCGCTGATGGCCAAAAAGTGGTGGTGCATTGTGCGTTAGGCAGAGGACGCTCCGTACTTGTGGTTGCAGCTTACTTGCTGGCCAAGCACCCTTCCCTCACCATTAATGAGGCCATGGCAAATATTCAATCTATACGCACCACCGCACGTTTAAACAAACGCCAGCGTAGCGCCCTTGCTAAAATACAGCAAGGCGGCCACTTAAATTTATCTAAGAGCCTTACACTCATTGCCAACCCCGTGGCAGGCGGCGGCAAGTGGAAAACAGAAAAGGCAGATATTTTAGCCCAGCTAAATGAAAAGTTTCGCGTTACCGTTGAGGAAACCACGCCAGACGTTGACGGCGAAGCGTTAGCCAAAAAAGCCGTGGAAGAAGGGGTGGATATTGTTGTGGCCTGCGGTGGTGACGGTACCATTACCGAAGTTGCCAGTGCGTTAGCCGACACGGATACCACATTAGGCATTATTCCACTAGGTACCGCCAATGCCCTTTGTCAGGTACTTCATGGATACACCAGCAAAATAATGCCCGTAGGCACAGCTTGCGAAATTATTATCGATGGCCACGCCATCTATATGGATACCGCAAGGTGCAACGACAAAATGATGTTATTGGTGGCCGCGGTTGGCTTTGAGGAGCGGATGATTTCAGCCGCAGACAGAGGGGAAAAAGACAACGGTGGACAAATGGCCTATTTACGAGGGCTTTGGGATGCAATTTCTCAAAACGACAACTTGTCGTTTTCTTTATCTTTAGAAGATGGCCCGACACAACATATTGACACTCCGAGTTTAGTCATTGCCAATGCCGCCCCTGTAACAACCGCACTCGCACAAGGTGGAGAACCGCCAGATGTAACAGACGGGAAACTAGATATTACGTGGCTCACACCACAAGCTTCTGCGGATAAGCAATTTTTATCCCTCGCCGAACTTGTACTAACGACCTCTGAGTCGAAGCAGCAATCTGACACTATTACGCACACCCAAGCCAGTTCCCTAACATTGGAATTTGATGAAGAAGTATCTTACGCCCTAGACGGTGAAATATTTAATGCAAAACATATTGAAATTAACATTCAGCCACGCAGCCTTAAGGTTTTAAGTAACGCAGACGAATTCGAGGACGCAAAATAAATGTCTAAAAGTAATACCGAAGCACTAAATACATTTTTAGCCCAGCGGTTTCCTCATGAAAGCGAATACCTGCAAGCGACCTCTGAAGTGCTAACCGACATCATGCCTATTTACAATGCAAATGCCACTTACAAACACTACGATATAGTCAGGCGCTTGTGTTTACCTGAACGCATTATTTATTTCACCGTCAGTTGGATGAATAGTCACGGAGAGGTGGAAGTTAATCAAGGGTGGCGTGTTCAACACAATTCTGTCATGGGCCCCTATAAAGGTGGCTTACGGTTTCACCCTTCGGTGAACTTATCAATTTTAAAATTTTTAGCCTTCGAGCAAACCTTTAAAAATGCATTAACCGGCTTGCCTATGGGCGGCGGTAAAGGCGGCTCAGACTTTAACCCTAAGGGTAGAAGCGACCATGACATTATGCTTTTCTGCCAAAGCTTCATGCGCGAACTACAACGTCATATTGGTGCACAAACCGATGTTCCAGCCGGTGACATTAATGTTGGAGCAAGAGAAATAGGCTTCTTGTATGGTGAGTACCGTAGGCTAAATAACAGGTTTGAAGGTGTACTAACAGGTAAAGGGTTAGAGTTTGGTGGCAGCTACGTCCGTACAGAAGCCACTGGTTTTGGCTTAGTCTATTTCCTTGAAGCGGTATGTAAAGCCCATAACACTGATATTGAGGGCCAGAGACTCGCGATATCAGGCGCCGGGAATGTCGCGCTGCATGCTGCGTTAAAAGCGAAACAGAAAGGAGCCATAGTCGTTACATTGTCAAACAGCAAAGGGACCCTCGCTTGTACGTCGGGTTTTCACGAAAGTGACATTCAGTGGGCTATCCACAACCATACCATGGAATCCAATGTCTTAACGGCACTTTGCCAGCAAAGTGAACGTAATATGCAATGGCATAAAGCGCAAACGCCGTGGTCCGAGGAAGTAGATATTGCCCTGCCCTGCGCCACCCAAAACGAGTTGAATCATAGTGACGCTGAATCGCTGATTCACTCTGGCTGTAAAATGGTGTTAGAAGGCGCCAACATGCCGTGCACAGAACGTGCGCAACAAGCATTTAAAAAAGCAAAGGTCGTATTCGTACCTGGCAAAGCATCGAATGCTGGCGGCGTTGCACTCTCAGGACTTGAGATGGCACAAAATGCGGTATTTTCTCAAGATGATGCAAACACCTTAGACGCACAACTTAAAACCATTATGCAAAACATTCACTACCGCTGTGAACAAGAAGGAACGTCAGACACTGGAATAGACTACGCCAAAGGCGCAAACGTGGCTGCCTTTCGTCGTGTAGCAGACGCTATGGTAGCGCAAGGCGTTTAATTTTTGTGAGTGACGGTGGCGCCATTCATACAGGGTCACCTGTAATTTATGCACTTTAAGGCGGGCTTTTTAGCTCGCCACGTTTAAAGATGGCAATGTTTTGTATTACTTTCATAACGTTAGCCATATTAGAAAGTTGGAATACTTCTCGCATTCTCTAAATTGTTATTTTAACAATTCTGGAGAACATTGATGAAAATATTTGAAGCGTTACGCAAAGACCATGAGAAGCAACGATTACTGCTAAAAATACTAGCAGAAACCAGTGGCGATACCGCAGCTCGCCGTGAGTATTTTCAAGAGCTAAAAGACCAATTGGAAAGTCACGCTGTGGCAGAAGAGCGTCATTTCTACTCACATATGCTTGAAAACGATGAAACTGTTGAGCTGACACGCCATGGTATTGCAGAGCATCATGAGATAGATGAGCTTATTGAAAAGCTTGATGAAACTGAAATGAGCTCTCCAGCTTGGCTTCATTATTTAAAAAGCTTACAAGAAAAAGTTGAGCATCACCTCGCGGATGAAGAACAAGAGTTTTTCCAAGTGGCGGGTAAAGTGCTTAATGAACGACAAAAAGAAAAATTGGCCGACGGTTATCGCGAAGAAATGGCTCAAGAACTGACTCATGCATAACGCCTCCTAAGAAGAATCAATCCTTTGAAGTTAACGCGTAAAGCCAACACTTTACGCTTTTCATTCACACATAAAAAAGCCAGCTTTACGCTGGCTTTTTTCAACTGTTCGGATGTTAACGCTTAGCAATAATATAAATGGCGTGGATTAAACCTGGGAAATAACCCAACAGTGTAAGCAGAATATTGATCCAAAAGTGCGCACCGATACCCACTTGTAAGAAAACGCCCAGCGGTGGAAGTATGATTGACAAGATAATGCGTATAATATCCATAATAATTTCCTTGTTCTTGAAGTAATTTCACAGTTTACCTACCAAATTTACCGTTTGAACGTTCTTTTGGAAGGTTTAGTTTTTATAATGCATATACGCTGCCAACAATAATATATTAGCCAAAAGGCGTCTATTCACCGAAAGGTGAATTCTCTAACCAAGCTTCTAAATCAGCGCGTGGCAGTGGCCGACTAATAAAGTACCCTTGGGCGATATCACAACCCCAATCCTTCAAAATGTTCATAGATACTTCATCTTCAACCCCTTCAGCGACTACCTTTAAATTAAAAGCATCAGCTAATCCCAGTACGGTATGAACAATTTGTTGATCATTTTCATCGGTAGCAAGAGACAATATAAAGCTCTTATCAATTTTGATGGTATTTACCGGTAAATTTTTCAAATAAGCCAGCGACGAATACCCAGTTCCAAAATCGTCAATCGCGAAATGGAACCCTCTTGAGGTCAATGCATTCAAGTTTTCAATCGCGAGAGATGCGTCAGCAACGAGATCGCTTTCTGTAATCTCTAATTCTAATGACGAAGGATAAAGGGCAAACTCTGTTAATAAATTAACCAGCTTATTAAGCAGCGGCTTATTTTGTATATCTTGAGTCGATAAATTCATCGCTACCGTAAAGCGATAGCCTTTCACTCTGAAATAAGATAAATCTTCAATCGTGCGGCGCATTACCCAGCTAGTCACCTGTTCTATCAAGCCAGCTTGTTCAGCAATGGTAATGAATTCGTCGGGAGGTACAAAACCAAGTACGGCATTATTCCAACGGATAAGCGCCTCCATACTGCACACTTTCATCGTGCTCAAATCCACTTTAGGCTGATAAACCATGGATAATTCAGATTGCTCGCTAGCCAACGCGCGCTTCAATTCAGTGGTTATGGTTAATCGGCGAACATATCTGGCTTCCAGATCGGCTCGATAATGCACACACCACTGACCAGTATGAATGGCTTCGTCAGAGACAATATTGATTTTTCTAAACAGCTCTTCGCTGTTATCCGCATCTGATGGACATGAGATCACAGCCATGGCGATTTTAATAGGTATGGCTATTAGGTTACTTTCTACCGGTTGCTCTAAAATATGTTTGAGGGTTTCTAGTTGCGCTTCATCAAGACGAGATTCACTGATATAAAGAATTTCCCCGCCTGCCAGCCGGGCAGAAGTGCCAGGCCAACGCATAAGTCGCTCAGCCAAGGTTTTTAGCGCAGTATCACCGTTAGAGTAGCCATACAAGTCGTTAATGGTTCTAAAGCCAATAACTGTAATAGCCAGGACTTGGACACTTTTATTGCTGTTGATTTGAGACTCAAAGTATTGTTCAACATAATTACGATTGAACAAACCTGTTAACACGTCGTGTTGTGCCTGATAGCGTATACGCTTTTCCCTATGCTTAATACTATCTTGCATGCTATCTACGGCGGTCGCTAACGCAGAAATTTCTTTCAGTCTTGAAGGTTTACTTAAAATAGCGCCATAGTTACCCGCTGCCACTCGATTTACCGCATTCACTAAATTTGAAACTGGGCCGCTCACGTTGCGGGCTAAAATCATAGAGAAGCCTAACGCCACTAATATGGCAATAAGGGTAAAAATCAAAATTGATAACTGAATATGAGTAAATGACTGATACGCTTCAGATACATCGATAGCAATCGTAATATCGACTGGTAACGTACCCATAGAAGATAATGTTACCGAACGGCGCATATACGTGAGTTGATTAGTGAAAGTAACATCCAGCCATGATGGGCTTTCCTCAGCATTCAAAATGGACCGTGCTTGTTCATCTACCAACGTTGAGGCAATAATCCCTTGGTCGCCCTTGCCTGAAATGATGATGTCTGCTTCTACTAGACGTCTTAAATCCTCTAGCAAAGCAGAATCGAACTCGATACCTATAATGAGGTAATACCGTAAGGTTGGAATTTCTACACGATACAAATTCAGTTGCAGTAGCCTATCATTAATGAGGAAAAAACCACTTTCATACCCCTTCGCAGCAAGGGCTGTACTGGCTTTTAATTGTTCATTAGGCGTGAATAAGTCGGTATAGCTTGCCACCACGTTATGATTTAAATCTACTAAGGCAATCACGTCGGTGTTGATACGCTTAGCGTAGCTGGTAAACGCCGCTTCTATTGAAGGCGTATCCTCAGTGCCAACTGCGCGCCTGAAGTCGTACGACCGCAACAACACATTTGAAACACTTTTCACGATGGCTTGTCTGTCGTCAATGAGCCGGTGTAACACTTTTTCCGTTACAGCAATATCTTGATTAATATTTTGCTGCACAAGGCTATTGGCCGACTCCCACACGGAAGCCATGATTAAAAAGGCCGCGACAAGTATGCCACCAAGCAAGGTTCTAAATAGGCTTTGTCTTAACGAAATCTGCACGCTAGCGCTCCTAGCGACTCAAAATAGGCATGTTCAATGATTAATAATCGGTTACAAGCAGCAAGCATAGCCCAATTAATTTCCAACGAATAGCGTTAACTGGCTGAAATAACTTTATTTTACGAATTGTTACAAATATTAAATTTAGCGCTGTAAAAATGGGCACAAATAAAAAAGGCCAGCATAATGCTGGCCTTTTTAAAATTGGTGCGGAAAGCGGGACTTGAACGATCTTTTTACCGCCTAATACCTTTAAATACGGCGTAGCTTAGCTATCAGAGTCGTATATGGAGGTATTAAACGGTATTTATATGATCCAACGGTGATCCAGCTCTTCGATAAATCATTTGCTACAAAATAATCGAATTAGCGCGCTCGTTTGGTAGACATACGAAAACCAATAGGTAAAGGCTTATAACTTCCTTTCAGTTCTTTGTCTTTCACATCACCATTCGTTTGTAGATGTTCAGACTGAAACTTCCTTAACCTGTCGAATTCAATCTCACCAATCACATAGTAATCTGAAATGCCACCTTTCACGCGTACATTATCTCTTTCATAATCCTTGTCCTTCGGTGATCGAATACGACTATCACCATAGAGCCGATTATTAACCTGAATTACATTCGTATGGACATCATGTGCAGCACTTTCAACTAAGAAGCTAAATGTCTTAACATCACGGTTCCACTCTAAAACGAACAAGCCATCGACATTTCCTTGAAAGTGAAGCCTATTCTGCATATTAGTCAAGTCACTGCAAATCAATACACCGAAGAAAAAGTCTCCATGAGCAAAAATGGGGAAATTGCTAACCCCACCCTGAGGCTCAACCTGCTCTTTTTTTAAGCCAGTTAAGCCTTTTCTTTCACCATGTGACGGTTTCAGTTTAGGTTGAAAAAGGTCGACATTGCTCAAATATCCAGGCCATCGCGTAACCAATGAAATCATAGAGTCATTGTGCAATTTCGTTTTATCAGATGCGCACGGATAGTATTCCAGTCCAGCTATCATAGAAATTGAATTGCTAGCTAGTTTTCTGGCTAAACCGAATGCCCATTTTCTCGGAACTGATAGCTCAGGGAAAACTACATAATTTGGCCTGCCCTTATCTTTCAATATCTTGTTCAGTAGGTCATTAAAATTTTGGTAACGTTTCAATGAACGATCAGGAGTTCCTTTAGCAGCACCAGCCCATTGAGAAGGCGTAGTTTCTATGTTGGTTAAGGCTATCCTTACTTCGCTATCACGTCGAGGCGGCGACAGTGCAAATAAATGCTCTATATCTCCAGATTTTTTGTTAATGAATCCAACGTTATCTACCTCCGAAGTACCCGCCCCCCGAATAGCCATAACTGCTAGTCTAAAAAGTTTATAGTCCTTTAACACATCGGGACATATTACGACTATTTCTTGGATGCTTAAGGGTCGAGTAGGAAAAGCAAGTGCGTTCCAAAATGGTACATTTAGCTTCGAGCGCTTTTGAAACTTTGATAAAGTGTCGAGCCTAAGAATGTTTCTTACTGCTTCGTTTTTCGGCTCTCCTCGACGGGCAATATTACTTTTTTGCTCGTAATACCAGTAATCCTTATAACTTCTTACACCTAAGTCTGAGGTAAGAAATAACAAAGCAGTATCTTGAAGCGCCTCAACAGAATACTCAGTATTAGGTTGATATAGATTCTCTATTTCGCGCAATACTTCAGTAAGCTCTTCCCATTTCGAAAAGCCTTTAACAGTTGATGCTTGAAAAGCTGACTCTTTCAAAAACTTCTGTAGGTGTTGAGCAAATAAAGAGTGTCCATTATTTATGTTCGCCGACGAAGTGTCCTGAATTAGTTGCAGTGTAAAGCTAACTTTTTCTAAAAACTTCTTTGCACTTCCAAAGTCATTACAAGAAATTAACAAAGAAAGAATTCGGGGTAAAAAGCCTTGAAAGTCAAAAAGACCTGTCGGGCATAATAAATGTCGTTCTACTGTAAGCGATCAATATAGACCGTTGTGATTCGTTTAGTGTTTGAGGCTATCTTCGTTTAAGGAGATGCGTTCTATATCTAACCGTGCTTCACAGCCGAAGATAAAGTCCCCTTGCTCTTCTCTTATCC
>Ga0208318_100039_pt1 | contig 60173 bp, 52 predicted proteins | sample Virmet3747_4435_FD_185739 | JGI IMG/M metagenome (GOLD analysis project Ga0208318, IMG submission 185739) | Marine viral communities from the Southern Atlantic ocean transect to study dissolved organic matter and carbon cycling - metaG... | ecosystem: Environmental > Aquatic > Marine > Oceanic ... | reverse complement strand
CAAAACAGGACTGACCGAGTATCGGGCTTCACGCTATTTTGCACGCTTACCCCCCTGTCTTGCCGAATCAGGTTCACTTGCGTTGTGTACCTCTAACTTCCTATGGCTTCCTTCGGACCCTGCCGTTGGCCAACAACGCCCTTGCCATTCGGATTATCTTCCCCTCAGTCAGGGTGATTCAGGTTTCTTTCAACCTGACGGGTTTGCCAGCTTCGCTGGGCAAACAAAAAAGGGCCGTTTTCACGACCCTTTTTGCATTTACATCCACATTGTTAAAGTCACCAGCAAAATTTAGATCACTTTTCAATCTAACCACTTTACCCCTCTGATTTTAACGCTATCGGTTGCTAACCCTGGGGGTTCACAACGTAGCAGCACATGAAGGCTAACTTTGGTTTTCAATCACCGTTTTCAAATTCTCTAACCCCATTTCAAAATCGGGGCCAATTAAACCATCAATCATGAGTACAAAATAACGATCAACCGGGTTCATGCCTACCTCGCCTTCATCGGTCCAGGTCACCAAGGTGCCTTCTTCCGTGGGCGTAAGCGAGACAGAACCTGTGGACCCCATATCAAAATCGGGAAAATACAGTCTATACTCCACATTTTTGTTATGTACTAGCTGAGTAATTTCCATTTCACCATTGCCTTCTGTGGCACTTTGCCACACAGAACGCATGCCAATTGCTCTGTCTGGGCCACTGTAGTCAATGACCATGTTTGGATCCCGTTTAAACCAAACACCCCATTTTTGCCACGCTTTTAAATCCACCACTTCAGGATAAACTTCACTGGGGTTGGCTTTAATAAGAATGCGACGTTCCACACTGTATTCACTGGGCAAGAAGAAACCAATAACACAGACAATCACGATTAACGCACCTATGCCTATTAAGAGCTTTTTTAAAAACGCCATCTAGTTCTCCACTGGTAGTTAAAGAGTTGCTATCGCATCAAACATAACATTTAATTAACAAACTTAGTAGCCCTGGGTAAAGTTGAGAATGATTATTCTTAACTACAGCCTTGTGTTTCACATTAAATGGAAACGTTTCCCACATTTCGACGACGATCACGATTATTTTACATACGTATGCAAAACCCCATGGCATTCTAATTATTCTTGTGTAATATGAAGTTAGGTTATCTACAAGCCAAGTGTCAGGGTTTACATACCATCCCCTGTCATGCTTTCTTGGCACCTATTCAAACAGAGCTTAAGCTCGCCGACACTGCAGTTTTGTGTCTCAATGATGGAGAAATAAGATATGGCAGATAACAGTTCACGCTATATCAGTAACTTGACTCGCGATACCTACGCGCTCATCTTAGCTGGCGGTAAGGGGTCTAGACTGCATGAACTGACCACATGGCGCGCAAAACCGGCGCTTTATTTTGGCGGTAAATTTAGAATTATCGACTTCCCACTCTCTAATTGCATTAATTCAGGTATTCGACGGGTTGGTGTAGTCACCCAATATAAATCACACTCGCTTATTCGACACCTTGTACGCGGCTGGGGGCACTTCAAAAAAGAACTCGGTGAATCAGTAGAAATACTCCCCGCGTCTCAACGATTTTCCGATAGCTGGTATGAAGGCACCGCAGACGCAGTTTTTCAAAACATTGATATTATCCGCGACGAGTTACCTAAATACGTTATGATTTTGTCTGGCGACCATATTTACCGAATGGACTATGGCACCATGCTGGCGCACCACAAAGAATCTGGTGCGAAAATGACCGTCTCCTGTATGTCGGTTCCCATTGAAGAAGCCGCAGGCGCATTCGGGGTAATGTCAGTAGATGAAAACCTTCGTATTAATGGCTTTCAAGAAAAACCTGAACACCCTGCTCCTTTGCCCAACGACGACACCCGATGCCTAGCCTCAATGGGCAATTACGTATTCGACACCGAATTTTTATTCGAGCAGCTACGCAGAGACGCGGAAACCTCAGGCTCACAGCGTGACTTTGGTAAGGATATTATTCCTTCCATTATTAAAGACCATCCTGTTTATGCCTTCCCGTTTGAAAGCAGTGGCGGTGATAATGCCTATTGGCGCGACGTAGGCACCATAGACTCCTTCTGGGAAGCCAATATGGAAATGGTTGCGCCCGTGCCGCAGCTCAATCTCTACGATCAAAAGTGGCCGATTTGGACTTACCAAGAGCAACTTCCCCCGGCGAAGTTTGTGTGGGAAGACCACGACAGGCGCGGTGAAGCTATTAACTCAGTGGTGTCTGGAGGCTGTATTATTTCAGGCTCAACATTGCGTGCGTCCATCTGTTTTTCAAATGTACGTGTCCACTCCTATGGCCTAATTGAAGATGCGGTTATTCTTCCTGATGTTGAGATTATGCGCCACTGCAAGCTTAAAAAGGTGATTATCGACCGAGGCTGCACCGTACCCGAGGGCACTGTCATTGGCTACGATCATGACGCAGACAGGGCAAGAGGATTCAGAGTCTCTGAAAAAGGCGTGGTATTGGTTACCCGTGAAATGCTTGGCCAACCTGTGGGTGGCTTAGCCGCCGTGTAATGAGCAATAACACTACCATACTAGGTACACCTGGTGTACCTAGCGCGCATTCCACTTAGACAACGTGGTTGATATCAAATTAGCCACGTTTTCTGGGTGTTCTAACGGAAACATATGTCCCCCTTCTAAACTCGTATGAGTGATTGCATTTTGCTTCATTAACCTGGTGTACATTGTGGGCTTGCACACCTGGCTTTGCTTACCTGTAACAAGTAGCGCGGGACACGATAATTTACCTTTATATCGCCCCAAATTGTGTGGCACATTTCTAAACAATGCCGCTTCCACATCAGCTTTAAAACCTAATCTGGCCTCATCCCCTTGATGATGAATAACGCTTTTCACGTAATCCCGTACGCATCGTTTATCCATATTGCGAAACAAGGCTTTGCCATGAAAGTACGCGTCTAAATCTGTGTTAGCTGGCCAGCGCGTGTTACGAGTTTCAGCAAGTTTTGCTGGGGTAAGCTTGTTAATTAACGGTGTTTTCTTGGCAAAACGGAAGAAGTGGCTCATGGGCCCTACCACAAGCGGCGGGTCTAGCATGATGACGCCGCGAAACAAATGCGGCGCCTCACACGCCGCCATATAGGAGATAACCGCCCCAAAGGAATGACCCACGGCAAACACACCGCGCTCATCCCGGTTTTCCCGTTCAACGTGGTTAATTAACTCTTTCACTTGATTTCGCCAATTACCGTTTACTGGCAAGGCATCATCGTGACCAAACATACTCACATGAAGACGTTGAAAATGATCAGGAAGATAAGAAAATAATGTGTTGTAACTTGCCGCAGGGAAACCATTTGCGTGGGCAAAATGAAACGTTAATGATGATTGCGACAATGATATGCTCCTTTCACTGACGTACTGCTAATAGCATTAAAAACCGATGGCGTTAACCTAAAAAAACCTTATTAGGTACTTAGCGATTAAGCACCTAATAAGGGTACAGAGTCTACTACAGGCCCCGACGCTCTGCCATCTCCCAATCTTTGACTATCTTGGTGCTTGTCCATAAAAACACCATAATAGACAGCCCATAAGGAATTAACAGATACAAGAGCGCTGTGCGCAATGCTTCCGTTTCACCTAATGAAGGAACCAAGGCCTGACTAATAACACCGGTTAACGTAGGGCCACCACCTAATGCAATAATATTAAGTACAAAGAAAAATAATGCGGTAGACATAGCGCGCACATTAAGCGGTGCTAGAGTTTGTGCCATTGCGAAGCTTGGTCCTAAGTACGAACCGCTGGTAAATAATAAAAAGCCCATTAACCCCACAGACAACCACAAGTCTTGTACTTGCAACGAAAAGTAAAAGGCGGGCACGCCAATAATTAATGCGATAGCCGGCAATAACGCATACGCTTTTTTGTTTTTCTTGCCCCATTTGTCGGCCACATAACCCCCTAACCAAACGCCAGCGGCGTATGCGGTGCCGTTTATAATGCCAAACACAATGAGTAATTGCGTAATATCCAGCCCAGCAAACGCCCTGACGTAATAGTCTATTACCCAAGTGGAGATAGCATAGTTACCGAAGGAGCCAAAGGAAATCCCCAGTGCCATGCCCCACCATGTAGGCACTTTCAACAAGGTTTTTAGCGACGCGGTCACACTGGCTTTTTGCGCTGATGGCGCGTGAGAAGCCTGAGATTCAGACTGAGGCTGAGATTGGGTTCTCACCGGTTCTTTAACGGTAAATTTTAAAAGCAAGGCCAATAGCACACCGGGAATGCCCACACTGTACATCACCGTTCGCCAATCGGCGGTTCCTCCCTGCAAAAAGAATGCAGAGGCAAAAAACGCTAACATCACACCGAAAGGAATACCAAGCGAATAAATAGCTAACGCCCCCGCCCGCTTCTCTTTTGGAAATAGGTCAGAAATAATGCTGTGTGAAGGAGGGCTTCCACCCGCTTCGCCTATGCCCACACCAATTCGCGCCACGGCGAGTTGTACGTAGTTAGCTGCTAACCCAGATGCCGCGGTGAAACCACTCCATAAGGTTAACGAAATAGCAATAATATTCACGCGACTGTATCGGTCTGCCAGCCATGCGATTGGGATACCCATCACAGTATAAAGCAGCGCAAAATAAATCCCTTTTAGCCAGCCTAACTGCGCATCGTCAAGGCCCAGGTCGGCCTTGATGAACGGGGATAAAATGCCGATAATTTGCCTATCAATAAAGTTAAAGGCATACACTAAGGTAAGTACAAAGAGGACATAATTGCGATACCGCCGCGAAGGTGCTGCATTCTCGTTAGCTGGAAGCCCGTGAGCATGAGTTAAAGCCATACCATTCCCTTTTAAATAGGTTGTACGGCTAGTCTACGCACCTAGTTAATTAAGTGGCAACTAATTGTTAGTTATTTGTTAACATAAGAAGAAATGTTGAGTCAGACTTTCTGTTCACTGCCGCTTGATGTAGGATGATGACACCCTAACTGATCAGACCAGATGGATTACAATGACGGTAGATTCACTTTTAACGTTACCTGCATTAGATGCGGTTTCAGACAATAGCTGGAAAGTAGATAATCTTATTATTCCCAAAAATTGGGGGCAAGGACGCACTGCGTTTGGTGGCATAACCGCAGGTATGCTGTACAGTGCAATAAGGCAACAGGTTGAAGAAAGTCGCGTTTTGCGTTCTTTCACCACTAACTTCGTTGGGCCGTTATCGTTAGATGAACCTTTTTCCATTGAAGTTACAAAATTAAGAGAAGGCAAAAATGTCTCTCAGTTTATTGCTCACGCCACGCAACAGGGAAAAAGTTGTATTTTCGTGCAAGCCTGTTTTGGTATTGGTAGAAAATCGGGCATACGGGTAGAAAATACCGAAATTCACGGCATGCCTGAACCCACCAAAGCCAAGTTTATTCCCCAGATACCCAAGGTAACCCCTAAATTTCTGCGTCATTTTGACTTAGCCATCGACGCTGGCGGTATTCCTTTTACACGTAAAAAAGACAGCATATACCATGGCTTTATGCGCTTTAAGCAGCCACCTGCTAGCATTAACGATGCTCACATCATCACCCTTATTGATGCTTGGCCGCCTACTCTGCTACAGATGATGAAATTCCCTGCTCCGGCAAGTACCGTCAGCTGGAATATTGAGTTTATTCACCCGCATAAGCCAGTGTCACCCACCGACTGGTTTGCGTATAAAGCGCATACGCGACAAGCCGCAGATGGATACGGTCACACCGAAGCTACCATTTGGGATAAACATAACGAAGTCATTGCTATTAGCAGACAAACCGTGGCGGTTTTCGACTAGGTAACGCCAGCAACGTTGCTTGTTCAATAAGGCTACAACCGTTTTTGAGCGTAGCCTTAATACAACATAAACGCACTGGGGTTAAACAGCGAAATAACCGACACGCATTGTAAGTTCGTAATATCTAGCGCATCTTCCAGATCATTGTCGTCTAAGGCTAACTGTTGCGGTAGGTGTGGTTCTAAATTGTTATAACTGGGGTAAATTTCCGGGTTAACGTTATCAAGCGCTAAAACGTACGATAGCTGCAAAATACAGGTTTCCACATCGCTAGAGGGGGTCTCTGTTTTGTTCATCATGGAAATAGGTTGATAAATAGTCTCAGGCAGCGACCAAGCCTTAATAAGCGACGCACTTAACTCGGTGTAAGTAAACCCAAACACCGCTCGTTGTAACTCTACTGGAGACACTTGAGCAGTAAACCGTTGGCATTTTTTCACGCCATCGGGGTTGAAGGTAACTGCCACAAGCTCACCAATATTGTGCAAAAGGCCAGCAACGAACAGTCGCTCAGGCTCTCGAATATTTCTGACGTCAGTGAAATACTTAGCCAACAAACCACACGACACACTTTGCTCCCAAAACTTATCCAAATCAATTATTTGACTATCAATATCTTTGAATGCGTGACTCACACCGTAAGCTAACGCAAGGTCGTAGGTAGACCGCGTGCCCACCACCTGAATGGCTTTAGTGACGGTATCAATTCGATTGGGGAAACGATAAAGCGCGGAGTTCGACACCCGAAGCAATTGCGTGGTAAGCGCAGGGTCATAGGCAATAATTTCTGAAATATCATCAATGCTGGAAGCCTGATCGTCCATACACGCTTTTAGACGTGTTACCGATTCCGGCAGCACAAACAAATCGTTCGCTTTTTCCGTCATTTCTGAAATGTTCATGTCGGTGTTAGCTCCAAGTAAGGACGGTTATTTATAGTTAGATTAGACGCCATTATTAAAAGGCTCAATCAATCTTTAGTACATTGCGCTGGATTTTTCGAGTTTAGACTAGGAAGAATATGTTACAGCCTTTCGGCTTCACCATGCTAAAATTTGCGCTTTTATTACGTAAAACTAAATGCTTGTGTTAGATAAACTGCTTAATATTCTTGTAATAGGCTATGTATGGCCCGAACCTAATTCTTCGGCGGCGGGGAAAAACATGCTTTCCCTTATTCGTAGCTTCGTGGCCAAGGGGCATACGGTAACTTTTGTGACAGCCGCCACAGACAGTGTACATAAAGCAGATTTAACCGCGTTGGGGGTTAACTGTGAAACGGTAGCACTGAACTGCAGTAGCTTTAACCAGCAACTTTTGCAATTTGCACCCCAGGTAGTGGTGTTCGATAGATACATGACACAAGAGCAATTTGCATGGCGGGTTAAAGAAACCTGCCCAGACGCCTTGCACATTCTTAATACTGAAGACTTACATAGTTTACGGCATGCACGCTTTGAAGCGGTGAAGCGGGAAAACGACGCGACTAAGGCGCACTTAAATACTGCACTCGCTCAGCGCGAGATAGGCGCCATATTACGTAGTGATATCACACTGGTCATCTCAAGCGCCGAATACCAACTGCTTACGCATGTTTACCGTGTGCCCGAATCTCAACTGTATTATTTTCCGCTAGATGCAGGCAAACCGCTAGAACGCCCTCCCTCGTTTGAGGAAAGGCAAGATCTCGTGACCATTGGTAACTTTCGCCACGCCCCTAATTGGGATGCTGTTTTACAACTTAAAGCCATGTGGCCGGCTATACGAAAAGCATTTCCTTCGGTAAACATGAAAGTGTATGGCGCATACCCACCGAAAAAGGCCACCCAACTGCATAATTCCAAGCAAGGGTTTTATGTGGAAGGATGGGCCGAAGATGCCGATAACGTTATTGCCCAGGCGCGCTTGCTGCTTGCCCCCATACGCTTTGGTGCGGGCATTAAAGGAAAGTTGTTAGATGCCATGCGCTGCAATACCCCTACCCTTACCACCGACTTGGGGGCTGAGGGGCTGTTGCCGTCTTTTGACCCCAACGAGTCTGACGAGCATAACCCTCTGTGGGGTGGCGCGCTATTACCCACTCCCTGTGAAAAGGACAGTCAAATACAGCCGTGGATCAACGCTATAGCAGCCCTGTATCATCATCAAGACCAATGGCAGGCCGCAGTGGAAAAAGGCCAAGCGCTGCTTTCTAGCTACCAGAAAGACGTGCAGCCATCAGCATTTATAAACCACGTGGAAAACTTGCATCAGCGCCTTGCTGCCCACCGTGACTCCTTATTTTTCCATGGCTTGCTATGGCAGCAATCGCTGAATGCCAGCAAATACATGTCGCAGTGGATAGAAGCGAAAAACCGCGTGTAGCGGTTTGCCTCTTGCTTTTTGCCTTTTACTAAAGCGCAGATAATCTTGCCAGCACCGCATTGATCCCGTTCGCTCGCGACTGACTTAAGTGGCGTTCTAGATTGTTTTCACGTAAATACTGATGAAAATCAAACGCCCGTCTTTGTTCAGCAGTTAGCTGATTCGCTTTTTCCAGCAATACTGCCAGCACGCCACGAATGATTTTACTGGGTGAATAGGCGGCCAGCGTCGTAGGAATGTTGGTGTGTGTTTCTTCCTGCATTGACGCAGACGCATCTGATGCCACTTCACCTAACCATACGTCGCTGTCGCACCCTGGCACATAATGCTGTGCGGTGCGCAAAGCTTCGGGCAAAATAGGCAACTGCTTTGCTGCCAGCATCATTGCCCGCGTAGCCCCATCCCAACCTTTCGCACTGGCGACCGATTGCGCAATAGGTAATGGGTCCGATGGGAATTGACTGCTACACATAACGTATAAATTTACCTTCTTGCCTACACTAAACCATCAACAACCGAGCTAGCTTGCCAATTCTGCGGCAAGATCGTCGGCGCTCATCACCAAATTCTGCTCATCACTTTTCGTGGGAAACATCACCAATTCCACACCATTTTTTGCCAGTCCCGGCAACCACGTTTGGGTAAACTCATCAAGGGCCACGGCAACGCACTCGCTATCAAGGCCGTTTTCATTGACCCAATCTTGTGCTAAATCCACATGAGGAAACAAAGGCAAGCGTACTTCATTGTCATCCTCAAGCATCACAAAACCGTCTTGCCCCTTAACCAGCCACACTTCTTTTGCTTTTGGTACGTAGGTAACCACCAGCATTTGACGGTCTTCTGCAGATAGGGATTTTGCTTGAGCAAGCGTAGCGTCGTTCAGGGTTTTGGTTAAAGTATCGGGGAACACGTTGGCGACCTTCGTGGCAATTAAAAGCGGCAAGTATACCCTGTAACTATGGCTACGCAATCTCTAAGCCATAAAGAATAAACTAGGTTCAATGGAACCTTCTTGTTACTATGCTAAATGCTTCAACAGGACACATTTATTCGCGAAGCATGGAAACCATCCATGCCGTTATTAACGCCATCAGCATGCCTTCACATAACTAATCTTTTATATGCACACATTATTTACTGAATTAAAAACAAAAACGGCTGAACGCCATCGTGAATTGGAAAACACCGCGCCTTTTTCTTCGTTTCACCGGTCTAACTCCATTGACGTCATTCAATACAGTGCCATATTGCAAACCATGTGTCAGTTTCATCAAGATGTCACGGCTTATTTAACCTCTCAACCAAACAGCGCCGGCTTACGCGCCCTAAATATAGACAGCATGCTGCCTTTTTTAGGCGCCTCTCAGGTGTTAGCGTCGCTTAAAACAGATCGACAAGCCTTAGCGCAATATGCCCCGCAACGGGAAAAAATCCGTGGGAACGCTGCCATTACCGACGCCCCATTTACCCACAGTACTTCTTCTGTTATTGCTGCCATGTATGTTTGGTTAGGCTCTTCAATGGGCGCAAATATGCTTGTTCGCCGAATACAAAAACAAAACGAGCGAATAAGCCCTGCGTTACCTGTCCATTACTATGGCGAAATGGCCAGTAAGGCCAAGCATTGGGTGGCCTTTAAAGCTCATATCGACAACCGTCTTGCGCCGCTTTGCCAAACATTAGGCGTTACCGAAGCGCAATTTTCTTCATGGGTAGTGGCTGATGCAAACCAATGGTTTGCGCATTTAATAGCATTAGGGAATCAAGCTTCTTTGCAACCACTCCCCCACGAGTATTGCGGTTAATTCAGTGCAATAATTTGATAGAATACAAAAAATTTCCATGGGAATAGAAGTAAAATGAAGGTTATCTCTTTTAATATCAATGGCATTAGAGCCCGCTTACATCAGTTGCAAGCATTAATAGACACCCACCAGCCAGACTTAATAGGTTTACAGGAAATTAAGGTTCACGACGAACAATTTCCCGTAGAAGCGGTGGAAGCCATGGGATATCAGGTGTTTTTCCACGGTCAAAAAAGCCATTACGGCGTGGCCTTCTTAGCGAAAAAAGCGCCCTTGTCTGTCCAGAAAGGCTTTCCTACTGACGAAGACGATGCCCAAAGGCGGATGATCATTTTAAAAACCACCGACGATAAAGGTGATCCGGTTACCATACTAAACGGGTATTTCCCTCAGGGTGAAAATGAAAAGCATGAAACCAAATACCCAGCCAAGCGCAAGTTTTATCAAGATTTAATGCATTACTTGAATACTTACCACACCCCTGATGAAAAAGTGATTGTGATGGGAGATGTGAATATTTCACACACAGACCTTGATATTGGCATTGGGGAAGAAAACAAAAAGCGTTGGCTACGTACCGGTAAATGCAGCTTCTTACCTGAAGAAAGACAATGGCTAAACACGCTAATAGATTGGGGCTTTGAAGACAGCTTTAGAACCCTAAACCCAGATACAGACGATAAATTCTCATGGTTTGATTATCGCTCAAAAGGCTTTAACGATAACCGTGGTTTACGTATTGATTTAATATTGGCCACACAAAGCTTGCACGCTGACTTGTCTGAAGCAGGCATTGATTATGAACTGAGAGGAATTGAAAAGCCCTCAGATCATGCGCCAATTTGGGCAACCTACACTAGCGAGTAAATTCAATAGGTTAAACACAGAACCAGAATATGACGTTGATTCAATGGGTATGTTTAGGCGTTTACGCCCTTGTTCTTACAATAAGTATTAAGAACATCTCGCTTATAGGTTTATCAAAAGACAAACACCAACAACATTTGGTGTTTGGCACCGCTGCCACCCTTTTCGTGTTGTGGATGTTTAGGGCAGGTATTTTTGATGGGCTAAACGTGCATATTCTGGGGTTAAGTGCGGTGACCCTTATGCTGGGCTTTCGCTACGCGGTGATAACCGCCACCCTAACCCTGGTTGGTGCAACGGCCGCAGGCTATGGGTCATGGCAAAGTATCGGTGTAAACGGCGTTTTTGGCGTGCTATTGCCCATAGGTATCACTTACTTGGTACTTATGCTGACGTTTCACCGCATTGCTAGACATTTGTTTGTTTACATTTTTTTGTGCGCGTTTTTTCCAGGGGCATTATCCACCGCACTTAAAATTCTCACCCTAAGCGGCTATTACTATGCCGACAATCTGTATAGCTGGGACACCATTTACAATAATTATTTATTGCTCACCCCCTTACTCGTATTTCCTGAAGCGTTAATTAATGGCATGGCTATCACTATTTTGGTGATTTACCAGCCCAAATGGGTATACACTTTTCAGGATAAATTTTATTTAGATAAATAAAAAAACCGCTTATAAAAGCGGTTTTTAGTGATTCAGCTTTACCAGCAAACTTCATGTTTAAGGCTGGTTTTGTACGGACTACTTTTTAAATAAAATATCCATAACATCAGCCAGCTCGCCTTTACCTTCACGAATTTCTTCTTCAGATAAACCTGCAATCTCGTGAGGGAACACCAACCACTCATCGCTTTCGTTTACATAGTAATCTGGCACTATGTCAGTGGTGTTATTTTGAGGCTTGTACCACGGGCATGCTATACGAATGTCTTTGGGCATATTCAAGCGCATTAATTTGTTAATTTGCTTTATAAGCGCATCTACGCTGCGGCCAGAATCAAACACATCGTCAACAATTAATAGCTTATCGTTGGCGTTAGCGTTTTCAACCAAATAATGTAACCCGTGAACACGGATTTCTTTCGATTGCTTATTAATGCCATAGTAAGAAGAGGTACGAACGGCAATATGATCAGTAGGGGTATCTTTAAATTCAAAGAACTCTTGAACCGCGATACCAATTGGCGCCCCACCACGCCAAATACCAATAATGAAGTCGGGACGAAACCCGTCCTCATAAACCTTTGCCGCTAAGCGAAAGGAATCCTGTAATAGCGATTGCGAGGTAATAAAATTCTTATTCATGACGTCCCACTGGCCAAACTTTAAAAGACCGCGAGTATAGTGAATTTCACAACTATTTGCACGGCATATTCGTATTCTTATTCATTTTGAAGTGCCAAAGATGGTTGGGTTTTCATCGCTTTACGGGCTGGATAAATACTTGCACATAAGCAAAGTAGTAAAGAAAGTAAAACAACAGTTATAATTTGCGATAGGCGCATATCAATAGGCAATCCTTGCCCATCGGCAGACAGCGCGATAGGCGAACCTATCCAAGCTAAGAAAGTATTTAGCTGCAAGGTAACAACCACCCCCAACACTAGCCCTATACTTGCGCCTTTTACCCCATTGAATAAGCCATTGAAAATGAATATCCACATTATGGTACTTGGGGTCATGCCTTGGGTTTGCAGCACCGCAATGTCCCCTTGCTTCTCAGAAACCACCATCACTAAGGCAGAAACAATATTAAAAGCGGCCACAGCGATAATTAATACCAACATGAGAAACATCATGTTTTTTTCCATTTTTACCGCATCAAATAACGGCCCTTGGCGTTCTCGCCAGGTTTTTAATTGCAGCCCTGGCTGCTGTGCATTTAATTGCGCAACAGGCACCGCGTACTCAAAAGCATCATCTAAAAATAGGCGGGTAGATTCCCCAGCGCCTTTTGGGTCACGCAATAGTCGATTAACGTCATCTTTATGCATGTAAATGGCTTTGTCATCCATTTGCGAACCCATATCAAAAATACCACTTATGGTGACCAGCCTTTGACTGGGCATGCGGCCAAATGGCGTGTACACACTCGCACCGGCGACCATTATGCGCAGTTGGTCGCCTATTCTAGCGTCTAGCTTTATGGCCAGCGCGCGGCCTAAAATCACATGATATTGCCCCGCTTCAAGACTATTAAAACGCCCTTGTTCCATTTGTTGCGCCACCATGGCATTGGCTATCATAGTGTCGGGCACCACACCATGCACCTGCACGCCCCTTAACTCTGAGCGAGACTGCACCACGGCTTCTGTTTCTCTATAGGGCATCGTTGTTATAACGTGAGGCAAGGCGCTCAGCGTGCTTTCATCTACATCGCCCAGTACTTCAATGTGTGGCACTATGCCGAGAATTCGGGTTTTAAGCTGCCCTTCAAACCCGTTCATTACCGAAATAACAATAATAAGCGCGGTAAGTCCCAGCGCGATGCCTGCCACTGAAAAGCGATTAATAAAAGAAATAAAACTGTTTGCACCTGCAGATTGGCTAGGTCCAGACTTCGCATAGCGATATGCAATAAAGGCAGAGAGAGGATAAAACAATGCTACGCCCTAACGGTTGTGCCCTTTTCTCGTTTAATCCGTATTGAAAAGCAACCAGCTTATTCAAAAGGCGAGATGACGGGCTAATCTCAAAATAGTAAAGTGCGTATACTACGTGTAAGCTACTGGCCGTACAAGATAAGTGGCGGGAGAATGAAGTGGAAAACCTGAGCCTAGAACAAAAAAAAGCACAGTTTGAAGAATACTTTTCAATTGGGCACAGCATAAACGCCAATGTTATTGCTGTACCCAATGATGCGGTTCCTCAGGATGAAGACGAACTTGCCGCCGCTATGCCCTATGCATTTCGCATTGCCAGTGAAATGGCGAGTATAGAAGCCCAAGCCTTAAGGCCACTGCGCCACTTAAGTGATCATGCTGAAGCCTTAACCGAATACCTTAACCATCAGGCGAAAAAAATTGACCTAATGATGTCGTTTATTTTGCACCAGCAAGATCAAGCTGACCATCGTTTTGAAACGGTAAAGTTTGGGGGTGGCGGCGTGGTTATTAAAAGCGCCACACCGTTCGAACTAGGCAGCTTTGCCGAAATAAAGCTATTTTTAGATTCTGAGGCCGCGGCCATATTTTGCTTTGGTGAAGTAATTACTTGCGAGAATGTAGAGGATGATTACCATATAGCCTTTATCTTCACTACCATACGCGAGCAAGATCAGGAACTGCTTGTTCGAGCCAGTTTACATTTGCAAACGCAACAACTTCGTAAACGCGCACAACAGAAAAAGTCAGGCGAATAAACACGCCTTTCGTAAACGTATTAAAAGTTTTAGGAACACATGACTGCGACCCTATTATCACTGCCAATACCCGCGCAGAAAAAAGCCACATCTTCTCAAGATCATAAACACTGGGGGCAACTGCAAGGCAGCAGCCCGGCGCTTTGCATTGCACAAGCCCAAGCACAATATAACGGCCCCATTGTTTTAATTACCGCCGACACACCATCGGCGTTAAAACTTGAAAAAGAATTGGCCTTTTTTATGGCCGACGATAATGTCCCTATTACTCTGTTTCCAGATTGGGAAACCTTACCTTACGACACTTTCTCTCCCCATCAAGACATTGTTTCTCAGCGCTTAGAGACCCTATTTAGGTTTACCCAACAGGTAGATGGCATTTTCATTGTGCCCATCAACACCCTGATGCAGCGCCTTGCCCCCACCGACTATTTAGCCAAATACTTGTTAATGCTAAATAAAGGGGACACCTTAGACAGAGATCAATTTAGACGCAACTTAGAGCAAGCTGGCTATTTGCATGTAAGCCAAGTAATGAGCCATAGCGAGTTTTCGGTACGTGGCAGTATTATCGACTTGTTCCCTATGGGTAGCGATAAACCCTTCCGCATTGATTTATTCGACGATGAAGTAGACTCCATTCGCTTTTTCGATACCGAAACCCAGCGTTCTGGTGATGCCGTAGACAAAATACGTTTATTACCCGCCAGGGAGTTCCCTACCGATAAAGCGGCACTGAATTTATTTAGGCAACAGTTTTTAGAAAAATTCGATGCCAACAATGCGCAAGAGTCGGTATTTTCGCAGGTTACCAAAGGCACAATGCCAAGTGGCGTAGAGTATTACTTACCGCTATTTTTTGAAGCCACCGCCACCTTATTCGATTATTTACACCCGAAAAGCCTGTTGTTATTGCACGGAGATGTACAAGACGCCAGCGAGTTTTTCTGGGCCGATGTTCAAGAGCGCTACGAACAATACCGCTATAACCCGGCACGCCCTTTCTTGCCTCCAGAAGATTTGTTTTTGCCTATAAACGAGTTGTTTGGTGCCATAAAGCAATGGCCGAGGGCCTCGCTAAGCGCCTACGTATTGGACGACAAACCTGGGGCATTTAACCTTGGCTGCGACAAGCTTGACGACATTGCCATTAACTCGCAGAAAAAAGCCCCAGCGCAACAGCTAATTAACACGGTGAATGACGCTACCCAGCGTGGTGCCAAAGTGCTCTTTTGTGCAGAAACCCAAGGCCGTAAAGAAGGGCTATTAACGGTATTACGAAAAGCCGGTATAAAACCGAGTTTTACGCCATCACTCAATGCATTTTTAAGTGAAGGCGAGCAAGTAGGCATTACCGTGGGCATGGTGGAACACAGTTTCAGATGGGTGAATAACCAACAAGAACTGCTGTTCATTACCGAAACCGAACTGCTTGGGCACAAAGTAAGCCAACGCAGGCGCAGAGACAAACGCACTGCCACTGACGAAAGCGCCATTATTCGAAATTTGGCCGAACTGTCTATTGGCCAGCCCGTGGTGCATCTCGATCATGGTGTGGGAAGATACTTGGGCTTACAAACCTTGGATGCCGGTGGCGTGGCTACCGAGTATCTGTGTATTGAATATGCCAAGCAATCGAAGCTGTACGTGCCGGTGGCTTCCCTGCATTTAATTTCACGCTACACAGGCGGCGATGCAGACACCGCCCCCATTAATGCGTTAGGGTCTGATGCCTGGTCGAAAGCCAAGCAAAAAGCCGCTGAAAAAGTACGTGATGTGGCCGCCGAACTGTTAGACGTTTACGCCCGCCGTGCTGCCAAGCCCGGTTTCGCTTACCCGATTAATTGGGAAGATTACCAAGCTTTTGCAGACAGTTTCCCCTTTGAAGAAACCCCCGATCAGGCGCAAGCCATTGCGGCGGTTATTCACGATATGGGGCAACCGCAAGCCATGGACAGGTTGGTGTGTGGTGACGTGGGCTTTGGAAAAACAGAGGTAGCCATGCGCGCGGCTTTCCTTGCCGCAAACCAAGGTAAGCAGGTGGCTATATTGGTGCCCACCACCCTACTTGCCCAGCAACATCATGAAAACTTCAAAGACCGATTTGCCGCGTGGCCGTTTGAAATTGAAGTCATGAGCCGTTTTGTTAGCGGTAAAGCACAAAAAAGTATTATAGAGCGCATAGCCGAAGGAAAAGTAGACATAGTGGTAGGTACCCACAAACTGCTTTCCAGTGAGTTGAAGTTTAACGACCTAGGCCTTGTAATTATTGACGAAGAACACAGATTTGGTGTTCGCCAGAAAGAAAAACTGAAGTCGCTTCGCGCCGATGTAGACATATTAACGCTAACGGCCACGCCTATTCCAAGAACCTTGAATATGGCGCTATCGGGTATGCGCGACTTATCTATTATTGCCACCGCGCCAGCAAGACGTCTGTCGATAAAAACCTTCGTTCAGCAACGTAATAAAGCCGTAATCCGCGAAGCAATCATGCGTGAAATTTTACGCGGCGGTCAGGTTTACTTCCTTCACAACGAAGTAGACACCATTGCCCGAACCGTAGAAGAAATTGCCGAAATTGTGCCCGAAGCCCGCATTGCCATGGGTCATGGGCAAATGCGTGAACGCGAACTAGAAAGCGTGATGAGCGACTTCTATCACCAGAGATACAATGTATTGGTGTGTACAACCATTATTGAAACCGGTATTGATGTGCCTACCGCGAACACCATTATTATGGATAGAGCCGATCATTTAGGGTTAGCACAGTTACACCAGTTGCGTGGCCGGGTGGGTCGCTCCCATCACCAAGCCTACGCCTATTTACTGACTCCGCATCCTAAGCGAATGACGAAAGACGCGGTTAAACGTCTGGATGCCATCTCCCAATTGGAAGACTTAGGTGCAGGGTTTGCGCTTGCCACGCACGACTTGGAAATTCGTGGAGCCGGTGAACTCTTGGGTGATGACCAATCAGGTCAAATCGCCAGCATTGGCTTTAGTTTATATATGGACATGCTAGATAAAGCCGTTACTGCCCTTAAAAACGGGAAAGAGCCTTCGCTTGATGACGCTTTAGCAGGCCATACGGAAATTGAACTTCGCATTCCAGCCTTGTTACCCGAAGACTACATTGCCGATGTTAATACTCGCTTGTCGTTGTACAAACGCCTTGCCGGTTGCACCACGCAAGATGATATTGATGAATTTCAGGTAGAGTGCATCGACAGGTTTGGCTTACTGCCAGATGCTGCGAAAAACCTCGTGCAAGTGGCTGAACTAAAAATAAAAGCAGAGGCCTTAGGTATACTTAAAGTAGACTTGTCTGCCCAAGGCGGTACTATTGAATTTAAAGAGACCACCAAAGTAGACCCCGGCTTTATTATTCAGTTAGTGCAAACTAAACCGAATACCTTCAAATTTGAAGGCAGCCAAAAATTAAGAGTGGTTAAACATACAGAAACCGCAGAGCAACGTATTGCACTGATAAGCGGTATCATTGCCGATTTTGCCAAGGAGTCGCGATAGCATGATGTTTTCTCGCAAGCACGCTATTAAACGCGCTAAGTCACATTCGTTAGGTTCGTGTTCAGTTCGAAAGGTGCCCATGTTCGTATCAAGTGCACTGCTAAGCGCCTTAACAGTGATGTCATCGGCACAGGCCAACGACGACTGGTGGTTTGACGTAGAAGTGATTGTTTTTGAGAGAAAGCTGTCGCTTAGCGAGTTAGACGAGCAATTTGAATTTGTGTCGTCATTGGCAACACCGGATATTGAAGCCGATGTGATTGGCGATGTTATTCGACCAGACATTCGTTGGATAAAACAGAATTTACCCAGTTGCACGGCAGACACGCCGCCCCCCTACCCTGAAGAATCGCTGATTACCCTTACGTTTGACGACGCTATACCTTCTGATGAAATAGCAGAACAAGATTCGCCTCAAACACCGGAAGTTGAAAGCCCCGAGGTAATACAACCCTTCGCAACTCAAAGAGAAGAAGCCAGCCCGTGGTCGGCTGAAGAGCTCAGCGTTTATGCAAAAGATTATGGACCAAGCGCAGACACCATAGCCGGCTATTGGTTGTCTTTTTATACCGAAGAAAACGCCTTATTTAACCCGGTGACCGTGCCCGAAACCCAGTTTTGCGAGCCCGCGTTTACCACCGACACATGGTTAAGCTTTGAACAAGGTGAATGGCAAACCCATTACCCTGATAATCGTTTGCCTGCACCTGCGGCCTTGCCCATTACCCCAGAAGGCAACGATTGGCCTTACGCCAGCCATGCGCACCTATTACCTGCATCAGCGCAAGAGCTTACCAGCTTGTCACGACAAATTCGCCAGAATAGAGAACTCACCCGATTACTCCATGTAGTGTGGCGACAGCCTGTTATGTTTGGCAAAGACAACGCCTTTAATGTGCGGTTATTCGCCGGTAAAAACTATGCAGACAGTTACGATATTATGGGTAACCCCATTCAAACGGCTGTTGAACCAGGCAGTACACTGGCAGATGAAAGTGGTGAAAATGATGACAGCGTCGAAAACCACGAAAATAAAATTCAGCTCAACGAAGACGCTAGCCCAACTAGTGATAGCCTAGTAAGTTCAGGAACACAAAACGACATTTTCAGTAACCTAGAGAAGCGGTTAGCCCAACCTACCCCAGTAGAGTTTGACCACTTCACTGACGACGATGCTCACACTCAAAGCAACGATGAATTATTGAAGGTAGATGCTGCATTTCGCCCCCCAATTTGGCAACTAGACGGCAATGTTAAGGTGTTTTTGAAATACATTAACCGCGTACCCTATTTACACATTGACAGTAACTTGTTTTATCGACAACCCATTCCCCTTAGCGATTTGATAGACAGTGATGAAAGTGGCTCAGCAACCAATACCTTTGCGAATCAACCTGAAGATGGGCGACTTAATTCTGAAACATTACCTGAGTATAAATTAGCATCGGTGCCATTTAGCGAACAGCGTCGCGTCATTAGTAAGCAGCTGCACTACTTTGATCATCCCTTGTTTGGCATGATCATAGAACTAAGACGCTACCAACCACCTACGGCAGAAAAGGATTAATTTCGCTCATGAAAATTTATACGAGAACGGGTGACAAAGGCAGCACGCAAGTTTACGCCGACAAAGCATTACGGGTAGAAAAAGACGACACGGTAGTGCAAAGCTATGGCGATATTGACGAACTAAACAGTCAGCTTGGCTTACTTGCCGCCGTAGCAGCCCCAGAACACAGAGAAAGTATTTACACCATTCAGCGCAATTTGTTTCAGGCCGGTTTTGCCATTTCTGCAAGCTCTACCCTTACCCAAGATGACGTAGCGACACTGGAAACAGACATTGATGCACTAAGCAAAAAAATGCCTCCGCAAACCGATTTTGTATTACCCGGGGGAAGCAAAGCAGGCGCCCAATGCCATGTGTGCCGTGCGGTATGTCGCCGAGCAGAGCGCGCGGTAATCTCGTTAAGCAAACACTACGACGTACCACCTGTAGTGCCCGCTTATTTAAACAGGCTTTCCGATTACTTATTTACCCTAGCAAGGTACATGAATGTGCAAGCTGGGGTAGAAGAAATAAAAGTATAAGCGCTTTAGCACTTAGTTTATTGGGTAGTAATTTAATAACGCTTTTGCTTGTTGGTATGCTTGAGCAGCGCGGGCTGGCAAAGGCACGTCACACATCGCTTTTAATGAGTCGCGTCCTACGCTGTTTTTATAGGTTGCCTCGTCGCACACTGTTTCAAGTGCATCCAAAATGGCTTCTGCCCCTTTCACGTTGTTACAGGCCAATACCATATTGCAGCCCGCGTTTAACGCCGCCCTAGCCCGTTCGGGATAATCGCCAGCCACACTGGCACCGTGCATCGATAAATCATCAGAAAATATGGCACCTTTAAACCCTAAAGCTTGGCGCAACTGGGTTTGAAGCCACCAGGATGAAAACCCTGCAGGTGCACTGTCTAGCGTTTTATAGATGACATGGGCAGGCATGATACCTTGCAATAAATTCGCTTGAATCAGCGCCTCGAATACCACCATGTCGGTTTGTGCAATGGCGTGGAACTCCCGTTCATCAACGGGTAACGCCACATGAGAGTCTGGCGCTACGCTGCCATGCCCAGGAAAATGTTTTCCAATGGCTGGCATATCACAGGCTTGCAGCCCCGTAATCAAGCCTGTGGCAAGCGCAATCACTTCGCTAGCATTATCGGCGAATGCCCTATCGCCAATCACCTGAGACACCCCATTAATGTCTAACACGGGCGCAAAACTAACATCGATAGAATGTTGCTTTAATTCATAGGCAAAGGCAGTACCACATGCCTTTGCTAAGGCTATCCCGTCGGCTGTGTTGCCGGTAAGTTGAGAAATAGCCCCCATGGCAGGAATTGCCGTGAAGCCGTCTCGAAAGCGTTGCACTCGCCCGCCTTCGTGATCCACAGCAATAAGAATGGGCTTGTTTGCCGCCGCGCGAATTTCTCGGGTGAGTTCGCTTAGCTGTGCTTTGTTGTAATAATTTCGACTAAAAAGAATGACCCCGCCGGTGACCGGGTGTGCTAATTTCTCTTTCTCTTCAGGCAGTAAGCGCTCTGCCTCGCAATCTAACATCAACGGGCCCATGCTTGCCTCTTTTCACCTGTCATAAAACATCACTTTAATTTTATAGTTTCGGTGGTTAGGATAGATAAAAAAAAGGAGTAATACACGTGTTAACTTGGATTAAGTGGTTGGTTTTAAGCGTTATTGCAATAATCGCATTAGGAATAGGCGCGATTTACCTTTCCTTATACCTAAGTTTGCCCACGTTAGACGGTAATGCCAGTACTGAGCATATCCACACCAATACCCTGTTGTCTCGCGACGAGATGGGCCATGCCATTATTACTGCCCAAAATAAGCGCGACGCTGCCTACGCGTTGGGCTTTGCCCATGGGCAAGACAGGTTTTTTCAAATGGATTTACAACGCAGAACTGCATCGGGTGAATTGTCTGAATGGGTAGGAAGCGCCGCCCTTAATTTAGATAAAAAACACCGTTTCCATCAATTTTCTCAGCGCGCACAAAAGGTTTTCGACACCTTACCCACCAGCCAGCAACAAGTGCTTATTCACTATGCCCATGGTGTTAACGCCGCCCTTGAAGAAATGACCGTAGCGCCCTTTGAATATTTGGCTGCTGGCGTAACGGTTCGCCACTGGCGACCTACCGACAGTATTTTAGTGGCCTATAGCATGTACTTAGACTTGCAAGGCGGACAAGTTGCTATAGACCTTGCCCGTACAGCGCTAAAAGACACCTTTGGTGAGCCCTTATATCGCTTTGTTACCCAACCGAGCAACTATCAAGCGGCCTTAGATGGCAGTGAAATACCATTAAGTGACGACCCCATACCCGATTACCCGCGCTTACCAGAAGCCAAACAAGAAGATATGGCCAACGCCAACATAGCGGGTGAAACCCATTACGATGCTACCCCACCCCCAGATATTGGCAGTAACAACTGGGCGGTTAGCGGTAAACTTACTGCCACAGGAAGCGGCATGCTGGCCAATGACATGCACCTTGGTTTACGGGTGCCCATTATTTGGTATAGAACCCAATTAAACTATACCGACAAAGGCAAAGACGTACAGGTAACCGGCGTGTCCTTACCTGGCCTTCCTGGCGTTATCGTGGGCACTAACAATTATATCGCGTGGGGTTTTACCAACGCCAACTTAGATAACGTGGATTGGATAGCCCTTGATGACGACACCCCAACCACACAAGTAGAAGAAACAATTAACCTCGGGGATGGCACCACCACATTTACGTTACACACCAGTGAATTTGGCCCAGTAAAAACCATCAACAATCAGCGCTACGCCTTAAACTGGGTAGCACACCACCCCTTTGCCGTAAACTTGTCGGTCACCGACCTTGCCCTTGCTCGCAGCGTGGACGAAGCCATTAACATTGGAAAGCAAATTGCCATTCCAACACAAAATTTAGTCATGGTAGATGTTCAAGGCAATACAGCTTGGATGCCTGGCGGTGCGGTGATGGAAAGACGTAAAGCAAGTTTTACTGCCATTCCCCAATCAGCCGCCGAAAATCTCCAGCCCCGCAAAGCCACTACACTGCCGGTAGTTAAAAACCCCTCCAGTGACAGAATATGGACAGCAAACGCAAGGGTGATTAACGCCAACGACCTTTCACGCTTAGGTGACGGAGGGTATGCACTAGGCGCAAGGGGAAGGCAAATTCGCGACCGCTTATTCGAAAAAGACACTTTTTCGGAAGAAGATTTTTACGCCATTCAATTAGATAACCACGCCCAGTTTTTAATTCCGTGGCACGACTTGCTTTCTGGCTTGCTTATTCAGCATGACATCGAGTTTAAAATGGACATTGCCTATTTGGGCAAATGGAAAGAATGTGCGTGCGAAGACTCAGTAGGCTATACCCTTGTTAAACACTTTAGACGCCAGGTAATACAAAAACTATTTGGCCGGCTTTTCTCTACACTCGACAGCCAAGGTGTGAATAGCCGTACCTTACTAAGAGGCATAGAACCCGCCGTATGGCAGCTTATTCACACGCAACCCAATGATTGGCTTCCTGACAACACCGACACCTTCGATGAACTGTTAGTAGATGCCTACAGAGAAGCAAAACACGCCCTGCTAGATACCTATTCCCCCAAAGAAGCCGACATGGAAACCCTAAGGTGGGGCGCCGTCAACGCCTTAAAGGTAGAGCATCCCTTTGCCTCACAAATCCCCTTAGTAGGCAGCTTATTGAACATGGACGACGTCGAAGGGTTTGGCGATACTTATATGCCATCGGTACAAGCACCGGGGTTTGGTGCCTCTGAACGCTTCTTTGTTAGCCCTGGTCATTTAGACCGCGCCATTCTCACCTTACCCGGCGGACAGTCTGGTAACCCGCTTTCGCCATTTTTCTCCCGTGGGTTTAACGATTACGCCACCCACGCCGCAACGCCGCTGCTACCCGGCGAGGTAATACATACCCGTCGCTGGTACAAAAAAGAAGAGTAACAGAGCAGTGAAAGAAAAAGAGGACAGCAAAAAATAATGACTCCTGCCATCACACTGTTAAAAAAGAAAAAAGTACCCTTTGAAGTATTGCAATATAGCCACGACAGCAACGCCAGCAGTTATGGATTAGAAGCGGCTGACAAGCTTAATCTTGACGCCAACAGTGTGTTTAAAACACTCGTGGTGGCAAATGACAACAACAAGCTAGCGGTGGCACTAGTGCCGGTAAATACCAAACTAAGTGAAAAGAAACTCGCTAAAGCATTAAAGGTAAAAAAAACCGCCATGGCTAGCGCCGATGCGGTTATTGCGGCCACAGGGTATATTCTAGGTGGGGTTAGCCCCATAGGGCAGAAAAAACGTTTGCCCATGGTGATAGATGACAGTGCCAAGGCGTTAAATACCCTTTATGTTAGTGCAGGCAAACGGGGGCTAGAAGTAGCGCTATCACCGATAGATTTAGCCCAGATCACCGCAGCCAAGTTTGCCGCAATCGCCACCACCCAATCATAAACGGTTAATTCGACGTAGCCTGTGCTTGCCACTGAGTTTCCGCTTCTTTTAACGCAGCCTCACTGGGTGGTGTTTCACCAGAAAGTGTCTCTGCAATTTGACGTATTATGGCGTCACGCTTGGCAAGTAATGCTTCAGCGCGAGGGAACAAATCTTTCGCTTCCGGATACTTAGTTTTAAGCGATGCGATATCTTCTAAGGCATAATACCGTTGTTCAAACTCTTGGTTGAACAGCTGACGTTTCGCATTAAAAATAACATACTCGCGGGCGTGATTAGAGTGAAGGTAATCAATGTCTTGCTGCGACAGCGAGGCCGCCTTCCCTACTTCTACTGCTTGCGCTATCCAGCCATTAATAGCGGCGTAATCGTTATTTTCTACCGCTTGCTTTACACCGGCTTGTAAGTCAGAGGCGTGTAAAAGTTCCATCACCGTAATAAGCGGAACCTGCGCCGATTCATCTGCTTTGTTGTAAGCATGATTAGACAAAAAAACAAGCCAAGCCGCGGCGGCCAAAACTACAATAGAAAGCGCTACCAGTGCTTTTTTCACACTTCCCTCCATTTACTTATTAGGCGAAATAAAAATACAGATTCAAGGCGTCATCACTGAACGTGAAAAACCTAAATTGAGGAAACACAAAAAAGAGCGAGATCAGTCCCGCTCTTTTTTAGTCTTGTAACAACCAGCAGATTACTGGTCGACAGGCGAAGAGTTTTCTACACGACTCTTCAATTTTTGACCCGGGCGGAAAGTAACCACGCGGCGCGCTTTAATAGGAATGTCTTCACCGGTTTTAGGGTTCCGGCCCGGACGTTCGTTCTTATCGCGCAAGTCAAAATTGCCAAAACCTGACAGTTTTACTTGCTCACCAGCTTCTAGCGCGCCTTTAATCTCTTCGAAAAAAAGCTCGACGAGATCCTTTGCATCACGCTTGTTTATACCCAGTTTTTCGAATAGGTGTTCAGCCATCTCGGCTTTGGTCAATGCCATAGTTTACTCTCTTAACGCGGCCCCAAACTCAGATTCCAGACCTTTAACCACAATATCCACAGCCTGCTGAATTTCAGCATCTTCCAAGGTTTTTTCCGGATCTTGTAAATGAAGTGACAAAGCAAGACTCTTGTAACCAGGTTCAATTCCCTTGCCTTTGTACTCATCAAACAAGTTTAGGCCAACTAGTTGATTTACGCCAATTTTTTGTATGTAAGAAAGAACATTTCCTACACGCACTTCATCTTTGACCGTAATAGCAATATCACGGCGGTTAGATGGGAAGCGCGATACAGGTACCGCAGACGGCAACACTCGTGTTGTTATTGCATCTACTACTAGCTCAAACACAAACACTCGCCCGTTAACACCCAACATTTTTGAAAATTGTGGATGCACAGCACCAATATAGCCAACTTCTTCATCATTAAGCAAAACTTTTGCAGTCATTCCCGGATGCAACGCACTATGTGAAGCTGTTTCAAAGGTAAATTCACCGCTTTTACCCGTTAAAGACAGCAATGCTTCTACATCGGCTTTAGCATCAAAAAAGTCGACTGGGCTATCTTCCATATCCCAGTGCTCTTCGTTACGACGCCCTGCTACTACACCACCAATTACCTGCTGTTGCAATACTCCATTAGGTGTATCTGCTTGAGGTATAAAGCGTAATCCAGTTTCGAACAAACGTATACGGCTTTGCTGACGTTTTTGATTATACGCAGTAGCACCTAAAAGACCGGGCCACAAACTCACTCGCATTATCGACATATCGCTAGAAATTGGATGCGGTAACACTAACCCTTTCGATTCTGGGAAAAGCGCGTTTTGCACCTTGGGGTCGACAAACGAATAGGTAATGGCTTCATTGTAGCCGCGGCTTAGCAATAAAGACTTCAAATTATTGATATCAAGCTTAGCTTCTTGCGACGGCAACATGGCCAAGGTAGCTTTTGGCGCAACATTTGGAATGTTGTTGTATCCGTACACCCGCGCAATTTCTTCAATAAGATCTTCTTCAATGGCAATGTCAAAACGGTAACTCGGCGCAGTGGCTTCCCAACCTTCATTGGTTTCGGTTACCTGCAAACCTAAGCGAGTTAATATTTCTGACACCTTCCCATCGTCAATGCTAATGCCCAAAACACGGCTTAAACGTTCACGACGTAATACCACTTTTGCCTGTTGGGGAAGCTTGTCTTCTGCAACCGCTTCAACCACAGGGCCAGCGTTGCCACCACAAATATCAAGGATAAGTGCCGTAGCACGCTCCATGGCTTTCGCTTGTAATAGTGGGTCTACACCACGCTCATAGCGGTGAGAAGCATCAGTATGCAAACCGTACTGGCGAGCACGGCCCATAATGGCGTCGCGACTAAAGAACGCGCTTTCAAGTAAAATGTCTTGAGTGTCGGTAGTCACACCTGAGTGAAGCCCGCCAAAAATACCCGCCATGGCTAACGCTTTATTATCGTCGGCAATCACCAAGGTGTTGCTTTCCAATTTAGCTTCCGTTTCGTCGAGTAACGTAAGGGTTTCACCTTCGTTAGCCAAACGCACATTAATGTTGCCTTCAATGCTAGCCAGGTTAAACGCATGCATTGGCTGACCAAGTTCAAGAAGCACAAAGTTAGTCACATCCACAATAGGGTCGATACTGCGAATACCACAACGACGTAGCTTCTCAACAAGCCACAATGGCGACGCAGCGTTAACATTAACGCCTTTTATCACACGGCCTAAATAGCGAGGGCACGCATCATCAGCGCTTAGTGTAATAGTCAGCGCGTCGTCAATTGTTGCACTTACTGGGTCTACGGTAGGCTCGCTCACATCTAGGTTGTTCAGTACACCCACTTCACGGGCAAGACCACGAATACCTAAACAATCGGCACGGTTAGGAGTAAGGTCTACTTCAATGGTGTTGTCGTTTAGGCCAAGATATTCACGAATGTCCGCGCCTATTGGCGCATCAGCCGGTAATTCAATAATACCGTCGTGATCATCGCTGATACCTAGCTCAGAAAAACTACACAGCATGCCAAACGAAGGCTCGCCACGTAATTTCGCTTTTTTAATTTTAAAGTTGCCCGGTAACACGGCACCTACACAGGCTACCGCCACTTTAATACCCAAACGGCAATTAGGCGCGCCACAAACAATATCTAATAGCTCGTCGCCACCCACATTAATTTTTGTTACGCGAAGTTTGTCGGCGTTAGGGTGCTGGCCACATTCAACCACTTCACCCACCAACACACCTGAGAACTCACCCGCTACAGGCTCTACCCCATCCACTTCAAGGCCAGCCATGCTCAACTGTTCAGACAGCGCATGCGCCGACAGCGACGGGTTAACCCACTCACGTAACCAATTTTCATTGAATTTCATGTGTATTCTCTGCCTTAGTTAAACTGCTTAAGGAAACGTAGGTCGTTCTCGAAGAACGCGCGCAAATCGTTTACGCCATAGCGCAACATGGTTAAACGCTCTACGCCCATACCAAAGGCAAAGCCAGTATATTCTTCAGGGTCTATACCCACCGACTTCAATACATTAGGATGAACCATGCCACAACCCAATACTTCAAGCCATTGTCCGTTCTTGCCCATCACATCCACTTCTGCTGAAGGTTCTGTAAATGGAAAATAAGACGGACGAAAACGCACTTCTAACGACTCTTCAAAGAAGTGATGTAAGAAGTCGTGCAGAATACCTTTAAGATCAGTAAAGCTTACGTTCTTATCTACCATTAACCCTTCCACTTGGTGGAACATTGGCGTGTGGGTTTGATCGTAATCGTTACGATAAACACGCCCAGGCGAGATAATACGTAAAGGCGGTTTTTCCGCTTCCATAGTACGAATTTGAACACCAGAGGTTTGCGTACGAAGCATCATGTCTGGGTTAAAATAAAAAGTGTCGTGATCGGCACGGGCTGGGTGATTGGCTGGAATATTCAGCGCATCAAAGTTATGAAAGCCATCCTCAATTTCAGGCCCTGTTTTCACGGCAAAGCCTAGCTCACCAAAGAACGACTCAATACGCGCAATGGTTCTGCTTACAGGGTGTAAATTACCTGGGTTTTCAACACGGCCAGGTAAAGTGACATCCACCGCTTCTTCAGACAACTTACGGTTTAACTCTTCGTTACGTAAAAAGTCACCTTTTGCCGAAATAGCCTGCTGAATAACCTGTTTAGCTTGGTTAATTTTTTGACCAGCAGCAGGACGTTCTTCGTTAGATAACTTTCCTAACCCTTTAAGTAAGTCGGTAAGTTTACCTTTCTTACCCATAAATTCGACCCTAACCTGGTCTAGAGTGGCTGCATCTTGTGCAGCGTCAATCTGGCTTTGTGCCTGATTGATAATAGCGTCAAGCTCCATGTTTTCCTCAATTGACATGATGACTGGATAACCACGGCGAAACGGCACACGGCCTTAAAAGCGCCTAAATATGTGGTTTGCCTGATATAAAGGCAGTAGTTTACACGAGAGTGCGGCGAAACCGCTACCCTATATGGCTGATATTGGCAGATTTTGTTGATTACAGGAAAACCTTTAGGCATTCTTTTTAGGCTATGGAAAGTAAAAAATCTAAGGAAACTGCGAATAAGTCCTGCAATTTAGTTCTTGAACCAGCCTTTGCATTCGCCGTCTAATTTTTGAACGCTAAATTCTCAATTTTGGCCAATATACTGCCGTTTTAGGCCGGATTTCGACCTAATTCCGGGCTATTCCCGGATTTCAGACAGATCTTGGCTGTCGTCGTAACATCTGGTCTACTTTAAACAGGTTCGCCAAGGTGAATAGCATGGCTAACTGTGAGTCATTTTTTGTCAGCCCTTTATAGCGTGCTTTGATAAAGCCGAACTGACATTTGATGATGCGAAACGGGTGTTCAACTTTTGCTCGGATGCTGGCTTTTAAATATTCGATGTTGATGGCAGTTTTGTTTTTGCGGGGATGCTTTTTCAGTGCCCGAACCTTTCCGGGACGCTCAGCAATCAGCCATTCCACATCCTTTTCTTTAAGTTCTTCACGCTTCTCTGCGCCTTGATATCCAGCATCGCCAGAGATGAATTCCTCATCGCCATGCAACAGGTTCTTCATCTGATTCAGGTCATGTTCGTTGGCGGCAGTGGTCACCAGCGTATGCGTCAGGCCACTCTTGGCATCCACTCCTATATGGGCTTTCATGCCGAAGTGCCATTCATTACCTTTTTTGGTCTGGTGCATATCCGGGTCACGCTCATTCTTTTTATTCTTGGTGGAGCTGGGAGCTTCAATAATCGTCGCATCCACCAGTGTACCCTGCGTCATCATCACACCGCACTCCGACAGCCATTGGTTGACCGTTTTGAATAATTGGCGAGTCAGCTTGTGCTTTTCCAGCAAGTGACGGAAGTTCATAATGGTGGTGCGGTCAGGAATGGCTTTATCCAGTGACAGTTGCGCAAACTGACGCATCGAAGCAATTTCATATAACGCATCTTCCATCGCTTCATCACCGAGGCTATACCATTGCTGCATACAGTGAATGCGAAACATGGTCTCAAGCGCATATGGACGTCTGCCATTGCCTGCTTTAGGATAAAAGGGTTCAATCACTTCCAGCAATTGAGACCACGGCAGCAGGTTATCCATTCTGGATAAGAATATCTCTTTACGGGTCTGACGGCGCTTGCTGGAAAACTCGCTATCGGCAAAAGTTAACTGTTGGCTCATGGGCGGTAATGGCTGTGATTTACTATGCAGCTATGATCTCACATCGGGGACTTATTCGCATCTTCCCTAAAATCATGCCGAGATACTGTTCATGACACAGGTTTATGTGTATAAAATGAGTCGTTCAGACGTTGTGGTTTCGGAGTGAATGCAAAAGCCAGAGAAAGTTCTCGACAATTCCAGCTTTAAGTCCAACGATTTAGTTAAAGTAAACGACTACAATACCATCACTATATTTGTTAATTATGTAGTATGACAGCGCACCAAATGTCAGAAGAGTAATTGGTGATAGTCAAAAGGCTTAGGGAGTGTCTTTAATATGTCTATTTTTTTTACATGGCTGGTAGGAAAATCTCGAACAAATAACACAACACACTGAAATCATTAGTTAATATAATCTTGGCACATTACATGCTTTATTAAAGTCAGAATCTATTACCAACTCTTTGGAGCTGTTATGTTTAAAAAGTTTTTTCAGGCAACGCTAGCGGTAGTAACGTTATCGTCAGCCTTACCAGCAAGTGCTGCTGTTATCTTATCTTCAGATTTTACAGGTACATCAGGTGACGCATCAAACGTTACTTGGACTGAAAATGATGTTAGCGTGACAAACACGCTTGATCCTCAGGATTCTAGCCTCAATTCGTTGGATTTGTTCAGTAATTCTACAGATATGTTTGCGGTTGATCACAATATACATAATAGTGGCGACTGGTTTGTAGATATTGTTGTTTCTGCAAGCTCATTAATCCAGGACATTGTTTTTGATACTTTATCTCTCGATGTGTCAATTTTTAACAACTCTGGCAACCTTCAAACAGCGCAAAGAGATTTGAGTTTCTCGCTAGAAATTTTTGACGGTTTAACTTCTGTCTTTTCTGACACAATAGATGTGTTTAACGGAAATGTTAGTGGAGCGGGGTTTGTTCCTACAGAAAATATCGAATTCGATTTATTGGGACTAATTTTGGACGGAGGCGATGACTACACTTTCCGTCTTACCGCTTCTGGAACTGGCGGTGGTAATAATGCGGGATTTGACAATTTTCTACTTTCTGGAACGTCTACTGCTTTACCTTCAGTTAGTGTTTCAGCCCCTGGCAGTTTGGTTATGCTTGTTATGTCACTTCTAATGTTAGCTTTCAGAACTCGCAAATAGCAATAAGACAGTTTTTCAAAGGCTCTTTTCCAAGAGCCTTTTTTGTTTAATAAATCTTTCTTTAGTTTGTTGTAAATTTCCTTACATTTTTAAAATGTAAGTTACGGTGTTACGTGTCAGCTTTGATAATCTAAATCCCCGATGAATTAACCCTAATTTAGATACAGAAGTAGGGAAATCTCACATATACAAGCTAGTTAAAGTTTTCGAATAGTAAATTAAGGTGGACCTCTCAGACCAGGATATAACAACTGAGAACTCAATTTTAATAGTACCTTCTTGCAACCAGCACCTCAGATTCGCAATTCCTACCAATATATTTGATAAATAGAAAATTAAAACGACGTATATATCTGCCACAATATTACTCAATATTTATCGAGAGTTAGAATAGAAACGTTTGCACATACAATAAGTTCTTGTACTAACATCATAATTTATTTAGCATAAGATCATGTTATTTTGATATCGATATCTAACTCTAATTGAGATACAAGTATCAATATTCTATTCTATCCGTAATAGCACTGACCAATACTCCTTAATAAAATAGGTTTTATATGCCTCTATACTTAAATGAAAAACAAGCTGTATTATTTTTACATATACCAAAAACAGCAGGTACAACTATAGAGACTTGGTTGGAAAATTCAGGAAAATTCGAACAGCTTCTTTTTTCGCAGAAAAAGCCAGATGATTTAAATGTGACGCCTCAACACCTAGGCTATGATACATTGGCAAAGCTTACACATGGCATTAAACGGCCCATTGAATACAAGTTCGCAATAGTAAGGAACCCTTTCGATAGACTGGTTAGTGAATTTTTCTATAGAACAAAGTTGAATAATATCAGCCTTGGAAATAGACCTGAGGATTTGTTCTCTTCTTGGGTCGTTCATAACCTTACAAAATATAAGAAAAATAAGTCAATTTTTGACAACCACCTACGTCCGCAATCGTATTATGTTGACAAGGATGTACAGATCTTCAAGTTTGAAGATGGAATACAGAATATTATCAATACCATCGGAAAAGCGTTGGAGATTGACGTAAATGGGCAGATTGAAGCAAAAAAGGTAAGTGAAAAGAAAGAAGTAGTATGGGATAAATCTTCAGTCAGATTAGTTTTAGAAACTTATGCTGAGGATTTTGAAAAGTTCGAATATTCAAAAGAGATCTCACAGCTCAAGACAAGCCAATCAACTATTAGGAGTTTTAAAGCTAATTCCCTGTATATTTTATACGCTTTGAAGCGTAAGGTCTCAAATTAATTGATATGAGCGAATGTTAGTACTACTATTTATATATTAGACAACAAGGAATCCTAAGCCTAGTTATAATAATCCTTAACATTTATTTACCATATCGCTGAAAATAATGGGGAGGTAAATTAATGCTGCAGGATTAATTTCAATCAACAAACGTTGTTTCTTAGTCAAAGGTTATTCATGATATTACTGCCCAAATAATAAGTTGGAAATATAATAAAACAGTGCCTATAAAAAATAGTGAATTAAAACGTTAACTGAGCAAAAATAGGAGATTTAAAGTATTTAGTATAGAATATAAATTTACAAATCATATTTTAATACCTCAAAGTCTTTCTTATATAAGTTATATATCTTTTCTTTTGCCTCATCATCAATATCAACTTTTTCTTTAACCTCAGATACGTTTACTAATGGGAGACCTCTTTTTAATTTTAGTTTGTCTTTCACCACTTCGAAGTCATCATTTATTGACTCATAGCGACCTATAAAATCAACTAAGGGTTCAAAATTCTCATTGCAAAAAAATGTAAACTGAGGACGAAAAAGAAATATTGTCCTAATTCTATCTTCATCTAAATAAAGTTTTACAAAATCGTTAAAGTTCGGGTATTTTTCGTTTAATAATTTCGGCAAGTTGTTATTGTTCATTTTGTTACCTCCTCCAAGAAGATAACGATAAGAAGAATAAATTCGATCCACTGGGTGTCTTACAAAAGTAAACTTGTAATAGCTCTGGTAAAAGGGTTTACAAGCACTTCTGAACGCTTGAATTTCACAATGATCTCTTTGTATATGCACATTCTTCCCGTGTAGAGCTTGCAGAACACTCGTTCCAGCAGCTTTAGGTACGTGTATAAAAATACACTTATTTTTCGTCATATATCTTCTATATGGATAGAGGTCACCATACCTCATAGCCTCTAACTTCAGTCGATATTTTATTGAACCCAGATTCAAAATTCTCTCCTTAAACGAAATTCGCTCGTAATCCGAAATTTACGTATTTTAAAATAAATGTAGAAGCCTGCATATTAATTAAATTTCCTATTGCAAGATTTAATAAAATAAATTGAAATTCAACCGACTCTAACATTAATCTTTTTCAATAACAGACTTTCCAATTCAAAATATGCTGAATCTTTAAAGGTACGTATTGACAATAAATAAGTCAATGAACCGACAAGCCCAAAGAGCATTATGTTGACAAGTGCGCTATTAAATGAAGCTGTCGATTTTAAAATAACTAATGTAGTTAACATAATTCCACTTGCCAAAAAAGGTTTAATTAATGTAAGAAAAAGCGAGATTATATTTGTTTGTAACACTACTATAGTCAACACCAAAACCGGCGTTAAAAAGCTTATAAGGGTTGAAACTAGATAAGCCAATAAAATACCCTCCACCCCCCACTGAATACCAATAACTAGCAGTAAAATTCTGACCGGTTGTGTAAAAGAATTAATTTTCAATTGCAAGTCCGCTCGCCCTTGGGATAGGAAAAATGGCCCGCAGAGCTGACCAATAGTCGAAAATATGTTTGCTATGCTAAATACAATAAAAAATTTCGTCATTGGCAACCATTTGTCGCCTAATAAAAGCATAATTATCTCCTCTGCTAGAAAAGCCATACCTATTAAAAGAGGAAAAGTTAGGACAGCAATCATTCCAACTAATCTAAAATATACTTCATTAACTTTTGACAAGTCCTGCTTTATTTGACTGAGCACCGGAAACATTACATCACTTACTACTCTCGTAATGTTTGTTATAGGGAATGCAGTCAAATAGTATGCTCTCGAATAAAAACCAAGGGTAGTGGCACCTACATACTTTCCGACAAGAATCTTGTCAGTTTGCTGAGCTACCTGTTGTATAAGCTTCGTTGTGAATACACTCGCACTAAATTTCATAAGCGGTTTAATAAGAGCTATTTTAAACGAGCCAACTCTAAAGCTAGATAATTTTAAAAGAAAAATAGCTCTCGTTAGCGCAGTGATATATTGCTGAATAACAAGGCTCCAAACACCAAAATCAAGTAATGCACAGATAATAGCCGATACTGAGCCCAACAAGACTGATGAAAGTTGTATCAATGAGAGTTTTTTGTACTCTAGCTCACGGGACATTAAAGCTGTCGGCACACTACATGTGCTATTAATTAGGAATAATGGAGCTATAGCCAAGGACAGCACTTCAACAAATGGCTCATTGTAAAATTGAGCCAATGAAGAATTAGTTAAAAAGAGGCAAGCCGCAAACACTAGCCCGATCATGCAGTTTATTACGAAACAGGAAAAAGACTCGTCTTTTGTTACCTCTTTCTTTTGGATTAAGCTAGCGCTAAAACCAAAATCACTTAAAAGCTGAGAAACAATAGAAAAAACCAATAACATAGCCATCAAGCCAAAAACCTCTGGCGATAACAGCCTTGCTAAGACTATACCTAACAAAAAATTTAGAACTTGTGAGGATATTTGTATTGAGCCTGACCAGGCAATCGAAGACAATGCCTTTTTTTTCAACGAGCTTCTATTCTTCAATTACTATAATTCCCTTTACTAAAATAACGATTCAATAAGTAAATTTTGTTAATTATATAAGATACCGTTGATTAACCGAGCATTATCAGGTTAAATTTGAGAAACAAATCGATTATCTACTTTGATAAAGAAATGAAGTCTAACAAATACCTGACGCTTGTGCGCCTACAATAATGAAACATTATTATTCTCCATTATCTTAATTACTTAACAAAAATTTATCTTTTCTTGCACTATTTAACTTATTTCCCAATCTGCGAGTTCAGTACTGGCAACTTCTAAATTAAGTTGACAATCACAGAGTCTATCGAGACAGTAACAATATTTTCAACTGCTAGCTCCTCAGTATTAAGTAAAACATTTACTCTTACAAGTTCTGCACCTTCAGGAATAAACTCCTTGATGCGCGCTAACTCCCAGTAAACGCCGTTAAAATTATTACTGCCATTTAGATTTTTTAATTTTCGTGTTGAAGTGTTAATTTGTGACGAATTTCTTGTTATAAATCGAGTTTCAATTGAAATAAATGAACTCTTACTAAGTTCTATACCGGACTCCCAACGATACCTCATCGCAAGCATAAATACGCTTTTATTGCGACAGTCCATTTCTTGATATATTCCATTAGCTCTAGGGGCCCCCCCATCACATTGAATTCTTAGCATATCATTTCCATCTAGGTTCAATACTAGAATTTCTCCAAAATCATCTACTATTGTCCATCCGAAAGGAGAACTAGAATTAGTTGAATTTTTAAAGTCACTATTTGTAAAACTCTTTCCAACCAAGTTCCTCGCGATTGGAATTGGGCTATTTGTATAAAATAGGGAGTTAATATGCGCCCCCCCTTCAAGATAAACTCTTCCACCGCCACCAACCAGTTCTAAATAGCCATCGCTTTCATATTCAATGCCATCATCTTGATACGCGGCTAAATCGGGGCGATAATTGGGCGCCGCGTTGTAGCTAGGGCTTATAAATACTAACCCGCCAGCGTAAGGGTGCTTATTTTTGCTGGAGCCCGCTTTGCAGTAGAACAAGGTGCTGTAAATTGGCGTGTCTCTAATCACTATTTGGGGCTTATCCAACACACAATAGGCATGTGAACCTATAACCTCTAAAAAACGCTTATTTTTGGCGGTAGATTGAGGGTTTTCAAAATGCGGGCAGTTCATCTTCACTACAGCATCACCATTAATAACAACACGCATGTTATTGAATGAACTTCCGTAAATGATGAACTCACCAGTGTTAAAATTAACCTTACCTAGTTCATTATCTGCCACTCTTCGATGGTTATCGGCTATAAAGCAATTTGTTAGCTTTATACTTTCACCAAAATCAATGCCATTAAAATAAAAAGGGGTCTGCCAAGAGCCCCCCATAGTATTAATTTGCCGAAGCTCACAAGCCCACACCCCAGGGTAAAAGCTAACAACGTCATCAAAGTCGAAAACCGATACACGTGCTATGGTGAACTTACTGGTAACCACTGCCCCATTCATAGAACGAAGCGATTCTGAATGCCCAATACATAAGCCTATACCTGCTAACATATTGTTGTAAATACCAATGTTGAAACCTTCTAATGGTTGGTAGTTTGAGTTATTAACCAAAGACGCGTAATGATGGCCATACTTAAATCGGCCTAATATTTTAACGGCGTATCCGGCCTTAGGGGCACTTTTCCAATGTAACTTACAGGTTCCGCTGCAATACCAGCCGCCCGATTCTACATAGATATCAAAGGATGTATTGCTTGAAAACTCGTAACCAACATTTGCATCAAAAACCAGTCTGTTACGGGAACTTGCTGCCATGCAATATTTGTTGGCGAGCTGGACATATTCAGATTGACTTAAATCTCCATCATTGAAATCTTCAACAAAAACGTCACCGATGGCCTTTAAATAAAGGCCATCATTTAGGGGCAAGGGTGTATGTTCAGTGGTGACCACCCATTTAGTTTGTTTGGTGTATAAAAAGTCACCCGCTTGATGTCTTCGAAAATTGAGTATGTCTGTAACATTTTGGAAGTTAACTAGATTAAACGCTCGCAGTAATGTTTGAGCTAGTTTAGCTATACTTTCTATTTTAGGTTGTACAAGCGCTTTGAGATCGATCATAAGAAGTCTCCCGTGCTGTTTACGATACTAATGTAAGAAAATAAATTAGGGTAACTTCGTACTTATATACTCCCACATGACACGTGAGCCATACTGAGACAAATGCCCCTCATCGAAAAATATATTTTTATTATCAACTACCGTATTACAAAGATTTTGCTTGCTACAAACCGCATCAAACGGGTTGATGAAATAGACATTCGAGTAGTTTGACGAAAGCTGATTTATTAAGTTATTAATTTCAAGCCGCTCAGGTGAAAACTCACTAGATACACGTTCACAATCAGTATTTACAATTTTTCTCATACAACTAACGACAGAATGTGTAGGCGCCGGTACGAATCCAACTATATATAACTTCCTGTCCCCTACTAGAGCTATCAGTTTCTCAATTTGATGCTTCAACACAGTCATATAGCTAACGTTAGTTAAATCAAAGCTGCATTCATTCGATATGCAAACCAACCCATTTTTCTTGTACCAATGCTGAGCCAATATGACGTCTATATCTTCGTAATCATAAATTTTCTTGTAGTTATTTTTACACTGCTTTTCCCACTTTTCGTCCATCCAAACTGCGTATGGTTTTGTTGTGTAGTCGGGGAAATTCAAACACGATGATACCCACGATAGTAAGAAATGCCTGTCATCAACCGTAGACATTCCATATGCATAGTGAGCGGCATTACTATCGCCTATCATTAAATACCTAGGTTTTTTCTCTGCATTTTTGTTTATATGGACAATTTTGCCTTTTTCAGGGTATCTCTGATTACCTTTATCCAAGTAATGTAACCCCATAACATAGGGTGTCACTTTCTCTGGATACGCTTCCGCAAATTGCTTAGATGCTAAGAAAATAATCACAATAAAAGAACAAAATGCCACTACAGCGAAAGGAGCGGTTAGTTTATTTGGCAGCCTAAATATTGAATATGAAAATATATTTCTAATCTCTACAATAGAATAGCTTGCCCAGCCTAAAATCAACGAAGCAACTAATCCAATCACTGTCCAGTAGGGCAAATCAATAAACTGCCCTAGCACTACAAGCGGCCAATGCCACAAATAAATTGAATAGGACCACAACCCTACTTTTTGAAAAATAGGGTTCCCAGTCAATCGGCTAGTATATTGCTTAGATAACAAAACCAAACATGTACCTATAACTGGCAACAAAGCCATATAACCGGGCCAAGGTGTAGATTCGTCTACAAACAAAATAGAAACAAAAACTAGTACAAGCCCAACATATTCTAGAACCTTCGATTCCTTTGATATCTTATTTATCCCGATAAAGTAGACTAAGCTACCCGCAAGGAGCTCCCATGCGCGAGTTAAAAGCATAAAATAACCAAAGCTACTATCTGTATAGGAATAGAAAACACCGACACAGAAGCTTGCAAGCAACAACAGAAAACATATAAAGAATTTATTTTGTGCCGTAAATTTATGTAGTGCGATAGCAAACAAGGGGAAGAAAATATAGAATTGCCATTCAACTGAAAGTGACCAGGTATGCAATAGCCAGTTAAATTGAGAATCTGCTTCGAAATATCCCCCTAAACTATAAAAGTAGTTATTTGATATAAACAATAGCGCAGATACCGCACGTTTTGCGAATTCTTGGTAATCTGGAATGGGTATAACGAACGGTAAAGCAATGGTGAGTACTGCGATAACAAGTAGCAATGCGGGAATTATACGGTTAGCACGTGATACATAGAACGAAATCAGGCTAAATTGTTGCGTCTCAAGTTTAGTAAAAACAATGCTTGTCATTAAAAAACCGGAAATAACAAAAAAAATATCTACACCAACAAAACCGCCTTTTACTAATTCTGGCTCAAAATGAAAGAGAACTACTGAAAGAACTGCTATTGCTCTTAATCCATTTATATCTTTCCTAAATTTCAATTTAACTTCCCTTCTATTAAAACTTGGGGTTCGCCTGATATCAGCAGGCAAACTTAGCTTGAATATATTTCATCCAATGCATCCGCGAGATCTCGCATTGTATAGGTCAATGTATATTCGCTGATTAACCTTTCTTTTGTAGAAAACAGCCACTTTTTATCAACGGTATTAAATAAGCGAACAAGAGACTGTTTTATTGGCTGCTCTAGTTGTGTCGAAAATTCACTATTAGGTAATATTTCAGCTAGCCCTCCTGCCCCACTGTGAAATACAGGGCAACCACACACTAGCGCCTCTAGTGCTACTAATCCGAACCCTTCCCACCTAGACGGCACAATAAGTCCATCGCACCCCTTCATATACTGTAAGACTTCTTTTTTTCGCTTCCAGCCTAATGCAATTAAACGGGGATCTTTAAAGCACTCTGCGGTATCAGTGTTTGATACCACTGCGCCACCAATACAATAAACACGAAACTTGCTATTGTTACTTAATCGAACAGCCTCAGCCAAAACATCAAAGCCTTTTTGCTTATCGAAACGCCCTACGTATAAATAATTTATAAAATCATTATCTAACGATATAGGGAGAATTTCATCTTCTGCTAGCTCTACTGTATTTCTAACAACTTTTAGCTTTTCTTTCGCAATCCCAAAAGACACAGCAGATCGTTTGTCGTGTTCACTTATACACACTACATTGTCAGTGCACCCTAAAAGGCTTTTTTCTATAAAAGCAAATAAACGCTTAACCCAAATGGGCTTTTGCATATCAAATGCCCAACCATGGCTACAATAGACTATTTTGTATGGTTTCTTTTGTGTGAATAGCAAAGGTAGACGAAACCAAAAACCAGCAAACGTACTATGAAGGTGAACCACGCTGGGTTGAAACTCATTAACACCCTTTGAATATGTGCGGGCCATTTTCCATTGCGCTGGCACACTCCTTCTGTTTAGCTGTTCAAATGTATCAATAATACTAAGTGGTACGGTAAGCTCTTCTAGTTGCTCGCTAGCAACTATTAACTTAACGTTTTCTATCCCATATATGCTTATTTGGTGAGGTATAAGTTCGTTCAGGTAGGTCGCAATACCCCCCGTAACCGATTCGCAAATATGCAAAACTCTCATTTATAAATTACTCAATTAAAAATAGTGTGAAGTAAGCAAAGATAATGCCGTGCTAAAAAGGAATTTTTTATACGTATAGCTATAAGGCTAACATGTGAAGGAAAGTATCACCTATGTGATACATAAAAATGACAAATATCTGAAAGGCCTCAATTACACAAACTTAAGAATTTATACTTTAGTATAACTTTCAACAGCGCCATAATGTTAACAAATAGATAACAACCCATAAAAACCAACAAGGATTGATGGTGAAGAAAAAAGTTATTCAAATAGTGAGAGCCCCCGAAGGTGGTATTCGAAAACATATACTTTCTATTGTCGAAGGCCTCCAAGGGGAAAATTTTGAGTTTTATCTTATAACCAACGAGCAAGGTGGCGATGTTAAATACTTCAATTTCATTGAAAGTAATTCTTCGTACCAAACACGAATATTAAACTTACCCATAGTAGACCAACCTAATTTTTCTGACCTATCAAATTTATTCAAAATTTATAAGTATCTTAAAGAGATTAAACCTGATGTAGTTCACGGGCATGGAGCCAAAGGTGGGCTCTACGCGAGGCTTGTTGGAAAATTAGTGAGCGCAAAGGTTATATACACTGCACATGGTGGCTCCTTACACTCAATGTTTGGTATAGCTAAAAGCAAAGTCTATACGCTGGTAGAAAAGGCACTGTATTATTTAACCGACACTCTTGTTTTTGAGTCGAAGTATTCTATGACGCAGTATGTCGGTAAAGTACACAAACAATCTCAAAAGTTTTGCCTAAATTATAACGGAATAGAATTTAAAGAGAAGTTTCATCAGTTAAAACCACGAGTGATTGACCCCAAAAAAACGATAATAATAGGTTCATTTGGTCTTTTAAGACCGCTGAAGGGGCATAAATTACTCATACAAGCTGCTAAGCTTCTGATATCTGCAGGAATAGAGGTAAAGGTAAAAATTTTTGGAGAAGGAGAAGAAAAAAACTCATTATTAGCCTTAGCACAAAATTTAAACATACAAGATAGCATATCTATTAACAGCTACATCGATAACGTTGACGAAGAAATTGAGCGCTGCGACATAGTGGTTCACCCTTCTTATATAGAGTCATTTGGCTATGTACCACTTGAAGCAATACGTAAAGGCGTGCCAGTTATAGCGAGCCTAAACGGTGGATTAGCGGAAGTTTTAAACAACGGCAGATTGCAGTATCCCATTTATGAAATGAATGCGCGCGCCATTGCTGAACAAGTTAAAATTATTTTAAACGAAGGAGAAAAGCTAGATGTGGTACGAAAAGAGGCTTTCGAATATTGCTATAGGAATTTTAACGAAGAGTCCTTTTTAAAAAACTTTATTGAAATTTATAGTAAGTAGACCGCGGGTAGATTACTTAATGATAGCTGTCTGCGCTATTTTATAACCTTAAAAAATAATCTAACAAAATGACTTCATTAGATAGGCGAGCCTTTATAAAGGTATTTCTAGCATCAACTTTGTTTCAAGGTTGTGCAGGGGTGCCCTTCAACAGAGCATACAAAGGGCAATTACTTTTTAGTAATGAACTAACAGGAAACTTGCACTTTGGAACTGAAGCACTTAGTTGGTCGAGCGAGACATTAGCGTGGATGTGATTACCTAAGCTACTGCATCGCTCAAAACTAATCGCTCACTTGCTACTTTCTTGAAGGCTGCGCTAAGTTGAGCGCCAAAAGCCAAATATTTATAGAAGTGTACACTTTAAGCATATAAAAAAGAAAAAACAGTATGACAGTGTTTTTGGTGCTTTGCAGCTTTGCATGCACTATTGTTTTATAAGCGCCAACAGGAGGCAATATGCCTCTGGTAAACGACCATTTAATGGCCTCCGAGCGCTCTTTCTTATATCGCCCACCAGCAACTCTTTTCGCCTTAATGAGCAACTCCTTTAATGTATCTCGTGCGGGGTGCTGAACCATCACGTTATCATAATAACGCATGGTAAGCCCCTCTTCAGTCGCTCTTAAATTCCATTCAACATCACCGCCAGACATTAAGTCAGAATTAAATGGGCCAATCAATTCAAAACACTCACGTCGAGCGATTAAATTGGCCGTAACAGCAAAGCCACTTTCCACATAATCGGCCTGTTGAAATGCAAATACTGAATCGTATAACTCTACTAACTTAAAAGTTTCGTGCGCTGAAAATACTTTCACCCTGCCAGCAATTCTTTTAACCTCGGGAGACGCATTAAATATAGTTACTGCACTTTCAATCCAGTCACTAGCAGGCTTGCAATCGGAGTCAGTAAAAAATATCAACTTTCCGTTCGCTCTTGATAAGCCTAAGTTTCTAGCTGCATAAGAACCAGGTTTACTTTCAGCCAAAATAGTAACATTTTCAGCAAGTTCCATAGGTGGTGGTGTATCTTGAGGATCATTATTTACCACAAATATTTCTATAAGGCTTGCACTGTAACTTTGCATTTTAAGCGCATCTAAACAAGCAGATAAACGCGGCCAATCGTGGTATGTGGGTATAATTACAGTTACTAGAGGGTTAGTCTCTATCATAGTGCTTTCCATAAGTATGATACAAAGATTTATTAGCAGATAGTCTAGACTCTATGTTCACATCATTATCAAGGCCACAACTTTCTATCCACAGCGTATTATTTACTACTGCTCTATAAAATTTATTAGTTCTTGGGTTAAATTAACAGAATTAAATTCATCTTCAACTTTCTTTCTTGCATTTTCTCTAATTTGAGCTAAGTCTGCTCTCGATACAGCTTGATTAATTATTTTATTTAACGCTACTGCATCTTTCTCTGGTGCCAGAAATCCGTTAACACCATTCTCTATCAACTCAGGAATACCAGAATGCTCTGTAGAAATGACGATAATGCCCGCAGCCATGGCTTCCATCAGTGAAACCGGAATACCTTCCATATCACCTTGAGTGTCTATCACCGAGGGTAAGAGAAATATATCTGCTTTACGCAGGTATTCTTTAACTTCACTATGAGAGCGCGCACCCAGGAAATTTATATTTTCCGTATTAGCCTGCTCCACTTGATCTTTTAATTGCTGAAGCAGCTGACCATTACCAATGTAGTTATATTCATAGGGAAAAGACAAGCCTAAACTAACCGCTTCAAAGGCATAGGTTAGCCCTTTTTTCTCGGTAGCTCTTGCTACAGTCAGTATGTTTATATTTTTTTTGAACGGCTTGGGGTTGAATGGCAGCGTCTGTACATCAACGCCCATGTGCATGACTGAAATATAGCTTGAATCAGCCCCCCATTCTACCAATCGCGATTTCCAAAAATCACTAATTGGCAATAACTGATTATTTCCCTTACATAATTCGGTATATTTCTTTTTCCATACATTGATCTGAGCGTACTCACTCATTTCATATCCGTGAAACACAGTTAGTAACTTACCGGAGATAGCACGAGCATCTATTGACGCCTGCGTCATTACCCCAAACTGACCAAAGTGCGCGATAAAAACGCCATTTCTATACTCTGAAGGTAAAGATGAATGATGAGCAAAATGGTTGTAGAGACGAACTGTATCGATTGCACTTTTAAAATCTTTACATTTTAACAAATGAGTAAAGAGCCCCAGCACAGGCTTCGCCTGTCTGTAATTTATAATCGATTTAGCTAATGCAAAAAGTAATGACAGTGCTTTTTGATGCTTTGACTTTCCTTGACACACAAATTCTGTTCGGGATAGTAAATCAAACTTTTCAACGTTTTCCTGTAGTTTTGCATCAACTTTTTCAGAAAAAATCGAAATTATTTTTACATCATAACCACTAGCAATAAGGTTATTTATTTGATCAATTACAAAGGTCTGCGATAGTACAGGAAACGATTTTAGGATGTATGTAACCTTTTTCATTGATTATTTATACCTCAATTATTAAGTCAAATATGTTCATGACTAAGGATTAATTGTCGTAAGAAGGTAGTTCATTGCTTCTTCAGCAAACCAAGGTCTAGCATGATTACTATCTTTATAACGAAAACGACCGTCGTCAGATAAAAATTCACACACTTCAGTACATAAATGTTCTATGGGATTAATCAGGGAAACATTTTTTGGAATGTTTAGCTTACCTAGCGCCATATCATGAAGTTCATAGGATGAAACAACGTCTTCTACAGGAATAGGAGCATATGTCCCAACTCGAACTGTCCGTCGAGGATCAAACTCTGGCCCTCGGGGATCACCTAAAAGTAAATAAACATGCTCTGTCTGGTCCGCAATGTCGCTCAAAATATCATTGTAATCTTCAATACGCTGCTGAACTTCCTTCACGCTAACTTCTTCATCTTTGGGTAAGTAGCTATCAAAAGAATAAAACGAAGTTACTACTTTCTTAAAAACGACTTCTTCAAGTAGAGACTGATAATTTTGGATATTCTTACAGCTCCACTTAGGATTTTTCATAGAAGGAGTAATGAAACATCCACCTTGTGTTAAATAATAAACATTATAAAAATCGTTATATTTTTTTACAAAGGGGTAAGTATGCTCTATATGACTAGCACCAATAAAAAGTATATTATCTTGTGACGTGCCTTCAATAAAACGGACATCATGCCCCGCCACTCTCAAATTTGGCTCTGGATAATCAAAATCACCAATAGCTTCTAAAGCTTGTAAATTCAACTCCCGTTGCTCTCCACTAAACCTTGTTGCCACACCGTTATTAGCAATAATAAATGCACACACTGCAATAACGGGAATACTTAATATGATAGGTTTAGCTTTATAAAAACGGGTTAAAGGTATGTTATTGCTTAAATTAGCACTCTCTATGAAGTGGTAACTCAATGCTCCGGCAACAATTGAAAGTAGAATACCGATTAAAAACCAGTTTTCTAAAGAATAGTAGTAACCTAATGTTACTATAGGCCAATGCCATAGATAAATGGAATATGACCATTTGCCTAAACACTGGGCAACAATATTGTTTGTTATTGGTGAGCGTTGCTGATTCGATATAAGAACTAGATAGGTCGCGAAACATGGCAGCAGAGCCATATAACCAGGCCAAGCCATTTCACTTGAAATCACAAAACTTGATACCAGCATGAGTATAACACCAACTACATGCGCAATTCTTTTTACGTTTTCGTTAAGTGATAGTGGGTAAACAAACGCAATTCCCCCCAGTAGCATTTCCCACGCTCGCGTTGGCAACAAAAAGTACGACGCTACACTATGGCTTTCAGAAAAATAAATGCTAAATAAAAAGCTGAGAAACAAACCTATAATTAGGGCTAATTTTGTTATACCTAAACCTAGCAACCTGTAAATGACCGCTAGAACCACTGGGTATATGAGATAAAACTGCCATTCAACTGATAAAGACCAAGTATGTAAGAGAAGCTTTTCATTTGCAGCCGCAGCAAAATATCCAGATGTTTTCCAATAAGAAAAATTTGATAAAAATAAAATTGAAGCAATACTATCTTTAGCCAACGCTTTATAGTCAATAAGCGAAAATAAAAAATAACCTATAAATAGCCATGCCGCACACAAAAAGATAAGTGCTGGCAGTATTCGATTTGCCCGTGACAAATAAAACTGCCAAATCGAAAGGTTATTCGATTCTAGCTTACCTAATACAATACCCGTCATAAGAAAGCCAGATATTACAAAGAAGATGTCTACACCAATAAAACCACCTTGCAATAGGCTTTCGTCAAAATGAAAAATAACCACAAATGCAACAGCAAGTGCTCTTAATCCATTAATGTCAGTTCTAAATTTCATTAAATTGCCTTAACAATAAAGTGTCATATACGCTTTAGCTGTAGTAATGACGCGCATTCAAGCTAAGCGTTTTTCATTCAAGCTTTTCATTAAATAAGCAACCACTAGTGGCGCTATATAGTGGCCATCCGCAGGAATATAGAAAGAGGTAGACACTACAACAAACAAAAACATGACGTATAAATAAAAATCTTTCTTTTGATTGAGTTTATTTAAGAAGTACCTGATTGCTTTTATGTAAAAAAACAAAAATACCATGCCACCGATAATCAACCAGTCCATTAAAAACGTTTTTGTTCCTACACCTTTCACTTGGCCTACCACAAAGTATTTCATTACTTCGCTGTAATTAAATGTATTTGGGAAAAGGTAATCCAATATATCCATAGCTATAGGGCCGCAGTTATAAATGCTAGGAAGAAAACCAAAGTAACCAGCACCAATGGGATAATGAAACAACGACACTATTGCAGTTAGTGAAATAGTTGAACGAGTAGCCACGCTAGTATATTTTTGAATATCCGTTGCAAACATGGCCGCAATCGAGTCTTGAGAAGCAAGTAATACCAGCGGTATTAATAATGCAGAGCTTAAATATTTTACTTTTGTAGATACCCTGAAAAAACAGATTATGTACGAGAGAAAAAAAGCTAACATAAAGCTTAATACACCGCCTTTCGATGTAGTAATGAATGTGAGTAAACTAATTGCAATGATGCTGTAAAGCGGTCTAATTTTTTTTATATGACAAAACAATAAGCATGCCAAAACAAACTGAAACGCAAAGGTACTAGCTTCTAATGTAAAACCACGCATACGGTGCGGTGAGAAAGCTGCATTGTGCTGCAAAAATGAGGGGGTGTTTACCACACTTGGCGCCAATAAATTCACTAAATAAATAAGAAAAATCATACAAGAAAGTATGAAGCACCCTGTAACCATAGTTTGCATACTTTGCCGCATTGTAAACAAGAAAACCGTGAACGTAGGGATAACAATTAATACGAATCTGCTTCCTCTATCAATGAGAAACCCCGTATCGAACTCTAAAAAGAAAAGCAAACTTACAAAAGAAAGCCCTAACGTTAAGAAAAAGAACTTAATTACATTTAAATCGAAAGCTGGAAGTTTGCGGATATCGGTAAGAATAAGAAGCAGCATAACAGGCACTAAAATGATACCAAGCGGCGCGGTAAAAACGCCACCAATTGACGCTAAAGCTGTGTTCTCAAACGGCAATAATACACAGAGCAAATAAAATACAATTCGTTTAATATTCATGTCGAACTTTACAGGCTTTAGTTAGCATTGGCTTTAAGATTGCGGAGGGAAAAAAACTAAGTATTTTGAAAACTAATGTAGCAAAATACCTTATGGAAAAACTACTTTTCAAATTTACCTGCAAGTAGGTTTTCCTTGCCAATGTTTCATCAATTACGCGAGAGCTATTGCATTTATTAGACATAAGTTTAAACAAGTAATTAAGATACATCGTTGCTACAAAATAGTTTTTATACTTAGTCGTATTGTCAGATACAGGTATATTCTTAATTACGTCGAATGCTTCAAAATGATTAAGCACCTTTTCGGTAGCCACTACATTAGTGACCGAGCCTTTGTGAATGAGGTAATTGTAATACCTACGTTGGTCAATATGCACCCACTCCGCATTGTTTATACATTCAACCATAAACAGTACATCTTCAGATAGTGCGAGTTTCTGGTTGAAAAAAATACCTTTACCCAGCAAAAATTCCCGTTTACAAAGAATACTACAAATATGACTAAATATTTCTTTGTTAAAATAATGTTTAAGCGCATTCGAACCAGAATAAATGCCTGGTGCACATTTGTGAGTTTGGTAGAGTGTTTTATTATTTATACGATCTATTATTCTGGAATCAAATATTAACAGCTCTGCATTCTGGCTTTCTCTGGTCGCCGATTCCCACATTCCGATAACATCAGAGTCATAAAAATCATCAGAATCCAAGAAGGCTATATACTCGCCTTTCGCAGCCTTTATTCCATTGTTACGAGCTCCAGACACTCCGGTATTCATTTGCCTTATTAAATTAACCCCCTCTATTGCTTCTACCGTAATAGGTTTGACAGAACCATCGTCAATGATAAGGAGTTCAATTACTGTGCCTAGGCAGCCCATAGATACAAACGTATTTACTATTTGGCTGATGCCAGTTTGATTGTTAAATACAGGAATAATGATTGAATATTTAATGCTATTCATAACTTAACGTACTCGACCAAAGCTTGTTTATGTTTTCTTTCTCAGTTTCTCGTGCAAATTTAATCGCATTTTCAGACAGGCTTAGGTAAGTCTCTTTGCTTTCAGCAATCGTTCTAATTGCATTTACGAACAAATCAACATTATAAGGAGGAACTATATAGCCGTTCTCATCCTTTTTTATAACCCATTGCAGCGCATCGAAGGTATCGTAAGCAATGGTAGGCAAACCTTGACTTCTCGCTTCAATGAGCGTTTGGCCAAACCCTTCGTAATGGGAAGTCATCACAAATATATTGTGTTTTCGTAACACACTTTGAACGTCGGAAGTTGGGCCGTAAAAAGTGACATTAGAGAAGCCTTCTATCAATTGTTCTAACTGCGCTATCTCGTCTTTTGGCCCATCTCCGAAAATAGAAAGCGTATAGTCGGCAGGAAGATTACGCATTATTTCAATAAGCCCGGTGAAATTTTTCTGGTGTTCGTGAATTCTCGCAATCGTAATAAGTGCCTTCCCTGGTGTAGCGACACATTCTGCAGTAGGTAATTTACATCCTCTTGGTATCACAACAACCTCTTTAAACCACCCTCCATAACATTCATTTACAACTTGTTTATCTATTTCAGTATAGACAGTAAACACATCAACATATTTAGCTAGCATACGCATTACAAATGTTTCAAGGCCAGAGAAATAAACGTCTAGTCTATTCGTTTGCACTAAAACAATCTTACTTGCCGACCTTACATGATGGGGCATATAAAGAAGATCATTTGGGTGGAAAATAACGACAGTATTCGCTTTTTGATTGGTGACAACTTCGCCAATCATATTTCGCTGTTTAAACTTAGTAAAAATTTTATGGACAATAGCAGGGCTACCATTGCTTCCATAACTTATGTACTTCACCTTTGAGTTTTCAGAGAAATTTTCTAAAGATGGTGTATGTTGAAAAAGCTCAATGATAGTTTGCCCATCAAAACTTGTTTGAATTTCACGAATAAGTGTTTCTACACCACCGATAGTTGTGGATTTCATGGGGTTAATTGTAACCAATGCCATGTACAAAGTCCCTTTAACTCTAGCGTACCTCCCCCCCACTGCGTGTAGAGGCGAGTACTTATGATCTATTGAATATGTATCGAGAGTGCAACTTTTAAACACGTTGCTTGAGTTGTTGTACTGCTACTTTTTACTGTATACCGTCTCGTCGACGACTTAAATAGAATTTTTTATTATTTGGTCATTTCGCATACTAACGTGTTTTTTTCAATACTCATTTGTACGTTTAGGGTTTAACGTCAATAAAAAGATATGCTTTCTTGGTCATAATATTATTATTTTATGGTACATTTTTAATTAATAGGCGAAATGCAAAGATTCTAATTTTGGTTCATCTCTTCCTTTACTCTAAAGCGAATTGCTCTCAGCGCCCCCATTTAGCAGGTAAATCTATAGCGTACGGATTTAGTTGCTTAATTATTGTGGCGTGCCTGCTTCCTAATGCGCTAGCCTCACTAAAAAGCATTTTCACTCAAGAGGTTTACACGCGAATTTCCGAACGCTATGGAAATACGGCATCACGAGAGATATCTGAATGGAATGAACTACTCGTAGACTTACAGGCTGATGACATTGATGAGAAGCTATACAGTGTTAATCGTTTTTTCAATCGATTTGATTTTGTCAGCGATATCGAGCATTGGAAAGTGTCTGATTATTGGGCTACGCCCATTGAGTTTATTGCAACGGGCGCGGGAGATTGCGAAGATTATGCGATAGCGAAGTACTTTTCGTTAATTGAACTAGGCATTCCAGAGTCGAAACTTCGACTAATGTACGTTACAGCATTAAGATTAAAACAACCTCATATGGTACTAGCATATTATGATACTCCAACCTCAGTTCCACTGGTGTTAGACAATATAAATAAGCGTATACTCCCAGCAAATAAACGCCGGGATTTAGCGCCAATTTATAGTTTCAACGGTGAAGGGTTGTGGGCTGCTAAAGCAATGGGTAATGGCAGAAAACTTAGGGGCGGTGGTTCCATGAAAATGTGGGACGATATGATTGCCAGACTAGATGAAGTGATTGAAGGGAAATAAATAAAACCATGAAACTCTCGAATCAGCTTAGTATAAGCCTTCTTATATTTTTGCTTGCCGTATTTATCGGGTCATTCTTGATAAACGTGAAACTTACTCGCGAATATGTGAATGAGCAGCTTGCAACACATGCACAGGATACTGCGACTTCACTGGGTTTATCTATTAGTCCATACGTTTCTGAAGATGGAGGCCTCCCCATTGCAGAAACTATGATCAATGCAATATTTGATAGCGGCTATTACCAAACTATTTTGCTTACAGATTTAGACGGAAAGCCCGTTATTGTGAGAGAAAACCCAAACAAGATTGATACGGTACCAACCTGGTTTACTAATGTAGTAGAAGTCACTCCACCGACTAAAGAAACAAACTTGACTGACGGATGGAACATGTCTGGTTACTTAGCTGTAAAAAGCCACCCTGGATTAGCAAATGAAAAGCTTTGGGAAAGTATCACACAAAGCGCGATTATGTTCTCTGCCGCCTTTGTAGTCGCGTATATTGTGTTGTTTTTTATAATACGCGCTATTACTAAACCCCTTAGTATCGTTATCAGTAAAATAACCGATATTCAGCAGCTTGAATTTTCTCAAATAGAGTACAAGCCATTCACAAAAGAGCTTTCTTTTATTGTCGCGGCTGTGAATAAGCTTTCTCACTCTGTTGAATCTATGTTTAAAGAACTATCGCAAAAAGCCGAGCAATTTAAAGCGATAGCTTTTGAAGACTACGTTACAGGCTTATTAAATAGAAATGCGTTTAAACGTCATTTGAATGCACTGTTAAGTTCTTCCGCAACGGGTGAAAATGGCTATTTAATCGTTATACGCTTAGCGCAATTAGCGCATATCAATAACATGAAGGGCGCATCAGAGGGCGATGAATATCTCAAACGCGCAGCTAATGTTCTTCGAAAATTGGTAACTCGGTACGACGACAAAGCAAATTGTTTTAGAGTTTCAGGAGCTGATTTTGCAATTTGTATGGAAGGGATCCCACAAGCTGAATGTGCCCAACGCGTAGAGGAATTAACTCAACAACTAACGGCTGTTGATATGCTTAAAGATGGGAGTAAGGTTGTATGGGTGGGCGGCACAGAGTTTTCAAATGGAGAAATATTCTCTGATGTTATGGAAAAGGCTGATAGCGCCCTGCTAGCCGCAACAAAACTAGACAGGTGCTGGCAATTAGCATCAAAGCTTTCCTATATTCAAAGTAATACGGAATGGCGCGCTCGCTTAAATGGCATTATTGCCCACCAGAATGCCGATATTTTTATTCAGCCTATTTTAAACATGACGAATAACGAGGCTATTTATTGCGAAGCCTTTGCTCGATTTAAAGACTTATCCAATGATGCGTATATCCCTATGTCGCAGCTTATACCTGCATCTGAAAGACTAAACCTTATTCCACAAGTTGACACACTTGTAACGACATTAATTGTGAGAAAACTCCATACTAGTGATTTAACTATTGCAGTGAATTTATCTGCCGCCTCCGTATGCGATGATGAATTTGTTAAATGGCTAAAAGACTATCTTGCAGACAACAAAATTGTTAGTTCAAGGCTAGTCTTTGAAATCGAAGATGATGCGCTTATTCATAATAAGCGTGCTGTCATTGATTTTGCTAAAATAGTTCGCAGTGTCGGCGCTAAGATAACAATTGAACACTTTGGGGCTAACTTGGCATCTTTAACAGGCTTAAGAGCCATACATCCCGACTTTGTTAAAATTTCAGGAAACTTAACTAAAGAAATTAATGAAAGCAGCGACAATCAATTATTTATCAGCAGCTTAGTGAGCATAGCTACGAGTTTACAAATTGGTGTTATAAGTGAACTGGTTGAAAGCGAAGACGAATCCAACACGCTAACGAGTTTGAAAGTGACTAATCAGCAAGGATATTTTCACGCTCGCCCTGAAATTTGGAAATAATGGCCAAAATACCTAAACTATTTTTGGTTAATACGTATACAATATTAAGTGTATGGGATATTATTACGGTTATATAAAGCAATAACTTCTGAGGATGCTTTTATGAATAAATTTCGCGCTCTACTTTTTCTCGTTTTTTCAATATCACTGGTTAATGTTGCCAGCGCTCAAGATATCGTTGAGCCTGGAGAACAAATTAAAACTATTATCGTAGATAATACTAACGACGATTCAGCAAACGACGCTGTTGTGCAACAGGTTGTTGCTGCATTGCTGTCAGGTGATGTTTCAGGTTTATCTGAAGAGGCCATCGCTTACCTAGAAGCTAACGAAGATCTTCTTGTACAGCTTCTAGCGCTGATTGATGCCAACACAACTGGTTTTGACTTAGCAGCTGCAGGTATGGCGCTTTATCCTGATAACGCTGAGAGTGTGGCTATTATCGCAATGATGCTATTCCCAAGTAATAGACAAGAAGTTTATAACTTAGCATTACAAACCGGCGCTTTCACATCAGCTGAAAATGCTCAAATTGCCCTTGTGTCTGCGGGTGTTGATGTTTCAGGTCTATCTGAAACTGCTGCAGGCGGCGATGCACTTACAGCGGCGGCAGATTTACCAACTGGAACAGACGATACTACACCTGGCGCAGGTGGTGACACTATTTCAGCAAACTAAGACTACGCTCGGCAATAATCTAAATAACAAATGCCTAAAATGACAAGATATTCAAAGGTCGAAAAATCAGTTTTCGGCCTTTTTCTTTTATTGATGCTTTGGCTTCCAATTCCTCTTGGGTCTAACCGTCCATGGGCATGGGCAATACTAGAGTTAACCACTTTTACACTTTTAATCGCTTTGGTGATATTTTACTCTGCCGCTGTTTTTAAAAGCATCAGAGAAAACAGGCTTGTTTTCATTCTAGCGTTATTGTTTATTGTAGCCCAAGCTATTACTATTTTCCCTCTACCCTACCAATTGGTGGAAACATTACGGCCTGACAGGGTACTCGGTGTTGAGCAGTCTGTATTACCTTTCCTATCGATGAGTTTTGATGTAGCACAAAGTAAAATAGCACTGCTAAAAACGGTGGCTTATTTTTGTTTATTTTTGCTAACCCTCAGTTTAGTCACATCAACCAAGAGAATTAAATTACTTCTACTTACTCTCAGCCTTGCAGGTATTGTACAAGCTACCTATGGTGCCTTTGAGGTTTTGCTACATACAGAGGAAAGCTTAATTTTTAAGTATAATGTGAGCAATATTGCTACTGGCAGCTTTGTCTATAAAAACCATTATGCCAATTATTTAGTGCTTACGCTCAGTGCCGCGCTGGGCTACCTAATTGCTAGCAGTAAGTTTAAGCAAGGGAGCAACTCTAAGCGAGAAATTCTCAAGTACTGGTTAGATTTCATACTTAGTAAAAAAGCGTTGGTGCGTATAGGCATAGTTATAATGGTCATTGCACTCATCATGTCACGCTCCCGCATGGGAAATAGTGCATTTTTTGTAGCTATGACCATAACTTCATTGCTAGGCTTGCTGCTATTCAAACGAAAAAGCAGATCGTATGTATACCTCTTTATTAGCTTGTTAGTTATAGACATACTTGTTGTAAGTAGCATATTCGGGTTGTCCGAAGTTAAGCAAAGAATTGAACAGACGAGTATGGAAAAAGAAACCCGCGATGAAGTAATAGATGACACTTTACCTATTTTAAGCCAATTTATGTTTATAGGTAGCGGTGGCGGCACCTTTTATACCCTATACCCCAAAGTTCAGAATGAAAAAATTCAGCACTTTTACGACCATGCTCACAATGAATACCTTCAGTTTGCAATGGAATTTGGCTGGCTAGCAAGCGGTATTTTGATGATATTAGCTTTAATATGCTTTGCAACTTCTATAAACGCTTTACGCAAGAGAGAACGGCAAGCATACCTGGGAGCAGCATTCACATGTACTATGGCATTTATTGGAATGGTGATGCACAGCAGCGTTGACTTTCCGTTACAAGCGCCGGCTAATGCTGCAACCTTCATGGTTATTTTAGGCATTGGCTTAAAAAGCAGGAAGGTTTATTAATATTTGATTTTAATTTTTAAATAAATGTAATAAGTTAGTTAATAATTTTAAAGGCGTTTGGAAATTGCAATGACTGTTACAGGGAAAGATTTAAATGTAGGTATAGTGCACGATTGGTTACCGACATTGGGAGGCGCAGAAAAAGTTGTACAACAGTTAACCGATTTGTATCCCAACAGTGAAATATACACCCTATTTAACTTCCTCGATGAAAAAGACAACAACTTCATTGGCTCCCAAAAAATAAACGTCAGCCCGCTTAACAAGCTCCCATTTGTAGAGAAATACTACAGAAACTTACTCCTTCAATGCACTCGACAAATAGAACAATTTGATGTTTCACGACACGATGTGGTTATCAGCTCATCAGCAGCGTTAGCGAAGGGCGTTATTACCAGCGTAGATCAGCCGCATATATGTTATATGCATAGCCCCGCCAGATATGCATGGGACTTAAGTCACGAATACATCAACGACATTCAAGGCGTTCTAGCCCCAATAAAGAGAATGATAGCCAAAGAACTTATTTATCGCTATCGATTTTGGGATATGAGAAGTGTTAATACTATTGACGCCATAATCTCAAATTCTAACTTTATAAAGAAACGTATTTAAAAGGTGTATAAGCGAAGTTCCCACGTCATCTATCCACCAGTTGATATTGAAAAGTACGCATTAAATACACGTACTAGGGATGAGTATTATGTAACAGCCTCTAGATTAGTTGCTTACAAGAAAATAGACCTTATTGTAAAAGCATTCTCATTGAACAAGGCGAGGAAGTTAGTTGTAATTGGTGATGGTCCCGAACTAGCAAACATAAAAGCTCTCGCGACTCCTAATGTAGAATTCGTTGGCTACCAAGAGCAAGGCAGTATGGTGCAACTTATTCAAAACGCAAAAGCTTTTGTTTTTGCTGCTTTTGAAGATTTTGGCATTGTACCGGTAGAGGCTCAGGCATGCGGCACACCGGTAATTTGTTTCAGTAAAGGTGGCACATCCGAGACAGTTATCGATGTAAATGACAGTATAACGCCTACGGGAGTCTATTTTCATGAGCAACATGAGAGACATATTGAAAACGCAATTACTCAATTTGAAAGTCAAATTGAAAAATTTTCCGAAATAACATGTAGACAAAATGCAGAGAGATTCTCTCAAAAGCGATTTAGAAGTGAAATTTCAAGCTTTGTGAATAATATGATGAATCGAAATACGTAAACCGCTTTTCGCTATCTACAATCTTTAATCTTCGACCGTATACGAGACGGCTCACCTTCTAACAATCTACAGGCAAAGTCCTGCAACTGAAACATATTGATTGAATGCAGTATGTCGCGCTCACTCAAAGGGTTTCTCAACCCTAGCGCGAGGTGCTTTGGCAATTGCTTGTACACCAATACATACCCTGAAGATCTTGCCCTGTAATGTGCCAATCCAAACTTTACTATAAATTTGTGAACAGAAGCTTGCTGCGGGCCTGTGATTATCGCTTTCTCAAGATACTGTTTAAACTCTTCATCTAATTCCCCCAACTTCCATTTAACAGAGGCTAGGTTTATCCACGTCGGAGCCCACAAGGGTCTGTATGCCAAGCTAGTTTGATAATTTTGCATAGCTTCTTGCAATAGCAATACACTATTTTGTTTATCAACAATTGCTTTCCATTCAAATACTTGGCCCCTTGATTGGTAATACAATGGATTATCTGGCATTAGTGCAACTGCGCTATTAATACGCTCTAAGTTTTCATCAACATCTTTTAGTCGCAGTAACTCTGGATTTTTTCTCCAAAAATCAAGGCTGTTTTTTACATTATAATAGTGAAGTTGGGCAATCCCGAACACGAAAGCGTAATAAATCGAGCAAAGCAATACTGCAATAAAGCTTAATGTAAAAACTCTTCTCATTATTTATCACTATTTACTGCTGAAATAATGAGAGAGGGTGTGGTCACAAAGATCTTTTTCGCGAACTCAGCGTCTGTGTTAGAAACGAACTGAAATGCCTCTCTCATATCATTGGGTCGCTTAGTAAGATTATGCGTATCAGACGCGACGATGTGAACCTTTTTCGTTTCAACTAAGCTACGAGCAAAACCCTGAACTTTTTCACCGAACCTACCTGTAAGCGATCCTGCGGTGATTTGAAAAAGAGCATGAGTATTTCTTAGCCGCTCGAACTTTAAAGGCTCAGCAAGAAGTTCTCTGTTTCTTTCAGGGTGGGCTATAACGGACAAGATATTTTTAGAAAGTAACCATTTAATAAGCATTTCCACCCCCACCGGCACGTGACTATGGGGCATTTCTAATAGCAATACTTTTTTAGAGTTTAGAGTGCCTAAAAAAGGAATAGCATTGTTTGCTACCCACTCTGGAATTTGCTCAGAAACTCTCACTTCTGCACCATACGACAGCGATAAGGGTATTTTATCCTTAACCAGTGCGTGTTGTAACTCGTGAAAAACTGGTTTGATAGTTTTTAAACTGTTATCAAAATAGCCCGAATGTATATGAGGTGTGCATATCATATGGGTAATGCCATTTTCCACGGCTTGTTTAGCCATCTCTAATGACATCGATAGAGAGCGAGAACCGTCATCAATGCCCGGTAAAATATGACTGTGTATATCGATCAAGGTTACAAAAGCCTACTATGCGTTTTCACTAGTATAGCCGTATTGATCGTAAAAACCGGCATATTTATAAGATACATCAGATTTTCGTAAATCAACTTGATTAAGTACAACACCATCAACTCTGTGACCAACTTGGATCAGGCGAGATAAGCCATTATTAATTAGCTTGTCACTCGTAGCGTTTGCTCTTACAACATAGACTATAGAGTCTGTTCGTTCAGCCACTATCATTGAATCACTAACCGCCTGCGTGGGTGCAGTATCAATCACCACATAGTCATATTTTTCTTTTAGCTTGGTGACCAATTCAGTAAACCCTCTACTTGCCAGTAATTCCTGAGGGTTTGATGGTACAGTTCCAGCGGTAATAACATCTACACCCGATTCTTCATCATGATTTAGACACTCATCAATACTATGGGTTTGCATTATCAAATTTGCCACACCGGGTTGATAAGAGGGTATACCAAATTGCTTGCCAATACTGGGGCGCCTCAAATCCGCATCTATAAGAATAGTTTTCTTTAATTGTCCGAACGCAAAAGCTAAATTAATGGAAACCGTCGTTTTGCCCTCTTTGGGCACACTTGAGGTTACCATAACAACCTGTTTTTCTTTATCAATATTCAGTAAAGACAAACTGGTTCTAAGTGTTCTCAACGCCTCAGCAAATTGATGCTTAGATGAGTCAAAGTAAGACCTAACGGGTAAATCAGTTTTCTTTTTATGGGGCATCCATGGAATAAGCCCCAACATACGTTGCCCTAGCTTTTTCTCAACATCTTCTACAGACGTTATACCGCTATTCAACGTTTCCATAAGAATGGCAACGAATACCCCAAAACCGATGCTAAATACGAAAGCAGCAGCAATAAGCAGCTTTTTATTTGGTTTAGAAGGCACACTTGGTGCAATAGCCTTATCCAAAATTCTTGCATTTGCAGTTTCGAAGCCACCTAATTCGTCAGTCTCTTTCAAACGCGTAAAAAATGAATCGTACAGTTGTTGGTTAATATCCACTTCTCTTTGTAGGGCTAAACGTTGGTTTTCTAACGTTGAAAGTTTGCGGTAGTTCGATTTCGCTTCTTCGACCTGCGCTTGTAATAATTCTACTCGTTCTTTCGACAACAAATACTGTTTATTAATACTAGACACCAAGTCTCGCGTTTGCAGGGCTAAAGTTTCTCTAATAGAGCTTAATTCAGCATTTGCTGCAATCATGTTGGGATGTTTTGGCCCATAGACCTTACTTAATTCAGACACCCTTGTCATGGCTTTCGCTTCGTCTCGTCTCACATTTTGAATAGTGGGATGATTTAAAACCTCGGGTAAACTGGCTATGCCTTCAATGGAATTATTGGTTTGGGTCTGTCTGTAAATAGTCTCATTAAGTTTTAGCGCATTTTGCGCGTCAAGCAACTGCTGCCCTAACCCCTCAAGTTCGTCTGCAGCTAACCCAACGACACCATCCAGATTAACCACTTGATTTTTCTCAAAAAATTCTGCCAGCTTCTTCTCAGAAAACACCAATTTCTGCTTCAAGCCTTCTAAACTATCCGTTAAGAATGAGGTGGCTTTAGATGTCATTTCTAGCTTAGCTAACAGATAATTATCAATATATTCTTCCGCCAACGCATTCGCGATGGTAGCCGCCAACTTTGGTTTGTCCGAATTAACTGTCACTACCATTACTTGAGTTTTACTTACAAGAGACAGCTCGACAGAGCGCATGAGTTTACTCGTTGCTATACGGAGGTCTATCGCTTCTTGCTGTTCTTCCGTTCTTTCCACTTCTATTTTTTGAGGCATAAAAGGCAGAACTTCAGCTAGTGTTTCTTTTAAAGACGTCATTAACGGTTTGTCATCTTCACTTGGCATAAAATCAGCGTTTTTGTGGAGATTTAATTTCTTAACCGTTCTTTCAGCTATTTGACGTGAACGCAGAATTTCAAACTGTGTTTGCATGTAATCTTTTCTATTGCTATCGAAACCATAGACTTCTTCGATAGAAACAAGATTGGTATTTTCTGAATCAACCAAAATAGTAGCTGATGATGAGTAAATAGGCGTCATCCTAAATACAAGAAGTGCAACAAGTACTGTAAAAGTAATTGCTAAAAACACGATACGTAAGGTGTGACGTTTTACAATTTTGAAGTAGTGGGCAACGTCTATTGTGTCCATATCCGTTGTTTTTTGCCCTGCATCATCCATATTATTTACTGCCATTTTCAATCTCGCGCTCTTAAAAGAATCGTTGCTTTATGGTAATAATATCCCCAGGCTGGATCATATCAGATACCCTAACATTCAATTCTTCCGCTACACCATCTAGTTCACGTACAATAATGACATTATCTTTTGAAGCTCTGTCGGTATACCCCCCCGCTAAAGCTGCAGCCTTATTAACAGAGAGGCCAGGTTGATAAGGGTAGCCACCTGGGCGTTTAACCTCTCCGTCAATAAAGAAGGGCCTGTATTCTAAAAACGTGACTAATACTGAAGGCTCAACAAGATAGTCACCTTTAAGACCATTATATATTAGTGCCTCAACTTCGGCGGTGGTTAAACCTACTATCTTAATTTCCCCCAGAAAAGGGTAATTAATAGTACCCACATCCGGAAGCCTAATTTCCATGGATAAGTCTTCTTGACCAAATACAGTTATACTTATTTTATCCCCAGAGCCCAATTGATATTGACTCATTCCTAAGTTACCTACTTGGGCTAACGCCTTACTACAGCAACAAATTAAAACAAAATAAAACAGCGATTTTGTTAATAGCTTCACAAAGTAACCTCAAATGAAACGCCAATGTTATTTCTATCGTAACCTAGGGTATCTCGGTTACTCGATAACTCTGAATACTCGTAGAAGAACGAAACACTCAACCATCTTCTTGCCTGATATGAAGCTGACATTGTATAGATGGTAAAATCATCCTCACGTTCAGTGATGGTATCGTCATTTAAAATATAGGTGTTGTCTATAGTGGTAACGCCCACATTAGTTGATAAGTAATCGTACCAATCGTGATTCCACGAAACACCGTAGTCTCTACTTCTAATTAAATCGCCTTCGCCGTTTGTTTCTCTTGTATCTGCACTGGTTGACAAGGTAATTGTGGTGTACTCAATTGGTTGCCAGTCTACCCCTACTTCCCAATCGGTGCCGTAAAAGTTATCTCGTTCCGTAGTTTCAAAGTCTTTTTCCTGATAACCCAACTTCGCGAAGCCCGTTGTAGCAGCGGTACTCTCCCACGTGGCACCTAGTAGAACCCTTGTAACATCACTGTTTCTGATAGTATCGGACTCAGGTTGATAATCGTATCGAACAAACGACTTTGCAACATCGACAACAATATTTGTAGATGGTGAAATACTGTAACTAAATTCTGCACCAAGTTTATTGATAAACCGATCTCGAATTAAGTAGGCCTCTTCTTCCTTGTCGTAGTCAAGAGTGTTACGAGATGCGGAAAATGTTAGCAGCCCTGCGGATGTTACACTGCCATAGATATAATCGGCATTAATAACTGTACTTTTGTAAGTATCAGGTGACGTAATATCTTCCCCACTGCCGATAGACAGTCCTGTACTGTCTATCGGCAGTGGGGAAGATATTACGTCACCTGATACTTACAAAAGTACAGTTATTAATGCCGATTATATC
>Ga0208318_100034_pt1 | contig 66992 bp, 66 predicted proteins | sample Virmet3747_4435_FD_185739 | JGI IMG/M metagenome (GOLD analysis project Ga0208318, IMG submission 185739) | Marine viral communities from the Southern Atlantic ocean transect to study dissolved organic matter and carbon cycling - metaG... | ecosystem: Environmental > Aquatic > Marine > Oceanic ... | reverse complement strand
TCTTTTCACTGTTGGATCTTATGATCGAGTAAATATAAGGGGTATAGCGCGATCATCTTGTGGAGGAGATCTTTCCACAATTCTAGTTCCGATCTCGTGATCACTACAATGTGATCAGGTTTAAATTCCAAATAATGTTGTGATTATTTTAGTTAATAATAAAAAAGACCCGAGATTAGGGTCTTTTTAGTCGTATTTATTGATTTATTATAACTATTATAATCATCTAACTTGATTAGGTTGATACCTCGGCGTCACATTTTGCGCTTCTGCTTCGTCTTGGATCAAGCCTTCACGTCTGCTTGGGCCCTGAAATCGAACTTTATAGGTGTCATATTCTTTGATCGATTCAAAACAATAACGGCCTAATGCGCTTTCGAGATCGGCTAAACTGTGATTTGTGATGATGATACAGTTCTTTTTATTTACCAAACGCTGGCGTAATAGGTTGCCTAACCAACTTTGGGTGTTCTTTTTAAGTACGGTTTCATTCACGCATACTTCATCGAGGATAAGTAAATCTACCTCTAATAGTTCTTGGTTTGCTTCTCTAAATTTCTGACCTACATTGTCTGTGGCACTGAAATCGTAAGAGAAATAGCGCATTTCCAACAACGTAGATAGCTGCCTGTAAAGCACTGATATTTCGTATTGTTCGATGAGTTGATGGGCAATTGCGCCAGCGATATGCGACTTTCCTCGGCCATAATCACCATAAAATAACATCATGTGTGAACCACTTTGACGCCAAGCAGGATCATCATGTGCCGCTATAAACGATTGGGCAATAGAAACGGCTTCTATCACGTCGTCGCTGTCTTCTACTAGATTCGCAAACGTCCACTTAGGGTTAAGATCTGAACGTCCGTGAATGGCTTGTACACGGGCTTTTTTACTGCGTTGCTGTAGTTGAGAAACCTCTTGATTCGCTTGCGTTTCGTAATGCTTTCGTAAGGTCTTATAGTCAATGTATTCGCCGTTGGGATCCACCGGCTTATTCAATGCTTTTGCTAAATTGGCAATTTTATCTGTAATGCGATCCATAAGCTCAACTCTTCTTTGTTGATGTGGCGTATTTTTCTACCAGCTTTCTTGCATTATCATCCGCTTCTATGCCTGGCGCAACTTTCACTTGTTGGCTGCCTATTTTTCGAGTGGGCTCATAGCCAGAAGCGACTCGTTTTCGTTTCATGGTATAGGCAAACTTTTGTGTCCATTGAAACTCACTAAATAGTGCGTTGGGACGCCCTAACCAGTAGGCGATAAACTCGCCTACATCTTCTTCATTATACTCAGCATCAATAATACCTATTAACCCTGCCATTTCTTCAAATAAGGCCAAATTAGGTTTCCATGAGGGTGACATGACGTAGTGAGATTTGTGTAAAGTATCAAAACTGTCATTGGATACGGTTAAAAGCGGTAAGAGGAGAGATTTACCGTTAATTGAGTGAGCTAAGTCTATTTCGCTGGGAAGTGCCACAAGTCCGGCTTGCTCTAGTTGCTTTAGCAAGCTATTGATTTGACGACCACGCTGATATGGTTGTTCTTTATTATCCCCATTTAGCAATGCTAATAACGGTTTGTAATCAATAGGCGCTGTGGCTGTTGTGGCTAAGTTGGCCGTGGGGCGTAATCCCAAGAAGTAGAGGACTCGCGCATCGTTTGCAAGGGGCGACGATAGGGCAGCGAGTTCTGCTTGGGTTAAGCCATTGCTCATGCGACGTCCACATTTGATTCAAACCAATGCACGGCTTCATCTTCAGGGATAGGGTGCTCTAGGACGTCAATATGCAAAGGGGCGGTAAGCAGTGTTGCGCCTGCATTGACTAACTTGGTTTCAATTTCTTTGGCACCGTAACAGAAGGTATCGTAGCTGGTATCGCCAAGGCCAATTATGACCACCTGGGTGCCGGGTAAATCCGCTGTGTTTAATGCTTTCGCGAACCCCTGAATATTGTCTGGTAGTTCTCCCGCACCATGTGTAGAAGTGCATACCACCCATGTGGCTTGGTGATTAATATCTTCAAGTTTGGGTTCTGTATGAATTGTGGTGGTGGCACCTTTTTCAGATAACGAGGCTGCAATGGCATCTGCCACATATTCAGCGGCACCTAACATAGTGCCAACAATTATTTCGTAGTGTTTAGTCATTGTTTATTTACCGATACAGAATGTGAAGAATATATATAAATCAATACGTTATGATTGTTAGGGAGTAAATAGGGATCAAAACCCGCTAACCAAAGCCCACATAACGTATTGATTATAAACTGCTATTACTCTACTCGATCTCTCCCCGATCTTCATCTGGAATGATGTTTAGGTCCAAATGAAGCTGATTTGAGCTGTTCAGCCCGGCGATTTGCTTCAGCTCGTCAGGAGTCTCATCACTGAAGGTCGCGAGGTAATAGTAGGGATGGCCGTCGTCACTGCTAACCAGGTCATATTCCTCAAAGTACCGCTCTACCTCTTCGAGCGTCCAGTGAACCTCCCCGGCAATAGCGATTAGGAGATCGGTGTTGTCATCAGGGTGGTTGAGGCCCTGGGGGAGAACTGAAAGTTCAGCAGAGGTGATCCCTTTATCCTTCCAGTTCCTCAGAATGCCTGACCATAAATTAGCTCGCAGGTTTGAGCTGGGCTGGAACCTAGAAGCATTCCAGTGAATGACATCTCGGTCTCCATCTTTCAGATGAAGAACGACCTGTGCCTTCTTGCGAGCTATCAGCTCATTTTTGAACGCTACCTCATCCGGAATAAAGGTTAGGGAGGGTTTGCTTTCGCTGGACTTCGGCCCGCTCTCCTCAACCGAGTCGAGTAGTCGCTCGATCACCCTCTCTGGCGTGTCGAACCCGACAGCCAACCCCTCCAATCTGCGGTACACATCATCTGAAACGCTTATTGTCACTGGCATCTTACTGTCTCCATAGGTAAAACCATATATAGAACTATACATGGTTTTTCGTATAGATCAAGTTTTCTTCATGGAGTGAGAAGAGCCTTCAATTTTGTTCAACAAACCACCGTTTTGTGAACACCTTGAGAAGGTGCCATTTCGCATAGATTCTCGGTGTGCAATCTGTTAAAATACTCGTATATTTTTCTATGTAAATTAATTGTACATGAATCAACGTATTGGCTATGCCCGCGTTTCAACGGATGATCAAAACCTGCACCTCCAAAGGGATGCTTTGGAGAAAGCGGGCTGCCAGGTCATCTATGAAGACAAAGCCAGTGGGAAGAACACTGAAAGGCCGGAGCTTGAGGCTTGCCTGAAAGCTCTGCGTTCAGGCGACACGTTGGTGGTTTGGAGGCTGGACCGTCTGGGACGAAGCTTGGGTGATTTGGTCAAACTCGTGACGACCCTGGAAGAACAGAAAATCGGATTTGAGAGTCTTCAAGAAAAGATCGAAACGACAAGTGCCTCTGGCAAGCTGGTTTTTCACGTATTTGCTGCACTTGCCGAATTTGAGAGAAATCTAATCAGCGAGAGAACACGAGCTGGATTGAAGGCCGCGCGGGCACGTGGCCGACTTGGTGGACGTAAACCAAAGCTGAAACAGAAAGACATTCGAGAGATTAAAGCTCTACTCAAGGATCCAAATATACCCGTCTCTGATATTGCCAAGCGATTTGGAGTCTCTAGAACAACTATTTACAACAGGGTCGGGGTAGTTAAACCTGACCGCGAGGGTACGAAGGCATGAATGCGTATCACTTTCAGGATATTTTAAGCGAATCGGAAGAGCCCCTTGTCAGGTATGATGCTTGTAAAAGCATGGCACGGGGGTATGCCAGCTCCATCTCCGATGATGAGCATCGTCTGGCTGTAGCTCGATCATATTGCGCCGTTCTGGTGACTTCGTATTGGAGTGAGGTTAATTCGCGCCACGGCTCTAAGCTTAAAATTTTTCCAGTTCCCCGTGATACATTTCTCGCTGATGTTGCGTCAGATGCTGAAGACGTTGCAAAAAGCACAGGGCGAGTAATCGCTCAGTTTCCCGATATTGATGCGGGATTTTTGATTGGCTCAATCTACACAGCGATGTTACCAGTGGCTTTCCGCTCAAAGCTGGGAGCTTACTATACGCCGCCTCCTTTAGTTTCCCGTCTACTTGATTTATCCGAAGACGCTGGGGTTGATTTCAGTAAAGCGTCCATAATAGATCCAGCCTGTGGTGGTGGAGCATTCTTAGCTCCTGTAGCAACACGAATGCTTGAAAAATCGAAAAGCACATCAGCAGAATGGAAGATTCGGCAGATAGGTAAGCGATTGAAGGGGGTGGAGATAGACCCCTTTGCCGCCTGGATGACGCATGTTCTTCTTGAATCGGTGCTCATTGATTTGTGCATTAAGGCCCGGAAGAGGTTACCAAAAGACGTAATAACTGTTGGTGACGCACTTGCATATGAGTCATCGACAAAATTTGATTTGGTGATTGGCAATCCCCCATATGGGAAAGTTACGCTTGATACAGGTTTAAGAGATAAATACGCTCGTTCATTGTTCGGTCACGCCAATCTTTATGGCTTGTTTACTGACCTTGCATTGAGAACCGCTAAGGAAGATGGAGTCATCGCCTACCTCACGCCAACATCATTTCTGGGCGGTCAGTATTTCAAGGCGCTACGAGAATTGTTACTTACTGAAGCGGCACCACGAGCTTTCGACTTCATTTCTAACCGAGAAGGGGTGTTTGATGACGTGCTCCAGGAAACATTACTGACGACCTTTAAGAAGGGAGCGCGACGTGGCCCCTCTAAAGTATCACTTCTCGTCCCGCAAGGGCTTAATGAAGCTAAAGTAGAGCACATTGGTAAAGTGGGTATTGTTAAGGGCGATGGGCCTTGGCTAATTCCCAGGGTATCAAAAGACGCAGCTTTACTTAACCGTATTAAGAAGATGCAAACACGGCTTCCTGACCTTGGATATGTTGTATCCACTGGAAAGTTGGTTTGGAATCGGCATAAAACTCAGCTTAAATCAGAAAAGACGAAAAATTCGTTACCGTTGATATGGGCCGAGTCAGTTACAGCTCAAGGCTTTAAATTCTCAGCAGTGAAACGGAATCATGTTCCCTATATCGAGGTGAAGAACAACCAACAACACCTTATTACACGGGAGTCATGTGTTTTAGTCCAGAGAACTACATCAAAAGAACAGAGTCGTCGGGTTTTGGGCGCAGTCATCCCCCAAGACTTTATCGACCGAAACAACGGCGTTGTAGTTGAGAATCATTTGAATATTGTTTACTCCGACGGTCTGATCAGAGAAGTGACTGTCGAAACGATTAACGCTCTCCTCAACTCAGAGGTCTTCGACCGCATATATCGCTGTATAAGCGGCAGTGTTGCAGTCTCTGCCTATGAGCTGATGTCGGTTCCTCTACCCACGATTGAAGGCTTGACAAAGCTGCAGAAGATCATTTTAGCCGGTTCTGATAGACTCACGATTGAGAAATGTGTAGCCAAACTGTATGGAGAGAACAAAGTTGAGCTGGCCGAAAGTACCAAAACTGGAGGTAATCGCTGAGCGATTGCCACAGATCTTCCCAGATGGGACAGAAAATCGTAACTACGTTACCCGCGAAATGGCGGCCCGCACGCTTTATGTAATGTTCTATGCAGGAGCGATTGACGGACAGGAGCGCTGGATTCGTCCGAGCCAAGTTACTGACATGTCGGATGAGCAGGCAGTGCTGCTGTCGGACGAGGAGCGCAACGCTTGGGTCGAACAGGCTCTCTCCAGCAAGAAGGAACGGCCAGCTAACACTTGGTACGCTCCGAACTCGCGAGAGCCCGTCAGGGATGAGACTATACGGTATGGGTTCATCGCTTTGGGGGCGGTTTTGGAGAGAGCTGGTTTGCCAGTCACTACGCCACTACCAAAATATGCGATGACTCAAAAATTTGCGGCTCTTTTTGATGAGAGCTTAGTCGGCCAGCATTTGGAGGATGCGATTCTTGCCTGGCAGAAAGCACACCTCAATCCGGCGGCACTCAGCCGGATAAGATTGTTAGGAGCGAACGCGGCTGCGGCCAACTCCGATACCATCACAGCTACGTTACCCAACGCCGGTGTGGTAACCCTTGAGTCAGGGCCTTCTGGTGTGATTGGAAAGTGTGTTATCGAGGATTTTGCGCCTAAGTTCCTCAAGAATCCTGCTGTATTGTGGTTATCACAATCCGGTGAAAAAGTTGGAATTGATCTCGCCAGTAGGTTGAAACTGAAGATTGACCCATCAAAGACACTACCGGATGTCATATTGGTTGATTTGGGAACCAAGACAGATGGCAGCGATATGCTTTTCGTATTCATTGAGATCGTAGCCTCTGATGGCCCAGTAAATTCTGTCCGTAAAAAGAAATTAACTGAGATTGCGGTGGAAGCGGGATTTAGCCCTGAGCATTTAGCCTTTGTTACTGCCTTCCAGGATCGCTCCGCACCAGCATTCAAGAAAGCTATGTCGGAGTTGGCGTGGGGTACATATGCTTGGTTTTGTTCAGAGCCTACTAACATTATTGAACTCAAGGATGGTGAATCTCACACATTATCGGAATTCTCTTTAACATGAACAAATCTTACTTTGATTTGGGGGATATATGATTGATTTAACAGTAACAATGTATACAGCCCTTGGTTTTATAGGGTTTGTATTAACTCTGTGTGGCGTTCTTTATGTTAATGCTGATCGGTTGGAACATTGGGTTACTCGTATTTTTCATCGCAGTAATCATAATAGCTAGCAGCTACTATATGGTTGCTGATTAATGAAAAAGGCCCTACTGCTCGGCGCTGGGTTTTCGTACGACTTGGGCATGCCTATTGCGTCCGAGTTGACGGAAATATTCTTGAGCGTTTTTTCAAATAAACATGCGAACAAACGCTTTGTAGAGAATTTAGCGCTTAAAGTCCCCTATGGGGAAGACAGGCCTATCAACAAAAAAGCTCTTTCTCTGGCTGTAGATATGGTTTTCGAGTACCGAGGGGAAAATTATGAAGAGTTACTTTCAACCATTCAAAATTACTCTAAACGCCATGATATAACTCAGTCTGATAGAGATACGTTTAACTATATATTCCAAGTCTTCTATACAGTAATCCACGAAATCCTAAATCTTTATCAGCTTACCTCATACCCCAAAGTTTACCTGAAAAATGCTCCATGTTTTAAATCTCTAAGGGCTCTTCTCTCGGATTCTGAGACTTGGGTTTTTACCCTTAATCATGACATGTATTTCGAGTGTCTGGCACTGGATTATAAGATTCCTATTACATATGGAGATGAGCACAACATTTCATTTCCTCTAGATAATAGAGATACTGAAAAGACAGTTAAACTCACATATTCCATCAGAGAAAAATTATATGAGTCGAGCGGTTTTTTCCAAGATGAATTTGGCGTAAACCTTGTAAAACTGCATGGTGGGTTGTCTGAGCTTGAGTATCGTGATGGATCTATGCTTTGTAACCAATCACTATCGTTGTCGAACGGCTCACCAGAGTTAATGCACGATTTTATTCAAGTTCAGAGTATGGCGCATTATATTGACGGTCAAAAAGTGCATTCCGGCAGAGATAGAGTGATAACTAATGCCGACGGGGAGTTGGATATTATTTGTCAATCTATGTTGACTGGCGGTAGTAAATACAGTTTAACTACAAATGAAAAATCAGGAGAAGAAAAGCTTGGCCTTTTAAGTCGTAAGCTGAATGAAGTGGATGAACTTACTATTATCGGATATGGCTTCGGTGATAAGCATGTCAATTACCGGTTGTCCAATGCCATGGTTATCAACGAACGTCTGAAAATTATTATCGTTGACGCTGTAGCTAAACCAATCCCCGAAATTCTCGAACAATTTAACTACGACTCCCGAATCATTCGATCTACTTGCGGAGCTGCCCCGTGGATGGGGTATTTGGAGAAGCACCAAAAGTGGGACAGAGAACAGATGAAAATTCTCGAAGGCAATGCGCGCCTTCGAGAGGAGGTAAAGGATCTTGTAAAAATGAAATTCGCCGCTAAAGCCTAAGTGGGCACTTTCTCACCAGGCAGTTAATCAAGTTATTCTCCGCAATTCCCATCAAAAATTGCTCCCTCAAGTAAGTTCTTCTAGTCAAATTCCTCCTTCTGCATCATCGTCAATCGTAAAGTTGCTTTTAGAGACCCGTTTTAGGGTTTTAAGCGGTGAAATTGTTACTGTTCCAAGGGCGAGTCTCAAAAAGCGACTTTGTGAGGCCCAATTCCGACTTCAGTATCAGAAAGTCCAGGCATTTCGAGAGATGGGTCTCACAACAGCCTTTTACGAGACCTTCTTTTGGGGCTTGACCGATCCAAAAAACCTATTAATATTAATGACGTAAATGGTAGCTGGCCGAAAACAGCAGTTTATGTAAACAAGGCGCTTGCCTTTATCTAACCAACCCTCTGGGGGACTGTCCCCCATGGGCATTCCTCCGTCTGTAACCCTTCGGAGGAACCCCTGATGAACTTCATCCCCATTCGTGAACCCCTGACGCTAGATCGTCATCGTTGCCGCTGCTTGCAGTTGGCAAATGCCCCTCCTCGCTACTGTTCTCTTGAATTTGTGGCGTACCTGGCACTCGATCATGAGCAGCCAAATTCCAGAGGACCACCTCTGCCTCAACCATGTGAGCCTGGCGTATGCCGAGCTTGCACCATGCCCCTCCCCGTCTCTGTCGCCAACGGCGAAAACAGAGACGGGGTAGCAAACCCCGCCGAAAGCCTTGTGCCTCAATGGCTCAAGGCTTTCGCCCCGCGCACGAATGTGCGCGAACACAGCCGCGCAAGGCGGCGAGCGCTACGCGCTTACTTTCCAAGAAAAGCGACTTCACCAGCCGGAGCTGCTGGCAGTTTGTTCCAACGGAACAGACCAGCCAGTGGCGAGAGCAGCCCGCTCCATAGCAGTGTTGATCGTATGTAAATGACCGTGGGTGCTCGGTTTATCCACCCTTTGCCAGGGCAAGAACCCTGATTTGGCCTCAGCACGCGAAGCTGATTAAAAAAATCGCGTTTATCACTTACCAATGATTTTCGGGCAGGCCAGAACCAGAACAAGAAGGAATAGCACTATGCGCTCAGAACGATCCAATCCGGATGCCAGAAACTATGGCCTTAAGAGCCGTGATATGACGCGGGCGGGCCTCAACGCGCTCAAAGAGGGGATGAGAAGCTTTGCTTCAATTGCAACGATCCATGACCGTTGGAGCGTTTTTTCATCCTGGATCAAGACAGAACAGGGCATAAAGGACATGCGGGACATCGAGAAGGCCCATCTGGTGGCCTACGCGGCTCATCTGAACGATAGGTTTGAGCGTGGCGAGATTTCTCCTTCCACTGCCCAGAACTACCTGTCGGCAGTAAACCGGGTGATGGAGATTGCTCGTGGCGACCGACAAGTCAGAGTAGCGCCTGTCGCTGAGGGCGGCCTTCCCAAGCGTTCAGGGATCGCATCGAGCGACCGGAGCGTTTCGGAAGCGGCCCACCAGGTAGCTATAGGGGCTGTCTCAGAACGGCTGGGAGCGCTGCTAGAGGTGCAGCGCAACTTTGGCCTGCGATTCGAGGAGTCGGCCAAGCTTGATGTGACTCGGGCGCTGAAACAGGCAGAGAAAGAAGGGGTTGTTGCCATCAAGGACGGAACCAAAGGTGGTCGCCAGCGTATGGTGCCGATTACCTCTAATGCTCAGATAACCGCTCTTCAGAGAGCTGCGGCCATCCAGGATGGCCGCAGTATGATCCCAGGCAACCAGACATACAGAGAATTTCGACAAGAGGCATATCGGGAGATTGGGCGTCACCCCGTGAATTTCCATGGTGAACGTCACCACTATGCCCAGGAGCGATACAGAGTCCTTATAGGAGCCGATAGCCCTATACGCGCTGGTGTGGCCCACGGTCGGGCTCATCATGAATACCTGTCCAAGGAGCTGGGGATTTCAGTTGCCCAGGCCAAGACACTTGATCAGGAGGTTCGAGCTGAGGTGGCGCGGGAGTTGGGACACGGGCGTATTGACGTTACAAACTCATACTTGGGGTAAATGATGGAAAAATGGGTAAGAGAGCGAGCGCACGTTTATGTCCGGCACGGCGGCAAAACGGCTCGGCGAGCAATGGTGAAGAGGCTCATAGCGGCCTTGGCAGATATTTCGTCACATGAGCAGGGGGTTTCGCGACCAGACCAGGTAGGAAGAGCGCACATCCACCGTTACTACACTCGACACGATAACCTGAGTAGCACGACACTCAGGGATCATTTCTATGCCTTCAGACTTCTATGGGAGCTGTTAGGCAGACCCGGAGAACCTCCCAGGCCCAAATAGACAAAAAAACCTCTTTGCGCCCAAAAAGGGAAAAAGTAGCTGCGTGCTTCACGGCCATAGTCCGATAACCTATCTCCAATTTCCGGAACCGCCGGAAATAGAGAGGTAGCTGGCCTCCTCAAACAAACAGCAAGTTTAACCATCATCCCAGAGCAGGGGTATCCCTGTACTGGTATACCCCTCAAAACTATTTGAGGTGCAAGATGAAAAAACTCGAAGTCAACGGCTTGGTGCTTCCTTTGAACGATTCCCATGTGTATCAACGCAGAGGGATTGTCATGACTCATTGTGAGTCAAAAGGAAATCTCCACTTCACTGTCCTTCGGTGTCTTGATGGCCGATTTACGAAAACCTATTTCGGTTTGGCTCGATGCGACAACGAGGATGACTTCATCGAGATAATGAAGTCGGGCGACAAGTTTGAGCCAGTTTCAGATTGGTTCTCGCGTTCCCGATAAATCATTTAAACCCGTAACCGGGGCTTCCCGGTCACGGATGAGCCCCTTTCAATCAACTATTGTTTGGAGCTCTATATGTACTTTTCCACATTCGTTTTGGTCATGATTGTCACGGTTGGCGTTATTGCGTTTGGTGCCTCACTGGTAGCCCGCACTCTTAACGTCATCGTTCGATCAATGTTCAAAGCGCGGCCCGTACGGGTCGTCAGTCAAACCTCGTCGCCAATTTCTGGAGACGTTATTGAACCGGAGCAATCAGAGCAGAATCCCCCTGTCGGATTTATCACTGGCCGCATCATTGATGGTGAGGTCATTCGACCTGCGCTCCACTGCAACAAATCACTTGCCGGTCCTCGGTAAGTATTAAACCACCCAGCCGGGTATTAAGCCCGGTAGGGCGAAGTCCCGGCTTTTTACTCTTGGAGAAAAGACATGCTGGGACAAATTCAAAATCAACCAGAGAATCACCAGTTCGATGTGTGCGGACGTGTGTACTACACCGACGTCTGTTACGACAACGCAAAAGGTGAGCTGGTCGCTGAGACGGTTAACGCAACGTCGCATGACGACGCCGAATCAGTGTTCCGGTCTAATCTGCTGGAACACGCCCGTAAATTCGATCTCGTCGTGGACCGGATTGAGATTACCTTTACGCTCGATCTTGCCTACGCGAAGTCGCACTACGGCGCGGTAAATTAATGAAGCCCCTGGGGAAGCCCTTGGGGGCTTCCCTCCTTCCCATAGGAGGTCCTTATGGATAACACAGTATCCGTCCTGACTGAGCTGTCCGATGCGCAGGCCTTGGCTTTAGCACAGCTTGTAAAACGAGTTGGTTGGCAAGAAGTGAGGGTTAATGCTGTTGACGATGATGAGGCGTATCTGATGAAGGATGCGTTAGCATCTCTGCAAAGGAGCTTAGCCGATTCAGGTTATGCTCCTCGATAGAGACAAGGGGGCCAGTGATCTGGCCCCTTTTATCATCATTTTTTGGAGGGCTGAAAGCCTGGTTTTTTCTTAGTGACCTCCGTTTCCTTTTTGTCATTTATTGATCGAAGAATCTTCGATGCTTTTCGTTTGGCCGCAGAAACTACCTTTGGATCCTCGCTCTGAATAATCTCTTCGAGATTTCTTGCCATAGCCCTCCCTCCAATCACTCGTTTTCGATCAGCTTTTTTCGATACTCTCCACCGGTTCCACAAAGTACAAGGGTTTCCCCTTGTTTACGACCATGGGAGGACTTGCATCGGTTTGAGGGGCAAACATATAGGCCCAATCGGGCAGATTCGCGCTGATCGCGCCGATGATGGATACCCTGTCCAGGGTAACCCCTTCCGGGACATTCAGTTTTACAGATGAGGCCTTCACACCTTCAGTTGTGAACGACCAGGCCTGACCACCTCCCAGGAACGCAGGTTCAAAGCCTTGACTTGGCTCTATTATCTGAGAAGAGACATAGCATGTCTTTGAGTAGTGATCGACAGAATCTGGCGAGGGGCATCCCTGATTTGCGTCAATAATAGTTATCTGACTGAACAGAAAAGCGCTTCCGCCCCCAAACACTGCTTTTTGGTCGTAGTTCTCTAGCGTGGCTTCATGCGTATAGCCAAGGCTACCGAGGGCCTTTTTCATTGCGGAGGTAGTCACTTCTGACATCTTCGCACGGGCCTGCACGGCATCTGTCGCCATGCTGGAAGGCATCCAGCCGAACAAAGAGTCTTTCGCGAAGTTCGACGTTGGCTCCAGGGCTGCAAACAAGAGGCTGGCTCCCAGTGCTTCTCCCCCGCTCCAATTTGCTCCTCGATCCCACATGAGGATGTCGGCATTGGAAGCGACCTTGTAAAGCTCGTTTTCTGAAAGGTGCTTTCTCTCCGTATCCCGCGCTTCAGTGATACCCCCGGCCTGAGCGAGGTTGTATGCACGGGATTTAGCCGGTTCATAGGTTGCGGGGTCGGATGACCCGGTGGTTGCACAACCTGCCAGTGACAGAACTACAGCAGCAGAAGCTGCAATCTCGATGTATCGTTTCATGGGTTTATCCTCCGTTATCTTTAAAAAGTGTCTCACGACTTTAAGAAAACGCAACCCAAAAACTTTGGTTAATCCATAAAAAACAATGGTTTGTGCTGACGGTACAAACTTACCTTAAATGGGTATTCGGATTAGCTGGTTGATTTCGTCACAGAGAGTGAAGCGACAAGATAAAATCCTCATCGGAAGATCTGGTTGGTATAGATATATCAGTAGTGATTAATACAAAATAGTAGTATCCTCTACATCATGTCGTGGTTGTTGCTAATACTCTCTCTCCCCACCGAGAATGCGACGGTGCGCATGCGGGCCTGGCGCTCCATCAAGGCATGGGGTGCGGCGTCACTGCGCGATGGTGTCTATGTGCTGCCCGCCGGCCCTGATCATGTCGAGAGGTTGGAGGCAGTCGCCGGCGACGTCCGTGAGGCCGGTGGCGCTGCAACGGATTGGGAAACTGGTGCACTACCTCGATGTGGGCGGCCATCAGCCACCCGAGGCCGCGGGGGTTGAGTGCGTATTGATGGGCCTCCGCGAGTCCCACAGCGATGATGACCAGCTATTGCTGGCTGCCAGCGCGGTATTCGACAGCCTCTACACAACCTACACAAAGGAGAATTAACCATGCCGGAGTCCCCCCGTTCGACCCCTTCACCCGACAGGCCCCGTCAAGACACTGCCGTGTCCTCGGATGGCAACCTTAACGAATTCGGCCACCAGATTTCGTTCGGGGAAGCCGTGCGTGTGTGGCTGCGGATCGCAATCCTTAGTTTCGGTGGTCCGGCTGGCCAGATCGCCGTCATGCACCGTATTCTGGTGGATGAAAAGCGCTGGGTCAGTGAGAGTCGATTCCTGCACGCCCTGAACTACTGCATGGTGCTGCCGGGGCCGGAAGCCCAGCAGTTGGCTACTTACATCGGCTGGCTGCTGCATGGCGTCAAGGGTGGGCTCGTGGCCGGCGGGCTGTTTGTATTACCCGGTTTTTTGAGCATCCTGGTGTTGAGCGTGCTTTATGCGGGATTTCAGGACGCGACCTTGGTGCAGGCGCTTTTCTTCGGCATTAAAGCGGCGGTGTTGGCGATCGTGATTCAGGCCGTCATCCGGATCGGTAAGCGAGCGCTCAAGAATGCCTATATGTACACACTGGCGACCACGGCTTTTATTGCGATCTTCTTTTTTGCCGTGCCATTTCCGATAGTGATACTGACGGCTGCTTTCATTGGTTTGTTGGGAAGGTATGTACATCCAGAACGTTTTACGATTATCAAGGGGCACGATGCCCCGGAAGAGGCTGACCATGCGATCGACACCATGATCGATAGCGGCGAAGCAAACCACACAAAGGCAACAAGTAACCGGGCATTTAAAGTGCTCGCGGTCTGGCTGCCGTTGTGGTTCGCACCGCTTATTGTTTTGCTTATGACGCTGGGGTATGACGATGTCTTCACCCAGATAGGGCTCTTCTTCAGCAAGCTGGCCGTCGTCACCTTTGGTGGCGCCTATTCGGTATTGGCTTATATGGCACAGGAGGCCGTGCAGAATTACGGCTGGCTTGCACCAGGGGAAATGCTGGATGGCCTGGGCATGGCAGAAACCACGCCCGGCCCCCTTATTCAAGTAGTGCAATTTGTAGGTTTTATGGGCGCCTTCCGGGATGCCGGACTGCTCGATCCCTTTACAGCGGGTATTCTCGCATCGCTTCTGGCGACCTGGGTCACCTTTATTCCCTGTTTTCTGTGGATATTTCTGGGCGCGCCCTATGTGGAAACGCTTCGCGGAAATCAGGCAGTAAGCGCGGCACTGTCGGCGGTGACCGCTGCCGTAGTAGGCGTCATGCTGAATCTGGCCATCTGGTTCGCTGTACATGTAGCCTTCGGTGAGGTGAATACGGTTCGGTCCTTTGGTATACAGTGGCTGTTACCGACATGGCACAGTATTCAGATCGCCAGCGTTGTGCTGGCTCTGGGCGCCTTTATTGCCATGCTGCGTTTCAAGGTGGGCATGTTGCCGGTGATTTTCGTCAGTGCGCTGCTGGGTATCATTTATTACCTGTTATTCGGAGGCGCTCCAGCATCGTAAAGAGCTAACCGATGCGATTAGTATCCGGTTTGCCAGTTTGAACCTCAAACAATTTGAAACCCAATCGAAAATTAAATAATGGAGGATAACTATGAAAAATCATCCGCTTAAAATATTTATTATCACCGCTCTGCTGATGCAGGCGCCAGTCGCTTTCGCAGATGCGCCAAGCGATATTAATCCAGAAATCATCAGTAAGGCTACGGACACACAGGCGACGGTCAAACCGGACGGCGTAGTACGCATCGGCTGGCAACGCGATGCCGTGCCGGTCGTGGTAGACGGGATAAAGCTTCCGACACCAGCAGGCTTGGGCAGTTGGGCTGCGTTCAAGGCAGTTCCGGATGGCGGTGTGATGCTGATGGGAGACACGGTGGTATTTGAGGATGAAATCACTCCGGCGATGGATGCGGCTTTCGCCCATGGCCTCGAAATCACCGCGCTGCATAACCACTTCGTGTTTGACCGTCCTCCGGTTTATTTTATGCATATCGGTGGCCACGGACAGAGCGCTGAAAAGCTTGCCGAAGGCGTCAAGGCCATGTGGGATGCCATAAAGAAGGTTCGCGAGAAACACGTCACACCGGTAGAGCGCTTTCCTGGCAGTGTGCCCGAAATCACCGGGGAGTATGACACAGCGTCGCTGGAAACCATTTTGGGTGCCGAAGGCAGTCTCAATGGTCAGGTATTAAAATTTACTTTTGGGCGCAGTGCTTCCATGCATGGCACTGAGTTTGGCGCATCAATGGGACTGTCGACCTGGGCAGCATTCTCTGGCAATAAGGATCATGCGGTCGTCGATGGGGATTTCGCCATGACTGCTGGTGAGGTTCAACCTGTTATGCACGCTCTGCGCGACGCCGGTATCCATATTGTTGCCTTGCATAATCACATGATTGGCGAGACGCCGCCCTATTATTTCTTGCACTACTGGGGTAACGGCGATCCTGAGGTATTGGCACAGGGGCTTCATGCTGCATTAGAAGCCCAAGAAAACGCCGGCACAAGCCATTAAAGGAACATAACGTCGACTTGCGAATGCTGAAGCTACCCGACAATATTCTTCATCTTCCCGAATATCGCGTAATAAATATCAAGGAGATGGACGGCTGGCTCCACTTCCAAGTTGATGCGCTCGATCCCGCTGCCTGCGAGGAATGCGGCGTGCAGGGTGAGTTTGTACGGTTCGGCAAACGTGATGTTCCCTATCGCGATCTCCCCATCCACGGCAAGCGGGTCACCCTCTGGGTGATCCGTCGCCGATACACCTGCCGGGCCTGTAACACCACTTTCAGGCCCCGGTTACCGGAGATGGTGGATGGCTTCCGCATGACGTTGCGGCTACATGAGTACGTGGAGAAGGAATCTTTCAACCACCCCTGCACCTACGTGGCTGAGCAGACTGGCTTGGACGAGAAGACGGTGCGAGACATCTTCAATACTCGCGCCGAGTTCCTGAGCCGCTGGCACCGCTTCGAGACGCCCCGCATTCTGGGTATTGACGAGCTTTACCTGAACCGGCACTACCGCTGCATCCTGACCAACATTGAGGAAAAGACTTTGCTCGAACTACTGCCCACCCGGCGTCAGGATGTAGTGGCCAACTATCTGATGAAGATGAAAGACCGTCAGAAGGTCGAGATCGTCAGTATGGACATGTGGAATCCCTACCGGGCAGCGGTCAAGGCAGTGTTGCCGCATGCCCGTATCGTGGTAGATAAGTTCCATGTGGTGCGCATGGCTAACGATGCCCTGGAGAAGGTGCGCAAGGGCCTCCGGAAGGAACTGAAGTCCTCCCAAATTCGAACCCTCAAGGGTGATCGAAAGATACTCCTAAAGCGGGCTCACGACATTTCGGACCGTGAACGGCTCATCATGGAGACCTGGACCGGGGCCTTTCCTCAACTTCTAGCTGCCTACGAACACAAGGAGCGGTTTTACCATATCTGGAGCTGCACCAACCGAAGTGATGCCGAGAAAGCGCTGACTGCTTGGATTGACGACATCCCGCAAGGGCAACAGGCAGTCTGGAAGTGCCTCGTCAGCGCCGTCAGTAACTGGCGTGAGGAGATGATGGCCTACTTTGAGAATGACATCCCGATCACTAACGCCTTCACAGAATCGATCAACCGACTAGCTAAAGACAAGAACCGCGATGGGCGCGGCTATTCGTTCGAGGTCATGCGAGCCCGGATGCTTTATACCACCAAGCACAAGAAGAAGTCACCGCAGACGAAAGAATCCCCGTTCCTGGACGGAGCAATCAAGACTTACAGCATGGGACTCTTTGAGTCTGAGTATAACTTCGGTGTCGATTTATCAACCTTCTGGGAGGACTAAGATGGGATTGGATCGGAAGGTCACATCAACCACTTAATCCGAATACCCCCTTAAATTTGGCTTTGCGCCCAAAATGGGCAAGAACACGTGCGTGGTCTAGTGATAGGAGTATTTAGTATGAGGGGGAGTTTTTAACAGGAGATTCCCCAATGTGGACCATACATTCGGTCGGTGATTCAGCGTTCATGGAGCAGATATTAATCGCTGTTTCCATGATTACTGGAACCGGCGATTTCACACAGATGGCAAAAGTAGGGTTGCTTATCGGTGTGCTGATAATATTCTTTCAATCAATTATGAACGGTGCCAAGGAAATACAGATTGGCACTATTTTGGTGGCATGGATTTTCTATGCCATGGCGTTTTTACCATCCACCACCGTCCTTATTGAAGATGCGTACTCCGGTGAAGTACGCGTCGTTGATAATGTCCCTGTGGGACCAGCAGCCGTTGGCTCAGTACTGTCAAACTTGGGCTACTCAGCTACGAGCCTTTTCGAGCAGGGGTACTCCTTTATCTCGCCAGGCTCGACACAGAATCGGTTTGCTGACTCTCTTCAGTTGATAAATCAGCTTCAGGATGCTGCGGTTAATCCGGTTGTATTTAAAGCAATGGATAACGCCATTGGCGGAGAAGGCGTAAATGTGGAGCTTTCAATTCACAACTACATTCGGGAATGCACATTAACCAAAGTTGACTTGCATCAGGCATCAATCCAAGACCTGTACACAGATCCTGCAATGCAGGCGCTCCGTTTTGAGTCAGACCTGTATGGGACACGCCTCTACCTTGGTGGCTCCCCCCAAGACTATACCTGTTCTGATGGGTTTGTTGCGCTTACCAATGCATTGAATGAAGTGAAAGGTAACTATCTGGTTCATGAAGCCATCGAGCGAGGCATGAGAGAGGCTAACGGCGGTGTAGCCGGTATTAGTATGACAAACCGGCTTTACGATGCACTGGCCAGTCTGGGTATGACAGGCTCTAATGCCCAAGATTACGTAATCACTACGCTGCTAAAACCTATTTACGAAGATGCAGCCCAAGGGAAGTATCAGGATATGCAGGATTTCTCGTCTGCAATCATGTTGAACCAAGCTATCCAGCAAAGGAATACCCAATGGGCCGCTGAACAATCAATGTTTATGACCATCGTTCGCCCAATGATGACGTTTTTCGAGGGATTCGTTTATGCGATAACACCTCTTGCTGCGATTTTTATGCTGATGGGGCGGTTCGGCATCGGTTTAGTCGGAAAGTATCTAGTGACAATTGCATGGATTCAACTATGGATGCCAGTTTTATCAATTATCAATCTCTACATTCACATGTCTGCTACAGGGGCATTGAGTACGCTGGAGAACGATCCTTTTTCAACATTTCACGGGATAAGCGAAGCCTACCAGATAACGTCTAGTTGGCTTGGAACGGGTGGTATGTTGGCTGCGGCCACACCGGTGATTACTCTCTTTGTAGTGACTGGCTCTACTTACGCGATGACTTCTCTAGCCGGAAAACTGGGTGGTGGAGATCATGTGAACGAAAAAATCACAAGCCCTGATGTGGTGAAACCATCACCAGTATTAGACATGATGCCCAAGAGCCAGTTTGATGACGTCCGGGGGCTTCAAGTTACTGGTTCCGAGAGCATGGTGGATAAGGTGAACGTCGGCAACATGCTCAGTAGTGCCGTTAGTTCCTCCCAGGCATCGTCGTCCCAAGCAACACAGTCTTTTGCATCCCAGCTTTCTAATTCGGTTTTCTCCGGAGCCTCTGCTGAACAGAGCTACGCTCGTTTACAAGGGCTTGGGCAAACCCTTCGTGCATCTGACTCTTCACAGGCACAGGCGATTTACGGCCAGGCTCAGGATTACGCACGGCAGTATGGTCTGAACGAAAGCCATACTGACGCTATCGCTGGAGCCGTAGCTATGCGTGCTTCTGGCTCGGTTGACGCTGCACAAGTAGCAAAGGCTCTTCCAATTGGTAGATTTGCTGCCGTACTAGGAGGGGCAAGCGGTGCAACGGGTAGCGACAATGATAAAGATGATAAGAAAGGTGGCAGAAATAGCGGTAAAAGCCCTATCAGCTTAGAAGCGGGCGTTTCTGGAACAGCAACATCCACGTCAACTGACCAGCGTCAACAGTTTACGAACGATATAGACCGACTAGCCAAAAATGTTGGTTTCACGGAAAGTGACTCAGCAGCTCTGACTCGGGATATTGCCAGCCAGATGAATACTGAAAGCGGACAACGGTTTGCGAACAGTCTTGGCGAAGAGCAGCGCGAACAGCTCTCTGAGTCCGCGACACAAGCCATAACAGCGCAAAATGCCTATCAGCGCCTCGCCAGTGCTCAATCGAGCATTGGAACCACAAGTGCAATGGATATGAGAGCTCTGGCTCAAAAGGTCATTGGCAGTCCTGAAGCTCATTCACAGCTAAGAGATGGAATGCGGATGGCTTCCCCAGAAACACGACAACTTGCGGTTGAGAAAGCCCAGTTTTATGAAGCGCTAGGGACAGACTCCGCAAGAGCGACAGTGGCCGGTCAACTGTACTCGCTTATTAACTCGGGAACAGAGTCGGAGCAGGTTATTGCTGCTGATTCAATCGTAAGTGCTACGGGCAGCGCGATAAGCGTAGGTGATTTCAATGCTCAGCAGAATCTTGTACAGAGCTCTCCAGAGATAACGGGTGGTAGCGATGCGCCAAAACTTCAAGAACCGCGCCTCATGTCAAACGAACAAAGAGATCAGGCAAGGGCAGACATTCCTGATGAAGGCGCAGTGTTTCAGCGCCATGATCAAAATTTGAACCGCGTAGAGGCGGCGAACTCTGCAAACAGAGAGGATTACCAAGGAGAACGGCTAGGTGATCTTAGAAGCCAAATCATGGCGTCTGAAGTTGAGCCGTCTTTCTCTGCGGGCATTTTCTCCGTTGCAGAGAGTGGTGGTCGTATTTTCGACAGGGTAGTTGGTGGTGTCAGTGAAGGAGCGGACGGATTTTCAGATGATTTCGCTGGATCGATGAGGCACCTAGCGACCATGACACCCGAGGAACGCGACCAATTTATCGCTGATTCAAACCGAGGGGATCAGTACATCCAGGATGAGTATGGTGTAGCAGGTCATATCGCGGTTGGAGCCGCAGACCTAGGGCGTTCGATTATCGGTGCTGGAGTCAGCGGATACACAGCGGCCAAAGAGTGGATCACGGGTGAAAGTGACCTATCGGAGGCTGCCAAGGACATGTCTCTTAGGGAAAAAGGGATGTTCTTTGCCGCAGCGCTTGCCAGTGCTTCGGAGGAAGGTGCGGAGCACGCACAGCGCTTTGTTGAGCAGTACGGTGATGAGTTCCGCGAGTTGGCTGTTCAGACAGCGATTCATGAACACGGTCTCCAATCTCAAGCGGGGGCTCAATTGTTTGCCTCGTCGTTATTGGGCGAAAGCGATGGACGTGAAGCTGAATACAGGCAGCAACTTCAAAGTGAGTTCGGCGGTGACGCAGAGCTGGCAAACAAAGCAGCAGACATTATTGAGGCCTCTGCTGGAGCCGGACGAGAGCAGGCCGGTGGGTATCTAATGCCAGTCACCCGCTACATGGCTGTACAGAATGGAGAGTAAAGGAGCGTTTCATGAAAAGAGAAGCGGTGACAGTGATTGATAAGATTATTGGACGCGCAGAATCGGGCGAGTTCATGACACCATGCGGAGAGAAGCTGAGGATGCGAATATACACTCATAGAGACAATATGCGATCGGTCATTCTGACTAATACTCTGCTTGAAAAGCTGGCGGAGAAAGCAGGGGTAAGGGTGTTTGAAATGAAGATTGCTGCTCTAAGCGTTCGGCTACCAATCGGGCGGCGACGTGATACAAGGCGATTAGCGGGAAAGGGAATTGAAATTTTGCTAACTTGTTAGCTTACCCTAGAGAGCTGGTTTCATCCAGCTCTCTTCTATTGGCCAGTCCAAGGTTGACCGTCCCATTTTTCAAACTGCGATCCTGAACCATCTGGTGATGAGAACGGAATGCTATCTATTTGGCTGTCATCCCAAACGGAAGACCGAACTTGAGAAGAAGGTTCGTTGTAGCATGATTGAGTATTCTTTCTGCTCACAATAAAGCTCAAAATTAACGCGAGCGGAATGAACGATAGTATCAAGCCGCCGATGCCTGCAAGATTGTAACTAACGAACAAAGTTGAAAGGACGAAGATTAATAGTTTCATAACCTATTTTCCGATGGAAATTACCCTAACTTAAATCCTACCCCTGTTCTCAATAAATGCAAGTCGCTGATTATTCTGTTCATAGAACCATAAAATGATACTGTAAAAAAACACAGTAAAACCCCTTGCATATCCCGGATCTCGTGGTATTTATATTGATATGTTTTGCAATGCTTTGCTTTGATTGAGGAGTAGTTATGTTTGCTGAAAAATGTCTTTGGTTCGTGCTTGTAGGGTTTGTCTACTTTGTTATTGGGCAATTGCTGATTTCAGGTGATTTAGCCTATTTTGCACTGTCTGTTGCCGGTGGTGTTGCACTTACTCTGTATCTGCCAACGTCTTACAAGAAGCGATTCACAGAGGAGGCGTAACAATGTCACCTCTACTTTCAATGTCCGATCTGGATAACCAAGCTGTTCAGATCACTGAGCAACGCCCAGACCAAAATGTATTTGAGTTGGATCTCACCCTTTGGAACCTGCTGGCAACTCTCTGCCGTCATGCTCCCAGCGTGGCCAGAGAGCAGTTCTCACTACCGCAAAGCACAGTGGTGGCCTTGGCTGTCACGCCATCTCACGAATTGTCCAAGTTGGCTTCAGGCGTAGTTTTAAGCTTTCAGTTACACACGCCGGAACCGGACGTATGTGATTTCCTGTCCGCTGAATACGAGCGTGCTATTCCACCCGGCTTCGCAGGAATGGAGGGTGTGGAGCGAGAGTTTGACGTGACGTACTGGCTGACACTCAGAAACTTGGCTCGCCGAGACGCTCCAATGGCCGCAACCGCATTTGGTGTCAGCCATTCACTGGCGAAGGCTGTGGCCGAAGCTACCGACAATCAAATCCGTCAATTGGTAACGGAAATCTGTACAGCCTGCACCCTACGATTTGACCCGCAGGTTGTCGAGGGTCTGTTGCCTTCAGCAGACCTTCGGAAACGCAGACAGGCGTTCTTCATGAAGTATCAGCAGTGCCTGTCGGCAGGAGGCAACGTATGAATACCCGTAACAATCCGTTACACCTGTGGGTTCAAGCTCGTGAGATGGCCTTAATGGGATATGTAACCCGCATAATTATTTTGGAGACTGGGTTGACCGATAAACAGGTGCGCAGGATTTACCGAGATCTGGAAGATGATGGGATGGACGTCAGCAAAAACAGAACTTCTAACGCTATCAAAAGCGGCGCTTCTTTGATAACGAATCAGCTTTCCAAGCTCCATGCTTCACTCATGATGGGGCTCTATCGCGAGATAGGTGGAAGGCCCGTTGAATCCTCGACCTGCATTTTGGCGCTGGATAGGGCATACCGGATGTATCGTGCAGTAATCAGTGAGATTACCCCTGTCAGCTCGCCTATGGACAAGGAAGCATTTCAGATGTTCACAATTTCGGATGCCTGGTGCTTAGCGTCGGAGATGCGCTCTGGGGACGCGATGTTTGAGTATTGCGGCGACTGCGGGAGTGACTTTTTCACCTCCGTGAATCAGGCAACGGGAATACGCTGCCCGCACTGTTTTCAGCCTCAGAACGCGAAAGGTGGGGCGATGCCAGCGGTTGAAGTCTTCGCTGAGCCAGCTTGAGCTAACTTTCGCCATCTTTGAAAAACTTTCACATGTGAAAGAAAATTTGGGTAATTTAACGCTATGCGCCCGAAACGGTAAATTACACACCCGCTAGTAGAGCCAGATGCCCGATATGATCTCACGAAAAGGTTTTCGGAGAGGTCATTATGCGAAATTCACCAGGCTTGATGAGAGCCATTGCCTACCTTTTAACTGTCACCACGACGCTGATGCCGCTTCACGGCGTGGCTCAAGAGTCACCTGAAGTCGATACCCACGACTTTCTAAGTCAGCTCGGTCGTAAAGGCCAGAATCTGGGTATCGAACTGGGGCGCGAGGCAAAAAATACTCCGGCTAAGGTCCAAAATGGGCAAATTACAATCCCCACCATGGACGAAAACGGTGACCTCCAATACCAGGGAGGAACTCAGTTCAGTGTTCAAAGCCTGTACCCAGGTAGCAACCCTTCCAACGCCTCGGTGCAGAACGAATACTTCTCCGATGGCATAGCTCCTGACCTCAACCAGCTCCAGGGGATCTATGACTCGGAAGAGGGGATGGGCGAAACCGGTAGTGAGGCGAAGGACACGCTCTGGGAGGATGCCTACAGTGACACCCCTTCCATCTCAGGCGCGGCGTATAAAGTTCTGGTGGACTCCTCAAATCAAAGTCGCCCGGATTTCAGTTCCGACCCGATGTTGGGGCTCACCAACGCCACATACGAAAACATTGATGTGATTGCTGAAGGCTTCGGCGATTGTTCCGCCGAAACAACCTTCGACGAAATCACCATGTCGGTACATAACCCGGAGTACGAAACCTGCGACCGTGTTACCGACAAAAGTGCAACCTGTGAGGTTATCCACGACTATGAAGCGGCAGTGGTGAAGCACCATGACGGTCCATACAACATTTCCCCATGCGATGGTGCTGGCGGTGGATGTTCTGACGTATGGATCGGTAAGGTGGGGGACAACTACTGGAGTGGGAACTGCTCGATTTACGAAGAATTCACGGAAATCAAAGTCGTCAATCCTGCCGCCATTACTCAGGCCTCGCTAATACGAGCCAAGTGGGATGACTACATGCAGATATGGATTGGAGAGCCAGGTCAAGAAGTAAAGGTTTGGTCTGGCCCCAATAACAATTTCCCGCCCGAGACAGCCGCCGGTCAGTGTGAGCTGAGCACAAGCTGGGACCAAAATCCTAATCTCGACCTGACCAGTTACTTCCGTAACGCGCCGGAAGACTCGGTGATTCGCTTCAAAATTCGCGTATCCGTCTCGGGTGAGGGTGAAGGCTTCGGGAAGATCCGCATTAAGTACGACCCCTCTAAAGCCATTATCAAAGATGAGTGGTCACCGGATAGCTGCATCGAATCCGCTACTGGCGTGGTGGATGGTTTTGCAGAAGGGAGTCTGACCTGCGTGGATGACCCGCGTGATGCAGAAGGCTGCACCTACACGAATGGCATCAAAATCTGTGAAGACAGCTTGAAGCCCTCTCCCATCCCAGGTATCCCCAACCTTTGCAAAAAAGTCGCCGTAGATGCTGACTTCGATTTCTACAAAGGGGATATGGAGTGCTACACCGATGTTAACGGTGAGGAGCAGTGCCCGGTCAACGAAGGCGGGAATCTAAATACGTGCCAGCAGTACGAAGAAAACCCGCAGTGCGGCTTTATCAGCTCGGAGTGTGTTGATGGTGCTCAGGGTAACTCCGGTGTGTGCTACGTCAAAGAGGAGACGTGGGACTGCGGGAGTAGTGTGGACATCGACACCGTTGAGAAAAACACCGAATACCAGTGTGGGGGCGCTATCCGCTGCATGGGGGATGACTGCCTCGACCCGACACAATCCACCGACCAGACCGCGAACTTCGCGAAAGCCTCAGCGTTGCTGAACGCTGCTCAGTTTATGACTCAGGACATGAGCTGCACCGGCCAAGATGACGATGGCAATGCGACTGGGGATGAGAACGTGACCTGCACCGCGTTCGGTGGTGAAGCGGGGGAATGCAAGATTGCCGTCGGCGGAGTTTCAGACTGCTGTGAGAAACCCTCCAACGTTAGCATGGCTGATTACCTGATGATGATTCGCCAGGTTCCGAAGCTTGATGGCGCAGTCTTGGCGCTTGAGGACACCAATATCATCAAAAGCTCGTACCAAACTCTTCGTGAGCCCGTCATGAACGCTTGGACGGAGGTGTCTCAGCCGTTTACAAACTACATGGATAACATTTCTGGTGCCGTTGAGGAGATATGGTCGCCCATCGAGGAACTGAAGAACCAGCTCATCGAGAAGCTGAAAGAGCAGGCTAAAGGTATGTTGCAGGACGTGATGGGTAATTTGGCCCAGGATGGCGCGACCGAGGCGGCAGCTACTGCTACGGCAGATAGAGCGGCTGAGGAGGCAATGACTGAAATGGCGAACCAAGCCGCTTCCATGCTGGGTGCGGCGATGACGGTCTACACGGTGTATGTGGTCGCTGTAGCCGTAATTCAAATGGTCTATGCCTGCGAACAGGAAGAGCTGGAAATGAACACCAAACGGGCGACGGATAGCTGTACCTATGTTGGCTCATACTGTAAGGAAGAGGTTCTCGGGGCCTGTATCGAGAAGCGCAAAGCGTACTGCTGCTTCAACTCACCACTGTCTCGAATCATCCAGGAACAGGTGCGGCCTCAGTTTGGTCAGGACTTCGGAACCCCTAAGAATCCGAGTTGTGGAGGCATTCCCTTTGAGCAGATCGCTCAAATCAACTGGGATGAGGTTAATCTCGATGAGTGGCTGGCTATTCTTCAGCAGAACGGTCAGTTTCCCAATGGATCCAATATATCTATGGACGCCCTCACAGGCTCTGGCGGTGTCTTCAATATCGACGGGGACCGTTTGCCTGCTGATCAGCGTGCAATGGATCGCGTTGACGACATAGACGTGGATGCAAAGCGTCGGGAGGCAATGGACAAAATAGAAGTGAATCCGGGCGGGCCAGGAACCTAACGATAAAAATACTGAAAAACTGCCTTATGCGCCCAAAATGGTAAAAAGCGCGTTCTTCGGTTAAAGGTAGTTAAACCGAAAATAGCTCCTAGAGAAATCAAAGGAGCTATTTTTATGAAATCCCAAAAGAAAGATCGAGAGCATGACGTTGAGTCGGACGTGCTTTTAACGGTACGTGATGTTCAACGACTTTTGCGTATATCCAATCCGACGCTGAGCCGCATTCGGGCAGATAAGAACGCTGGTTTTCCAAAACCCATTGCTGTAACCACAAAAGCGGTCCGCTGGAAGCGCGCCGACGTAGAGGATTGGCTTGAGCGTCGGAAGGTGGATTGATGGGAGGCAAGCCGTTTACTGCCTACCATCAAAGTCTTGTTGAGCAGGCAGAAAATCAAGAGCTGAGCCCTGAAACATGGTTCATGCCGCAATTGTTTTGCCAGCTCAGCCCATTGCCGGCAGCCAATACTGGTAAAAATATGTTTGAACGTACAAACGGCAATGTAACAGTGACAATATGGTCTAAACGGGGTCTGCCATCAGGGGGGCTTGTACGACTATTGCTGGCTTGGCTGACAACACAAGCGAAGTGGCAGAAAAGTCCTGTGTTGACGATTGATACAAGCCAAAGCCAGTTCCTGAAAAGCCTTGGGCTAAGCAATAGTGGCCGATATGCAGCTCTACTGCTTGAACAGGTCAATCGTTTGGCTCGCTCTACCTTTCAGATAGAGCGAGTGGTGGGAAACGGGGTAGAAATTGAAAATGTCCTTGTATCCCGGAAGGCGCTTATATCAATGCGTCCTGGTAAAAATTCGAGTTGGTCATCAACGATCCGTCTGGATGAAGAGTTCTATCAAAGCATTTTGAGCAATGCTGTGCCAGTTTCCGCCCACGCGATCAAAGCTTTGACTAAAAACCCGCTCGCCATCGATTTCTACTGTTGGTGGAATTGGCGAGTCCACTCGATGTCGCGCAGAAAGCAAATTGAAATCCCGCTTGATGCCCTGAAGCTTCAGTTCAGCAGTGAAACGAAGGAGCGGAGAGACTTCCGTCGAAAGCTGGAAAATGCCGCTATATTAGCGTCTATTTTCCATCATGAGATTTTCAACAGCACGCTATTTCAAAGCGATAAACTGATAATTACCAAGACGAACCCTCATATCGCCCCTAAGTAAACAAACGCCTCGGGGCGAATCCTTCTTCGTCCGCGTCTCCTCATTCAAAGTCCTCGTTAGCCTGCTTCGATTACGGTAATTATGATAATTACAGCCCCTATGGACGGTATTCTGGTTAAGTCGAATTCGCCCCATGGTGGATAACCCTGTTCATAACTGATGTTATCCACGTCACTAGCGCCACACAGCAGCCAGGCCTGTGAAATCAAGGGTTCTGGCAAGTTTTCGGAAGTTATCCACGACACTAGCGCCACGTCAGTCACGTCACTAGCGCCACGCCTGTACGACACTAGCGCCACGCTTGGAAGGGATGGTTAATCAATAACTGATTGATTTGAAATGAAAAAATCGTTGCTTGGAAAGCCTGCAAGTAGATCTTTTCAAGTAGTTTTAAACAAATAATAATTTACAACTATTGGTGACAGGGAAAATGTGGAAAGCCGTCAAATTGGATTGACGTAGACACTTTCCAGAAAAATTTCTCAATTCGGCTCAAACCGCCCAAAATGGGCAAAAGCAGACCCGTCGTTTCGCATCCCTCTCCTTCATCATAAACCCATCAAAGCGAATCAAAGACAATGTGGGTGAATGATGTCTGAAGCAGAACAGTTATCGTATGTGATGAATGAATTGGCAGAAATCAAAAAAATCTTGGCTGATTTCGTTTCGGGAACAGCGTCGAACGACACCAGTAACGTGAACCTCCCTCCTTCTGGAAAGGAGTATCTTACTGTCGATGAGGCGGCAGCTTTGATCGGTTCAAAGCGGAGCTATATCTACAAGCTGACTCATGAGAAACGAATCAGCTTTACAAAGCCGGGGGGAAATCGTGTATTGATTAAACGCTCGGACCTTTTGGATTGGGTTGAGGGCAACCGCATCAAATCTCAGAAGGATGTGCAGAACGACGTTGAGCAGTTTATGAAGAACTCTCGCCGTCCTGGACGTAAAGCGCCTAAGCGATAGCCATGGGGACTGCCTGCCCGCAGCGGGAGCATCTGTTGTCCTCACTTTCACGCTCTTTGAATATATCTGGAAAGCTTCTCATGGCCGTTACGCGGCGACTCTCAAGAATGTCAGCGTATATTTCGGTAGTACGTAATTCACTGTGTCCAAGAAGCCTAGAGAGTGAGTATATGTCTACTCCCCGGTTGAGCTGCGCAACGGCGAAAGTGTGTCGTCCAGCGTGGAAAGTAACGTGTTTTGTTATCCCAGCTCTCATTGCCCATTGCAGCAGCGCCACGTTGAAGTAGCTATTGTATTTGAGGCCGGTAAATACGCGATCTTCCGGTTTCTCCCTCTTCTCTACATCCAATAACCTAACGGCTGAGTCCGGGAGGTCCAGATACACAAGGGAATTCCCTCCATTTTTGAGCTTCTGTTGGTCAAAAATAACTCGATAGTGCCCAGGCTCAAACTCCTCGATTTCGCTCCATGTAAGTTTGTTGATGTCGCTCCATCGGAGGCCGGTAGTACAACTGAACAAAAAAGCACGTTTCAGAACATCATAACGACATTCTGCCTTTGTCATGGCACGAACCTCATCCAACGTTAGGTAGGTTCGCTTGGTGTTCTCAGCTTTGACGCTTTTTACCCGTTGAACCGGGTTGTCCCTGATCATGCCCTCTCGAAATGCTTCATTCAGAGCAGCCCGGATCTTATTGAAGTAGCTCGATGCAGTATTCTTGGCGAGCCGGGATTTCGATTTGGTGAGCTTTTCCTCCAGTAAGTACTTCCGGAACCCTTCTAGGAACGGCTTATCAATCTCCTCAAAGGTGAGTTCAGCTCTGCCGTGGTAGTTTCTGAGGTGCTTACCCGCCGAGATCCAGATTGAGTAATTAGACGCGCTTCCGGATTCTTTGGTCGAGGTTAATTGGTCATAGTAGTCAAAGAAGCTTGAGGCCAGCTTCACGCGGTCTTCAAGCTGGAATTTGTTGGAAAGCGATTCAACGAGGCGTGCAGATTTTGCAGCTTCGGCCTGGCGCATCATTTCCTTGTTGTGTTGCCGCTCAGCCTGGGTCTTAGGGTTGTGGTACACGTACAGCCTAAGAGGCTCGTAATCCCGCTTAGGTCTCTTCTTGCCATCCTTTCCTTCGACCACACCGTAGTAGTACACCAGGCGAAGCTCCTGAAGCCCCTTCGAGTTGGGGTTTCGCTTGTTAACAGATACTTTCATTTTTTGCTCCGATCTTGATCCCATTGCTCCAGAATTCTAACCTTGGAGCAAATAGGGATCAATTTATAGTGAAACGGAGCAAACTAGAAGAAAACTTGGTAAAAGTAATTTTGAGGCGGCAGTAAATATATTACTTACAAAACAACAGCTTACTTTGATGTGTTTTGATAGGTTTCACGGGGTTTTACCACATAAAGCAGAGGTTCACTTCCCGATACAAAATGACGAAAAAATCTTACCTAGAAGGTCATCCGAGGTGAATTCGCCGGTAATTTCGCACAAAGCTTGATGAGCAAGCCTTAGTTCTTCCGCCAATAATTCCCCGGCCATGGCATCATTAAGCTGTTGATGGCCGGTGACCACATATTCATAGGCCTGTGCTAACGCATCGATATGACGTCGACGTGCGATAAACTGGCCTTCTGTGGTGGTGTCAAACCCCATGGTATTAGCCAAATGGGTTTTCAACGTTTCCACACCGTCGCCTTGTTTAGCTGACAAATTTATCACCGACACGTCGCCGTGGGCAGTGGTTACGGTAGTTAGCCCCACATTAAGGGTGCTTAAATCAGCTTTATTTCGGATCACGGTAACCGGCATACCTTGTGGTAGTTTGGCCATGAACTCTGGCCATATATCATAAGGATCGCTGCTAGAGGTAGTGGTGGAATCGATAACGAATAACACATGGTCAGCGTCTTTTATTGCTTGCCATGCCCGTTCAATACCTATTTGCTCTACTTTGTCAGGACTTTCTCGTAGGCCTGCGGTATCAATAATATGAAGGGGCATCCCTTGAATGTGAATATGTTCTTTTAAAACATCCCGTGTGGTACCTGCAATATCAGTCACTATGGCGCTATCTTTCCCTGCAAGCGCGTTTAATAAGCTAGATTTTCCGGCGTTTGGACGACCTGCAATCACCACCTGCATGCCTTCTCTTAACAGGCTACCTTGTTTCGCTTCTGCACTGACTTTTTTCAAGCTTTCCAAAATAGCATCTAAGTCACCCGCTACTTTCCCATCAGAAAGAAAATCAATTTCTTCTTCAGGGAAATCAATGGCAGCTTCAACATACATACGTAAATGGACAATTTGGTTGGATAGATGATTGATTTGCTGAGAAAACTCACCTTGTAATGAACGTAATGCACTGCGCGCTGCCTGTTGTGAACTCGCATCAATAAGGTCGGCAATGGCTTCAGCTTGTGCTAAGTCTAATTTGTCGTTTAAAAATGCTTGTTCACTAAATTCTCCGGGCTTTGCGAGTCGGGCTTTCCCTGTGGCGAGAATGGCGTCAAGCAACATGTCCATTACCACTTGTCCGCCATGGCCTTGCAGTTCTAGTACGTCTTCACCTGTAAATGAATTCGGCCCCTTAAAGAACAGAGCAATACCCTGATCTATCACATGCCCTTCTGCGTCCTCAAAGCGTGTGTAAGTGGCTAACCTAGGTGTTAAGGGTACTGGCACGAGTGCCTGGGCGATAACCTGAGCCTGAGGCCCTGAAACGCGAACAATACCCACACCACCACGACCGGGAGCTGTTGCCTGGGCAATGATGGTATCGGTTGATAGGGTGAGGTTTTCCATTAATTAATCACGAAAGTTTTTATATTGAAACGGTTGTCCTAAATCAGACGATTTAACTAAGCTAATGACTTGCTGCAAATCGTCACGCTTTTTCCCTGTAATTCTTAGTTCATCACCTTGGATAGCGGTTTGAACTTTGAGTTTCGCATCTTTCACTAATTTTACAATTTTCTTCGCCATTGGCTGTTCAATGCCTTCTTTAAACGCAATGGTTTGGCGATAGGTTTTACCATGAGCATCATAGGGCTTCACGTCAATGGCTGAGGTATCTACGCCTCGTTTAGCACAGGCGTTCCTAAACATGCTTTCCATTTGCTGAAGCTGAAATTCGGCTTCAGCTTTCATGACGACGGTTTTTTCTTTGTATTCAAAGCTAGCTTCAACACCACGAAAGTCAAAACGCGTAGATAGCTCTCTACTGGCGTTTTCGGTGGCGTTTCTCACTTCTTCCATATTAATTTCTGACACGATATCAAATGAAGGCATTTAACTTTTCCTCTTTAGACAAAACAGCCCGCAAGGGCGGGCTGTTTTTTAGTATTGCTAATAGCTTATTTGCTACTTATTCCCCGCTTCTCCATAGAAGCATATATCATTTTGGCTTGCACCAAGGTTATTACGTTACTGACTAGCCAGTAAAGTACTAATCCCGCTGGGAACCACAAGAAGAACACACTCATTGCTACCGGCATAAATTGCATTATTTTTTGCTGCATAGGGTCGGTAATGGTGGTCGGCTGTAGCTTCTGTAGTAGGTACATACTCAAACCGGTCAGGATAGGCAGTACGAAGTACGGGTCTTTCACTGACAAATCGGTAATCCATAATACAAAATCAGCGTGTCGCAATTCTACACTTTCCATCAGCACCCAATAAAGTGCTAGGAAAATAGGCATCTGTAGAAGCAGCGGTAAACAGCCACCCATAGGGTTAACTTTTTCTTTGCGATACAACTCCATCATGGCTTGTGACATTTTTTGTCTATCATCGCCAAAACGATCTTTTAGCTGCTGCATTTTAGGGGCTAGGTTACGCATGCGTGCCATCGACTCGTATTGTTTCTTGGTAAGCCAGTACATGGCACCTTTAACAATAACGGTAATCAGAATAATGGCCATACCCCAGTTATTCACTAAACTGTGTAGGAACGTCAGTAGTGCGAAAAGTGACTGTGAAATCCACCACAAAATACCATAGTCAACGGTAAGGTCTAAACCACGGGCAAGTTCAGCTAAGCTCTCTTGATCTTTCGGGCCCATGTACAGCTTCATACCGATGGTTTTGGTTTCGCCTGCAGTAATACTGTCGGCAGGGGGGAGTACGCCAATAACCGCATAACGGTCAGCTTGATTGCGAGAATACAACGTATTCACTTCGTCCTGTGAAGGTACCCATGCTGACACAAAGTAGTGTTCTAACATACCTACCCAACCCGCTGGCGTCGTCTCTTTTAAATCGTCATCGGCAATTTTGTCAAAAGAGTATTTGCTGTATTTGTCGTCTTCCGTTGAGTAGGCGGCACCACGATAAGTGGGCATAAACATGTTGCCATCGTCTTCAGCATCAATAACCTGCTTTAACTGACCATATTGTTGAACGTTAGCTGTCGTGCCAGTTTGGTTATTTATTGTATAGCTGACATCTACGTCGTAATGATTCTTCGTGAACGTGAAGGTTTTTGTTACGGTTAGACCATCATTGTTTTTCCATGTTAATGGAACTTCAAGGGTGTCACCTTTCATCTCGTAGAATGCAGATTGCGCACTGTAGACAGGACGGCCGCTAGCGCTTCCATCTGGACCCTGTGGGCCAGTTAATCCGCTTTGGGCGACGTAAAGGCCATTACCAGAACGCAATAAGCTGTATGGTTCTTCTGAACCTTGTTCAACGGGGAATTTCACCAGGTCAGCACTAACGACATCACCGCCGAGTAAATCTATGCGAAGATCGAGGGTATCCGTTTTTACTTCGATAATACGGTTGGTATTGGCAGCCTGATTACTTGGCACAGCAGCTGGTACGCTGTTGCCCGTGGGTACATCTTGTTGCGACTGAGTGTCATCAAAAGAAGGTACGCCTTGAGAAACAGGAGTGGTTTGCTGAGCTTCAATAGGTTGTACAGGCTGTGGGCCATAATCTTCTTGCCATTGTTGCCAAAGCATAAAGCTGACAAACGCCAAGCCAATTATCAGAAAACTACGTTGCGATTCCATATAGGTCTCTTTATTTTGAGTGTTTATCTTGTTGTTTTTCCGGTACTGGATCGTATCCACCGGCATGGAAAGGGTGGCATTTTAATATGCGTTTAATAGATAACCAACCGCCTTTTACCAATCCGTGTGTTTTTAATGCTTCGATAGCATACCATGAACATGATGGATGAAAGCGACATCGTTGCCCCAACACGGGTGAGATAAACCACTGGTACAGTTTTATCAGCACCAGAGGTAACGCAATTAAGATGCGTTGCAGCGCTTGGTTAATCTTTTCCATAGCTTATCCAAATTCGCATATACTTCCTGATTGCTGAGTTTGTCAGCGCCGGTTTTGCCAATTACGATGATGTCCACATTGGGTAAATCATGTTGCTTGTGACGAAAACTTTCGCGTATAAGGCGTTTCAACCTGTTTCGGTCGTGGGCTTTGCGAATGCGTTTTTTGGCTAGTGTTATGCCTAAACGTGGATTGTTACGGGAATTGGTTCTAGCTAGGATAGTAAAAGAAGGGGATACTGCTGGAATTGCGTTATCAAACACATAGGTAAAGTGGGTGGGAGTTAACAGACGTAACTCCCTCGAAAAATGATTCTCGCCCACTTTAGCGTCTTTCTAATTAAGCTGAAAGACGAGCGCGGCCTTTTGCACGGCGAGCTGCTAGTACTTTACGACCATTTTTGGTCGCCATACGTGCACGAAAACCGTGAGAACGCTTACGCTTCAAATTGCTCGGTTGAAATGTTCTTTTCATGACCAAAGTCTCACTTATATTTAGTTAAACATAGGCGTTTTTGGCATGCACGTTTCTCTGTTACCAGAGTCATGTGGTGTTCATCACCAGAAAAGCCCATCGAAAAAGGACGCTGAATTCTAGAGATCTCGGGGGCTGCTGTCAATGGATAATCCACTTTTTCCGTAGAAAATGTGAACAAACCGGGTAGAAATTTTTATCGCTTGTATATTTCGACATCTGGGCATTGTGAATAACGCACCTGAAGTGGGCACTTTATCCACAATTTGTTCATTTCGATGTGTGAGAATTGCGATGATTTGCAGAGATCAAGCCTTTATTACCCCCATGTTAATACTGTTTAATGCTAAATTAATGAGAAAACAGAATATAAATAAAGTTGTTATAAATCATAAGCATGTCTTTTTGATCTCAAAGATCGATCGAGATCGGGATTTACTTTTTGTTGATAAAATAAGATAATCCACAGCGATTAAAACATATAATTAAACTTCTTGCTGCTACCCGACACAATTTCCACCGTTCTTATTAAGGTGCGCATTTCGGTGCCTTGTTTTCTATGTTGTGGGTTTCCTAGCGAGTCACGGGAGCTGTATACCTACCATGTCATTATGGAACCAATGTCTTGAGCGACTTCGCCAAGAATTACCCACCCAGCAATTCAGTATGTGGATTAGGCCGTTAGTTTCTCAAGAAGAAGATGGGACTGTTGCCTTATATGCACCTAACCGTTTTGTATTGGATTGGGTGCGGGATAAGTATTTAGATAACATTACAGGCTTACTTCGCGAGTTTGCGGGTAGCGACGCTCCGCAACTGCGCCTTGAAGTGATGAGTCGAGAGTCATTAAGTCGAAGCAGAGCTAGCTCGCCTAACTCAAACGGAACGACAGGCTCTAATACGTTTTCTGGCAGTGGCAATTCGAGCCATGCTAGTCACCATGCTACCGCGCCTAGTGCACCCGTTTCGTATAGCGAGAGTCAAGGTGTTTCGCCTACGCGATCGCAACATAATCCTTATGTGGGATCGCCACAAAATCAACAGTATGATCAAAGGCGGGATCATCAAGCACATGCACCAGTGCAACCACAACGATCGCAGCCTCCTTCACCCAAGGTGATCCCGATCCCTGAAGCAATGAAGCATAAAAGTAATATCAATCCAACCTATCAGTTTGATAACTTCGTAGAAGGTAAATCTAACCAGCTTGCGCGTGCTGCGGCTACGCAAGTGGCTAACAATCCGGGCGGGTCATACAATCCACTGTTTATTTATGGTGGTACGGGTTTAGGTAAAACTCATTTATTGCACGCAGTGGGTAATGGCATAGTCGCAAACAATGCTGACGCTAAAATTGTTTATATGCACTCTGAGCGTTTTGTACAAGATATGGTTAAGGCGTTACAAAATAATGCTATTGAAGACTTTAAGCGTTTTTATCGTTCAGTCGATGCTTTGTTGATTGATGATATTCAATTTTTTGCCAACAAAGAGCGTTCGCAAGAAGAGTTCTTTCATACCTTTAATGCGTTGTTAGAAGGTAATCAACAAATCATACTCACCTCAGATCGTTATCCTAAAGAAATTGATGGGGTAGAGGATAGATTAAAATCTCGTTTTGGTTGGGGCCTAACTATTGCTATAGAGCCACCAGAACTGGAAACCCGTGTTGCCATTTTAATGCGCAAGGCAGCAGAGAACAGAATTCACCTACCTAATGAAGTTGCCTTCTTTATTGCTAAACGTCTACGTTCGAATGTACGTGAATTAGAAGGCGCATTAAACCGGGTCATTGCCAATGCAAACTTTACTGGCCGCCCTATAACTATAGATTTTGTCCGCGAAGCGTTACGAGATTTATTGGCGTTACAAGAAAAGTTAGTCACAGTGGATAATATTCAGAAAACTGTCGCAGATTATTATAAGATTAAAGTTGCTGACATCTTGTCTAAGCGCAGAAGTCGAAGTGTGGCCCGTCCAAGGCAAGTCGCCATGGCGCTAGCGAAGGAGCTCACCAATCATAGCTTACCAGAACTGGGTAATGCTTTTGGTGGCCGAGACCATACAACGGTTCTGCATGCATGTCGTAAAATAGAGCAGCTTAGAGAAGAAAGTCATGATATAAAAGAAGACTATAAGAACCTCATACGGACTTTGTCTTCGTAAAAAATGACCTTGAGAGGCGAGATAGCACTGCGATGAAATTTTCTATAAGCCGCGAACAGTTTTTACAACCCCTGCAATTGGTATCGGGTGCCGTTGAGCGCCGTCATACTTTACCTATTCTTTCAAACATACTCATAAAAGTGAGTGAAGACGCACTTTGGCTAACGGGTACCGATTTAGAGGTTGAGTTAATCTCAAGCGCTAAATTAGAAGGTGATTTTACTGAAGGTGAAATTACCGTTCCTGCCAAAAAGCTCTTCGACATCATTAGAGGAATATCTGAAGGTACAGATATTCATTTCAGTTTAGATGGCAATAAAGCACTCATTCGTGCTGGTCGTGGTCGCTATACGTTATCGACGTTGTCGGCAAATGATTATCCTAACCTTGAAGATTGGGAAGGCGAAGTAGAGTTTGAGCTATCATGCACTGACATGAAACGCCTTATCGATGCCACCAGTTTTTCCATGGCGCAGCAAGACGTTCGCTATTATTTAAACGGTATGTCGTTAGAGACTGAAGAAAACGTTATTCGTACTGTTGCTACTGATGGTCACCGGTTAGCCTTATGTCGTCTTAATTACGAAACCTCATTGCCATCTCGCCAAGTTATTATACCGCGAAAAGGGGTGTTAGAAATATCTCGCTTAATTAGCGAAGATGATAAATCGATAAAAGTACAAATTGGTGCAAATCACCTCCGTATTTTTTCGAACGACTTTATTTTCACCTCTAAGCTTGTAGATGGTCGTTTTCCTGATTATAGACGTGTGCTTCCACAAAATGGTGACAAAGAAATTACTGCCAGCAAAGCGGTATTAAAAGACGCGTTCTCTCGTGCGGCTATTCTCTCAAATGAAAAATTCCGAGGCGTGAGGCTAAATCTAGCGTCAGGTGAGTTAAAGATTACTGCGAATAACCCAGAGCAGGAAGAAGCTGAAGAAATTGTTGATGTGCAGTATCAGGGCGACGATTTAGAGATTGGTTTCAATGTTGCCTACCTTATTGATGTCTTAAACTCACTAGGGTCTGACACCGTTAAAGTCAGTTTGTCTGATTCTAATGCCAGTGCATTAATAGAGGATAATGCTGATGACGCGGCTTTGTATGTGATCATGCCAATGCGTCTTTAATTTTGTATTCTTGTCTCAAGGTGAGCTGTATACATACTGCAGCTCACTTTCGCGTTTTAGTTAGAGTTTCCTCATGAAACTGGACCAAGTCCAGCTTACGAATTTTCGTAATATAAAGTCAGCTTCGTTTTCACCTTCATCTTCATTGAGTGTGTTTCGTGGAGTAAATGGTAGTGGTAAATCATCAATTATAGAGGCTTTATATTATTTAGGGTTTGGGCGGTCGTTTCGTACTGGCAAGCCAAGCTCTGTCATCCAGCATGGGGAAGAAGGGTTTAGTGTCTTTGCATCGTGTAAGGATGAAAATGATGTGCTAATGAAGCTGGGGTTTCAAAGAAGTAGAAGTGATAGCTTTCTTTGCAGCATTAACGGTGAACATTCGTCTAAGCTTTCTAAACTTGTCAGCCTAGTACCCACGCAACTCTTTACGCCACAAAGTACCGATTTGATTATAGGGTCGCCTTCAGAGCGTCGAAAGTTTTGTGATTGGGGATTGTTCCACGTGGAACATGGTTTTCAAAAGCTAGCCAATCAATACACAAAAGTATTGAAACATCGCAATGCGTTGTTGAAGCAAGGCGCGAATTTACAGCGTCCGGAAAATCGGTATTGGGAACACATTTTCATTGAAAATGCTGAAGCACTATCGAAAAAACGCGTAGCGTATGTGGAATCGCTCATTCCAATCTTCGAGCGTTATGCTAATGAATTTCTACCAGACTTCGATGTGGTACTTTCATATCAAAAAGGTTGGGAAAAAGACGCCTCTTTAGCAGAAAGCTTAGTTAAAAAAAGTGAGTATGATGTTAAAATGGGACATACCACTTCTGGGCCTCACAAAGCCGATGTACGGTTAAAAGTGAATGGGGTTAATGCACAGGAGTTACTATCGCGGGGACAACTGAGAATGGCTGTCGCTGCGTTACAAATGGCGCAAACTGCGTTGTTTAATTCGCTTACCAATAGAAAAAGCATATTTTTGCTAGATGATGTTGGTGCGGAACTAGATGCTGAAAAGCGAGAACGATTTATTGACGGGTTGTTATTTATGGATACGCAGGTTTTCGTTACTGCTATTGAATCTTCGCAACTCGAATTTATACAAAAATACAACGAAAAGAAAATGTTTCACGTGGAACATGGAAGCGTGAAAGAGGAGTAAAAGCTAGTATGTCAGAACAGAACAACTACGACTCGTCGAGTATTAAAGTACTTAAAGGATTAGACGCCGTACGTAAACGTCCCGGTATGTATATCGGTGACACAGATGATGGTACGGGACTTCACCACATGGTATTTGAGGTGGTCGATAACTCAATTGACGAAGCACTAGCTGGGCACTGCTCAGATATTGTCGTGCAAATACATTCAGACGGTTCTGTCTCTGTCTCTGATGATGGTCGAGGGATACCCACCGAAATCCATTCGGAAGAAGGCGTTTCTGGAGCGGAAGTTATCATGACCGTACTCCATGCCGGCGGTAAGTTCGATGATAACTCGTATAAAGTATCAGGTGGATTACACGGCGTAGGTGTATCGGTAGTAAATGCGCTTTCAAGCCGATTAAAATTGCGTATTCGCCGAAATGGTAAAACCCATGAGCAAGAATACAAGCATGGTGTGCCTCAAGAGCCATTAGCCGTAGTAGGTGAAACGGAAAAAACTGGGACTACCATTCGTTTTTGGCCTAGTGAAGATACGTTCACGAACACGCTATATCACTACGATATCTTAGCTAAACGTCTTCGCGAGCTTTCATTCCTAAACTCTGGTGTTTCAATTCGTCTTAAAGATGAACGCGACGGTAAAGAAGACCACTTCATGTATGAAGGCGGTATCCAGGCATTTGTGGAATATTTGAATCAAAAGAAAACACCCGTGCATCAAAAGGTGTTCCATTTTGCTTCGGAGCGAGAAGATGGCATTTCAGTAGAAGTGGCCATGCAATGGAACGATAGCTTCCAAGAAAACATCTTTTGCTTCACAAACAATATTCCTCAGCGCGACGGTGGTACTCACTTAGCGGGGTTCCGTGGTGCATTAACGCGAACGTTAAATAACTACATGGAAAAGGAAGGCTTAAATAAAAAGGCTAAAACCAACGCCAGTGGGGATGATGCCCGAGAAGGATTAACGGCCGTTATTTCGGTGAAAGTTCCTGATCCTAAGTTCTCGTCTCAAACCAAAGATAAGCTAGTATCTTCAGAAGTGAGACCAGCCGTAGAGTCAGCGATGAATGAAAAGCTTGCAGAGTTTCTACTGGAAAACCCAGTAGAAAGTAAAATAATTGCAGGCAAAATTATTGATGCAGCGCGTGCGCGAGAAGCAGCACGTAAAGCCCGTGAAATGACCCGTCGTAAAGGCGCGTTAGACTTAGCAGGCCTTCCTGGAAAGCTCGCAGATTGTCAGGAAAAAGACCCGGCACTCAGCGAACTGTACATAGTGGAGGGTGACTCTGCCGGCGGTTCAGCTAAGCAGGGTCGTAACCGTAAAAACCAAGCAATACTTCCGCTTAAAGGTAAGATTCTAAACGTAGAGAAAGCGCGTTTCGATAAAATGTTGTCTTCACAAGAAGTGGCGACGCTAATTACCGCATTAGGGTGTGGTATCGGTAGGGATGAATATGATCCTGAGAAATTAAGATACCATAGCATCATTATCATGACTGATGCGGACGTGGATGGTTCACACATTCGTACACTGCTGCTCACTTTCTTCTATCGTCAAATGCCTGAAATAATTGAGCGTGGTTATGTATATATTGCTCAGCCGCCACTATATAAAGTGAAGAAGGGTAAACAAGAACAGTATCTGAAAGACGATGATGCGCTGACCAACTATCTCACCTCTATTGCAATAGATGGCTCTTCGCTGCATACAAGCTCGGATGCGCCAGGGATCACAGGGCTTGGTTTAGAAAATCTAGTGAAGCAGTACCAGAATATTGAAAAGATGATTGCGCGTATGAGACGTGTAATGCCTTCTTCAATTCTATATCGCATGCTATACACACCTACGCTAAATCTAGCCGATTTAAAAGATGAGGCAACACTATCTAATGTAGCTGAGCACTTTGTCGCACAGCTTACCGAGCGTGAGAAGGATGGTGCAACCTATCGCTATGAAATAAGAAGAGATGCAGAACTCAGCGAATTCTACATCACGATTATTATGCGTATGCACGGTATCGACTACGAATACATCATTGACCATGAATTTATTGAATCTCCAGAGTATCAACGACTGAAAACGTTGAATCTCGAAATCAATGACATGATGGGCGAAGGCGCATACATTCAACGTGGTGAGCGTAAGCAACCTGTTGAGTCATTTAAAGAAGCACTTGAATGGTTGATGAACGAAGCTAAACGTGGCCAGTACATTCAACGCTATAAAGGGCTAGGTGAGATGAACCCAGAACAGCTTTGGGAGACCACCATGGATCCTGAAAGCCGCCGTATGTTGCAAGTTACCATTGAAGACGCTATTGGATGTGACCAATTATTCACAACTCTGATGGGCGACCAGGTAGAACCTCGCCGTGAGTTCATTGAAGCCAATGCACTTAACGTAGAGAACCTTGACGTGTAGTGAAAGCGTGTTGCCCCTTAGTGCCATTCACTATGGGGCGCTAATTCACACGTTTAAAACGAAAAAACCGACATTTTCATGTCGGTTTTTTTATATCTACAAAAAAGAAAAAGCTGAGTAAGAGCAAAGATGAAGCGTGCTAAAAAAAGGAAGCGCGCTAACTCTGCTCAAGAATACGGAACAATAGAGGGGTAAAGCGAAGCGACTACTCTCGTGTGATCTTAATAGCTATTTCGCCGCTGCCAATGTCAGTAATGGCGAACCGATAGTTGCCTGTATTAGAGGGCGTGAATTGTAGCGTCTCAGAGGCTTGTTCACAGGTTAAATACACCTCAGTGTTTAGCATCACAGGCTGGCCTTTATATTTGCCTCCACAGCTTTGCGAGGGCGTCCATTGGCTATCAGACAGCTTAAAGTCATAAGGTTGTCCATCCGCAATTAATTCCACATTAACGTGCCAATTAACGCCATCTTGCTTAAAGCGATAGGCGGGTGTTGCCTCCCACCAATTAAATACGCCGCGCAAATATAGATCTTCAACTGCAATACGTGGCGATGAAGACGGCAATTCTGGCAACGCTATTTTACCGCTGCTTGTACATGCGCTAAGTAGAAGGGTAGCTGTAACAGCTAAGAGTAACTTTTTCACATAAACTCCATCTATAAAAAAGCCCAACAATTGCTGGGCTAATTTCTACCTATCGTTCTGTGCTGCGTCGCAGGTAATCACTTATGCGACTAAACTCAGTTTACGATTTAGCTAACAAAGAAATATCAGCTGTGGTTAAAAATAACTGCCTCAATAATGATAGTAAAGCTAGCCGGTTAAGTTTAATCGCTTCATCCTCAGCCATCACCATAACATTGTCAAAGAAACTATCGATAGTGTTTCTTAGCGTCGCAAGGGTAGATAAGATCACTGGGTAATCTTGAGCTTCGATGGCGCCAGCAACTTTTTCTTTCGCTTCCATTAAGGCGCTATGCAAAGCAATTTCCGCCTCTTCTTGTAACAAACGGCTATCTACGTCAGCCACCGATTCGTCTACTTTTTGCTTAGCGAGAATGTTGGCAACACGCTTATTGGCAGCCGCTAGTGCTTCTGCTTCATCCAACGTCTTGAATTTAGCGACAGCATTTACACGGGCAAGGTAATCCGCTGGTCGAGTCGGACGGCGCGCAGAAACAGCCTGAATAACATCAATGGCTACGTTTTGATCTTGTAGCAGGGCAACGAAACGGCCCAAAACAAAATCAACAACTTGTGTTTTGTACTCGCTGTTCGTTAACTTATCGCCGTAAACTTCACCTGCTTTTTCTACCAATTCAGACAAATCTAGTGGCAGAGACAACTCAGTGATAATACGTAAAACACCAATAGCGGCTCGGCGTAACGCAAAGGGGTCTTTATCACCCTTTGGCAATTGGCCAATACCAAATATGCCCACCAGGGTGTCTAGCTTGTCAGCAAGGGCTACAGCCGCGCTGACACTATTAGAGGGTAGAGCATCACCGGCAAAGCGCGGTAGATACTGTTCGTATAGCGCCGCTGCAACTAACGTGTCTTCACCATCATTCAAGGCGTAGTATTTACCCATTACACCTTGAACGTCTGGAAATTCCATAACCATATTGGTCATTAAGTCGGTTTTAGCTAACAGACCTGCACGTTGTGCTAGCGTTGCATCAGCATCAATGTGTGTTGCAATGAAAGCAGACAAGCTGGCAATACGTGAAGATTTTTCTTTTAAGGTGCCTAATTGCTTTTGAAAAAGCACACTGTCTAAACTTTCTAGACGACTTTCTAGGCTATGTTTCTTGTCGCTATTAAAGAAAAACTCCGCATCTGCAAGACGCGGTCGTATCACTTTTTCATTACCAGAGACAACTTGAATAGGGTCGCGACTTTCAATGTTACTCACAAAAAGAAACTGATTTGAAAGGTTCCCATCGGCGTCTAAAAGCGGGACGTATTTTTGGTCGTCCTTCATGGTGTAGATAAGCGCTTCTTTAGGGACGTCAAGAAACCCTTTATCGAAACTGGCTTGCATAACCACTGGCCACTCAACAAGTGACGCTATTTCTTCTAATAGTGCTTCATCAAAGTCTGGTGTTAAGGAAAGCGTTGCTGCAGCAGATTCTAATTGCTCTCTAACCTTATCTTTCCGTGCTTGGAAATCGGCAATAACATACTGAGCTTCCAACGCTTTTGCGTAATTATCAGCATGATCAAGCTCAAATCGCGCTTCGCCATGAAAGCGATGACCTTGAAGGGTTCTGCCGCTGGTGAGACCTAGAGAAGTAATATTAACCACTTCACTACCATAAATGACCGCCAACGTATGAACAGGGCGAATAAATTGCGTGGTATTGTTACCCCAACGCATTGGCTTTGGAATAGGAAGTTTAGAGACGGCTTGATTTAGCATGCCCTCTAATAACGCGGCTACCGGTTGGCCTGGTACATGGGCTTTATGTAGCAACCACTCACCCTTGTCGGTAACAAGTCTTTCGGCGTCTTCAACATTAATGCCGTTTCCCCGCGCCCACCCTTGAGCTGCTTTGGTCGGGTTTCCATCTGCATCAAAGGCAGCTGATACCGCAGGTCCACGTTTTTCGACGGTTTTGTCTGATTGACCTTCAGCTAACTGAGACACATAAACCGCAAGACGACGAGGGGCTGCAAACCAGTTAACTGAGGTAAAGGCTAAATCTGCACTGATTAGTGCGGCTTCAAATTGAGTAGCGAAAGCCTCACCTAAAGACTTAAGCGCCTTTGGTGGTAGTTCTTCTGTGCCTAGTTCAATAAGTAAATTTTCTGTGCGCACGCTTACGCCTCCTTGTTACATAAGGGGAAGCCAAGTGCTTCGCGTTTTTCAAAGTAACTTTCTGCACAGGCTTTGGCTAATGTTCTTACGCGAAGAATATAGCGCTGTCTTTCGGTTACCGAAATGGCATGTCTTGCATCTAGCAAGTTAAATGCATGAGATGCCTTCATTACTTGCTCGTAAGCAGGCAAAGGTAAGCTCTCTTCGATTAACTTATTGCTAGCAAGTTCACATTCATCAAATGTGCGGAAGAGGGAAGGAACATCAGCGTGTTCAAAGTTAAAGGTAGATTGCTCGACTTCATTTTGGTGGAAAACGTCACCATAGGTGACCTTGCCTAAAGGCCCATCTGTCCATACTAGGTCATAGATGCTGTCCACGCCCTGAACGTACATCGCTAAACGCTCAAGTCCATAGGTGATTTCGCCGGTTACCGGTTTACACTCTAAACCACCTACTTGTTGAAAGTACGTAAACTGCGTGACTTCCATACCGTTAAGCCAAACTTCCCAACCTAGGCCCCATGCGCCAAGCGTGGGAGATTCCCAGTTGTCTTCTACAAAGCGGATATCGTGTACCAGCGGATCGAAACCTAACTCTTTTAATGAGCCAAGGTATAATTCTTGAATATTATCGGGAGAAGGTTTCAACATAACCTGGAATTGATAGTAATGTTGAAGGCGGTTAGGGTTTTCACCGTAGCGACCATCAGTAGGGCGACGGCAAGGTTGTACATAAGCACTACTCATAGGCTCAGGCCCCAAAGAACGTAAAAATGTCATTGGGTGGAAGGTACCTGCACCAACTTCCATATCAAGGGGCTGAATAATGACGCAGCCCTGGCGCGCCCAATAATCCTGAAGCGCAAGGATCAACCCTTGAAAGGTTTTAATATCGTATTTCTGCATACATCCGCTGCTTATTGGTTAACTGACTCTGTAAAGGTGGGATAGTATACAATTACTGGGGCCTAGTATGTAGGTGTAAAGCGTTAAAAATCGCCTACAATCGCCTTGAAGCGCATAATCTTGACGAGGAGTTTAGCTGTGTCTAATGTCGTACAACGCTGTAGCTGGGTATCTAATGACCCCTTATACCAAAGTTATCACGATAATGAATGGGGCAGACCGGAGCTAGAAAGCCAGCCGCTATTTGAAAAATTGTGCTTAGATGGTCAACAAGCCGGACTGTCGTGGATTACCATTTTAAAAAAGCAGCCAGCATACCGTGCAGCGTTTCATCAGTTCGACCCACAACGCGTAGCTGCAATGACGGAGGAAGAATTGTTAGCTTGCATGGAAAATAAAGGCATTGTTCGCAATAAATTAAAAATTCACTCAATTGTTAAAAATGCGAAAGCCTATTTGGACATTGAAAAGACAGTATCGTTTAGCGACTTTATTTGGCAATTCACAGAGGGGAAAACTATCGTCAATGAATGGGCATCCCCTCAACAGATTCCCACGTCAACAGACGTGTCTAAAGCAATGTCAAAGGCACTAAAGAAGAGGGGCTTCACCTTTGTAGGGGAAACCATTTGCTATGCATTTATGCAGGCCGTAGGCATGGTCAATGACCATCAAACAAACTGCTATTGCTATGAAGAAGTATGCAAGCAAGCGCGTCGGTAAATCGAGATTAATAAGAAGTGACAACGCCGCAAAATAAAAAGCACATGGGGTGAATCCATATGCTTTTTTACATTGACTATTTTAGGGCAGGAGAGAGTTCGCAACAGTAGGACTTAAGGCTAGGTAATTCCCCAAGCACCTTTGACTCATATTCAGATTCTATATGTTCTCTCGCTGCATCTTGTTTGCGCCTTTCCTGCTTATTTAGCTTTTGCCGTGCTTCAAGGATGGCGAACCCACTGACCTCGACGAAGAGCGCATGTATCTGTGGATAACGAGCGCTATAATCTAAAGGCGAGGGAACCGGAAGCGCATTTAGCAAATTAACAATTCTAATGACCCCTTCGGAAAGGTCGCACTGTTGTTGCTCCATGGCTTTTGCAATAGTAAATATGCTTTCCGAGATGGTAGCTATACGTTGTTCTCTTACTTGCTGCTGGCGTTGATTTTGCTGCTTTAATAAAAACAGCAATCTGCCAGCATAAAACCCAAGCGCGATAATAATACATACTGCAATAGCTATAATTACTGCCCAAATCATCGTCTAACTGCTGCCCGTACTATTTTTTGAAGTCGTTAATGTCTATAGCGTTTAAATCGTCAAAAGGATCCATTTCATCGTCTTCATCGTCGTTATCCACAATACCTAGCAGATCACAAAGAATACGATGTCGCGCCATTTTCTCATCAACATAAGCTTGTTGCTCTTTGGTAAGCGGTTTGTCTTCGTCAAGCTTATCGAGCAAAGAAGCTAATCGCTGGTCGGCTTCAAGAGCGGCAAGCTCTTCAGCTGGCGTCGCATACTTCTTCTTTTGTAGCGGCGTATTAATAGGGGCCGCATTTTGTTTAACCAACGCTATAGGCTTTTTACTGCCATGACGCGGATCTTTATTTTCCTGGCGTTTACTGCCAGAAGAGGTGGAGTTTTCTACATTGTGGCGAGAACCCGCTGGTCTACCTTTGCGCTTTTTAGGGCGAGGGGTTTCGCTTGTGCGTTGTTTGCTTGGATTAAAATCAGGATCTTTACGAACCCCAATAAGACCAACTTTACGCGATTTCTTTGAACGTCCCATAAATTACAGTATCAAATCTGGTGAATAGAAAAGTCTATTATAGCGTGAATAGGCTAAACCTTCTTCATGAAAACCACATCATTGCTGGGAAATTCCACAATAAAACCGTGTTGTTCTGCAAGATAGGTAAAAGTAACTTCACTAAAAAAACTGACATGGGTAGGATCGTTTTTATAGTGCCATTGAGCAAAACGGGTTTTATCAATAACACGTTTAGTCATTATCGCGAGCATACCGTTTGGTTTAAGCATTTTTAACCAAAGCGCCCATTCTTTGTGGGGCTGATGAAAGTGTTCGATGGCTTCGGTACAGGTAATAATATGATATTGCCTAGTGAGGTTTTCAGGCTGGTTGGCGAAAAAAGGGTCGTAGAGTGCAACCTCAGCACCTTTCTGTTCCATCAGTTGTGCTAAGACAGGTTCAGGACCACAGCCAAAATCAATAACGCTAACCTGCTTAGAAAGATAAGGCAGCAATGGGTGCAGCAGGCGGGATAAAAACCTAACATAGCCTTCATCGTCTGCGCTATTTTCATGCAAGCTGTATTCTAATTTCTCTACGTCTTTTGAAGGTAAGTTGCTTGGGTGAACGTAAACCAAATGGCATCGTGGGCATTGCAAATACTCGCGCTTCCTATCTTGGTGATAGTGTTCGGCTGGAGTATCTGTTAGGCAAAGTGGGCAACGAGGTAATTGAGTCATGATTTTTAGGCAAGAAAAAAGGTGATGGTAAACCATCACCTTACTTTGTATGAGTGTCTGATGACACCTCTCCCGTTATTTACACTTCAATGTGCAGCTGGCTTCCCTAGTTGTGCAACTCCCCTTATTGTTTTTTTTAGCAGAGCGCTTTTTGTTTTTGGCCTTCGTGGGGCTTTATCCAAATCTTCCATGCTGATTTTTATTATTATTATATTGTTATCTCGTCTGTAGTATTACACGAATGCCTACAAACTAAGCCGCTAGATTACACGAATAATTATAAAATACAACTGATCTGGTAACAAATATTTAACAAGATTGTTTTTATCTTGAGCTAATTAATGTAAGCCCGCGATATAATTAGATAAAATTTCGATATCTTCATCGGTAAGTTTCATCGCGATATCACGCATCATGCCGTTCATATCGTTGTGACGCTCACCTGCACGAAATGCCTTTAGCTGGGAGGCAGTATACGTAGCGTGCTGACCACTGATATCTGGGAAACCTGCTAACCCCATGCCGTTCCCTTTCGGTCCGTGACATGCGATACATGCGGTCACGCCACGTGACTCATCACCACCTTGGTAAAGTGCGCGGCCTGCTTCTACATATTGCTCAGGTGTTTCACCTGCTTTTGCATCTTGGCTAGAGAAATAAGCAGCTAGGTCCTTCATGTCTTGCTCTGACAATGGTGCAGCCATGCCATTCATCACTGCATTATTACGGCCTTCTTCACCGCCAGTTTGTGATGCAAGTTTGAATTCCATCAACTGTTTAACTAGGTATTTCTCATGTTGACCCGCAATCTTAGGGTTCATGTCAATCATGCTGTTACCATCTGGCCCATGACAGGCTGCGCATACAGCAGACTTCGCTTTACCTGCTTCAGCATCGCCTTGTGCCATAACAGACGTAGACAAACCTAAAGACATACACACCAACAAACACAGTTTTTTCATAATAAATCTCTTAAATGGATCCAACGGCTCGCGTGATATACGTGATATCATGCGTATTTTACACATTTAACGCGTCAGAAAAACCTATTCCATGATAAAACTATGGTTTTTAGTCTGTTTTAACATTAAAAAGCTGTAAACCAGACGTTGTGACGCATGTGGAGGTAAGTCTAGATGTCGTATTACACCAAAGCAAAATTCTTTACCAGTGCACCGGACATTCGTCACTTAAAAGACGATACCGGTATTGAAGTGGCTTTCGCGGGTCGCTCCAACGCTGGAAAATCCAGTGCATTAAACACCCTGACACGTCAAAAGAACTTGGCGCGTACCAGTAAAACACCGGGCAGAACCCAGCTCATCAATATATTCGAGCTAGAGGAAGATCGCCGATTGGTGGATTTACCAGGGTACGGTTTTGCACAAGTACCTATTGCCATGAAGAAAAAATGGCAGCAATCCCTAGGTGAGTATCTTCAAAAAAGAAAATCACTGAAGGGAATAGTAGTACTTATGGATATTCGCCACCCCTTTAAAGACCTCGACCAAGACCTCATTCACTGGGCGGTGGACTCAGGTATTCCTGTTCTAGCGCTACTCACAAAAGCAGATAAGTTAAAGTCTGGTAAGCGAAAAGCCCAGTTGTTGATGGCCCGTGAAGCGGCACTGGCATTTATGGGTGATGTCACGGTACATACATTCTCTTCATTAAACAGACATGGTTTACCTGAGCTTGAAGGGGTGTTGAATCATTGGCTTCAGCTTGATAGAGACAAAGGTGATGTAGACGATGACACAAGCGTGCTAGACGCATAAAAGAAAACCCCACGAACTCGTGGGGTTAAAGAGAGAAAACACATAAAAACCGTAGATATAGAGCACGCTAAATTAAAATAGTTCAACGTTATCTGAAAAAAAGTGATTTATTCAATTTTTGCGAGAGTAGGTTGAATTAGGCAAGCTGGGTGGGGCACAACAGATTTGCCCTCGAAGATGTAGTGGACAAAATGTAACGGACATAAAAAAACCCCGACAAAGTGTCGGGGTTAAAGCAAAGGTTTGAAAACAGCTTTCTCACCTCTGTACCCTACACTGCACAGGGTACAAGAAAATCCATAAAAGGTAACCCTTTTTGTAATTAAATTACCAAAAATCACGAAATTTAATGGATTAAGTTCTCAATACTGTAATCTAATTACCAGTTATGGCATCTAATGGGCTTCATCCCAATTACTTCCAACACCGGCTTCCACTACCAAAGGCACATTTAAACTTGCTGCCGTTTCCATTAATTTGACGATAGTCGCCACATGTTTATCTACGTGTTCTTCTTTAATTTCAAATACAAGTTCATCATGCACTTGCATCATCATAGTGACCTCGTCTGAGGAGGAAGTCGTAATCCAATCGTCTACCTTTATCATCGCCATCTTTATAATATCTGCTGCGGTGCCTTGCATGGGGGCGTTAATTGCTGCTCGCTCTGCACCTTTTCTACGTGCGCCATTACTGGCTTTAATATCAGGTAAATATAAGCGACGGCCAAATACGGTTTCAACATAGCCTTTATCTTTTGCAACTTCACGGGTGCTGTCCATATAGTCTAAAACACCAGGGTAACGCTCGAAGTACAAATCCATATAACTTTGCGCTTCGTGGCGAGGTACATTTAACTGCTTCGCGAGGCCAAATGCACTCATACCATAAATAAGTCCGAAGTTAATGGCTTTTGCACTTCGTCTTTGTTCGGTTGTCACTTCGTCTAAAGCAACACCGAATACCTCACTTGCGGTGGCTTTATGGATATCTTCGCCTTTTGCAAAGGCACTGAGTAACCCATCATCGGCTGATAGATGAGCCATAATTCGCAATTCAATTTGCGAGTAATCCGCCGCGACAATTTTATAGCCAGGACGCGGGACAAACGCTTGCCTAACTCGCCGTCCTTCTTCATTTCGAATGGGGATATTTTGTAGATTAGGGTCGGTTGAAGAGAGCCTCCCCGTGGCCGTTATGGCTTGGTGGTATGACGTATGTACTCTGCCGGTACGGTGATTAATCATCTTCGGCAGTTTATCCGTGTAAGTATTTTTTAGCTTAGTAAGACCACGGTATTCCATAATCTTTTGAGGAAGCGGGTAGGAAAGCGCCAATTCTTGAAGCACATCTTCCGATGTTGAAGGCGCACCCTTAGGCGTTTTCTTGATAATGGGAAGTGCCATCTTTTCAAACAAGATGTGCTGAAGTTGTTTGGTAGAGCCTAAATTAAAGGCTTCACCTGCTTCTTCGTGAACCTCTTTTTCAAGCTCGGCAATTCTGGTGGCGAGATCTTGGCTTTGTTGATTCAGCTTCTGGCTATCAATAAGCACACCTTGTTGTTCCATTCTAGATAGGACACAGGCCAGTGGTACCTCTACATCAATAAGCAATTGTTTGAGTGGCTCAATATCAGACACCTTTTCCCAAATAGCTTGATGAAGACGCAGAGTAATATCGGCGTCTTCTGCCGCATAAGGGCCTGCTTCATCAAGAGAAATTTGATTAAAGGTAAGCTGCTTGGCACCTTTTCCTGCGATGTCTTCGAAATGAATGGTTTTGTGACCAAGGTAGGCCAGTGCCAACGAATCCATATCGTGACGTTGGGCAGTACTGTTAAGTACGTAGCTTTCTAACATAGTATCAAAGCCAATGCCGTTTAATGTAATATCATAATTTGCCAGTACATTTTTATCGTATTTAATATGTTGACCCACCTTAATGTGGGTAGACGAGGTAAGAATTGGCTTTAACGCTGCCAGCACTTTCTCCCTGGAAAGCTGTTCTGGTGCATCTGGGTAATCGTGAGCCACGGGAACATACGCCGCTTTCCCTGGTTCTATACAAAATGAAACACCCACAATTTCCGCTTCCATGTAATTTAAGCTAGTGGTTTCAGTGTCAAAGGCAAACAGCGCTGCTTGGTTGAGTCTTTCAACCCATTCATCAAACTGTGCTTGATCAAGCACGACTTCGTAGTCTGATTTATCAATGGGGATGCCTGAAGAAGCATGAGAAGAAGAGGCGCTACTTACTGTATCAGACGCCTCATTACTGCCTTGAGGGCCTCCTGCGCTATCACCACTGAGTAAAGCGGTGACTTCTGAATGCCAACGCTTAAACTCGTACTCCGCAAAAAGTGATTGGAGTTGTTGGTGGTCTGGCGCTTGGGGACGAAGTGCCTCAATTTTGTAATCTAAATCTAAGTCGATACTGATAGTGGCAAGCGTATAGGAAAGACGCGCTTGCTCTTCGTATTCTTGCATTTTCGCTGCCATGGATTTGCTACCACGGAAAGACAGATCGGCGATTTTATCGAGATTTTGATAAATAGCATCAATACCACCTATGCCATTGAGCAAGGCTTGGGCACTCTTATCACCAACACCCGGAACACCCGGTATGTTATCAACCTTGTCCCCCTTGAGTGCGAGAAAGTCGATAACCAATTCGGGGGGGATCCCAAATTTAGTATTAACCCCTTCAATGTCCATAATTTGATTGGTCATCGTGTTGATTAACGTAACATTCTCATTCACCAATTGAGCCATATCTTTGTCGCCCGTACTGATGAGTGTATCAATACCATGGGCTGTGGCTCTGCAGGCCAAGGTGCCGATAACGTCATCGGCTTCAACCCCAGACTCGACAATCAATGGAAGACCCATGGCTTCAATAATGGCATGTAGTGGGGCTATTTGACTGCGAAGTTCATCCGGCATAGGGGGGCGGTTCGCTTTATATTCTTTATAAATGTCGTCACGAAATGTTTTGCCTTTAGCATCAAAGATCACCGCCATGTGAGTGGGGTTATATTGCTTTATCAGGCTTTTAAGCATATTAACTACGCCATAAATAGCACCTGTATCCTGGCCTTTCGAGTTAGTAAGGGGAGGCAGTCCGTGGAAGGCTCTAAACAGATAGGAAGATCCATCAACGAGTATAAAAGGGGGCTTTTTAGTTTCAGTCATCGCCATGCAGTTAATTCAGCTTATCATTAGCCGCAAGGATGCCATAGGCAGGGGTGGATCACCATAGAGCAAGGCAAGAATAATACGATCCTTGTCTGTGGATAACTTTGTGATCTACTGTTTAAGCAAATAAGATCGAAGCGATCTTTGTCAAGTTAAAGATCACCTTCTAACGCAATAAAAATAGGGGAATGAAAGCTAAGAGTGAAGACAGCTTACCTGCGACTCGCCATTCCTTATAATGTGGATAACTTGGTGAACTTGTTTTTTTGGTTTAACCAAGTTGGTCAAGTAATGTAGCATAAGAAATTAACAAGCTTACACCGTTTATTAATAATTTTTTTTCTGGCGTTGACTGTTTTATAGCCAAAAATAGTATAAGTCAGTTTGCTCAAGGTCTAGGAGGCATTTATGAAAAAAGTGGCGGTTATTTTAAGTGGCAGCGGCGTATTCGATGGGGCAGAAATCCATGAAGCGGTATTAACCCTATTAGCCATTGAGCAGTGTGGTGGAAGCTATCAATGTTTCGCGCCAGATAAACCTCAACTGCACGTCGTGAATCATTTAACCTCAGAGGTTAGCGAAGGTGAGACTCGAAACGTATTAGTTGAATCTGCCCGTATTGCCAGAGGCGACATTAAACCTGTTACGGAATGTCATGTTGAAGACTTTGATGCGTTAATCTTACCTGGCGGCTTTGGTGCAGCGAAAAATCTGTGCACATTTGCAGTGGCGGGGCAAGATAGTGAACCCGATAAAGATGTATTACGCATTTGCCAGGCGTTTGCCAAAGCGAAAAAACCGGCGGGGTATGCGTGTATTGCACCGGCATTAGCCGCCAGTGTTTACGACACAGGGGTAAAACTCACCATAGGCAGTGATGAAGCTACCGCTAACGGCATCAATGCCATGGGCGCTACCCATGTCAATTGCGCCGTAGACGAGGTGGTGGTTGATAATGAAGCGAAATTAGTGACGACGCCTGCATACATGTTAGCCCAGTCAATCAGTGAGGCGCATGAAGGGATCAGCAAAATGGTAGAAACCGTATTGGCAATGAAATAGCAATAAACCCTTAACAAGGGTTTTCTCTTGTGTGGTAAACGCCCTATAATCAGTTGAGGTTTTAGGGCGTTTTATTGCCCCAGCATCCCCGCCACGACTTCGGGTAACACAATAACAAAAAGGCAAAAAGCAGCATGCACTATCGTGCGATTATACGTATTTTGGGGCTTCTCATTGCCCTTTTCAGTGTCACAATGATACCACCTGCCATTGTTTCACTTATATACCAAGATGGTAGTGGTTTGCCTTTTACGCTGGCGTTTTTCCTATGTGTGCTAGGGGGCATTGCCCTGTGGTATCCCAATCGATTAGAAAAACATGATCTGCGAGCGCGGGAAGGCTTCTTGATCGTTGCGCTTTTTTGGTCCGTGCTTGCCAGTGTTGGGGCCATACCTCTGATCTTATTAGAACAGCCTTCTATGTCGGTTACCGACGCTTTTTTTGAATCCTTTTCGGGACTAACAACCACAGGTGCCACCGTTATTGAAGGCATCGATTTTCTGCCACACTCAGTGCAGTTTTACCGTCAGCAACTACAGTGGTTAGGCGGTATGGGTATCATTGTATTGGCCGTGGCTATCTTGCCAATTCTTGGTGTGGGGGGAATGCAGCTGTATCGTGCGGAAACGCCGGGTCCAGTGAAAGATAACAAAATGACGCCACGTATCGCAGATACAGCCAAGCACCTTTGGTATATCTATCTGAGCCTTACTATTGCTTGTGCTGGCGCGTACTGGTTGGCCGGTATGAATCTTTTTGATGCTATCTGTCATGCATTTTCTACCGTTGCCATTGGCGGTTTTTCAAATCATGACGCCAGTCTAGGGTATTTCAACAGCCCCTTAGTGAACATCGTGTGTACGGTATTTTTGCTAATTGCAGCACTTAATTTTTCTCTGCATTATGCGGCGGTAAGTAGCCGTTCGGTAAAAGGCTATTTTAAGGATCCTGAATTTAAGGCGTTCTTTTTTATTCAGGCTACCCTTATTTTAATCTGCTTTTTGGTATTGGTGTTGTCTGGGTTTTATGAGTCGGCTGAAACCGCCCTTGACCAAGCTATGATTCAAGCGGTCTCCATTAGTACCACCGCAGGTTTTGCGACCACCGACTTTTCCGTATGGCCTACTTTCTTACCTATTCTTCTTATTTTTTCCAGTTTCATTGGCGGGTGCGCTAGCTCAACAGGCGGTGGCTTGAAAGTGGTACGAGTTTGCTTACTGTTTTTACAAGGCAAGAGAGAAGTCGATAGACTTATTCACCCTAAAGCGGTGTATGCCGTTAAGCTAGGGGAGCGGGCAATGCCAGATCGGGTGGTAGAGGCCGTATGGGGGTTCTTCTCAGCCTATGCTGTGGTGTTTGTGATATTGATGGTAGGGCTTATTGCCACTGGCTTAGACAACTTAAGCGCATTTACCGCTACCGCTGCAATGCTAAACAATTTAGGCCCTGGCCTGGGCAGTGTGGCGTCAAATTACGCTGATGTTAGCGACCCTGGTAAATGGATTTTAGTGGTGGGGATGGTGTTTGGGCGATTAGAAGTATTTTCGTTATTGGTACTGTTCTCACCCACATTCTGGCGTAGCTAGGGCGGGAATATCACTTAGCCAAAAAAGAAAGCACTTGGTTGGAAGAGTTTTTCTACATCACTGATGTATTTCTTGTCTACCAAGAACAGAATAACGTGGTCGTTGGCTTCTATTTTGGTATCACTGTGAGCAATGATGACTTGTTCATCTCTAACCACTGCTCCTATGGTGGTACCTGGAGGCAGTTTTATATCACTGATTTGCCGACCAACAACTTTAGAGGTGTTTTCATCACCATGAGCGATGGCTTCTATTGCTTCAGCTGCGCCACGCCGCAATGAATACACATTGACAATATCACCTCGACGAACATGGGTTAACAGCGCAGAAATGGTGGCTTGTTGCGGTGAAAAAGCAATATCGATTTCGCCGCCTTGCACTAAATCTACGTAGGCGCTGCGCTGTATCAACACCATGGCTTTTTGTGCACCCATACGTTTGGCCAGCATGGCAGACATGATATTGGCTTCATCGTCATTGGTTACCGCAATAAAGGCATCCACCTGTTCGACGTTCTCTTCACTTAATAACTCTGGGTCAGACGCATCGCCGCTAAATACAATGGTTTTATCTAAATGGGCAGATAGGTATTTGGCGCGTTCGTGACTATATTCAATCAGCTTTACGTTGTGTTTGTGCTCAAGCTTTTTAGCCAGGCCTGCGCCAATTAGTCCGCCCCCCGCAATCATTATGCGCTTATAGCTGGACTCTAGTTTTTGCAATTCACTCATTACGGCACGAATGTGCTTTGTGGCAGCGATAAAAAACACTTCGTCATCTGCTTCAATCACGGTGGTGCCTAATGGCCGAATGGGACGACCGCGACGATAAATTGCCGCCACACGGGTTTCCACGTTGGGCATATGGTCTTTTAATGCTGAAAGTGCATGGCCGACAAGAAGACCACCATAGTATGCCTTTACTGCGACTAGGCTTGCTTTGCCATCCGCAAATTCAACCACCTGTAATGCTCCAGGGTAATCGATAAGGCGTTTAATGGCTTTAGTCACAAGTTGTTCAGGCGCAATAATATGATCAACCGGAATGTCTTGTTGTTTGTATAATTGCTCTTGATAGATGATGTATTGTTCTGAACGAACACGGGCTATTTTGGTGGGCGTTTTAAATAAACTATAGGCCACTTGGCAAGCCAACATATTGCTTTCATCGCTATTGGTGACCGCGATGATCATGTCAGCGTCTTCAGCGCCAGCTTTCCTCAGTACATCGGGATGAGAGCCTACGCCGTTAACTACCTGTAAATCTAATCTGTCTTGCAGTGCACGCAAGGTAACAGGATCGGAGTCGATAACTGTAATTTCGTTTTTTTCTCCAACCAAGTTTTCAGCAAGTGTTCCGCCTACTTGGCCTGCGCCCAAAATGATGATTTTCATCTAATTTAACGTGCCTTATTGCTTTTATTTGCTAGTCGACTTTACCAGCCTCGCATAATAGAAACCATCCATTTGTTGCTCGCCGGGTAAAATCTGTCGGCCTGGCTTCTCAGGGGTTTCTGTTTTAACGATAGGGCTAAGTTTTGCGTCTTTATTATCCGCTAGAAAACGTTGAATTTGCTCGCAGTTTTCTTGCGGTAAAATAGAGCAGGTTGCATAAAGTAATGTACCCCCTGGTTTCAATGTCGTCCACAAGGTATCAAGAATTCGGCGCTGTAATAAAGCGAGGTTGTCAATGTCACTGGCTTTGCGTAGCCAGCGGATATCAGGATGACGACGAATAACGCCCGTAGCCGAGCAAGGGGCATCGAGAAGAATGCGGTCAAAGTATTGGCCGTCCCACCAAGAAGACAGGTCGGAGGCATCGCCTTGTTTAATCTCTGGGTTATGCCCAAGTCTATGCATGTTTTCATGCACCCGAGCCAACCGGGAAGCATCAGCATCTAATGCAAGACAATAGGCAAGGGAAGGTGTGCGCTCTAAAATGTGCCCTGTTTTGCCGCCTGGGGCTGCGCAACAATCGAGAACACGTTCGTTGGTTTGTGCATCAAGGTACTGGGCAGCCATCTGGGCAGCGCCATCTTGAACGGCAAAGTGCCCTTCGTGAAAGCCGGGTAAACTGGTAATATCTTGTCGCTTAGAAAGTAAAATGCCGTCGCCATGCTGTTCGCTTAACTGAAACTCAATGTCTGCGTCTTCCAAGTTCGCGATAAAATCGGCACGTGAAATTTTACATTGGTTTACTCGCAACCAAATCGGTGCCATCGCATTGGTTGCCTCTCGAACGGCATCTGCTTCATCGAGATAGGCATTATCTATGGCTTTGTACAACCACTTCGGAAGCCCGCTTTCTATAATGGGGTTGTCGATGGCTTTATCTGCCAAGCCATCTCGCTCAAAATTTCGAAGTACAGCATTCACTAAACCTTTAAGTGCGGTGCCGCCTAAATACGGCGCTGCGTTAACAGTTTCGCCCACCGCAGCATGCTGGCTTACTCTCGAAAAAGCAAGTTGATACAAACCAAGTAAGATTAAGTGTTCAATCACCTTCTTATTGCCTTTCAAGGGTCTATCTAATAGCCCTCTAAGCCAATTCTGTAGCAAGGGCAGCTTGCGCATGACACCTAACGACATTTCCTGAATCCACGCATTGTCTCTGGGATTGTGACGTCGTTGAACGCGCTCTAAACAGTCTCTGGATGACTTGCCATTTTCTAAAATTTGGTAAATAACCCACGCGCAATCGGCACGCAGGTTCTTTTGTTTGGGGAGGGGAGTGGGTTTCACTAGTCGTCCAAGGTGTTAAGAGAAGTGCCAGGTTCAAACCATGCCTTACGTGCATTAACCACGTCTACGGCGGGCAAGGCTTTTTTACCGGGAATTTGCAGCGAATGAATACGCAAACCACCACGGCCCGTGGCAACAACTATCCCGTGTTTATCTGCTTGGGTGATAGTGCCTGGCGCATTCCCTGTCGCTAGGTCATCGATGACATCAGCGGCCCAAATTTTAATATTCTGATCGGCAATGGTGGTCCAGGCCACAGGCCAGGGATTAAACGCCCGGATGTTGCGCTCTATCTGCTGGGCATCATCACGCCAGTCAATAAAGGCTTCTTCTTTTGAGAGCTTTTTAGCGTAGGTGGCGTCTGCATCATCTTGCGGGCTTGGCGTAAGCGACGCTAAGTTATCCAGCGTGTGTAAAAGCGCAGTAGGGCCCAAATCGGCTAATTTCTCATACAAAGATGCGCTGGTATCGGTGTTGGCAATGGGAATGCGAGCAATATGGAGCATGTCGCCAGTATCAAGCCCTTCATCCATTTGCATAATGGTGACACCTGTTTCATCATCACCGGCCCACACGGCTCTTTGAATCGGTGCTGCCCCTCGCCACTTAGGTAAAATTGAACCATGTACGTTTAAACACCCTAACTTAGGCGCTTCTAATACCGCAACAGGAAGGATTAACCCATAGGCCACAACCACCATAATATCCGCATTCAGTGCTTGTAGCTCGGCTTGTGCATCACTGCTTTTTAGCGAAGCTGGCTGATAAACAGGGATTTCGTGGCTAAGTGCCATGGCTTTCACTGGGCTTGGGGTTAGCTTTTTCCCTCGTCCTGCCGGACGGTCTGGCTGCGTATACGCGGCAATAACCTGATGGTCACTTTCAAGTAACGCAGCTAGGTGTTTTGCCGCGAAGTCGGGTGTACCCGCGAATACAATGCGTAGTGGTGTAGTCACATCAACCCTTAGGCACGCGCTGCAAGGCGAGCGTCTTTTTCTAATTTTTTACGAATACGTTGGCGTTTAAGTGGTGAAAGGTAATCAATAAACAACTTACCCTTTAGATGGTCAAGTTCGTGTTGAATACAAATAGCCAAAAGCCCTTCAGCATCAAGCTCAAAGGCTTCACCTTCTTCGTTTAACGCTTTAACAGTAATCGCTTCTGCGCGTTCCACTTTCGCATAATTACCCGGAACCGAAAGGCAGCCTTCTTCGCTAATAGTACTGCCATCTTTACGGGTTATTTCAGGATTAATGAATACGCGGGGCTCGTTTTGATCTTCCGAGACGTCCATGACAACAACTTGAACGTGACGGTTGACTTGCGTTGCCGCTAAACCAATACCATTTTCGTCTTTCATGGTTTCAAACATGTCAGAAACAAGTTGTTTAATTTCGTCGTTCACTTCTTCTACCGGCTTTGCCACGGTACGAAGGCGTTCGTCTGGAAAACTTAATACGTCTAATATAGCCATGTGTCGCTTACTTAACCTTTTCGCTGTATAAATTCATATACGATCTAATAGCCAGCACACTTTACAGTGCCTGTTGAGTTACTATTCTAACGTATATCACGTCATTTGGTGCACTTTTTTAGTCAAACTCACTATTCTGAGTTATTAGTGCATATAACGTTATTGTCTGAAATTTCAACAGCAATGGGCAGCGAAAAAACTACAAATGTTTAATTCAAAAAAGCGATTACAACATGCCGCGTTAGGTATTCTAATTTTTATTATGCTGATAAGTGTGCCTGCCTCTGCCCGCCAAGTTAAGGCCGATGCGCCGCAGACCTATACGGTAAAAAAAGGGGATACCTTGTGGGACATTGCCTCTGTTTTTCTTGATGAGCCATGGGTGTGGCCGGAACTATGGCGAACCAACACCCAAATACAGAATCCACACCTTATTTATCCAGGCGATGTTATCAATTTAGCCTTTTTTAATGGTCAGCCAGTGATGTCTTTAAAAAGGGAAAAGCCGGTTATTGTCCTTAGTCCCGCTTCACGCAAAAGCGTGAAAGCTGTCCCTATCGATATTCTGCCTGCCTCCGCTATGCAGCCCTATATTCATCAACACCACGTGGTGGATGAGGACACCTATCAGACCTTGCCTTACGTATTAGGCAATCATCATGGAAATGTCCGCTTTGTCGACGATAATTTAATTCTTAGTTCTCTAACAAACGGTACTGAGGATCAGTTACAAGTGGTAAGAAAGCAATCTACTATCTATGCACCAGATGGAGAGGTACTTGGGGTACAGCTTACTCATATTGCTAATACAACACGGTTTTCTTCTGCACAAGATGGCGTAGATGTCCTAAGAATGACGCAATCTTTTCAAGAAGCGAAGCGGGGCGACAAACTCATTCCCTATATGCCCGATCGGATGCCAGATTTACATCTTCAAGCGGCTAAGCAACAACAGGGTGTAATTGTAGGCGACTTACACGATCACAATTTATTAGGGAAGTATGATGTGGTCATTGTTAACTTAGGTAACGCTGACGTGGCGCCCGGTATGGTCATGGGTGTTTACACGGCGGGCCCCGACATTATAGATGGAAAACGGCCACAGTATATTGATGAGCCAGGTGGTGCCGACGGTCTCAATCTCTTTTCAAAAAAATTGGCACAGCCAGCGCTAAAAGTTGGCGAAATCATTATTTTTAAAACTTTTAATAAGGCGAGCTACGGCCTTATATCGCGGGCAAGTGAAGGCATAACAAAGGGGTTTATTGTAGCTAAGCCCTAACAACACGCCCAGTGCCGCATAAAACCAGGAGCGGCAATGAACACCAAAAACTTGGCTCAATTAAACCAGCACCAAAAAGCATGGTTAATTCTTGCATCAGCGTTGAAAGTGGGGGCGGGTAAGTGGCTTGATGCCATAGACAAACTGCATCTTGACGCCATTGAAATCGTCAAAATGCACAGTGAAGGGAATCTACAAAATCCTAAATTGGCCGAGCTATGCCAACATATCAACCTTCGACTGGTGTTGCGAGCTGAGCAATGGTTGGCACAAAGTCACTCACACCATGTCGTCACCATAACTTGCGAACATTACCCTCGCTTATTGAAGCAATTAAAAAACCCTCCGCTTATCTTGTTCGTATTAGGTAATGTGACGCTGCTCAATGCACCTCAAATTGCGATTGTAGGCAGTCGTAATTCGAGTTTTCAAGGTAGAGACATTGCACAAGGGTTTGCCGAACAATTAGTTAACCATGGTGTGGTGGTCTCAAGTGGCCTTGCAACGGGTATTGATGCGTCCGCGCATAAAGGCGCGATGATTCAAAACGCGGGGACTATTGCTGTTATGGGAACTGGGCCTGATAAGGTTTACCCTAGAAAGAACTCGGCGCTTCACCAAGACATCATTAGCGCAAATGGTGCCTGTATTACAGAGTTTTTCCCAGGGGTAACCGCGAACCCTTGGCATTTCCCTCGGCGAAATAGAATTATTGCCGCGATGACACTGGGTACGTTGGTGGTTGAGGCGAAAATAAAGAGTGGCACCTTGATAACTGCGAATTTGGCCGCAGATATGGGGCGAGAAGTATTTGCAGTTCCGGGTAGTATATCCCATGCTTATTCTGAAGGTTGTCATTGGCTAATTCAGCAGGGCGCTAAACTGGTGACGCGTGTTGACGATATTTTCGACGAAATTGCAGTTCAACCTTATGCTGATTTAGGTAAGGGCAACAACATTAGCGAAAAAAGTGAAGTGAATAACTTGGCAACCGATAAATTATTAGATAGTGTGGATTACGACATCACCGCTATTGATGTAATAGCGCAGCGTTGCAGTATGCCTGTTCAGCAGGCTATGGCAGAATTATTAGAATATGAGTTGCGTGGTCTTGTAGCTGCTATCCCTGGTGGCTACGTTAAATTGAGGGGGAAATAACATGTTCGACATCCTCATGTATCTGTTTGAAAACTTCATTCACAGCGAAACTGAAATTCGTGTAGATCAGGACGAATTAACAGAAGAACTTGTGCGCGCGGGTTTTCATCACGATGAGATTTACAAAGCATTAGCGTGGTTGGAAAAGTTGGCTGCGTTACAAGAAACAGATATCAATCCTTATTTCTGTAAAGGGATTAGCACCAGCTTAAGTCGAATTTATACTCATGAAGAGCAAATGCGTCTTGATGTAGAGTGTAGAGGTTTCTTATTATTTCTAGAGCAGGTGGCGGTGTTGGATGCGTCAACCCGAGAAATGGTGATAGACAGAGTGATGGAAATAGACTCGACGGAATTTTGTCTAGAAGACCTTAAGTGGGTAGTGCTGATGGTGTTATTTAATGTGCCAGGAAAAGAAAAAGCCTACGCACAAATGGAAGATTTATTATTCGATGAACCCGATGGCGTGTTGCACTAATGTGCAACTCGTCACTGTAGTTACCTATGTCGAAAATCGATCATTCGCTGTTTTCTGCAGATGCTCACGCCCTTGAGCATAATTTTGGCCAGTGTCCGCAGTGCAATAAGCCGTTGGAAATAAAACACAGTAAGTCTGGCCCTTTTATCGGTTGTAGTGGGTATCCGCAATGCGAGTTCAGTAAACCCCTTCACGATAATCAAACCGCACTTTTAAAAACGCTAGAGGGTGTTCAGTGCCCTGAATGTTCGTCTGATTTGGCCATTAAAAAAGGTCGATTCGGTATGTTCATTGGCTGTACTCATTTTCCCTCGTGCCACTATATCTCTGCCATAAAGCAGAAAGAAGACACCCAGGTTACATGCCCTAAATGTGAAAAGGGGCAGTTAACTGCTCGCACAAACAAATATGGCAAACAATTTTTCGCGTGTAATCATTATCCCCAATGTCGATATGTGCTAAATTTCAAACCCATCGATGAAGCTTGCCCAAGCTGTGGTTGGTCTCTACTCATAGAGAAAAAGGGGCAAATATGTTGTCCTCAGCCCAGTTGTGGTTTCAAGAAAGAACACATTAGTTAACTTTAGAGACACGTTAGAATGACGAGTGAAAACCAGTATTCGGTAGCCAGCCAAGATCCTATGGTAGCGGCATTCGAAAACGGTATGTTATTGGTATATCCCACCGAAGCGGTAATGGGCATTGGTTGCGATCCTGACAGCGAATCTGCTGTGTTAGCGCTTCTAGAGATAAAACAGCGACCCATTGAAAAAGGCGTTATTCTCGTTGCAGCCAATTATTCCCAACTTTTACCCTATGTAAATGACAACGCAATTCGCCCTGATATGCGCACAGAGATTTTCTCTAGCTGGCCTGGACCAAATACGTGGTTGTTGCCCAAGTCGACATCAGCGCCAATGTGGTTAACCGGGAAGCACGATAAAATAGCGGTGAGGGTATCTAATCACCCAACAGTGCGCGCCATGTGTGAAACCTTAGGAAAGCCAGTTGTCTCCACAAGCGCTAACCTTACTGGCCAACCCCCAGCACGAACCCTCGATGAAGCAAAAACTATTTTTGCGGACAGCGTGTTGTATGTAGAGGGTAGTGTAGGGAAGAGCAGCAAACCAAGTACCATCAGAGATGGCGAAACTGGGGATATTATAAGAGCATGAGTGAAGCACTGACATTAGATGGCAAAAGCGCGAAAGACATTATTGAGCAAGTAAAGCACTACTTGTTAAGTCTACAAGACAATATTTGTCAGACGTTAGAGTTAGCCGATGGCAAAGGGCAATTTGTAGAAGACAGCTGGATAAGAGAAGAAGGTGGCGGTGGCCGTTCTCGTGTGATCAAAAACGGGGCGGTTATTGAACAAGGCGGTGTCAACTTTTCTCATGTTTTTGGCAGTCAAATGCCTGCGTCAGCAACGGCAAATAGACCTGAGCTGGCGGGGCGAAACTTCCAAGCCATGGGCGTGTCACTTGTCATTCATCCTCATAACCCTTACGTGCCCACTTCGCATGCCAATGTTCGTTTCTTCATTGCCGAAAAAGAAGGTGAAGCCCCCATCTGGTGGTTTGGTGGTGGGTTTGACCTCACGCCATTCTATCCGTTTAAAGAAGATGTTGTGCACTGGCACGATACCGCGAAAAAGCTTTGTGCGCCTTTCGGTGAAGAGGTTTATCAAACCTATAAAGACTGGTGCGATAAGTATTTCTATTTAAAACATAGAGATGAAACCCGAGGCGTAGGTGGTTTGTTTTTTGACGACCTAAACGAATGGGGGTTTGAAAAATCCTTTGCCTATATGCAGGCAGTAGGCAATGGTTATCTTGATGCTTATATCCCTATTGTCGAAAAACGAAAAGAAAACCAGTACTCAGCGCGAGAGCGGGATTTTCAGTTGTATCGCAGGGGGCGTTACGTCGAGTTTAATTTGGTGTTTGACAGAGGCACGTTGTTTGGCTTGCAAACGGGCGGAAGAACCGAATCTATTCTTATGTCAATGCCACCCCTAGCCAGATGGGAGTATTGTTATACCCCAGCACCAGGGAGTGCAGAAGCAAAGCTGACAGATTGGCTGAAACCAACAAACTGGTAGTAATTTGTGCCCTTCAAGAAGGGCGCATTTGATCTATATCAATCATGATGACAACGTAACGTCACTGGATTAGGCTATTTGCGCTGGATCAAAGGTTGATAAAATTAAACCTGTAAAGTGCGTGTATCTTCAACAACACACAAGAGACACACTATGCGCACAAAGACACTTTCAGCACTATGCCTTTCCGTTCTAATGGCTTCACCTGTCGCCCTAGCTCATCAACAAGGTGATTGGATTATTCGAGGCGGCCTTACCTCAGTTGCACCTGACGAAAGCGCATCTAATATCACCGCAGGCGGCAGTGACTTGGGGGTATCGCTCACCATCGATAACAATACCCAGCTAGGTTTAAATATCGCTTATTTCGTAACTGACAATATCAATATTGAATTATTGGCAGCTACACCATTTACTCACGATGTAAACTTCTCCCTACCCGATCCGCTAACAACAGGAAATAAACTTGGGGAAGTCACGCATTTACCCCCCACACTCACTGCTAACTATTACTTCAACAATCCTGATTCAGCATTCCAACCCTATATTGGGGCAGGTATAAACTACACCTTCATCTTTGACGAGGAATTTACTGACGCCAATAGCGATGCGGGTTTAAGTGATTTGTCTCTCGATAATTCATTTGGGTTATCAGCGCAGGTGGGGATGGACTACAACATAGATAAAAAATGGCATATTAATGCGTCGGTGCGGTTTATTGATATTGATACCGAAGCCTCTTTTAACGTGGGTGATGCAAAAGGTAGCGTAGACAGTATTGAAATAGACCCTTGGGTGTACACGGTTTCTGTGGGCTACACTTTTTAGCCTGACGCAAAAAACGGTAAACATACCGCAATAATCCATGCATACCGACAAGCGTGTCGGTATGCATTTTACTTCGTATTAATCATATGCTCGGCTAGCTGATCTAGGGCCTGTAACAGCGTTTGCGCAAGGGCAACATCACTTACTGTTGTCATCATTGCTTTGCGCATGCAGTACATCCATTGTTCTTTTAATGCTGGCGACACAGTAAAAGGTAGGTGGCGCGCGCGTAACCGAGGGTGGCCAAACTCTTGCTGATAAATATCGGGGCCCCCAAGCCACAAGCTTAAGTAAAGAAAGAACACATGGCGGATCCTGTCGAGTGGTTGAGGATGAATGGACAGTAGCTCGCTGGCATAAGTATCATTTTCCATCACGTCGTAAAACCTATTCGCCAATTCCCGAACCTTCTCTTCTCCACCTATGCGGTAATATGGTGTAGTCTCATCAATCTGTTTGTCACTTTTTTGTTTTGATTTAAAGAAATCGCGTATCGCCATGAAAAAATTCGCTGTATTTGGAAACCCTATTGCTCAGAGTTTATCACCAACTATTCATCAAATGTTTGCTCAGCAATGTAATGAAGACATCTCCTATGAAAAAATACTTGCCCCTGAAGAGGGGTTTGTAGAGGCAGCCACCCGTTTTTTAGCGCAGCCAGATGCTGTTGGGTGTAACGTCACCATGCCGTTTAAGCTAGATGCTTATCATTTAGCACAGGTGGATGATCAAGCGGCGAAAGATGCCAAAGCAGTAAATACATTAATGAACCATGAGGATGGAACCATAAAGGGGTTCAACACTGATGGCGTAGGCTTGGTGAATGATTTACTTAATAATGGCGTAGCCTTAAAAAATAAACGAGTATTGCTCATTGGCGCCGGTGGTGCAGCGAGAGGGGTGATTTCACCCTTGCTAGAGGCGGGCGTGGCATCTCTTATTATGACCAATAGAACAATCGCTCGGGCAGAGCAGGTAGCAAATGAAACCAACCACACTCGCTTGTCGGTTGTGTCACTTGATAATATCGCAAGTGTAAAACCCCACGTCATCATTAATTCCACAGCGGCAAGTTTGCACAATGAACTGCCTTGTCGCATGAACGCAAAAGTCTTAGAGGATTGTGAGGTGGTCTATGACATGGTTTACAAAAATTCTCCCACGTTGTTTATGCGGGAAGCAAAAGCGCTAGGCGTGAATCAGTGTTTCGATGGGCTAGGTATGTTAGTAGAGCAAGCTGCTAGCGCTTTTCAGATTTGGACCGGTAAAACACCACAGACAAAAACAGTCGTGTCTGAGCTACGTGCCATAGTGAGTTAAAAAGCGCCTCGAATCGGTGATACAGCGTAGTCACTTGAGGCAGATTACGCTGTATAAAAGAGAGGGGATTACACCAGTGACAAATACTCATTTTTGAGATTAACGTAATTCACGGCAGACTGTTTCAAAAAAGCCCGTTCAGACGCTTTTAGGGGACGCTTCTTCTGCATCGGGTTGCCCACATACAAATAACCGCTTTCTAATCGTTTATTTGGCGGCACCAGCGTACCCGCCCCTATAAACACATCGTCCTCTACCACTACACCATCCATTATTATTGCGCCCATACCCACTAGAATCCTATTCCCTAAGGTACAACCATGCAGCATACACTTGTGACCGACGGTAACATCATCACCAATGATTAATGGAAACCCGTCAGGGTTTTGTGGTGACTTCCGGGTGACGTGAAGTACGCTGCCGTCTTGTATATTTGAGCGTTGGCCAATTCTTATTTTATTTACATCACCGCGAGCTGCCACTAAGGGCCATATACTGGCATCGTCTTCTAATATGACGTCGCCTACTATTATCGATGACTCATCAACATAGCAGCCTGCACCAAGTTGCGGATTAATAGAATGATAAGTACGTAGCGCCACTGTTGCTGTCCTTTAAACCTCTTATTTGTGGATACGATGGTATACCTTTATTTAATCAGTACCAATACCCTCATTATTTCAGGCTACAGCCGCTAGAGAAGGTAGGTACCCATAAAAACTGTGAAAAACAGTACAATATATATGCATGGTGAGGGTATTTTGAGCAAACAAAAGGAATATGACACTTTTTTGAAAATACTTGTTGACGTGAGCGCTCATTTCCCTAAAATGCGCATCCGCTTCGGGGGAAAAGCAAAACAGCAAGCCTCCTGAAGTAAGTCTCTACTACCTTTATAGGCCAGTAAAGACGGG
>Ga0208318_100031_pt1 | contig 67925 bp, 63 predicted proteins | sample Virmet3747_4435_FD_185739 | JGI IMG/M metagenome (GOLD analysis project Ga0208318, IMG submission 185739) | Marine viral communities from the Southern Atlantic ocean transect to study dissolved organic matter and carbon cycling - metaG... | ecosystem: Environmental > Aquatic > Marine > Oceanic ... | reverse complement strand
ATACCACTTTGTTCAGGATCTACCCAAGAACAGCTACGGGAAAGTCCTGAAAACCAGCCTGCGCGAACGTATTGCGCAAGAGCTGGAGGGAGAGCATCAGGCCTAAGCCGCGATGCAGAACAACGCGTGTCAGTATCTGACGCGCAGATCGGGAGAGAGAAACATGAAACGCAGAACATTCCTAAAAACCGGCGCGGCTGCCGCATCGGGTGTCTTTACGCTGGCCGCCCCCTCGCTTGCGCTGGCGGCTACATCGCTGAAGTTCGACAGCTACGTGTCGGATTCCGCAGGCCCCTCGTGGATCGACCGCTGGTATCTGGACGAGCTGGAAAAACGCACCGAAGGCGAAGTCACTATCCGCCGCTATTGGTCCGGGTCGCTGAACAAGGTGGGGGAGCACCTTGGCGCCGTGCGCGACGGCACTTCCGAGATGACACTGATCTCGCCCGGCTACTACCAGTCTGAACTGCCCGTGACCCGCGGGTTGGAATGGTACTTCCGCATGAACCGCGCCGACGCGCTGCAAAAGGTCTGCCGCGATGTTTACGATCAATTCGACCCGCTGCGCGCTGAATGGGAGGACCGTCACCGCTCGAAAGTGCTCTACTGGACCAACTGGAACTACGCGCCGCTGATCCTGCGCGACCCGATCACCTCGCTTGAAGACATCAAGGGCAAACGCATCCGTGCCTACGGTGTCTCTGCCGATGTGGTCGAAGCGCTTGGCGGTACGGCCGTCGCCATGGCCGCACCCGAAGTGTATCAGGCGCTGGAGCGTGGCATTCTCGACGGTGTCTACGGGTTCGATTTCGTGACCGCGATCGCCTATAAACTGCACGAGATTGCGCCGCAGTTCTATGATATTGGCGACGGTCCCCATGCCCCCGCTGCAACGATCATGAACAAGCGGGTGTATGACGGGCTTCCCGACGACGTGCGCAAGATCTCGGACGAGATCGTCGATGACATCTATGGCGGCCAGTTCAGCGCGATCTACGAAGATGTGCTTGCGAACTACGTCAAAACCGCTGAAGCCGAAGGCGTGACGCTAAGCACCGTTTCAGACGAGCAAAAGGCCATGGCCAAGGATCTGGTCCAGCCCGCGCAGGTGAATTCCTGGCTTGAGGATACCGCGAAACCCGCAGGTATCGATGGCGCGGAAATGCAGTCCTTGATCGATGCCGCGATCAAGAAGTACGACGCCGAAGCAACGCTGAAACGCCCTTACGAAATCAGCCAGGCATCGTAATCGGCTGGAGGCGATCGCATTTAGCGAAGGATTAAGTCATGCAAACGATCAACAGTTTACTGAAAATCGTGTCCGATGCGCTTGGTGCGGTCGCCATGTTGTTTCTTGCGTTCCTTGTGTTCGGCACCACGCTTGACGTTTTGGTGCGTGCCCTCACGGGGAGCCCGATCACCGGCGTTTTTGAGTTCACGGAACTTGCGTTGGTGATGGTCGTCTTCCTCGGCGCGGGATGGGCGCAACGGGACGATGCCCATATCCGCGTCACCGTTTTGACAGAGAAACTCTCCCCCGCCACCCGCGCCCGTGTTGTCGCGCTGGCTTGGGCGGTCGGGGCGATGGCATTGCTGATGCTTGCCATCCCCGCCACGCATGAGGCGATCTATTCCGTCTCTATCCGGGAATTCCGCTGGGGCTACGTCAAGATCCCAATCTGGTGGACAAAGGCCAGCTTGGCCGCGGGCCTGTGGTTCGCCTTCATCCAGATGGCGATCCAATCCCTTCAACTTTTTCTCTTCGGGGAGCCTGCGCAGACACAGCAGGCGTCGCCCGATCTTCACTGACGTCAGGAAGCCCCGATGGATCCGTCCTTTGCCCCTTATATCGCCGTCGCGCTGATCATCCTGCTGATGGCATTCGGCGCGCCGGTATTTGCCGCGCTGGCGCTGTCCGGCGCCGTCGGTATCGTCTTAGTCGAAGATTTCGCGTTTCTGATGACGCGGCTCAAGTCGATCTCATACTCCACCACCGCCGTGTATACACTGACGATCATCCCGCTGTTCATTCTGATGGGCAGTTTCGCGCATCATGCGCAGGTGGGTAAAAAGCTGTTCGACGTTGCCAGCCGTTGGGTCGGGCATCTGCCCGGTGGGTTGGCAATGGCGGCGATCCTAACCAGCGCAGGTTTTGCGGCCACATCGGGGTCAAGCGTGGCCACTGCCGCCACCGTAGGCTCCGTCGCGATCCCAGAGATGAAGAAGGCGGGGTATCAGGGCAGCCTTTCGGCCGGCGCAGTCGCCGCAGGTGGCGTTCTGGGTGTGCTGATCCCGCCAAGTGTCCTACTGATCTTCTATGCCGCGCTGACCGAAACCTCGGCTGGCAAGATGCTTGTCGCGGGGTTCCTGCCGGGGCTGCTGACCGCGATCATGTTCATGGTCGGGATCTATTTCATCGCCCGTCGCGGCGACATGCGCCACGCGGTCACCCCACGCGCCAGCTGGGGCGAGGCCGTGCGCGAAACGGGTAAGGCATGGCAGGTCATGGTGCTGTTCATCGTCGTGATGGGGGGTATCTATCTGGGCCTCGTCACCCCGACAGAGGCGGGTGCCGTTGGTGCCTTTGTCGCCTTGATCATGCTGCTGATGCACCGCCCCAGCTGGCCCGGTATGCTGGGCCGTATCGTGGCGAGCTTCCGGTCCACCATCGACACCACGGTCATGATCCTCTTCACCATGATCGGCGCCGCCGTCTTCAGCTATTTCCTGACGTTGATCCAGGTACCCAATCAATTGGCCGAGGCGGTCGTCGGCTCTGGTCTGCCGCCGTATCTCATCGTGGCGATGTTGCTTTTGGTCTTTGTGCCTTTGGGGATGTTCCTCGATGCCTTCTCGATGATGGTCATCACCATCCCGATCATGTTCCCGACGATCCAATCACTTGGCTTTGATCCGATCTGGTTCGGCATTCTCGCCGTCAAGATGTGCGAGATCGGCCTGATCACGCCGCCAGTCGGGCTGAACTGCTATGTCATCGCCGGTATTGATCGCGAAACACCCCTGCCCCAGATCTTTCGCGGTGCGCTGTGGTTTGTCCTGCTCGAGGTCATCACGATCATGATCCTCTTTGCCTTCCCGATCATCACCACTATCCTGCCGAACTGGATGGGATCTTAAGGCCTCAGCCGGTGCGCCCCACAGGCGCGCCGGCTGGCTATCTTACTCCCGCGGTTCGCTGCGCAGACCCTTATAGATCGTGTAGCACATCACCAGCATCAGGATGCTGAACGGCACGCCGGTCGCGGTGACCCCTGCTTGCAACGCCGACAACCCGCCGCCGATCAGCAGGACGATGGCGATCAGCCCTTCCACCACACACCAGAAAATCCGCTGCGGCACCGGCGCGTCAATCTTGCCGCCGGCGGTGATCGTATCCACCACCAGCGAGCCGGAATCCGAGGAGGTCACAAAGAACACCAGCGCCAGCACGATCGCGATGGTCGACGCCGTCTTGGTAAACGGCAGTTCGTTCAACATGCCAAAGAGGCTCAGTTCCGGCGAATAGCTGTCGATGACGTTTGCCTTGACCAGCGATGTCTCGGGGGAGGTCAGGATCTGGTCGATGGCGATGCCGCCAAAGACGCCCATCCAGACAAAGATGATCAGCGAGGGGATCAGCAGAACACAGACGATGAACTCCCGCACCGTGCGCCCTTTGGAGACACGCGCGATGAACATGCCGACGAAAGGCGCCCAAGACACCCACCATGCCCAGTAAAACGCCGTCCATCCCTCGCGGTAGGCATCATCCGTGCGGCCAAAGGGGTTCGATAGCGGGATCAGCTCTTGCGTGTAAGCGATCAAGCCAGTCCAGAAACCGCCAAGGCCGATCAGCGTCGGCCCTGCGAAAAGCACGAAAAGGAAGAACAGGATTGCGACGCCCATGTTGACCTCGGACAGCACCTTCACCCCACCGTCCAACCCGCGCCAGACCGAGACAAGGGCGACAGCCGTGACCAGAACGATGATGATCACCTGAACATTCGTCGAAATCTCGAGCCCGAAGGCAAAGTTGAAGCCCGCATTCGCCTGCTGCGCCCCAAGACCCAGCGAGGTTGCCAAGCCAAACAGCGTCGCAAAGACCGCCAGAATGTCGATGATATGGCCGGACCAGCCCCAGACCCTCTCGCCTAAAATTGGGTAGAAACAGGACCGGATCGAGAACGGCAGACCCTTGTTATAGGTGAACAGCGCCAAGGCCAGCGCCATGATCGCATAGACTGCCCAACCGTGCAGCCCCCAATGATAGAAGGTCGCGGCCAACCCCATCGCACGGGCAGCCTCTACAGTCTCGGCAATGATCGACCCGTCCGCGGCAATGGGCGACGGCACCCCAAGCGGGCCCGAGACGTTCATATGATAGACAGGTTCCAGGACGCCAAAGAACAGCAGCCCGATCCCCATACCGGCGGCGAACAGCATCGCGAACCACGCGGGGTAGGAATATTCCGGCACCGCATCCTCGCCCCCCAAACGTACCTTGGACATGGGCAGAAAGATCAGCGCGATGCAGAAGATGACAAAGAAGTTCACGATAATCATGAACATCCAGTCGAGCTTGGTGGTGGCGAAATTACGCACGGCGAGGAAGACCGCCCCCGCTTGATCAGGAAAGATCATCGTCAGCAGCACAAAAACCACCGAGGTGATCCCCGAGATCACGAAAACGGGGTTATGAATGTCAAAGCCGATGGGGCCAAGGCTGCCGTCGATATTGTCCTGACCGACCTCGAAATCAGTCTCTATCTCGCCGTTATCTGACGTGGGGTCGGTCATGCTCTCTCCATTCCTATGGCTTATTGTTCGTCTCTAATGCGCATAAACTTGCGTGTCCCTAAGGTTGAACTAGATCGCCTTACGGGAATGTCCTGCATAATTTGTGGTAAGGGTAGAACGCCCAAGCCCCTCACAGCCGGAAACGGAGCGCCGAAAATTTGTAACCTATACGCGAACACCCTCGCCCCGACCCTCATGCGGCAGCTGTTCAAAGTGCGCGCCGAAAACGACCAACTGGGCAATGCAGAGCCGCTGACGGCGATCTTTCCCAAGGGCACGGCGCCCATCGTGGCGCTGGACGGCGATGGCAACCGCGTGCTGCGCAACACGCATTGGGGGTTCGTTCTGCCGCAAACCTCCAAGAAAACCGGCAAGCCGATCCAGCCCAAGGCGGTGAATAATGCGCGGGACGATAAACTGCGCAGCTCGCCCTTCTGGAAGGCCAGCTTTACCGAACGCCGCTGCCTGATCCCCGCGTCCAGCTTTTGCGAGGCGAAGGGGCGCAATCCGGCGACCTATGTCTGGTTTGGCGTGAGCGGCGGTACCCCGCGCCCGCCCTTCGCCCTCGCCGGGATCTGGCGCAGCTTTGCGGGCAACTACGGGACGCAGTATCGCGAGCTCACCACCTCCTCGATGATCACGACCACGCCGAATGAACTGGTGAAGGACACCCACCCCGACCGGATGCCAGCGATCCTGGCCCCTGACGACTACGAGGCTTGGCTAACCGCACCGGTAGAGGACGCTTTCCGCCTGATTAGACCCTATCCCGCGGAAAAAATGGTGATCCACCAGCAGGGCGAAGATCTGAAATCCGATCACGGCGGGGTGTAAGGTAACCTACCCCTCTTTGGGGCGCAGAGTGTAGCCTTTGGCCCAGTCTGCAAATGTTTCGTCGAATTGATCCTGCGGCACATGCTCCAACCCCGGCAACTCGCGTAGCAGAATGTCGAGGTTGCGACGGTCCTGCGCCGACATCTTTGGATGTGCCCTCAGCTGCGCCAGCTTTTGCGGCAGGCGCCGTTCTTCGCGCACCGTGCTGAAATAGAGCGCATAGGGAATGGCCTTGATCTGCGCGACCAACGTGGCGAGTTGCGGCAGCAGGATCTGGCTGAACTGCGTCGTGCCGGGTGGATGCACATCCGACAGCGCGAGAATAGCTCGCCCAGTAGAGACCGCTTGGGTCGTGGAGTAAACGAAAGAGACGGATAACGTCAGCACCACCATCCCCGACACGCCGCTCAGCGTCGCCACCACACCCCAAAGCGCGCCGCTGCTCTCATAAGTGCCGCCGCCCAGGGTCGACAGCAAATGCCCGGCATAGATCGCCTTTTCCAGCAAACCCGCCGGCGCGCCTGAGCTTTGCGACACCACAGACCCCACCTGCCCCGACAGGATCAGGGTCCAGCTCAGGCACATCAAGATAATCCATGCCGCCCCGATGCTGACCACCACAAGCGGGCCGCAGACGCGATGCACCCAATTCTGTTTTGGCAAACATCGGATGAGGCAAAACGTCCCCCGCGCCACCCGTGGGGCGAGCGGGCCATTGGCCCCTACCCCCAGCGTCGACATGACGACATCTGCCGTCACGATCAGCAATAAACAGATGCCAAGGATCGCTGATATCATCGCCATGTTCCTCCATCATCAGGCCGGGCGGCCCCATAGGAAATGGCAGCCCGATCCGCCTCAGGCTGCCATAAGTCGTTTAAATTGCGCAGACCTTATGTCTGCTGGTCGACATCACGCCGCCGCGCGGTCAGGCGTCAGCCCGCCCAGCTTTTCGCTTAGCGCCTCATACTGCTGTGTCAGGAACTGCAGTTCCGCATCCCCCGCGGCGTAGGGCTCAATCGCGCGGTCATAGGCCTCCAGCACATCCGCCTCGTATTTGCGCACCTGCGCTACGACCCCATCAGGCCCTTCGATCCCGGCCGAGGTCCAATCCAGCGCGGAATAGACCCGATCCGGCGCTTCAAGCGCGCTCGTGTCGATGCCCGCGTCCGAGAGATATTTCTCAACCTGAGCAATATTCTCCTTACGCATGGCGGTGATCTCGCTCACCAAATCCTTGCCCGCGCCATCGTCGAGGCCCTCCAGCGCCGTTGCATAAGCCGCCTGCGTCCCGCTCAGCACCCGCCAAAGCTCACTCATCGCGTCATTCTTGGTCTGCATACTCACACCTTTAGCTATGGTTAATGGGAAGCTTCACCAGTGCTGAAGAGACCGGTAAAGCATTGATATCGTGATCATTATTTCCGGAGAGTTAACACGCGCTGCGGGCTTTGGTTCCGGTGAGTTTTAACGGAACTGGGGGATTTTTACGCAGAAGTGGAGATGGGTACTTTTATCTTTGGGCACCCCTGCAAGCTGTGACCGCAAACAAGCCCCCTCTGGCGAGGGTTCGCCTACTTTGTGCCGCTCCTCAGCTTGGCATTGGCATGATCTGCATCTGCCTGCGCCTTATCGGCAAGAACCCTCAGCTCCGAAGCCTCTTTCGTCAATGCTACCAATTGTTTGTTCAAATCCCGCTCACTTGCCCTTGCCTCTTTCGCTTCTTCCTTCGTCTCGGAAAGAGCGCTTTTTAGATCAGCAATACGTTCCGCCGATTGTGATTTCGCTAATTCAGCTGCGGCCTCACCGGCTTTGATTGTTTCCTGAAGCTTGGCGATATCCGCATCCGTCTTTTCCTTGGCTTCATCAGCCAGACGAAGCTCATCCTCTAGCTTTGATATCTGTGCTTCCAACAGCATTCGTTCCCCAACGAAAGTACGCTTTGCATGATCTTTTGCTTCGATCCATACTCGCTTCAGAGTATGATCCATGGCCACGTGAACGCTGTTTGGTATGTCTGCCGATTGCTCTTGGAGCAATTTCCATTCTCGGAGTAACGGTGTGATGGTCTCAAGTGACCCACCACCAAGCATTTCCCGAATGTTCCTATTGGTCGGCTCAGTGCCCTGCTCGATCAATTGTTCAGCCGCCTGAAAAACCCGCTGTTGGTTAATTGCCATTTCTTCCCGCCTTAAATGCCTGTATTTATACACTGTAACATATTGTAACGTTATGCTCATTACAACATGTTACATATTGGATCTAACTAGGCGATTTCCGTCATATCCTTAGGTGAATCAGCCTTCTCTTTGCAATGGCTGAGAAACCGGCTTTCATAGCCTGCTTGATCAGGCGGAGAGTATTGCAGTAGCTAATTTGCAGAGCGCATTGCTCCCAAGTTTAGACAAACCCAACATGCCCATAGGCAGCCGTGGACTCTGGAGCGATGCCCTGGATATGGTTTGCACTTATCCGCGAGAATGTTGTGCCTTCAGGCGGACGCGGAAAATATAGGGCACTGACGGTTTAATTTGGCCGTTACAGTTTACAACCTTGGGCGAGAATTCGTTCCGACATCGTTTGGGAAGCTTCGGGAATACTCTCGAACAGGGCTGCTAGCTTCAATACATACAATCTGTCGGGATCGTACCGACTGTGTTTTCTTCCGCCGGTTTGACCCACCATAATGCCCCAATGTACGCGTGCTTTGCTGTCCTAGCGCCGCAGCCCTCGCTTGTTCATCAAATTGCCCTTCCGTCCTCAAAGCATCCGCGAACGAATGCCTAAAAACATATGGTGTCACGTTATGCTTGAGACGAGGGAACGCGCGACTAGCAATTTTCTTGACACGCTTCCCAAGACTATTGGTCAATAGCCGCTCCTGTTCGGCTGTTGATAGCATCTTTCCAGATAATGAAGACGGAGCCGCCGCTTGACTAAACACTAAACGGTTTTCACCGGACCGCGAAATGTGGCAGTATAGCCAAAGCGCTTCGGGACTGTGACAGCCCAAGGTGATCTGGCGTATTGCCTGCCCCTTCGGGTCTACCGATATCTCCTTTTTCGTAGCCGTTTTTGCTCCGTTAATTTTGAACGCAAGCCTTTTCGCCGAATCAACATCCGCTATCGAGACTTCAATGCCCAAACGGCAGGAAAATTCGACCGGTCGGCAGCCTGTCAAAATCAAGGTTGCAATCATTGCCCGCTGCAAATCGCCCGTGTCGTCGTCAGCCAGCACAAACCACCAGTAAGTGTCGAGCCAACAATAGGTCGGGTCCGCTTTGCGTTTACGATCCTGATGCTGATTGAGCGCACGCAACGACGCAATTTGGGAGTTGGGCTTTCTTTTGGATTTAACCGATCGATCACCTATATTTTTTCTTAGCGCTTGATGTGATGGGTCCGGCGGTTGGGCGATAAGAAAAGCCACCGCGCTCCGAAATCTTTCATATTCAGTCTTATCAAACGGGCGTTTCGCGGCCACAAATCTGGCAACCAACGCACTATCGACGCTTTTGCGAAGCAATTCGTTGAGTTGGAGTGTCGCCTTTTCTGTTGGTTTTTGCGAGATATAGTGTTTCCAGAAACTGGGAGCACCTTCGATTACCGTCTGCGCAGCTAGGCGTACCAAGGCAGATCTGTGGGCTTGACGGGTGTTAACGGTCTCCCACCCCCCTGCCCTATCTATCCTAAGGAAGGCCTCATACGGATTGTCGCGCGGGCTTTTTTTAGCGAGAGCAGCAGCGCGCACCTCATATTTCTGCCACGTACCGGAAGCAATGAGGTCTTCGGGAGCGTACAAGCGGTTCGCTTCCCGCGCAAATGCGTATGCGATCAAACTATCGGACAACAAGCGCTCCGAAGGCGTTGGATTCCGCACCGCTATGGCAGCGGCTGCATCTTTTGGACTCTTTATAGGAAAGCCAGTCACCATGTCAGCGCTGCCTTCGCGGCACTTTGACCAGCTTTCGCCAGAGCCTTAGCATTTGAGGCCGACTTCTCTGAAATGCCTTCCGCGATTATATGATTACCATTCTGCACATAGTGTTCACCCTTGGTGGTCGGGTGAGGATTGTTAAAGCGAAGACCAAAGCCCCAGGTACTAAGCGACGACGCGCCCCCCTTTAAGGTCGATGGATTTAGAAAGGTATCTGGACTCATATCAGCATTCCTTGTCCATCCAATGCTCAAGAACACAGACCCAAGTCCGGTCATCAGATTGTCCGAGGAACGGCAAAAGAGTGAGCCGAAGCCTTGCGGGGGTTAGTGCAATCTCCCCTACTAAATACCTCGGGAACGAAGCTGATGATTCCTGGATCAGATCCAGCGTCATCGGTGAGATTAAGTGGGGTAGCCCATGAACGGCAGCGCAACAGCTCATGCGGTTCTCGGATAAGCCACCTGTGACTTTGACTTGGATTTTTCTTCCTATGGCATCCAGTAGCAAGTCACATGCATAGGTCGCTTGTTTTGGATGACGTTGTAAAACACCCGCGTACGCCGGTCGCCGAAAACCTGCCAAGATTAGTTTTGCCATTTCAAGCTTCAGCTTTTTAAATGGTGATTTATTGAGGTCATTAGCCTGGGTCATATTGAATCCCCCTCTTGGTAGGAGATTGTCACGACCCATTAACACAAAGTAAAAAGCTACCAGTGGCATCGTCCCAAGTATGTGGCTGGCTCTAACGAGGATAAGACGGGTTTTGTAGATGTCTCACTAACAGAGAAGTGCAGTACAAGACCTGGCACGTCAGCGATGGAGGAACATAAATCTAAATCAGCCGAAGGCTATAATCACGCAAGTTTGCGCTACGTGATTACACCCCTGCTCACTAAATTTCCGCGTTTTCGAGTTCCGTTTACTAAGGCGGAACATTTTAAATTCAACCTATAGGTGCGCCAAGGAAGGCGCCGGGCACAAGAGATTTGATAGTTGAATAAAGTCCACCAATGCTAACACCGCATTTGCTGGACTTTGTCAGATAGTTTTTTAATGCCCTGTACGGCGTATGATCATCAACCATTTAGGGCGTGGAAATTGGCCAGTGTCATGTCAAAGTATTGAAGACTGGTGTTCGGTCGAGCTCTCCATCTGCGTATTCTTCGAAGATCGCTGTCTCGCTAATCCGCACCTGGGTGTTTGGCATAAGGGACCTAAGAGTTTGTGCAACCCCGTTCACGCAACCGGAGCTGTCATCTAGTGTTGCCCAAGCACCAGTTACTGTGATCTCGGAAGTTTTGAGATGCCTACTCAAGAACTCCGCTGCGTCATCTGGTCCATCGAAATATTCATCCAGGCAATATGAACGATTTTCCTGCCAGCCATCATAAGCTACCTCGCCCGTGTCGCAACCGTACATACGAACTGCTGAAATCGAATTTGGACACCCTATGCGTTCCGCAGCGAGAATAGCATTGTACAGCCCCTTCTCGATTACGTCGTCAAACCCGCGTTGGATTTCATCCGATAAAAATCCATCGATCACCGCAAAGTGCCCCTCGTGTGATAGAATTTCCTCTGCAACTGCATTGCGGTATTCGCGTGCCTTACGCCCCAATTGGGATTCTGCTGATCCGAACATACCGCCAGGGAGGACAAGCACGAGGGTTTTCGGTAACTCAATATGGGTTGTTTTTGGCGAGATATTGAAGTCGTTGGTCATGGTATTTCCTTGTATGAGAAATTTGAAATTGCATTGTGTTCTTGAATGCTCGGTCAAATTATCTCTGCAGGATTAAACTGAGATTTAAATTTTCGGGATTTGAAAGGGCTCATTCGTCAATGTTGGAGTCGAGGGCTTTTATCGCCCCACCGTCGGACCTTGGAATTAAATAATGCCTTTACCCAGCTAGACCGCGGTCCATCCTATGGGCACGGCAGCAGAACCCATGTTTCACTGGTATATCTCGTTCGCAGCATTTCAAGCGCACGTGGACTACCGAAATACACCACCAAGAGTTTATGGGGGAAGCTATTAGGTACTCTACCGTTATTCCTTATCGGATAGTAGTTCCTATAAGGGGCAGGGACGTCGCATCCAAATTTGGGATGCTCCTTCAACATCTGCAGCGAGCAGTACGCCCCTGTAAAAATTATCTAGTAAGGATACAAAAGCCCTAAGACATTTTAGTGTAAGCTAATTCTTTTCCTATATGTGCAGCACGGTGGAATGGATCATAAGAACTTCGATCTTACGTATGCCTTGGTATTCAACAGAACTTAGCCTTGAGAGTGGTGACCGGATCTTCTCTATGATCCATCCCGGTAGCGACCCACCATAGCAATCACCTTTTGTCACCTTAAACTGACATGCCGTCTAACGCATATGAGTTTCTTGACCGCGGTCAAGAAACTCATATGCGGTCAAGTTGTGTGCATAGCACTTTTTCAAAATAGGCATCGGGGTGCTTAATCGTACCGGCGCGGGCTAACAGGTAATCGAAGACTAGAAGCAAATTGCCTGCGCCTGCCATTTGGATGCCACGTTTCAATCTATCTTGTCCCACTCTAAGCAGTTTACTTAGGTCATACAGAATGCGGTTAAGGGATCCCCCTGAGTGAGGAGGGACCGGGAAAAGTCGTGCTACATGGGTGAAGTCTTCCCAAGCCATCTTCTGAGGATCACGGTTCATCTTGACCTGGTTTGGCGACGGTTGTTCATCCTGTTCCGCTGTTTTTATAGCAATCTTATTAATATCTTTTGTTGTAGACTCTATGTGCCGGACATTTTGTCCGTTTGTGGCGGTCAGCTCAATTGGATCGAGTTTATCTGATCGCTGTTCGTCAGCTTGTAAAATGACTCCTGGATTGGCGTTTACTTCTGTGTACCTCTCACCGTAGCAGGCGTCTGTGGCGGCACCCATGGCTCGGAGTTCCGAGATAATGCTTAGAACTGCGTCCACGGTCAACGTTGCTCGCCGCAAGATATTTCTAAACATATGTAAGGTAGAGAGTTTTTCTTCATCGAGGTTTGTCTGACGAAGGAGAGACGCACGAAGTGCTAAGGCTTCGGTCTTCAGTGACCGTAGGCTCTCGAGTTCTTCGGTAAGCTGTGACGCCTGCATCGCGAGAGTGTCGTACCGTTGGATCAAGGGCTTTAGGTCGATGCCGAAGGCGTCCTTAATCACACCTCCATATCGTAACGGGAAGCGTTTACCATTTGCCGAACTCTTCCGTTCAATCAGTTCAGCCGCTGAGAGGCGCCCAAGGCTGCGACGAAGTGTTCTTTCGTCAAGACCATTGGCCCGTTCTGACAACGAAGCGTTCGATGGGAAGACGACGGTAAGTGCAATCTGCCGGCTACCCAGACCTTCACGTTTTTCACGTGGAAGGAAGCTGATGAGTGCGGTCAACACGGCTAGGTCGTTGGTCGTCAGGCCGAGCTCTTTTCTCAGAATGCGAACCGGGCCTAACAGTTCGTATGGGTTAGGGTAGGGCAAGTCTGTCCGTTCCGCCAAGGCGGTTCGTGCTTTGTTTTGATGTTTCATGGTGTTTCGGAAGAAAAAGCTTCCCCGTTCACCGCCAGCGGTGTTGAAATCGATTCGATTAGGAGGTATCAATTAGGTGTCGAGACTAATTGAGGCCCTTCGGAAGTATCGCTTTCGGGGGGTCTTTCTTTTTCTAGCCGGTCCTCCTTTCGTTTGCTGCTCGTTGTTTTTGACGTCTTGACCGCGGTCAAGACGAGGGGTTGTTACTCTGGCCCATCTTGACCGCGGTCAAGAAGCTCAATTATCAACTTGCGCACAGCCTCCTCCACACGTGGGGCAAGATCTGCGTCAGCGTCGATAGTGATACGGTTACCCCTTCGCCCGACCTTCACGCGCTCGTCGGGGTGCGCCGAGGGAGCCGATGGCTTGGTGGCCGTGAGCAAAGTAACCGCTGCTTCTAGACGATCGGGGCCTGGTAAGTCGCGGGGGATTTTGGTGGCAATTTCGCGAGCTCTTGCGCCGTCTTTCTCACACAACCGAAAGAGTTTTTCCCAGACCCGTCGACCAACGCCGTGCGCAGGTCCAATAGCCTGAATCAATTCAGAAGGAATGCCTGTCGCGATACGGTTCATCCGTGAGACAAGCGATTCATCTATCTGAAGTGCCCGATACGCAACCGTCTGAGCGTTCTTACGTGCCTCGTCCGTCTTCCCAAGTTCCCTAATAATGCCGGCTACAAACAGAGCCCTTTCGATGAACGATGGATCTTGCCGGGCATTATTTTCTACACCTTGGGCAATGAGTGCTTCCTCGTCGGTCATCTCCATGACAGTTGCGCGCACCTTCTGACCTAGTTCGCGGCAGGCGAGAAGCCTGCGGCGACCATAAACAATCTCAAGGGATCCATTCGAGGTTCTGCGAACCAAAACTGGAACTTTTTGACCGTGCTCGCGGATCGACGAGACAAGATCATCCAGCCCATCGCTGGGATCGATGCGATCCATGACCGCGGACATCTGTATGGCGTTCGGGTCTATCAGCCGTGTGGCGTGTTTATCTTCTTCAAGAATGGATGCTTGTGCGCGAGCTACGGTCGGGCTCGTGCGGCTCGTATCCAAATTTTCTTCCGAAGGCGACGCTTCACCCATCGCATTCTTCAGGGAATTTCCGAAGACTTTACGTGCCATCACTACGCCCCCAGGCCTTGAGGATTTCCCGTTCGACCTCATCCGTCACGCGAGACACGGACTCGGTCGCTCGCTCGTAAGTTCGACGATTCACATCGCGAGGTTCGACTTCAAATATGCTCTGTTGGGTATTTGCAGCGTCGCCCACTGCAGTTGATTTGAGGAACTCTGCAGATAGTACCGCATCGCCAAGCACTGTCCGAAGAAGAGACGAAATTTGAACCTGCGGACCATCGGTATTTTCGTAGCGTGTAATGAGAAGTCTTACGAAGTTCAGTCCGTGTTCGGGGGCATGCGTCTCGACTACGCCCATCAAGTTACTCGCCATTGCCAGAAAGCTCGCAAGCGACATGACGTCAAGCATAGAGGCGTTCAGCGGGATCAGTACCCCAGTCGATGCAAAAAGAGCTGAGATTACCGAGAAGTTCAGCTGCGGTGGGGTATCAAACAGTACCACATCATATTGACTTAAGACTGGCTCAAGTGCATCCCTGATGCGGCTATGGAAAGTGGTGGTACCTTCTCTGAAACTAAGGGCGACCTCGAACTCGTACTCCATGATGTCCATGGATGCCGGGATCAGGTCGACAGTCGGGAAGTTCGTTTTGCGAATGATTTCTGCCGCGGGAAGCGGATCATCAGATTTGATCAGATCGTATGAGGTTGGCATATCCGGATCAAGTTCGGGCGTAACACCGAATAGGTTGGTCAGGCTTGCCTGGCTATCAAGGTCGATCAGCAAGACCCGGTACCCTCGTAGACCCAATAATTGCCCAATGTGAGCAACAGATGATGTCTTGGCAGAGCCACCCTTCAGGTTGAAGATCGTCAAAACCTGACAAGCTTCCCCCTGTCTTCTGTGCGGATGCTCTTCTGGTTTAATCCTTCCGGTCTCAAGAAGCACGCGTTGTGCCTCAACCATCTCCACTGCGGAGAAGCTACGGCGATTGCCGCCCTCTAAGATCCCTTCGGGGAAGCCTTCGAGGTTTGACACATGATGTCGGAAGGTGTTCTGGTTGATGCGTAGCAGCTCTGCCGCTTCTCGCATAGCGAAGCGGCGGAGGCCCTTCTGGGCGTCCGGCGGGAAGGTTTCCTGCGCATGTTCATGCAGCCGGTTACCGAGCCGCTTGGACATGACTTCAAATCTCTGGGAGGCTCGAATCCCGCTCATTGCTGCCCTCAAGTCTTTATTGTTTGAGAGATATTAACAGATATGGCGGATTAATCTAGGGTAAACTGTTGAGCGGCTTGAGGGCGTTGAGGCCGAGTGTTCGAAATGGCAGTAAACGGTTAGATATCAGCGACTTATTATTTATGATCTCGTGAGAATTCAACAGTTTGTTGCGCGCGCAGAAATAAACACAAGATGTATTTTGTGTACATATTTAAATCGGCACTCTTCTCGAATGTCCGATTCCTTTGGCTATCTGTCGAGCGAGCCAAGTACCCTTTGCAGGCTCTAAGAGTGTTCTTTCCGATGACGGCTGGCAATTCTTTTGCTTTCCGGGTCGACGTTAAAGCATCGTATCTATTCAGCCAGAGACGGGAAGCCTTAGGGATCTCGTTCCCTCCGCCAACCATGATAGCCGAACTGATCTGGTAGTGGTTGTAAAGACGAAGCGAGATTCTGACGACAATGTTTGCCGCCATCACTAGTTATCGTAATCCGCACAGTCGGAGCCCAACACTGGTCAGGAATGGCCCAGTCGAATCCGACGGGAAGTTGGCGTTGATCAAAGTATGCGTTGGGCTGCAGCGCAACAGGTGCCAAAATTCACACATAGGTATTGGTAGGAATGGGCGGAATTGAACCGCCGACGACACAGTAATCTGCTGTTAAAAGGGTTTATAAATCCCGTGTCCCACCGCGGCACTCCCAGATACCGAACTAGTAATCAGTCGGATATTCGGGAGCTCAGGTTGTGGTGGTATGTGTGATCCATACGGCCACGTTACGCCGGCGTCGAACCTATTTCAAGATTGAGTTTACGAAGTGTTCTCGGTCTGCAATCGGGCGTGAGTGTTTACTTAAATTTTCTGGCCTTTAGCACAAAATCAGACCTATACTCGGTATCGACCAGTCTAGGTAGTCTTAACGCAAAATGTGTATTGGGCAGCAAGCGGTCACTATCTCCTGTGTGCTTTAGAAGGCCACTGCCATCCACAGCTCAGGCGCATACCTTCTTCGGCTGACACCGATGGCGCGCCAAAAGGTGTTTTCACTGCATCCTATGCTGATGGCTCTGGCCAACCGCGAAATTGTCAGCTGACAATTTATACTACATAATAAATATAGGGGCTTATAGATTATGTCTGCCAGAAAATCATGCAAATTGCCAGCGGCATGACGATGGACTGGAGATCCATGCGATTTCTACGAATCTTCCGTGTGATGTCGGCATGGAAAGTCTTCTCATCGGGGCACATCAGCGCATAATTGCTAGCAGTATCTGACGTATTCCCTTTTCGCGTGTCTCTTTATATAGCTTTGCGGGGGAATATAATTCAACATCTTGCGGCCGGATCAAGGGCAAGGTGTATAACACAAGCTACAAGCGGCTGATCCGCAAAAATACCTTCGTGAAACGCCAGTAATTTGGTAACTTCTGCACATTACAAACCACTTTTTATATTCATAGAAAAATTATCGCCATGCAGATGAACAGTATTCACGACCTTTCGAGGGCGAAAAAGCGGGCCATTTTTCTGGCCGTCGACAGCATGCTCGTCCCCCTTGCTCTCTATTGTGCCTTTGCCCTCCGCTACGGGACGGGCACCCCCTGGATGCCGATTTCGGACAGTTGGGTGCTATTTCCCGTCATCTCGATGTGGGGCGTGGGTATCATCTGGGCACTGCGGCTGCACCGGATCAAGCTTAACGCTTTTGATACCCATTCCATGTCAAACATCGGCGTAGCGTCGCTGTTGATTGCCTTCAGTGCGGTGATGCTGAGCTACTGGTTGAAGCTGTCAGCACCGCGGTCCGTGCCCCTTCTTCTGGGGTTATTCTTCTGCATCTTCGCCGTCGCCGCGCGTGTGGTGGGGCTGAACCTGCTTCGTTGGTTGTCAGAGCGCGGAGGTAACCGCAAACCCGTCGCGATCTACGGGGCAGGGGCTGCGGGTATCCAGCTTGCCGCCGCGCTGAGGCAGGCAAGCGAAGCGCGGCCTGTGTTCTTCATCGATGACAACCCGAACCTGTACGGTCTCATGGTCGCCGGCCTGCCTGTTCATGACCCCGCCAAACTCGGGAAGCTGGTCAAAACGCGCGATATCGAACAAATTTTGCTGGCGGTACCATCAATGGCCAAGAAGCGTAGAGACGAGTTGATCTCCAAGCTCAGCGTTCATGAGGTCGAGGTCCAAGTGCTGCCGTCCTATGTGGACCTGATGTCTGGCAAAGGGCTGGCTGATAGCCTGCGCACGGTCGCGCCGGATCAGCTTTTGGGCCGCGATAAGGTCGATCTCGATACGCCTGAAATTGCAAAGACCTATGCCGGTCGCGTTGTGATGGTGACCGGGGCAGGGGGGTCCATCGGGTCCGAGCTTTGCCGGCAGCTGCTCAACTGTAACCCGGCGCGAATTGTCTTGTTCGAACAAGGTGAGTTCCAGCTGTACTCGATTGATCAGGAGCTGCAGCCAGAGGCGAAGGCCACGGGGATCCCTATTGTCAGCCGTCTTGGGTCGGTCACCAACAAGGCGCGCGTCACCGGCGTGATTGCCGAGGAGGGGGTCGAGATTGTCCTCCACGCCGCGGCCTATAAACACGTGCCGCTGGTCGAGGAAAACGAGCTAGAGGGCGCGCGTAATAATGTGCTCGGCACCCAAGTTGTCGCCGAAGCCGCCGCCGAGGCGAAGCTAGAGCGCTTCATTCTCGTCTCCACCGACAAAGCTGTAAGGCCGACAAATATCATGGGTGCCACCAAACGGATGGCCGAACTGGTGGTGCAAGACACTCAGTCGCGCTGTGCCTCGACGAAATTCGCGATGGTGAGGTTCGGTAACGTACTCGGGTCCTCCGGCTCCGTGTTGCCGCTGTTCCAAAAGCAAATTGCTCGTGGTGGACCAGTGACAGTGACCCATAAAGATGTCACGCGTTTCTTTATGACGATCCCAGAGGCCGCGCGTTTAGTTTTGCTGGCAGGTGCCTATGCTAAAGGTAGTGACGTATTCGTGCTGGACATGGGAGAACCGCAAAAGATTATCGACATCGCCCGCCGGATGATAAAACTTTCTGGCCGTAAGGTTAAAGATACGGAGACGGGGGAGGGGGATATTGAGATTAAAGTGACAGGCCTGCGGCCGGGTGAGAAGTTATACGAAGAGCTGCTGATTGACGATGACAGCCTGCTGCCGACGCCTCATGCTAAGATCCTGCGTGCTGAAGAGGGTATGTTGAGTCAATTTGAGGTGGCCTCAATGTTACGCGAGTTACAGAACTCTATCGCAAATTCGGATCGTTTGGGACTGAGAGAACTAATTACGGCGCGAGTTGAAGGCTACCACATTCCCAAAAGGGAAAAATCATTAGGCTAATCAGACGTAGGCACACTAAAGACTGGCGAAGCGGCTGCGACGACTTCTGTATTAGGCTGTTCTATCAGCGGAGCCGTTCAACCCAACGCGAAGCGACTTCGTGATATGACTGCGCGCGAAGGGCTAGCCACATAAGGCCGGTCTCATCGCAGATGCTGGAACGCTAATTGCCATGGCAAACTTGTTGCTCGTGACCTGCTCCGCACTAAGTCCGCTAATTTAGGTTAGCTCTGTTCAGGATTTGGTCCGTTTCTGAGCTGTTAGCATACTGGACTGGCGACAGGCCAGCGAGGCTTATGGGTGGGCGGTGGTGGTCGAAGTCGTTACGCCACGCAGCGATCAACTGGCGGGCATCGCGCAGGTTGTCGAACAGGTGTTCGGTTAGACATTCATCGTAACCGCCCCATTGCTACCGCGGTGATTTAGCTTTTATGCGCGCCACCAGATCGGTATCATACACGAAGTCGTCAATGAACTCATGCCATGTTTGGTTGATGATACGAGCGGCGCGGATCATTTCCGTCAGCTCTTGGATTCCGTCATGGGTCAGTGCGGTGCTCGTTTCGTCGGGTCCGACGTAAATGCTGACATGTTTCCATAGGTCAGGTTGTCGTCGTTGGAGATGATCGGTTCGAGAAGTTGGGCATCCTCGCCCAACATTCTGGCTACGTGATCGATGCTGCAGACATGGGTCACGGCAGCCATCAGGTGGCCTGTGAATGCGCGGCGGCCAGCGGCACCCAATTCCACGGCAGCAATTCATCCAGCCGGTTGATCTTGTGATAGAGGATACGGTCGAGGATGTCAGCCAGATAGGTCAGCGGGTCGAGACCGTTCAGCTTGGAGGTTTCAATGACGCTCATTGCACGCGCGAGGGTTTCTGCATCGGTATCGGCACCCGCGAAGATCCAGTTTTTCCGTCCTATTCCAATCGGGCGCAGGGCGCGTTCAGCAGGTTTGTAGTCGATGGCCACACGCCCGTCGCTTAGGAACAAGCTGAATGCCTACTGCCGCGCGAGGCCATGGCGGAACGGCTTGGCCAGACCGCTTTTGCCGGGGATGCGCAGGATTGAATCGCCCCGAGTTTGTCGGAGAACATTAACTTAAGTAAGGATGATCGTTATGACAAAAAGCGAAATGGCAAATCGCTATTCGCCTGAGGTCCGCGCACGTTCGGTCCGGATGGTGTTCGAGCATAAAGGTTCATACGAAACGCAGGCGGGCGCGATTGCGGCCATTGCACCCAAAATTGGCTGTATTCCTCAGACTTTACGCGGATGGGTCAAGCAGGCCGAGAAGGACAGCGGCATGCGCGACGGAGTGACAACCGAAGACCGTGATCGCATCAAGACGCTGGAACTGGAAAGCCGTGAGTTGCGCCAGGCGAATGAAATTCTCCGCAAGGCGTCAGCTTATTTTGCGCAGGCGGAACTCGACCGCCCACTCAAGCGATCATCGGCCTCATGAACGATCAAAGGGCTGTTTACGGTGTCGAGTCGATCTGCAGGGTGTTGCCGATCGCACCGTCAACTTACTACCACCGACTAGCATGCCTCGCTGATCCTTCTAAAGCTTCGGCACGGCATCAGCGCGACACGGCGCTGCGCCCCGAGATCAAGGGGGGTTTGGAACGAGAATTACCAAGTCTACGGGGTCCGCAAGGCATGGCATTAGCTCAAGCGCGAGGGCTTTGAACTCGCGCGCTGCGCAGTGGAGAGACTGATTAAACAGATTGGTATCCGGGGTGCTGTGCGTGGCAAGGTGGCCAAGACAACGATTCCTGACACGTCAGCGCCTAGTCCGCGCGACAAGGTGAATCGGGTGTTCTGAGCACCTGCCCCGAACCTGCTGTGGGTCAGCGATTTTACCTACGTGTCGACGTGGCAGGGCTTTGTCTATGTGGCCTTCGTCGTCGACACATTCGCTGATCGCATCGTCGGGTGGCGGGTCTCACGATCCGCCAAAACAGACTTTGTTCTCGATGCTTTGGAACAGGCCCTGCACGATCAACAGCCCATCCAGAAAAGTGGACTGGTTCACCATTTGGACTGCGGCGGGCAATATTTGTCAATTCGCTACACCAAGCGTTTGGCTGAGGCTGGCATTGAACCGTCGGTCGGCAGCGTCGGGGATTCCTACGACAACGCACTCGCTGAAACGATAAATGGTCTCTACAAAACCAAGTTGGTTCATTGTCAGGGTCCGTGGCGCAACATGCAGAATCTGGAAATGGCCACCCTTGGCTGGGTCGATTGGTTCAACAACCGGCGTCTGCTTGTTCCCATCGGAGACATCCCGCCAGCGGAGGCTGAACAGAACTTCTATGCACTGCACGATGTGCTCGATATGGTCGCATAAAATGAAGCTACAGGTCTCCGGTAAAACCGGGCCGATTCAATCGGGGTATTGTCCGCGTGTAGAAGGTCGCTGGCCATGATGTCGGCTTCGATCTGCTTAATCAGTGGTGACAGCGTCTTCATGGCACGGCCGCCCCGGGCTCCGCCCGTTTACACCTTAGCCTGTCCACTGGACGGGCTGTCGCTTCGCGAATCGGTGCTCACCCACCCTACAGGTGTGCTTTCGGGAATGTCGGCCCCCGTCCGCTCGAAGGTTTCATGCTGGCGGTAGAGAGGCAGATGATCGTCGAACTTCGAGACCAGCACATGGGCCAGCAGGTTCGGACCTGCCATGCTGCCGGGGATCGGACGACTGGGTGCTGCTTCCTGCACCATCCGCTCGCAGCGCCGACAGGAATTCTTGACCCGGGCGATCTGGACTACCTTCATCTGGCCAGCGATCATATCGAGCAATTCACTGACATCCCGACTCGTCGCACCAAAGGTGCGCATGAGATGGCACGCCTCTGGCTTGACGCGCAGATCGCCGCCACAGTCCGGGCAGCACGCACCTGGGTCAAGCTCCCGGCGTTCCCGCGGGGCCGCGCATCCGAGACATGGGGGCGGCGGCGAAAAACAGGAGATCACGCCTCCTCTGGAACGGGCTCGTCCAACCCTTCGTTGATAAGGGTGTCGTCCTTCTCAGCCACTGCAACCATCAGGTCTTCCAGCGCCAGTTCTAGTTGCTCAATCTCGCGCTCGACCTTCTCCGATGATTTGCCAAACGCCGGCCTTTGCAATTTGGCGATCCGCTGACTCAGCGCGTGCACCAATTGATCATGAACCCGCAGCGTAGCTGACATATTGGCGTTTCCGCCGCGATCTGAGCATTTTCAATTTGTAATGCCGCAATCATCGGCTTCAATTCGGCGGGATCACTTGCCAGTTTTTCGGCATGTTCAAACATGCGCCTGTCTACTAAAATTCAGGCGCAAACATCATAAAAATAACGCAAACTCCGGCGCAAAATCACCCTACCCGAGCGGGTGGAACGCCCCAATCTGGACGCCTCCAATCGATCCCTTCCCACAATATCGGAAGCTGCGCCGAGGTCAGTCGCACAACTCCATTCTTGGCGCTCGGCCAAGGGAAACGGCCCCGTTCGAGCACTTTGTAATAGAGGCAAAAGCCCTGCCCATCACAGAACAGAAGCTTGATCCGATCACCCCGACGGCCTCGAAACGCAAACACCGCTCCACTGGTAGGCTTTTGTCGCAACACGTCCTGGGTCAGCGCCGCCAGCCCTGCGATCCCCTTGCGCATATCCGTGACCCCACAGTCCAGATACACACGCACACCGGTGCCCAAGCCGAGCATGTAGCGTCAACCACACGGATTAACGCCGACAGCGCAGCAGGATCAATCGCGCTTTCAAAATGCAAACTGCGCCTGCCATGCAGGCGCAACTCAACAGCAACTGAAGGCGGTGCCTCAGCGACCGGTGCCTGCGTCACCGGCAGATCCTCCGGAAAGAAAAGCGCCCCAGCATCAGGCAACCACAAGCCTTTCTTCTTCAGTTCATGTCGCCATGCGTAAATTTGTTGTCGCTTAATCGCATGGCGTTGCGCAACCTGCGTCACGCTCGCCCCGGCAATCCCAACCGACGCAACTATCTCAAGCTTGTCGTCGTCATGCCAAAAGTGCCGCCGCTCCGCCCCAAGAATTTCGCCACGCATCACAGGCCCCACATAAGAGACGTCAGTAATGACGTCACTAACGACGTCTCTTAGATCATTGCCAAAGCGTCAGGCAGGCGGTGCCAATGGCGCGGTTACAGTCAATGACCTGAATGGGCAAGCTGATCGAATAAGTCTGGATTAGGAAAACTAGGCGATCTTCCGGAGAAAGAACAGCTCGGTACACAGATACGGACCCAATCGACAGATCGCCATCCCAGCCAGCGGCTTTTGGAACGCGGCATTGAAAGGCTCTACAGAAGAACGCGCTCGATCACATCCTCAAAGGGTCAGAAGCTTCTTGCATCAAGTACGGCAACACCAGAAGCAGATCGGATACTTTCATCTGAACGAGAGATTTAGATTACTAAGATAAACACCATATTCGTTTTTATCAAACAGTTTGGCCTGCTCTTCCAATGCTTCGGCATTAATCCAACCTTGATCAAAAGCAATTTCTTCGGGACTTCCTGTTTGTAATCCCTGTCGTGTCTCCAGTGTACGCACAAAGTTACCCGCGTCTAACAAGCTCCCATGCGTCCCGGTATCCAACCAAGCATACCCACGCCCCATGCGCTTAACATTCAGCAATCCATCACTTAAATATGTCTCAAGTAGCGTTGTGATCTCCAACTCTCCTCGCGCCGATGGATCAATCATTTTGGCGCGCTCGGAGGCGGTATTATCCAAAAAATAAAGGCCCGTTACAGCATAGTTCGACGGAGGCACCGCCGGTTTTTCAATGATCTGACGAGCTTGCCCATTGTTGTCAAAGTCCACCACACCGTAGCGTTCGGGGTCAGAGACGCGATAGCCGAAGACGGTCCCGCCAGAGGTATGCGCGTCGGCTTGAGCGAGGATCTCAGGCAGGCCGTGGCCGAAGAATATGTTATCGCCAAGCACCATCGCGGACGGCGCGCCATCGAGGAAGTCTTCAGCCAAAATGTAAGCCTGAGCCAATCCATCGGGGCTGGGCTGCGTGACATAGCTCAGCGCAATGCCCCATTGGCTGCCGTCGCCCAAAGCCCGCTTGAATTGGTCAGCGTCTTGAGGCGTGGTGATGATCAGTATGTCCCGGATACCGCCCAGCATCAGCACGCTTAACGGATAATAGATCATTGGCTTGTCATAGATCGGCAGCAGCTGTTTCGACACGGCGATCGTGATCGGGTAAAGCCGCGTGCCGGAGCCGCCGGCGAGGACAATACCTTTGCGTTTGGGCATCTGGGTCATGGGAAATCAGTCCTTGGGAAAATCAAGTTGGGTCAAAATATGTGTGAGGCTCACGCGCCAATCGGGGCGGGAAATGCCAAAGGAGGCCTCGGTCGTTGTGCAATCCAGCCGGGAGTTCAGCGGGCGTTTGGCGGGGGTAGGGTAGTCGGACGACGGGATATCAGTGACAGCGCAGGGGATATTGGCGGCGTCGAAAATTACGCGTGCAAAATCCGCCCAACTGGTATCGGGCGTGCCCGAGAAATGGTAAATGCCAGATTTCTCGGGCTCTGACGCGAGGGTTTTGGCGATTGCAACACAGGCCTGTGCGATCTCAGCAGCGCAGGTAGGGCCGCCGATCTGGTCGGCGACGATTGTTAATGCCTCGCGTTCGGCTCCGAGGCGCAGCATGGTTTTAACGAAGTTATTGCCATGGGCCGATACAACCCAAGAGGTGCGCAACACGGCGTAACGCCCGCCAGTCTTTACAATTGCGACCTCACCGTCACGTTTGGTGCGGCCATAGACGCTCTGCGGATCGGTCGGGTCGGCAGGTTTCCAAGGCGTGTTGCCCACGCCTGAAAACACATAATCGGTCGAGATAGAGACGAAAGGAATATCGCGCGCGGCGCTCGCTTGCGCCATGGCGGCGGGGGCATCGGCGTTGATGATCTGCGCCGTGTCCGCATCGCTTTCGGCCTTATCCACGGCGGTGTAGGCTGCGGCGTTGATCACAGCGTCAGGCGCGTGAATATTGATCGCCGCGGCGCAGGCGGCGGGGTCGGTTAAGTCCGCATCGGCGCGAGAAAGCGCCGGGATTTGGACGTCAGCGCTGTTCAGCGCGCGCAGTTCCGTGGCGACCTGACCGCTGTGCCCGAAGACGAGGATCTTCATACCTTGCCCAATCGTTCGCCAACGCCTTGGCGCGTTTGCAGTGCGCGCCACCATTCCTTGTTCTCAAGGTACCAATCCACGGTGCGCGCCAATCCTTCTTCCACCGTGACCGAGGGCCGCCAGCCAAGCTCTGTCCGGATACGTGTCGGATCAATGGCATAGCGTTGATCATGGCCGGGGCGGTCGGCGACGAAGGTGATCAGATCGGCATGGGGCGCGCCTTCGGGGTGGCGATCATCGAGTAGGGCGCAGATCATTTTGACCAGCTCAAGATTGCTGACCTCGTTCTCGCCGCCGATGTTATAGCTGCGGCCCAATTCCCCCTTGGTCAGCACGGTCAGCAGCGCATCGGCGTGGTCTTCGACAAACAGCCAGTCACGTACGTTCGCGCCATCGCCGTAGACCGGAATGGGCTCTCCGGCGAGCGCTTTGAGGATGACGACGGGCACCAATTTTTCAGGGAAGTGATAAGGACCAAAATTATTGCTGCAATTCGTCAATACTACTGGCAGGCCATAAGTCTCGCCCCAAGCTCGTACCAGATGATCGCTTGCAGCTTTCGAAGCTGAGTACGGGCTGCGCGGATCATAAGGCGTATCTTCCGAGAATTTCCCCGTGGGCCCGAGGGAACCGTAAACCTCATCGGTCGAAATATGGTGAAAGCGGAAACCGTCGGGATTGCCTGCCCCTTGCCAATAGGCGCGCGCGGCTTCCAGCAGCATATAAGTTCCGGTGACATTAGTCTGAATAAACGCCCCCGGCCCGTCGATGGAACGGTCCACATGACTCTCGGCCGCCAGATGCATTACCGCGTCAGGGTTATGTATTGCAAAGATCCTATCCAACGCTTCCCGATCACAAATATCCGCCTGCTCGAACGCGTAAAGCGTGCTGTCCGCCACGCTTGCCACATTCTCGAGACACGCCGCATAGGTCAGCGCATCTAGGTTCACCACGCCATGTCCCCGCTCAATCGCCAATCGCACCACTGCCGAGCCAATAAAACCCGCGCCGCCTGTCACCAATAGCTTCATCTATACACCTTCAAACGTGAACGGACTGTTAAGATCAGCTAAAGCGGGCGCGTTGGCGTCCTTATCCGACAAAACCGGCGTCATATCCCCCAGTCCCCAGTCAATCCCGACCTGAGGATCATCCCAAGCGACGGCACCTTCGGTCTGCTGCGCGTAATAATCCGAACATTTGTAGATAATTTCGGTCTCAGGGGCCCGTGTTACGAACCCATGCGCGAAGCCCGCCGGTACCAGCAACTGTTTGCCGTTCTCGAAGCTCAGCTCGACCCCAAACCACTGCCCATAGGTGGGCGACCCCTTGCGGATATCTACGGCTACGTCAAAGAGAGCGCCTCGTCCGCAGCGCACCAGCTTATCCTGTGCATGGGGCGGCACCTGAAAATGCAGTCCGCGAATGGTGCCTTGGGTTATGGATAGGGAGTGATTGTCTTGCACGAATTGTGTGTTAACTCCGTACTCAGCAATCGCTCTGGCGTTATAGCTTTCGGAAAAGAAGCCGCGATGATCTTCAAAGCGGGCAGGGGTGATTACGATGACGCCTGGGAGCGGGGTTCGCTCGAATTTGAGATGCCTGCCTACGGTGAAGTTCATTTTCGATTTTGTCTCTTTATTCCACTTGGGGCTATGGTGCATAAAGCGTGCCGCCAGAATTCACCAGATCAGTCCAGCGTGATAGCTTGCGTTCATGAGCAGCTCGACCCCTACGAGATACAAGACAAAAAGTGTAACCTGGACGGACCTGCGGGACAATTTCTGGGTTACTGTAGCTTGTCTCTGAGAGCTTCGTAAGGGGGTTGCCCGTTGTGGGCACCGTGCAGTCTGGCGAAGTTGTAAAACCGTTCCAATTCGTCGAGTTTGGCTTCGAGATCGACGTCACCTTTGTAGCTGAGAAGTTAATAAAATTCCTGCTGATCGGATCGGTGTGAGCGCGCGACTTTGCCGTTGAGCTGAGGAGTGCCGCGTTTGATGTAGGCGTGTCTGATGCCGAGGTCTTCGACATGACAATGGAATTTGGCTTGTAACTCGTGGCCGTTATCTGTCCGAATTTCACGGATGCGAAACGGGAACTTTTCGATAATGTGATAAGTGAAGTCGACCGCGCTTGCCTGCGTGTGTTTCTCATAAATCTTGAGAGCACGAACTCAGGTTGCGTCATCGATGGCAGTGAATTGAAATCGGTGTACTTTCTCGCAACTTTTTCCGTTTAAGGTCAGAAAGTTAACGTCCACTTGGATATGATGGCCGGCACCTGTTTCTGATAGCGCTTGGTGTGTAGCTTACGCATTCGTGTGCCTCTGGGCAGCCGATTGAGGCCATTGCGCTTGAGGATACGGTAGACCCCTGCATCCGAGATTTTGATGCTGTGGTACCGTTCCAAGTACCAGACGATCCTGATCGGCCCCAGATGATACTCCCGGCGCAGATACAGAATCTTCTCAACGATCTCGGGCGGCGTTTGATTGGCCGGATTCTTTGGAATTGATTTGGCATTCTTCAAACTGGCTTCGCCATGCTTTTGATAGGCATCACGCCATCTGTAGAAGCTGGATCTCCCAATCCCAAAATACCGGCATGCTTTACGGGCATTCCCGATCTTCTCGGCGTGCTGGAGCACTTTAAGCTTGCGCTGGATGTCTCGTGCTTCGTTCGTCATGAATACTTCCTCGATCCCAAATTAGGGGATTAACAGGAAGTGTCCCGAAAGTCCGTACATATCTACATGCTGCAATGGACCTGGATCTAGCCGTTGGAGATCGATCCAGCCTAGTCCTTTTATGGGGTCATGACGAGTTCATGACCACCCCGCGCGATGACGGGATTCGGGTGGCGCACGGTCACACGATCGTAAAGATAGCCCACTGCTGCTACAGTCGCATTGCGCCAAATACAGTAGCGAAGCACTAAAGCCCCCTAAGTGTTGCGATGATCACGACGAGGGAATGTCGATTTAAATGAAAGTCTTTTGCACTTTGTATATTAGTGGTAGGGCCATGGATAATACCCGGTCAATATTGGAATATCTTATGAAACGCCTAATGGATATTATCGGTGCCGCTGTAGGTCTCATACTTTTTTCACCTGTGTTTGTGCTGATTTATATTTTCATTAGGCGCGATATGGGCTCGCCGGTACTGTTTGCGCAGGTCCGCCCTGGCAAAAACGGCCATCCGTTCAAGATGGTTAAATTCCGTTCTATGCGTGATGTCATCGCACCGGGTGGCACGCCTCTATCCGATGCAGAGCGGATCACGCCGCTGGGGCTCAAGTTACGGTCTTCCTCACTCGACGAACTGCCGGGGCTGTGGAATGTCCTCAAGGGTGACATGAGCCTTGTAGGGCCGCGTCCGTTGCTGGTGGAATATTTGCCGCTTTATTCGCCTCAGCAGGCTCGGCGCCACGATGTTCGCCCCGGCCTGACTGGCTGGGCGCAGATCAACGGACGCAACTCGTTGTCCTGGGATGAGAAGTTTGCGCTGGATGTGTGGTACGTGAATAACCGCTCGGTATGGCTGGATATCAAGATCATCTGGATGACGATCCGCAAGGTGATTAAACGGGACGGTATTTCGGCGGATGGTGACGCGACAATGCCGCGCTTTACTGGCTCCCAACGCACGACGCGCTGACCCATGCAGTCGCTCAGGATCATCGGCGCGGGCGGACATGGCAAAGTGGTTGCGGATGTGGCCTATGCCAATGGCTACCGCGATATTGCATTTCTGGATGGGCAGTACCCTGAGCGGCGGACGAATGGGGGCTGGCCGATCTGTGGAACTCCCGACGATCACAGTTCAGCACAGCGGTTTTGTGCGGTGGGGTCGAACGTCACCCGAGCACGATTGTTTGATATACTGTGTTTGGGGGATGCACCGCTTTTGATCCACCCTTTTTCGTCCCTGTCGCCCTCGGCCGCGCTGGGTGCAGGCACTTTGGTGGTGGGGGGGGTGGTGGTTAATGCGGATGCACAGATCGGACGCGGCGTGATCCTGAACACTGGATGCAGTGTCGACCATGATTGTATCTTGCAAGATTTTGTTCACATCTCTCCGGGCGCACGACTGGCGGGCAATGTGCGGGTTGGCGCGGGCTCTTGGATTGGTATCGGGGCTGTTGTACGGGAAGGCGTGCGGATCGGCTCGGACGTTATGGTCGGTGCCGGTGCGACCGTGATAAACGACATTCCAGATAATACGCGTGTGGCCGGCGTACCTGCGCGTGCTCTTTGAATTAGGACATTCAGATATGTTGAACGGACCTTTCCCCCCTTGGCCAAGCTTCACTCAGGAAGAAGCAGACGCCGTAACAAACGTATTGCTCTCCAACAAGGTCAACTATTGGACTGGGGAGGAAAGCCGTGCGTTTGAAAAGGAGTTTGCTGAATTTGCAGGTACCAACTACGCCATAGCGCTTTCCAACGGCACGCTGGCGCTTGATCTGGCCCTGCACGGTCTGGGTATCGGGTCGCACAACGGCGGCACGGCACAGGACGAGGTGATTGTCACGTCCCGCAGTTTTATAGCGTCGGTGTCTACAATCGTGAACGCAGGCGCGCGCCCGGTCTTTGCCGATGTCGATGCCCAAAGCGGAAACATTAGCGGGGCGACCGTTGCCCCGGTGATCACCACCAAAACCCGCGCCATCCTATCCGTGCATCTGGCAGGTTGGCCCTGCGACATGGATGGGCTGCGCCGCGCTATTGGCACCCGTGATATAAAGCTCATTGAAGACTGCGCCCAGGCCCATGGCGCGCTCTACAAAGGCAAGCCCGTCGGTGGCTTAGGTGATGTGGCGGCGTGGTCGTTTTGCCAAGACAAAATAATGACAACAGGCGGCGAGGGCGGCATGGTGACCTGCAATGATGAGGCGGTTTGGCGGCGCATGTGGGCCTTCAAGGACCACGGCAAAAGTTATGAGGCTGTCTATGAACGCGAGCATGCGCCAGGGTTTCGTTGGTTGCATGAAAGCTTTGGCACAAACTGGCGCATCACCGAAATGCAATCGGTGATTGGCCGTATCCAGTTGCGCCGCATGCCCGCGTGGCAGGCCGCGCGCGCGGCAAATGGAGCTGCGCTAACAAAAGCGCTAACTCCCTTTGCGGGCGAATATGGCCCTGTGCGGGTTCCAGTACTGCGTTGCGCCACATGTCTGGGTTGCGATAAGCTGATGGGGTGCCGTCATGCGTGGTACAAATATTATGCTTATGTCCGCCCCGAGAACCTGAAAGACGGCTGGGACCGCGATCGCATCGCAGCCGGAATCAGCGCTGCCGGGGTGCCCTGCATGCAAGGGTCTTGTTCTGAAATGTATCTTGAAAAGGCTTTTGACGGTACGGGCCTGCGCCCGGATACACCGTTGCCCGTTGCAAGTGAGTTGGGCAACACCAGCTTGATGTTCTTGGTGCATCCAACGCTGGAAGAAGTCCATATAGCGCATGCGGCACAGGTGATTGAGGATGTACTTACTCAGGCGATGCCCTGAATTTGAAAACCTCAAACTTACAAAAAGATCAAGGTTGAACACGCTGCAATCAGTTTTTTTTTGGATTCTAACAAAACACTTGCGACAGTGGGTGGTGGTGGCAAGGGTTATGTTGCACAAAACGTGCCGCGAAGATGCACCAGATGAATCCAGGGTGATAGTTGACGTCCATCAGCATCGGGGCCCCTACAATTTACAAGACTAAAAACTGGTCAAATTATGATCGAACCCCGAAACAGCATGATTCGCGATAGATCTGGTTTGACCGGGAGTTGGCATGGGAGGCGAAGCCGTCAAATCATCGTGTACGTCGGCAAGGCTATATCGACGCGACGATCCAAACTTGTCTGTCTGACCATAAAAGTGCTGGTGGTTTGCCCAGAGTGTGCTGGAACTGATGGGGCTTGCCTGGTTAGTGCCAGACTTTAGCACCTTGTGTCGGCGGCAGAAGTTGTTGCCGGCAGCCATTCTCTGTCGGGGCACGCCGGGGCCGTGACATCTGCTCAACCAGATCCCGCTAGATCAGGAAATCGGTAGCGCCACAGGCGACAGGGCTTGCGATACCCGAAAATGGAGCGGTGCGACTGCTGTCATCCCAACGCGCACGAATGCGGCGCTCAGGAAGCCTGACATAACAGTAGCTAGGCCGCGAAACGAAGCAATTCGATTCTCAAAGTATTTGGCTCGGGCGTTGTGGCGACAGTTAACTGGATATCACACTCGCAGCCGTGTTGAGACGAAAGTGCATTGTGTTAAGTTAGCTAATGTGTGTCAGCGCGCGACTTTGCTCGCCAGGTTGCGGAGACCCATATCAGTCCCGCAATCCAAGACGTCTTCACAGCTCTCGGCATACCACGTACCGTTCCCATTGGCTAAGTCGGGCCAGGAAAGCATGGCCTTTGGCCGATTTGTACAACAAAGACAAGTATAGCCACGAAGTGACTACGCAATACGACTGATGGTTGTGCGGTTCTATTAAAGTGCTCATGTCTTGTTTTTGGGAGAGTCACATTAGTCTATTGTTCTTCTGGGCGAGTTCGAAAATTAACGCTGGTGAGCACTACACGGCTTCCCGTTTGCTATTTGTTCTAGATATTTGTTTCTAGAAAAGACTAGAGCCGCAAGGCAAAGTAGAGTAGTGCGCATATTTTTCCAGTGCATTAGAAATTTGGAGGCTTTGAGATGAAGATCGCGATAATTGGAACCGGCTATGTTGGCCTTGTTTCAGGTGTGTGCTTCTCGGACTTTGGACACGAAGTCGTGTGTATTGATAAAGACCAGGATAAGTTAGCCAAGCTCAATGCTAGTCAAGTCCCCATTTACGAGCCGGGGCTCGATGTACTTATGGCCAAGAACGTAGCAGCGGGACGGCTCTCATTTTCGAGCAACTTGAAACAGGCCGTTGATGGTGCTGACGCAGTGTTTATCGCGGTCGGAACTCCAACGCGGCGCGGCGATGGCCATGCCGATCTGACATTTGTGATGGCTGCGGCGGAAGAGATTGCACAGGCCCTTACCGATTATACTGTAGTGGTCACAAAATCGACGGTCCCTGTGGGGACCAATCGGCAGGTCAAGCAAACGATTTTGAACGCAAGACCCGAAGCTAATTTTGATATTGCATCTAACCCTGAGTTTTTGCGTGAGGGGGCTGCAATCGATGATTTTATGCGCCCTGACCGCATTATTGTTGGGGTCGAAGCAGAACGAGCGGCTCAGGTGATGAGTGCGATCTATCGTCCACTTTACTTACGAGACTTCCCAATACTGACGACCGATCTTGAAAGTGCTGAAATGATCAAATACGCTGCTAATGCGTTTCTTGCGATGAAAATTACCTTCATCAACGAGATTGCGACATTGTGCGAGCGCACGGGCGCAAACGTTAAGATGGTTTCTAAGGGCATGGGCTTAGATAGCCGGATCGGTAGTAAATTCTTGCACGCGGGCCCCGGTTACGGTGGAAGCTGTTTTCCTAAAGACACAAAGGCACTTGCACGGATGGGGCAGGAAAACGGCGCTCCAATGCAGTTGACCGAGACCGTAATCAAGGTCAACGACGAGATTAAACGCCGGATGATTGATAAAATCTTTGACGTCTGTGGCGGCTCAGTGAACGGCAAAGTAATAGCCGTGCTTGGCGTTACCTTCAAACCCAACACCGATGATATGCGCGATGCACCTTCTTTGATGATTGTGCCAGCTCTGATCGGCAACGGTGCAAAGGTACGTGTTGTTGATCCTCAAGGATTACACGAAGGCAAGGCGCTGTTGCCCGGTGTGGTTTGGGAAGATGCTGTAGGTCCAGCAGTGGAGGGGGCAGATGCAATTGTTTTGCTAACTGAGTGGAATGAGTTTCGTGCGCTCAATCTAGAAAAAGTCGCCAGCCGCATGAATACTCCTGCGATGGTGGATTTGCGTAACATCTATACCCCACAGGCGGCAACGGCAGCAGGATTTACGAGCTATGTCTCAGTTGGTCGGAGGCAAGCAGAGAATAACACTGGATTCGTTTCGCACAATCCCGCTGGGGGAACTCAATAGAATGCGACCAATTTTTGCGTGAATTTGGAGGACTCTGAATTGAGGCACCTGTCTCTTCTATGGCTTCGCCAAGAGGTCCCTCACAACATGTATAAGTACATAAAAACAGTAGGATTTAATTTGGATGCGTAAAATTCTAGTAACTGGATCGGCTGGCTTTATTGGTTTTCACCTCTCTCAGCTTTTGCTTGCCGATGGCTTCAAAGTTATCGGGTATGACGGAATGACAGATTACTATGACGTTCGCCTCAAAGAGCGTCGTCATCAGATGCTTCTGCAACATGAGAATTTTTCGTGCACCATAGGACTTTTAGAGGACTTTGATACGCTCAAGGCTTTGTGCGATACTGAACAACCTGACATAATCGTTCATCTCGCCGCCCAAGCCGGCGTACGTTACAGTCTTGAGAACCCCCGCGCCTATATTGAATCGAACGTCATAGGTACCTTTAACGTTATGGAATGCGCGCGGGAACTCAAAGTCGATCATCTTTTAATGGCTTCAACGTCTTCGGTTTACGGGGCAAATGAGGTCATGCCGTTCTCTGAGACTGAAAAAGCTGACACCCCCTTGACAATTTATGCAGCCACAAAAAAAGCGAATGAGGCGATGGGGCATTCTTATGCTCACCTGTGGAACCTTCCGACTACAATGTTCCGTTTCTTTACGGTCTATGGGCCTTGGGGCCGTCCCGATATGGCGCTCTTCAAATTCACTAAAGGTATCCTCGAAGGCAAACCAATCGACGTCTATAATCATGGTGATATGTTTCGTGACTTCACCTATGTGAAGGATTTGGTGCGCGGCATCCGCTTATTAATCGACACCAAACCCCTACGCCCCACTGACTCGAGCGAAATTATGGCTGGTGACAGCCTGTCATCTGCAGCGCCATATAGGGTCGTCAACATAGGCAATTCTGACAAGGTTGGCCTTATCGATTTCATCAACGCTATAGAAGACGAGACAGGCATTCCCGCAATCCGAAACTACCTAGATATGCAGAAAGGTGACTTGCCAGCTACATGGGCGGATGCACAATTATTGCAGACCTTGACTGGATATCAGCCTCATACCAACCTGCGTGAAGGTGTTAGGCTTTTTGTAGCATGGTATCGCGAGTATTATGGGGTATGAGATCTACGGAGCTTCATGATCATAACACTCAAAAGCTGACAATACGATCATATGCGCTCCATTTTGACCGTCGGGCCATGGAAGCGCGAGACTGTGGCAAGCGGCTGTGCATGAAGATATTAGATCTTTTATACCTTAGTTTAGCATAGTATGTGATGCCATAAATTAAACACCTGAAGACTTCTTTTTTTGCCATAAAACCCAGACTTATTTATTCAGGATCTCAAAATATGAACATTCCTTTCATCGACCTTAAAGCACAACAGCAAGAAATTCGTTCGAACATAGACGCAGCTATTGACCGGGTCTTAGATCACGGCGGTTACGTGATGGGGCCAGAAGTGCGCGACCTTGAAGCGCAACTCGCAGAGTTTTGTGGCGTAAAGCATACCCTGTCTTGCGCAAATGGAACGGACGCGCTGCAGCTCGCCGTAATGGCGCTTGGAGCGGGGCCTGGCGATGCTGTATTTTGTCCCAGCTTTACTTTCATCGCCACGGCTGAAATTCTGCCGCCCACTGGGGCTGTTCCTTACTTTGTAGATATCGCGGCTGACACGTTCAACATGGATCCTGAAAGCTTGAAGCGGGCCATTATTGCGGCCAAGGCTGACGGCTTAACCCCGCGCGGGGTTATCCCGGTGGACCTGTTTGGCTTGCCTGCAGACCATCATGCAATCGCTGCTATCGCCCGCACCGAAGGCATGTGGATCATAGAAGACGCGGCTCAGGGCTTTGGCGGCCGCATCGACGATACGGTTGCCGGTGGGTTTGGCGACATCGCGACAACATCATTTTTCCCAGCAAAGCCTTTGGGCTGCTATGGGGATGGTGGTGCGCTGTTTACCAATGACGATGAAATTGCGGCTTTGATTGACAGCTACCGTGTGCACGGCAAGGGCAGTGATAAGTACGACAATGAGCGGATTGGCATCAACTCGCGGCTCGATACGTTGCAAGCCGCTATCTTGATCGAAAAGCTGGCAATTTTCCCGCAAGAGATCGAGGCGCGCAATCGTATCGCCACACGTTACGATCAAAAGCTTGGTAACCGCCTTATTTGCCCGACTGTGCCCGAAGGTATGACGTCCACTTGGGCGCAATATACCGTTGTGCTGCCCAAGGCTGGAGTGCGCAGTGCCGTGCAAGCGAAACTTCAAGAAGATGGTATTCCAACTGCGGTTTATTACCCAATCCCAATGCATGCACAGACAGCGTATAAGCATTTCCCGCAGGATCCCGCGGGTATGCCTGTCTCTGATGATCTGTGTCACCGCGTCTTAAGTTTACCAATGCACCCCTATTTGGAGGACGCGGTTCAAGACTACGTTTGCGATCGTCTGATCGCACATGTAGGCGGAGCGGTCTGAGGGGACAGACAAAAGGCGCGGTCATATGCCAAATTTCCGTCTGAAAGGGATGATGGGAAACGCGGGCCTTCTCATGTTATCGGGTGTCATCGCGCAGACGATAAATTTGTTCGCTTACCCGCTTTTGACCCAGCTCTATGCTCCCGAAGCTTTCGGCATCTTTGCAGCATTACTGTCGGTGGCAACTTTGGTGGGCAGTGCAATCTGTCTGCGCCTGGATATGGTGTTTCAAGTTGTACCACGCGATGAGGAATGGGGCGTTTTCCGAGCGGCTTTGATCAACCTAATCTGTGTCGGGCTGGTGGTTTTGGTTCTGGTTTGGGCCTCCTCCAGCTGGGTGTTACCGGTATTTGTGGCCGATGCGGTAGATCAGATGCCTCCATTCCTTTGGGCCGCTCTGCTGGCTTTAACGAGCGGGTTGATTGGGCTGGCAGCCTTGGGTCGGCAGGTGCGGTCAAAATGGGTGAATTACCGTCGCCTAGCAGGCGCACAGGTGGCCCGCACTGTTGTTGCCGTTCTGACGCAGGTAGCTGTTTTCTGGCTGGTGCCGGGGTTTCTTGGCCTGATTTTCGGGTTTTTGTCAGGTCTTATCTTCTTTTGTCTCCTGACATTACCCCTATCGGTAACACGCTCTTTTGGAGACCAACACCCGGTGCCTCCGGGTCAGGTGCTTCTGCATCATCAGGCCTTTATTCGAACGGATGTGGTGAACATTTTGATCGGTGCTGCGGTTATGGCCATGTACCCTATTGCGGTGCTGGCTCTGTTCGGTGCCGAAAAGGCGGGCTTCTTTGCTTTGGCCAGTAGATTATCCTTTATCCCAGTCGAATTTCTTGGTGCTGCAATATCGACTGTCTTTTTCCAACAGTTCTCACAATCCGTGCGCGCCAAAGAAGGTGTTTTGCCATTGTTTCAGCGGACATTGTTTTTCGGAATCTTGGCCGGTTTGGTTGTAGCCCTTGGATTTGTGGTTTTGGCGGATGCGTTTGTCGGGTTATTATTCGATCCTTTATGGGCACCAACAGCTGGGCTTATCATTGGCCTTTTGCCCACGATGATTGTAAGATTCTACATCGGCTGCATAGGATCAGCCCCGCTGACATTGAAAAAACCGGGCCTAATCTTTGCGTGGAACATCGCGCAGCTGGCCATATTGGGAGCTGTGACACTGGCAACACTTCAGTATGACCTTTCAATTGAAAAATTTCTATGGGCGTCTGGCTGTTGTCTTTTTCTAGCGAGTTTAGTTTATACGGCTGTCCTTTGGCGAACGATCCACAATCACGTTCAGGTCCTAGTTTCGGAGGAAGTCCGTGTCGGTTAAGATGACTTTTGGCAAGAAAATTGCATTTCGCATTTATCTAGCTTGTTGTTTCACAGAGATGGGCGGCATGCGTTATCTGCGTCGCCGCTTGCTTGGGTTTATCGCCGGGCGGCCGCTAGAGGGGCTGGTGATTGACCGTACAGTGCGGATCGGCGGCATCGACCGCCTTGAGCTAGGCAGGAATGTTTCTATCCACTGGGACAGCTACATCTCTGCAGAGGGGGGACTTGTGATCGGCAATGATGTTGCAATTGGGCACCGGTGTTCGATACTGACCACTGAACATAACTTTATGGCCGCGGATAAGCCTATCAAATTTCAACCGATACACAATATGCCTGTACGCATCGACGATAATGTCTGGCTCGGCGCGAATGTCACTATTCTAGGTGGTGTGCACTTGAGATCAGGAACTGTTGTGGCTGCCGGTTCGGTTGTGACCCGAAGCTTTGATGAGAACGATATCATCTTGGCGGGGATACCTGCCAAAATTTTGAGAAAGTATCGCTGATGTGTGGCTTAGCTGGATATTGGGCTTCGGCACCACGACCGGAACTTACTGACAATCTATGCCGCCAAATGGGGCAAGCGATTGCACCACGTGGTCCCGATGGTTGGGGGGTATGGCGCGATGTGGAGGCGGGTCTGGGCCTCAGTCATCGGAGGCTGGCTATACAAGACGTCTCTGATCATGGTGCCCAACCGATGCAGCGTCAAGCGCTCTCTCTTGTGTTCAACGGAGAAATCTATAACCACCTTGATTTGCGCCGCACACTAGAGGCGACAGATGGGTCCATTCGCTGGCACGGCAGATCAGACACTGAAACTCTGCTCGCTGGGTTTGCGATTTGGGGGGTGGAGCAAACCCTTTCTCGTGCTGTTGGTATGTTTGCCTTTGCACTTTGGGATTCGGACGACCGTACGTTGACTCTGGGCCGTGATCGGTTTGGGGAAAAGCCGCTTTATTACGGGTTTCAGGGCGGAGATTTACTCTTTGCTTCTGATCTAGCAGCCCTCAAGCCGCACCCTTCCTTTGAAGGCCAGATATCGGCGGAGGTGCTGCCTCTATTTTTGCGCTTCCATTATGTGCCGACGCCCTATTCAATCTACAGCGATATATTCAAGCTTCCCGCCGGGACCTGTGTGACCTTTAACGCACAAGATATCGCGACGGGTCACTTGCCCGAGCCAGCAGCCTATTGGTCGCTTGTCAACAGCATCTCTAAGGCCCGCGCCCATCCCTTTGAGGGCGATTTCAACGCCGCACGTGAGCAGGTCGAAACCGCGTTACAGACTGCAGTCCAGCGACAGATGATATCAGATGTACCACTTGGGGCCTTCCTAAGCGGCGGTATCGACAGTGCAACCATCGTGTCTTTGATGCAGGCCCAATCTTCCGGAAAAGTCCGCACATTTACCATTGGATCTAGAGATGCGGCTTATGACGAATCTGCTATTGCTCGGGCTGTCGCGGAACATTTGGGCACCGAACATACCGAGATGATTGTCACCCCCGAAGATGTGATAGACTTGGTTCATAAAATGCCTCGGGTATATTCTGAACCATTCGCGGATCTGTCGCAGTTGCCGACATATCTGGTCAGCCAGCTAGCCCGGGCTCATGTGACCGTAGCCTTGTCAGGTGATTCCGGGGACGAAGTTTTTGGGGGGTATAACCGCTATTTGGCCGGAGCACGTCTTTGGGGCCTAACACGGGAGGTGCCGGGGCCATTGCGCCGGGGGGCATCTCGTCTCATGCAAAGCGTTGCGACGCGCCATTGGGACGCCATATTTCAGCTTTTAGGCCCCGCAATCCCTACCAAGTTGCGCAGTCGCACACCAGGGGCGTCAGTCCACAAATTTGCGCAGGCCATGCGCCCAGATAATGACCTTGACTACTATTTGGCCCTGGTCAGCCGTTTTCAAAAGCCATCCGAGGTTTTGTCAGCAGGTGGATCCGTGCCAGCATCTTTGAACCTCGGGGCTTTATGGGATCAGGGCGAAGATATGGATCTGTCGTTTGTTGAGCGTATGATGATGGCCGATACGCTCACATATATGAGCGACGACATACTGACCAAGGTTGATCGTGCTGCAATGGCCCAGAGCCTTGAAACCCGCGTGCCATTTCTTGATCATGAATTGGTCGAGCTGACTTGGAGCTTACCCATCGATATGAAGGTGAAAGACGGGACCGGCAAGCATATCCTACGCGAGATCTTGGCCCGTTACGTGCCACCGGCGATGGTCAACCAGCCTAAATCAGGGTTTGGCATCCCCATTGGACCATGGCTGCGTGATGCTCTGCGCCCTTGGGCAGAAGAATTGTTGTCGCAAAAAGCATTAGACACTGATGGCATATTTGACACAATGGCGGTGCGCGCCATCTGGCACAGACATCTATCAGGCCAAGCGAATGCAGAAGCTCTCCTATGGCCAATCCTAATGTTTCAGGCTTGGCATCAGGCGGGCAGCATGACAGAAGAAGAGCCGAAAACAGAGGAAAAACTTCATGCTGTTAGATGAGCCCAGTTTCTTTGCTCATGGCACCGCCATTATTGATGCGAACGTCGAAATTGGCGTTGGAACAAAGATTTGGCATTTCAGCCATGTTCTCTCTGGCTCAGTGATTGGGAAAGACTGTTCGTTTGGGCAAAACTGCTCGGTTGGGCCAGACGTGCAGATAGGCAATCTGTGTAAAGTACAAAATAATGTTTCGATATATAAGGGGGTCGAGCTTGAAGACGGGGTATTTTGTGGCCCGTCTTGTGTTTTTACCAATGTTATCACCCCTCGGGCAGAATATCCGCGCAAATCGGAATTCAAGCCAACATTGGTGCGGCGGGGCGTCTCAATCGGGGCAAATGCCACGATCGTCTGCGGTATCACACTGGGCCGCTATAGTATGATCGCAGCCGGGGCAGTAGTGACCAAAGATGTGCCCGACTTTGCCTTAATGGCAGGGGTGCCTGCTCGGCAAATCGGGTGGGTGGCACGTCAAGGTAAGCGATTGGGCGATGATTTAATTTGCCCTGAAACTGCAGAACAGTATGAAAAATACAAGGATGGTCTACGGCCTTGTGCTGGGCAGAATTTTGACGAGAGTATTTGATGACACTGATTGATAAAATAAATGACAAAAGTGCTCATGTGGGCATCATCGGTTTGGGATACGTTGGTATCCCTCTGGCGCTTCGGATATCCGAGGTGGGTTACCGCGTGACCGGGTTCGACGTCATGGAGGCCCGCGTTGCTGAATTGAACGCAGGGAAGAGCCCGATCAAGCATATCGCTGATGCGGACATAACTCAGATGCTGGCCGCGGGCTTTGAGGCGACGTTGGACTTTGCGGCAGCAAAAAGGTGCGACGCGCTTATCATTTGCGTTCCCACGCCCCTCAACAAGGCCCGTGAACCTGATCTGCGCTTCGTTACGGACACTATGAAGATGTTGAAGCCTCATATGCGCGCGGAGCAGCTTTTATCGCTAGAGAGCACTACCTGGCCTGGTACCACTCGCGAAATTCTCTTACCGTTTGTAGAACAAGCGGGCTTTGAAGCCGGTACTTCGTATTATCTGGTCTACTCCCCTGAACGCGAAGATCCTGGCAATGCTGATTTTACCACTCATACCATACCGAAAGTTCTGGGCGGTCATACGCCTGCCTGTTTAGCTGCGGGTCAAGCGCTATATGGCAGCTTTATTGATCAGGTTGTGCCTGTTTCTTCAACAGAAGCTGCCGAGATGGTCAAACTACTGGAGAATATTCACCGAGCGATCAATATTGGCCTATCTAACGAGATGAAGATCGTTGCTGACGCGATGGGGTTGGACCCGTTTGAGATCATCGATGCCGCGGCGACCAAGCCGTTCGGGTTTACCGCCTATTATCCCGGCCCCGGAATTGGAGGGCACTGCATTCCGATTGATCCATTCTATCTGACTTGGAAAGCACGCGAATTTGGTCTGCACACACGCTTCATTGAGTTGGCCGGAGAGATCAATGCAGGTATGCCCCAATATGTTGTCGATAAGACCGTGCGGGCACTGAACGCTGCCGGGAAGTCGCTAAAGGATGCTCGAGTTTTGGTTCTGGGAATTGCCTATAAACGGGACATTGACGACATGCGCGAAAGCCCCTCGCTTTTTGTCATGCAAATTTTGCGCGACTGGGGGGCGGACGTTGCCTATTCAGATCCCAATGTGCCTGTCTTCCCGCATATGCGGGACCACGATTTTACACTGTCTTCGGTTGATCTGACCCCAGAGAGTCTGGCGGACTTTGATGCCGTCTTGCTCCTAACCGACCACAGCGCATTCGACTATGATATAATACGCAATCATTCCAAGATCTTGGTGGATACCCGTGGTAAGTTCCGCAACCAACCTGACATCGTGCGTGCCTGAAGGAGAAAGATCCATGACACCTACATTCGCACTCGTGGGGGCTGCCGGATATATTGCGCCACGCCACATGCGGGCCATTAAGGATACCGGCGGAAAATTGCTGGCGGCCTATGATCCTAATGACAGCGTTGGAGTGATTGATAGCCTGTTCCCAGCAGCTAGTTTTTTTACCCATTTCGAACTGTTCGACGAATATCTAGCAGGGCTGCGTCAAGCCGGTAACGGTGTTGATTACATTGGTGTCTGCTCACCCAATTTCATGCACCGTGCCCATATCAGTCACGCTTTGCGCTGTGGGGCTACAGCAATCTGTGAGAAGCCTTTGGTGCTGGACCCAGCTGATTTGGATCAGCTGGAGATGGTCGAAAAAGAGACTGGTCAGCAACTGAACACCATCTTGCAACTACGATTACATCCCTCAATTATTGCTCTGCGTCAGAAGGTGCAGAGCGATACCAGCACCCAGAAGTACGATGTGGATCTAGGGTACTTTACCTCGCGCGGGTCGTGGTATCATAGTTCGTGGAAAGGGATGCCACAGCATTCTGGAGGTATTGCCTCGAACATCGGCATCCACTTCTTCGACATGTTGAATTATGTGTTCGGAGGGCTGGAAGAGATGGTAGTACATCACCGCGATGAAAACGCCGCTGCGGGGTATCTTGAATTTTCTCGTGCACGTGTACGGTGGATTTTATCCATTGATCGTGCACATCTGCCAAGCTGTACACCCGAAGGGCAGACCACATATCGTTCGATCACCATGGGTGGCGAAGAGATAGAGTTCTCTGGCGGCTTCACTGACCTACACACTGCCAGCTACCAAGGCGTCCTGAATGGTCAAGGTTTTGGCCTCGCCGAAGCACGCCCTTCCGTCGAATTGGCAAGCCGTATTCGTACGGCTCCAATCACCCCGAACAAGGGCGAAGCCCATCCCGACCTAGGCCATATCCTAGCGCAAGGCTAATTCATTCTATCTTGGTCACTAGCAAGCCAAAGAAAAAACGAGGTTCCATGTCCACTACTTATGAAAAACTGATCGGCAAGAAGGTTCTTGTCACTGGCGGCGCGGGCTTTATCGGCTCGCATATCTGCGAAGAGTTGCTGGAAGCTGGTGCTCATGTCGTCTGTCTTGATGATATGTCCGCAGGCCGGATGTCGAATGTATCTATTTTCCAAGATAACCCCAACTATACATTCGTAAAGGGCAGTGTCACCGATACTGGCCCAGAGATACGCGCTATTTTTGACGGGCTGGATACGGTTTTTCACAATGCTGCTTCAAAGAAGAACATCTGCCTGCACGATCCTCAAAAAGATCTTGAAATAAACGCAGGGGGGGCTTTGAATCTTTTGCTTCTGGCAAAAGAATTCGGCACTAGGAAGTTCATCCACGCTTCAACCGGGTCGGTTTATGGCGAACCTGAAAGTTTCCCAACGACCGAGGATCACCCCTTCAATCCAGTCTCTTATTATGGCGTTTCTAAGCTGGCGGGCGAACGGTATGTAGATACATTCCACACGCTCTATGGGATGGATACAACGATCCTGCGCTACTTCCATGTATTCGGGCCACGTCAGGAATCCAATGAGTTCGGCGGAGTTGTGTCGATCTTCATGCGCCACATTGTCGAAGGCAAAAACCCGGTCGTATTTGGAGATGGCGAACAGGTAAGGTCCTTCACGTGGGTCAAAGATCTGGTAAAAGTGAACCTCGAAGCAGCCACCCGTGATGTTGCCAAAGGGCAAGTCTACAACGCGGCCTCTAGCATTAGGGTTTCGGTGAAAGATTTAGCTCATAATATGCTGGACTATGCGGGCGCGGATCACCTGAAAGTAGATTATGGTCCGCCTCTTGTTGGTGACATCATGAACTTTGACATCGATAATACTAAGGTACGCGAAGAGCTAGATATCACCTTCAATCGTGATTTCTGGACCTCTCTGAAATCCTGCATGCAGGATGTTGATGGGTTTTTGTCGCTCTAGAAAAGAGACCAGATAATGGGTGAGAACCTTGATCCGGGGCTACTCTATATAGACGGCTCCTACACGCTGGCCCAACTTCGGGCACGCAGCTTAGAGCATGTGTTAAACGTACGTAAGCTGGATGGCCGTTGGCCGCGTGTGTTCTCAGTTCACCCGATCGACAACTATCTTAGTTATGAAACAGATGGGGCGGCCTTTGGCCCCCCTGAACGGGTGCAACTTGATCCGGGTCATGTTTTCTTGAGGGGGCGCTTTGGCTGGCGCGCGTGGCTGCAAAAGGCCACCCCCTTAAACTTTCTCGTGGGCCAAATTGCCTTGGTGCGGCATTTGGTCAAAGTGGTCCGGCACGAAAAACTGCAAGCGGTGCGCGCCGGTGATCCACTGTTGTGCGGCCTTCTGGGACTGGCTGTAGCAAAGCTGACCGGACGCCCCTTGATGATCCGGGTCAATGGCAACAACGATGCCCTGCGCCAAGCAACAGGCAAGGCGATTATGCCGCGCCTTTTCCGCACCGAAAAAGTTGAGCGTTTCGTAGAACGTTTGGTTTTGTCGCGTGCAGATAGCGTTCTGGTTCCCAGTGAAAACTACCGCCAATTTGCGCTTTCCAAAGGCGCTGACCCGACCCGGTGCCATGAAGTCCGCTATGGCAACCTCATTGATCCGCGCCATACCGCGCCAGTCGAAGGACGTGTCCCGCTGGACGACCCGCGTCTGACAGAACGGCCATTCATGCTCTATATCGGGCGGCTGGAGGCACTAAAGCATTCAGAAGATTGTCTTGAGGTCCTGTCCCGTTTGGTCGCCGAGGGGCAGGATGTGGCACTCTGCTACGCTGGCGATGGGAGCCAACGCTTAGACTTGGAAGCCCGTTCAGTCGCGCTTGGCTTAGGTGATAGAGTGCATTTTTTGGGCAACCAAACCCAAGACGCACTTTCACGAATGGTTCCAATGTGCGCATGCATCTTATCACCAATAACCGGACGGGCACTGACGGAAGTGGCTTTTGGCGAGGCATCCATCGTGGCCTATGACTTGGACTGGCAAAAAGAACTGGTGATCGATGGTGCTTCAGGCTTGATGGTTCCGGCCCGTGATGTTGATGCCATGGTCCAGGCCGCCCACCGCATTTTACAAGACCCAGCCTTGGCGGAACATCTTGGCAAAGGTGCCCGTGCTCGCGCCTATGAAATGCTGGATCCAGAGCTACAGACTGAGCTAGAAATTGCCGCATACGACACCATGCTGAAAGCAAAGGCCTAAGGAATGAGCAACACCCCTCCTTTGCGTATTTTACACGTCATTTCAAATCTGTCCCCGGGCGGTGCCGAGAAAGTCGTTTTGGATTTAGCGGGCCACCAGACAAGTGCGGGGCATGAGGCGACAATCTTGTCGCCTGTAGATTTGAAAACAGCTCAGGTTCGCCCCACCCCTGCTGGCGTCTGTATGATGTTTTTGTCTGCCACGCCCTTGGGACGATTTGCAAAATACCTGGCTATCTGGCGGTTTATTCGGCAAAACCGCACCTTGATTGACGCGCAAGATGTGATCCATCTACATTTGACGATGGGAGCCATTTTTGGCTTCTTCTATCGAATCATTGCCCGGCATGCGGGACCTATTGTGGTTGAGACAAACCATTCAGCAGGTATGCCGATGAACCAACATCTGCGCCGCATCCGGCGCTGGATGGCAAAGCGCTTTGACGCTGTTGCCTTGGTGGTTGAAGATGACTTTTGGCGCGATCCTAAGGCCTTGGATAAAATACCGGTACGCCTGATTGCCAATGGAATGGATCCAGCAGTGTATCAGGCCGTGCCACGTGGCTTGAAAGCCTCAGGGGATGCCCCGGTAATAGGTACCGTCGGGATGTTTCGAGAGGACCGCACACCCTGGATTTTTGTTGATATCTTTGCCCAGATTACGCGTCAAACCAAAGCTGCCGGTCACGTCGTGCCGCGTTTTTTAATGGTAGGCGATGGTCCCTTACTGGACGATGTGCGCAATCGCATGATCAAAGCAGGTTTGGAGGATATCGTCACCTTTCATGGGGTATCAAGCTTTCCTGCTGAACAGGCCGCAACAATGGATATCTTCATTTCGCTTAATGTTGGTCCTTTGACCGGTATGGCCGCGATTGAGGCGAGCTTCACCGGTACTCCTTTGGTGGGTTACCAGATGGATCCTGAATATGTTGCCGATGAAGGGGATTGGATTTGGTCTTCATCTGATCCGGAGCGGCTTGCGGCGCATGTCGTCTCCCTATTAGGAGACACCGCGCTTTGTGACGCGGTGAAAGAGGCGCAACAGACCCATGCTAATGCACATCATTCTTTAAACATGGTTCATGAGAAGTATCTTGACCTCTATCAAGAGGCCAAAGCCAGAAAAGGAATGCCTGCATGAGTACTTCAAAACCCCCAAGAGTGCACCCCACTGCCGAAGTGCACCCCGATGCTAAGATTGGCGAAGGCAGCTCAATCTGGAATTGGGCACAGGTCCGCGAAAATGTCACCATCGGTGCGGATTGCATTATCAGCAAAGGCGTCTATGTCGACGCGGGTGTTGAAATAGGTCGGGCCTGCAAAGTGCAAAATAACGTGAGCCTATTTAACGGCGTCCAGTTGGAAGATGGCGTTTTTATCGGCCCTCACGTCTGCTTTACCAATGATATGTTGCCGCGGGCAGTTGAACCGGACGGTACACCAAAAAGCGCTGCCGATTGGGTCGTTTCAAAAACACGTGTTTGTTCAGGGGCGGCAATTGGTGCGAACTCTACAATCCGTTGTGGGATTACGCTTGGAGAATGGAGTATGGTTGCAGCAGGTTCTGTCGTAACCCGCGACGTTTGTCCTAATACCCTTGTTCAGGGTAACCCGGCCCGTCCACAAGGAGTAGTCTGCCGCTGTGGGGCACTTTATCGTGGGCACTCGAATTTACCCGAAACCTGTTCAGCCTGCGGGCAAAAGAACTAAAGAGGATAGTATCATGAAAGCTGCAGTTATTGGTGTTGGTTCCATGGGAAACAACCATGCACGTCTGCTGATGCAAATGGGATCGGTCGAGCTTGTAGGGATTGTAGACCATGATTTCCAACGCGCAGGCCAAGTGGCTGATCGTCATGGGACAACAGCTTACAAAGACATTTCAACGATGTTAAGAGCGGCCAAACCGGATGCCGTTGTTATTTCTGTGCCGACCGTTGCGCATTTTGCCGCAGCTGGCGAAGTAATTCGAGCGGGTGTTCACGTTTTAATTGAAAAGCCAATAGCCAGCACTCTGGAAGAGGCTGATCAATTAATCGAACTGGCTGATACTCACAACGTATGCCTTTCTGTGGGCCATGTAGAGCGGTTCAATCCCGCTGTTGTTGAACTGCGCAAAAGGTTAGATGACGGCGAATTGGGCGCTACCTTTCATATAGAAACGCGACGCCGCGGACCATTTCCTAAACATGTGTTAGATGTGGGCGTCGCATTGGATCTAACGGTACATGATCTTGACTTAATTCGCTTTATCGCAGGCTCTAATATCGTAGAAATGCAGAAAATTCATGCACGCAGAATTCATACTCACCACGAAGATTTCGTGCGTGCGCAAATTGAAATGGACAACGGTGTATTTGCGAGCCTAGCAATTGATTGGCTAACACCCACAAAAATCCGCGATCTAAGTGTGACCGGTGAGAAAGGTATGTTTCGAGTTGATCTCCTAACGCAGGATCTAACTTTTTACGAAAACATTGAAGCAACAACCTCAAGCTGGGACCAAATGAGTGCATTGAGGGGGGTCAATGAGGGACGCGTTATAAAACACGTTATTCAAAAATCGGAACCTCTAGCGATTGAACTGACTTCCTTCTTTGATTCGATCAAATCCGGTAAGCCGCCTTTGGTAACAGGTGACGATGGACGCGCCGCTCTGGCACACGCTCAATCCTTAGCTATGCCAAAAGCTGGAACTCCAGTTTGAACGAGAGCGAGGGCACACAGGCACCATCCTTGATCAAATCTTGGGCGGACATGCGAATTTGGCTGCGCCGTGATTTAATTCAAAGGGGTGCGCTTACACCTCAGAAAAGGGTCAGTCTTTGGGTGATCCTTAAGGACCCCATCAACTACTTCATGACGCTTTTGCGACTAAACGAACTGTCGCGTAATACGCGAATGTTTTATCCGTTAGCTATTCTGATACGCGTGCTATTTCGGCGTCACTCCATAAGGCTTGGGTTTTCCATTCCTCCAAATGTATTCGGGCCTGGCCTTGCCATCGTTCATTATGGGACGATTGTGGTGAACTCCGCTGTTCGAGTTGGATGTGATTGCCGTATTCACGTCGACGTTAATATTGGTGGCAAAGCCATGATAGTGGCCTCGACAAAAGAAGCCGCAACCTTGTCACCACAGCTTGGTGATCGTGTATATATAGCGCCGGGTGCAAAGATCTTTGGCCCTGTCAAAATTGGAGATGCCTGTATTATTGGTGCGAACGCAGTTGTGAACAAGAGCTTTCCTGAAACGGGGCATGTACTCGTTGGGAATCCAGCTGTTTCTGTTTCAAATAATGGATCGGGAAGCATGATCCCAAAGTACGAAACGCACTCCACCTTACAAAACGCGCACAAGCGGTAAATTGATATGAACGCGGCAAGAACAAGGAGATTTAGGCTTTTCGATTTTATCCCCCAACCACTCACCTATTTGTTGGTGTTCTTTCTGAGCTGTTTCCAGATAATATTCTGGCTAATACTACAATTTCCGTCGTTTAACATCTATGCCAGCGGTAACGATAGTGAGTTATATCATCGATATGCTACGGGCCTTATTAATCATACATCTAATTCATGGCCAAAAATATTAAGGTTCCTTCATGACGTAGGACTTTATCACCGGGGCGCAATTTCGTTTACGATGTTTATGACTACCCTTACAGTGATACCATCTATTGCATTGAAAATCATCGATACTGAAGCTCCTAATCTCTCTGGTGGCCGAGCGCATGTTAAGAAGGTGAAGACTTATATCTTGCTATTTGTTGTGGCATATCCATCCACATTTATCTTCTCTCTGGATCTCTATCGCGATATTTTGATGCTAAACGTTCTTTTAATATGTCTCCTTATGGTCCAATTATTTTTGAAAGTTAAGGGAGCGCATCGCTATGTTTTCCTCTTCATTTTCTTCTTTTTTTCTTATGTTGCTTTTGGGTTGCGAGCATACTTAGGGGCGGCCATTATTGGCTCCTTTTTGAGCTTTTACTTTTTGCAATGGACTAATGTGACCGGAAAGAAACTCATAACTGGAGGGGTCATTTTTCTCGTTATTGCCCATCAGATGGGGTGGCTTGACCTGCTTATTATCTATCGTGGGGAAGAAGGATTTGTGACTGGTTCTACCACCTTTGGGATAGGGCTAGTCGGGATCAGTACCATTAATTTTGTAATGCTGGTTGGGTTATCATTGTTGTATCAGATCGCTGGCTTATACATCTTAGGGCCAATTCTTTTATTTGTCTTTCTCGTAGAAACTCTACCCATTTTGGTAATGATCCGACACATTCTTCGATATGCAAAATTCATTTCGCCTTTTGGATATTACCTACTGACGTTTCTAATCGTTTATACCTTCATTTGGGTTATTGGAAATGACAACATGGGAACTGCGATGCGACTTCGTATACCAACTTACATCGGCATCGTAATTTTATTCGGATGCGTGGAGATACGTCGCGTAGACGCAACTTTTAAAACAATATCCGGGACTTAAAAATGCCTTCTTTGCTTGTAGTCGCTAGCTATAAACAATCACTGATTAATTTTCGCGGTGACATGATTCGGGCCATGATCTCAGCTGGATACGAGGTTCACGTTGCCGCGCCAGAATTGCAAGAAGATGATATTACGCGTCAGTCTCTTTTGGCATGGGGGGCGATACCGCACGACATCCCGTTGAACCGCGTCAGTAAAAACCCGTTACATGATATCTCAACGTTCTTGATGTTTTGGCTATTGCTTAAAAAGCTCAGGCCAGACGCTGTTTTGGCCTATACTATCAAGCCTGTCGTCTATGGGCTATGGGCTGCCCGGTTGGCCGGAGTTCCCAGAAGATATGCTCTTATTAGTGGATTGGGCGGCGCGCTTGGGGGATCCCCTTCATTGATACAGCGTCTGTTGGTGTTTTTACATCGCAGGGCTTTCAAAGGGCTAACGTCTGTTATTTTCCAGAATGCCGATGATAGGGCTTTTTTCGAACGTCATGGCCTACTGTCCAAGGCGTCTTCATCCATCGTTGTCAGCGGCTCAGGCGTCAATTTGGAGCGGTACCCTGAGATGCCCATGCCAGGTCGTCCTATGACTTTTTTGATGGTCGCACGTCTTCTGAAAACCAAAGGCGTTGCAGAATTTGCGTCAGCAGCGCGAGCTTTTCGAAAGCGACACCCTGAAGCTCAGTTTCGTCTTGTCGGTTGGCATGAGGATCAGGCCGATTTTGTCAGCGCTGACGATCTTGCGGATTGGCAAAACTCAGGCGATCTTGTCTTTGTCGGTTCATTGAGAGATGTACGGCCAGAAATCGCAGGGGCGTCTGTTGTCGTCTTGCCAAGCTACTACCCTGAAGGTATACCGCGCACATTGCTGGAAGCCCTTTCGACTGGCCGACCCATCATTACCACCAACACACCTGGTTGTCGCGAAACCGTGATGGATGGGGAGAACGGATATTTGATACCTCCCCAATCCTCCAGAGCACTATTGGAGGCCTGCCTGAAAATCTCAGACAATTTCGACCAATTATCAGAAATGGGCCGAATATCTCGAAGGCTTGCAGAGACACGCTTTGACGTCGCAAAAGTAAACGCTGATATCTTGAAAACTCTTCAGGACGGCTTTACATAATATGTATTATTAGCATTATCCCTGTAGCCGGGGCGCGCGCTACCCTCAAGTGCGACTCTTGTTAGAAAACAGTAGTTTATCTAATGAGAGGAATCGGTATGGGAGCCGTTTACGACCAACTGAGTATCACAGAACGACGCAAGATAGAACGCTGGAGACACGCAAAGGTCCCTGTCGATGAGATGGCACGCGTTCTGAAACGCTGCAGGTCGACGATCTTTCGCGAGATTAAACGCAACCATTTCTCGGACGAAAGCATGCCCGGATGCGATGGCTATTACGGTGCCGCGGCCCATATGATGCAAGCGGATCGTCGTGCCCGGGAGCGCAAGCTGATCAAACATCCTGAGCTGTGCAGACGCGTGATTGAACGCATCAAGAACGGTTGGACACCTGAGCAGATCAGTAACCGCATGATCCACGAGGGTGCCCCACTCAGGGTCTGCCAAGAAACCATCTATCGCTACATCTATTCCAAGGAAGGTCAGCGCGAAGACCTGTGGTGGTATCTACCGACCCACCGTGTCGCCCGCAGACCACGTCGCACCAGAAGGCACAGAGAACCCAAATTCCACCGCGATGTCAGTATCCTGTTCCGCCCCGATGATGTCGCGCATCGTCGGCAATTTGGTCACTGGGAGGCCGATTTGATGCTGTTCAAACAAAAGCTTGGCCAGACCAACGTCACCTCACTGGTCGAGCGCGTCAGCCGCTTCACTGTGATCCTGAAAAACCCAAACAAGCGCACTACGCCGGTTATGGGAAAGATCATAAAGTCGATCAAAGACCTCCCCCTTGTCGCCCGCCGGTCCATCACTTTTGACCGCGGAACCGAGTTTGTCAGTTGGCCGCATCTCCAAGCCGAGATCGGAACCCAGACGTGGTTTTGCGACCCCTCCAGCCCCTGGCAAAAAGGCACCGTCGAGAACACTAACCGACGCCTTCGAAGGTGGCTGCCCCGCAAACGCGACATCCGGCAATGCACAGATCACGATATGAAGGTGATCTGTGATCGCCTCAACAATACGCCGCGCAAGTGTCTTGGATGGAAGACGCCAGCCGAGGTCTTTCGCGAAAAGATATTGGAGGAAATGCAATGACACCCCTACCCTGACCTCAACAAGAGTCGCGGTTCAGGTATCCCTCACAAGACTTTGGATCACAGCTGGTTGCAGTTCAAATGCCTCGAAGCTAGGTACATCAAACACATGTCCTACAGCCTCAATCGCCCGAGCATATAGTCCCTCATACGCCCCTAACATTTTTTCCAGCGTAAACAACCACTCCACCCGCTTTCGGGCAGCGCTCCGGGAAATGCCGATCGCCTCCCTCAAAGCCTCGGCCAACCCCACAGCATCCGCCCCAGCATACCGCGCCACATCTCCAGCCACCTCACGGATCGCCCCATTCTCAACCGCAGCAATCGGCAGACCACAAGCCATCGCCTCAATCGCCGCCAGTCCGAAGGGTTCATCCCATAGCGGGGTGAACAGCAGGACAGAGGCGCGGGCGATGGCTTCCGTCAAGTCCGCTCCCTGTAGGTGACCTCCGTATTGCACACCCTCACCTAACAGCGGTGCAATTTCGGTGTCGAAATAGCCCTGATCCTCAATCGTGCCGTAAATCCGAAGCGGGATGCCAGAAATCTTAGCCGCCTGAGCCGCCAGATGCGTCCCCTTGGTGGGCGTGATACGGCCCATCCAAACGGCGGTGCCATCGCCCTCTGGACGGAAGGGCCAGTCCGCAAGATCAATGCCATTCGGTACAACGCGGGCGAAGGGAGTGTCTCCATCATCAAACCATGCTCCCAATTGCCGTTGTGAACAGGTGGTAAACAGCGACCACGGCGCCCCGCCATCGGCGACGGCACGCTTTAGCACATCGAACGGTGGCACATGCAAGGAAGTCACCATCGGGATCCGGTGCCGCACGGCGAAGCGCGGGGGGAAGCGGTGCAAGGAATTGTTATGCACCACGTCGAAACCACCCTCGGCAAGGCGCGGTAGGAGACGTTCGAACGCGGCATCCAAATGGCCGGTCAGCTCCGGCGTGCCGTGCCATTTGTGCCAAGGAAATTCCCGATCATAGTGAACGTCCACGACCGGCTCGACCTTACCGCCCCAGTCACTGTCACCGGCGGCGAAAAGGGTCACCTCATGACCCCGCGCGCGTAGTCCGCGACAGAGGTGCCAGCAATGTGCCTCCATCCCGCCCATGAAGGGGCGCGCGACGGGGAAACGCACATGTCCGATGACGGCGATCTTCATGGCGTCACTCCGCCGCGATGGCAGAGATGCGGTCCTCGCCCGCTTGAGCAGCGGCGCGCCGCTCTTCCTCGGTATCCAGATCGCGCAACAGCTTATCCATCACTCGGCGGCTGTTGGCATAGGGCATATCGCCGGTTTGGCGGCACATTTCGAAATCCGCCTCATCAGGCGCGCGCAGAATGGTCAGCGCATCGTCGCTGTTGTCGATCAGCCCCATCAAATGGAAGGCGTGCAGCCAATGGCCCATGGTGCGATGCCCCCAGCGGGTGGCGAAATATTCGGCGTTGCGGACCACGGCTTCCACATGGTGGATCGGCGGCATGCAGTGGTCGTGATATTGGTGATAGACCTTGGCCCCCTTCATCCACCAGATGTCGATCCCGCGCGCGTCGAGCACGCGGCCAAAGTCTGTATCCTCGCCGCCATAGCCGAAATAGCCTTCGTCAAACCCGCCGCTGCGTTCCCAATCGGCGCGGTGCATGGCGAAGTTGAGCGACCAGAAACAGCGGTAATCCTCGCAATAGCGCAGCCCTTCCGCCGGAGGCCCCTGCCGGTCTGAGTGTTTGACGCCGATTTTGTCGAAGTGATCGAAATCGAGGCCGCCTTCCGTCGCGCCCTTGGGCAGATAGGCAACCTCCCCCATCACCAGCCCGCGGCCCTCGTGGCATGCCTCGGCTACATCGGCGACAAGCGCGGGGTGCGGGATGCAATCGACATCGACAAAGGCCAGAACGGCGCCGCTTGCCTTGGCCGCCACTGCATTGCGCGCGGCGGCGAGGGGAAGCTCCCCATCGGGGCGGGTGACCTGGATTTGATGGATGGGAAAGGGCGCGTCGGGCAGCCCCTCGTATAGCTCATCCTGCATGGCGGCGATCACCAGCTCGCGTGGGGGTACGGTTTGCGCGGCCAAGCCACGGATAACATTATGCAAATGCGCCTCACGGCCGCGGGCGATGGTCAGAACGGATACGTCACGCATGGTGAACCTCCTTTAAAGATGTTGAAATTTTGGGGCGGTCCCAGAGTTGGTCCGCCAGACTATTGAGCCACTGCGCGGTGCGGCTCGCCGCGTCACTGCCCCCTGCCAAGGCACGTTGCCGCACAGGATCATGCTGGCGGTGTGCCTGTTCAATCGCCGCGCGCCAAGCATGGGCAGAGCTTGGCATATGCGGCAAATGCAGTGCAGCGCTGGCTTGGCCCAAGGCGCGGGCTTTCTCGACTTGCTCATCGAAATAGCGCCACTCCGGCACCACGATCCAAGGCTTCGCAGCGGTGAGCACTTGGGCGCAGGTGGTATTGCCCGTGGACGAAATCACCAGATCCGCCGCCGCAATATAGTCGGGCGCATTATCGACCCAGCCTTTGTGGATCAGGTTCGGCGGCAAGGTCGCATGCCAATCGCGCTGCACTTCGCCGATGGTGATCCAATCCATCTGCGGATAGCTGCGCGCGGCGACGCCCAAGGCGGCTTCGGAAATCCCATTGCCGCCACCACCACACACCACCAGCGCCATAGGGCGTTTGCCGAGCTTCAGCGTCCCACGGGCATCATCGGGCTTGGGCAACGAGACATTCACCCCCAGCCCCGGAGCGTAATGAATTTTCTCCGCCCAAGCGCTCCAGTTCTTCTGCGCCAAATCCGCATGGAACGGGGCCAGCAACCCCGCAGCGCCGTCATAGGCGGCACGATGCCCTACATCGCTACGGTCGCCATGCTGGAGGATTTTGACATGCGGCACCGAGCAGAGCCGCGCCAGCTGCGCCACCTCGGCCGAGACATCGACGATCATCAGCTCCGGCGCCTCGGCGGCAAAGAACTGCGCCATCGCGGCCATTGCCTCGCGAATACCGGACCATCCGACCGGCGCGCAATGTGTCGTGTCGGGTGTATCGAGCAAGGCGGCCCCACAAGGCTCATCCCCCCGCGCTTCAAACAGGGAGGGCAGCTTTTGCACCGTCACATTCCCGCGCAAAGGCTGGAAAATATCGTCGCGTGCGCAGAAAATTCGCACCGGTCGCGCTTCAGGCAACGCATTGACAACGGCAGCGCAGCGTTCCGCATGGCCGCGCCCCTGGTGGTGCACGAAATAGCCGAAGGGCGGCAGGGGAACGTCAGGAAAATCGCGCATGATTATTCGCCCGCCATCAGCATTGGCTGCGGTGTGCGGTAATATTGCACCCCATCCAGCACCCCCGCCGCATGTTTAAGCGAGGAGCGGTAGACCGAGGCCAGACCATCCAGCTCCGCCAGCGCATTTGCAGGCAGCACGGCGTTCTCGAAGCGCGACAGCATATCCAGATCATTGCCGCTATCCCCCGCCACGATCACGCTGTCGTCCGACATGCCTCGCCGCGCCGCCTCGAACCGGATCGCGGCGGCCTTGCCGGCCTGCACGGGGATGATGTCGATGAATTTCTCATGGGATGGAATGATGCGGGCCAAAATCCCCGCCTGATGCAACCGCGCCTCGATCGTGGGCACATCGCTGATGGCACCGAACAGGCTGACCTTCCACCGGCGCTGGTCATAGACCGGCTGGAAACGCACATTAGTGTCTTCCAACGCCGCACTCACCGCCGCCGCATCCCACTCCTGCGAGATCAACGCTGCGTACTCATCACATAGGGTAAAACCACTGCCCGTACGGCGCCAAATCTCAGTGCCCGTCGAGCCGATGATCGTATCCGGCGTGGGCAGATCCCATTCCGCCAGCACCCGCTGCGCCTCCGCGATGGAGCGTCCTGTGGCGACGGTGAAAGCATAACGCTCCCCCTCGCGCTCGAGCCACTGGGCAAAAGCCCACGCACCATTGCGGCAGCCGGTTAGCGTATTGTCGATGTCGCAGGCGAGTAGGTGCTCGTGTTGGTGTACAGCGACGGTTTGCCCCCGCGGCCCGCGCATCACCCCTTCCATCACCGCTTGCGACCGCTTCGCCCAAGCCGTCCAATCATAGGTCTGCCGCGCAATACGCTGCGCCCGTCGCGCTGCCAACTCCCGTTCCGGTGCCATCAGCACATCACGCAATCCGCGCGCCAAGCTTGCGGTATCATAGGGGTCAATCAACGCCCCAAAACCAAGCTCCGGCAGAATATCCGACGGCCCGCCCGATTGCGTCGCCACCAAAGGCACACCCGCTTGCGCGGCCTCGATCAGCGTCAGCCCAAAGGGTTCGTGAAACGCCGGGTTGCAGAACACGCCGCCTTCCGCCGCCAGTGCATAAAGGTCGCTGATATCCTGCGCGGAGTGTTGTCGCGGCAGCGCCACCTTGCCCCAAAGGTCATGGCGGTCGACCCCGTCAAACAGATCCGCAATCACCGCATCGCGCTCGCTGCACCCCTGCCCCAAGCCGTCCCTCAGCCCCGCGATAACCACAAGGTTTGCGCGGTCTTGCAGTGTACGATCAGACGCATAGGCATCGACCAACCGCCGTAGGTTCTTCTTCCGAATGGGCCGCGCAATGGCGAGGATGACGGGTTTGCTCACATCCCGCAAAAACCCGCCCAGCATCTGCCGCGCCCGCGCCGCATCGCCCTGATCCTCTACGCAAACCCCCGGCCCAATCCGATGCGCGCGGCCTTCCGCAGCCGGTACCAACTTCGGTATTTGCCGCTCCACCTCATCACGCGACGAGGCAATAATCGCATCCACCTCCGCCAGCGCACGCGTCTCACGCGCAATCCGCGCCTTCAATTCCGCCGATGGCACTTCCCCCGGCGCCAACTTCTCCGCCCCCAGCGAATGCGCGGTATACAGCACCGGAATCCCGAATCTCTCCCGCGCCGCCAGCGCCAGCTCTGCCGCGTCCGCAAAATGCGCATGGATCACATCCGGCCGCGCCGCGCCCATGGCTTCAAGCGTCTCTAACAAAGCGTTTTGCAGTGAAGGCAACTCCCCCACCAAATCACCCTTTTCCAAATACTCAGCCCGATCTGACGCCAGGCGCACCACCCGACACTTGGGCGCAATCCTTTCCTCAGCCTGCGCAAAAACACCCCCCAACTCCGGCGCATCAAACAACCGCGTCACAATCGTGACTTCTTCAACTTCGGGTAGTTTTGCTTGCGCCATCGCAGCGCCAAGAACATAGGCGATATGCCCACCGGTATCTTCCGTCATGCCGTACTTAACGGGCGGAGCGGATAGACACCCGCCCAGCGAAATATGCATGATGCGCATATCAGCCTCCAAAAATTTTGATGTATTCAGAGCTGCAAAAACGCGAGCCTCGCAAAGATAACAGTAAAGTTACCTTATGGTTCCCGTAGGAATGAATATTTGTTTTGGGTGAGTTTGAAATCGCTTGTGCAGTGGGATTATCGCGCCCCTTCGCAACGGGTTCTTCCAGCTAGCATCTATCTTTTCATGAAAAAAAATTACGGCAAGACCTTAGCCACCGATAATGTCCCAAGTAGGCCCAAATCGTTTGGATGCTATGCAAATCTCGTCGTTAATAATCGAATTTGTCCACCGACTGCTGGCAGTAGGCTTCTCTGATGCGCGACATGAATGCACCTTGTTGAAGACCCATTTCTTCGCATGTTCTTTGAAACCATTCTGCGTCCTCAGGTAGGACCCTTAAATGTAACTGCCTTGTGTAAATCGATCTCGGCCTACCTCTCTGCCTAGATGGATGATTGGCTGGGCCTGAGGTATCATGGTTTTGGGTGCCTTCAAGCTCCTGTAGAACCAGTTTTGCGACTTTTGCCATCAACGAACTCAACTGTTCCTCAGTACAAACAAGTCTGGCCATAAACACAGCTTTCTCCAAAATGTCGCTATCAAGTTTATATATCGCAAGTCGATTATTCACAGTTTACTTCATAGCCGCAACCAAAGATTTACTCCCTATGTCCAGAAATGGATACTCCACATATTGACCCTTTGTTAACTGCACTAGCCTCGGTTCTAAGAAAGCATCGCCGTGCGTTGAATATTTCCCAAGAGGAGCTGGCCCATAGGGCCGGGAGAAGTATGCGCTATGTATCCCTGCTCGAGCGAGGGAAGCATCAGCCAACGCTGGATACACTACGGCGTATGAGCGATGTCTTTGGCATGCCCCTTAGCCAGCTCATTCTAGAAGCAGAAACGCAGATCACGCAGGCGGATATTTAGCCCACTCAGCTTTGACACGTGAGGACACCCAGCGGTGAATATCAGTTTACCCTATTTGAATAGTTCAAATAGGGTAAAGTCATGACAATGTCGGAACTCTGAAGAAGACCCACAGCCTATAAGCACTTTTTTTGATTAATAAAATGTTGGGGCTTATTGCGAATGAAAATGCCCAAATAGGGCGGCCAACTTACTGGACAATCCATCAAATGCGAACTCACGCAAAAACGCCCGCTCGCGTAACGCATTATGATCTGCCGGCGTCAAATCCACATCTCGGGCGATCTCATCAAACAGATCGCGGATCGCCTCGACCTGACCGAGAATGATCTTTTCTGCTCGCCCCTGATCCAACCCAAAACTACCAGCCGCATCCAACGCCAAAGAAAGGTTCGCGCGGTGATCTGTACCCAGCACCGCCATGGCCTGATTGGCCTCATATGATCCCCGCGGACGCGGGTCGATGTCATAGGCCGGCGTCAACTGAACCTGTTCCCCCGTCCAGAACCCAGCGTGGTTGCGGGCGTGGTCGTCGGTATTACCGACGAGGATGTTGAAGCACATACGCGCGAATAATTCTTGCAGATCCGCGCTTGGCGTGACGCTCGCTCTGCGCAGATGGGTGGCAAGAGCCTCGTAGCTGGCGTAGCGCCCCTGAAGCTCGCTGAGCCCCAGAATGGTCAACGCAGATACCATCGCGCGCCGTATCCAGCCCTGCCCCGTATTGATCCGGTCGAACCGCTCGATCAGCAGCACATCTTTACCCATGACCTGACGAAGCTCAACCGGGGCGACGTTCATACCGCAAGCCCGTGCAATCTTCATCGCGATATATTCGCCTTTCACCACCGAATGCTGGTCGTTGGAGGCGCTGAATTTCGCAATCATCTTGCGATTGCCATCCGTGACCTGCGCTTTGGGCCGTGCCCCGCCGATAGACGTCCCGTGGCGCAAGGCTTCATCCAGTTCCAGCGGAAGGGGCACGCCACGTTCCACAAGATCCGCAGCCTCTATAAGGGTCGAGAGCGCAACCTCCCCCGCCAGTCGCGGCACGTATTCTGTCGCAGAGCGCTGGAAGTCCAGCGCGCCAATCCGGTCGGAGCCGGATTGCAGCATATAGTTCATCTCGTCGAGCGCATCGAGGTCCATCGCGATGCCCTTTGCACCGGTCAGCCGGTTGATAATGACCCGGCGCCCCCAGAAATCTGGTGCTCCGTCGCGCAGACAACCCGCGATCTGCAGGGGGGCGGCGGGCACGTGAATCTGCTCGACCAAGGGCAGCTCTGGCAGAAAAATCGGTATCGCATCAGGATTGCGCAGATAGCTTTTACCGTAGGTGAATTGGTGCAGCTGACCCACAAGATCGACGCGGCCAGCGACCACAGGGTCGGTTGCACCGGGCAGAAAGATCCAGACATAGAGGGTCTTGGTCGGTCTCAGCAGGTCAGAAGTCATTGTCTATCGTCCCGCGGCTGGCTTGGAAGGCGCGCTGACGCAACAGAGCGTTTGCCCGCCGTTCGGTGGCGAGCCGCGTGCTTAGACGTTCGTCATCTTCCTCGAAGAGCGGGACGCCGAGGATGGTGGCGATTTCGAAAACGGCACCAAGGGATACGGTCATGTCCCCCTTTTCCACCCGTGACAGCAGTGGGCGAGACACCCCTGCCCGTGCCGCCAGCTCCTGCGCGGTCATGTTCCGCTCTAGCCGCGCTGCGCGGATCATCAGCCCCAAAAGCTCTGCAGCCTTTCGGGCGGTTGGCGAATAGGGGCGTGTTGGTTTAGGCATCGGCATCCAGAGTAATTTGTAATATATATATCACATAATGCGACGTAATGATACTTATACGTTACACTATCTCAAATTTCTACCATATTCTGTCATTGAGGTTCCGCCTCTCTTCGACTTCACCGTTACCCCTGCTGCTATAGCGTACCTTGCCACCCCTCCCCCACAGCCTACCTGACTTTCGCAAGAAAGAGGGGCCTCCATGACACCACATCGCTATATCTTCGTTGGCGGATTGCACCGCTCCGGCACCAGTCTTGTGGCGCGGCTGATCGGCGATTTGCCCGGTGTCAGCGCGATCAACGCCGCCCCCGTACCGGAGAATGAGGGCGTCTATCTGCAAGGGGCGATCCCCCATACCGCGCGGCATGGTAGCCCCATGCATTTCGCCACCGACCCCGCGCAGCACCATATCGAAGGATCGCATTTCGACAGGTTAGAGACGCAAATGCGGTTGGAGCGGGACTGGCAACCGTATTTTAACGAAGCCCCGTGGCGGGTCGAGAAGTCGCCCGTAAACCTAACGCGGATGCGCCTGTATCAGCAGCTCTTCCCTCTGTCGCAGTTTGTCGTTGTCACCCGCCATCCAGAGGCGGTTGCCGCTGCCACCTCCAAATGGGTCGACAAGGCACCCGCTGCGATGATGGACCACTGGCTGGACGCCTATGACATCGTAAGGCGCGATATCGAGTTTCTGCATGCCGTGATTACCATCCGATACGAAGATCTTGTCGCCGACCCTACCGCTACATTGGCGCGGTTGGCGGCGTTTCTGGATGTGGATACGGTGCCCGCGCCAACCGATATCCGCGATGGCAATCAGGACTATGCGGGGACGGCCAGGCTCTCCCCCGCTCAAGCAGAGCGTGCGTCGGCGTGGGGATATGGTGCGGGGATGGCGGTTCAGCCTTGGGCTGGCGTGACCCGCCACCCCTTGCGGCGCATTGCTGAGAATGTTGAAGCGGCGGCGGGTGGCGCACCGTCGACCTAACTGCGGCTTGATACACATAAGACGCTAAACCACATATTAGAGACACATATTGGCGACCCACGCCCCCAGCCCACCTCGCCAACTGCCCCCAATCTCACCTCAGTCGCACACAGTATGGAACTTTATCCCGCCCACGAGGTTCAATTTTAAATAGCAATTTTCGACCATCGTTCTCTTCTCCAAAACCCCGCTTCCCTCCCTTTGAGGGTTCAACAGCGCGCAAAGCGAAAGAGACGCAACATGATCCGCGACGGCGCGGTCCTGCGCCGCCGGTGAGACTTGGCTTCCCGAAAGGCTGCGCAGATGAATATTCGTACTCAGGTAAAGACCCACTCCCATACGGCGACGCCCTTTGCGGCCACGCGGATCGCGGACAATGTGCTCGACCTCATCGGCCATACGCCGATGGTGCGCCTGCCCCGCTATCTCGACCGCGAGGATGTTAATCTGGTCGCCAAAGTCGAGGCGCTGAACCCCGGGGGCAGCGCCAAGGACCGGCCCGCGCGGCATATGATCGAACGCGCTTTGGCGGACGGTCGCCTCAATCCCGGCGATACGGTGGTTGAATCCTCCTCTGGCAACATGGGCATCGGGCTGGCACAGGCATGTGCGGTGCATGGGCTGCAATTCATCTGCGTTGTCGACCCCAATGCGCAGTCCCAGAACGTAGCGATTATCCGCGCCTTGGGCGGTCAGATCGAGCTGGTCGATCACGCGCCCGACGGTGATTTCCTCGCCGCGCGTCTGGATCGGGTCGCCAAGCTTTTGGAAGAAGACTCACGCCGTTTCTGGCCCAACCAATATGCCAACCTCGACAACCCGGAGTCCCATGAACTCGGCACCATCGCCGAGATCGACGCAGCGCTTGGCGGTCAGATCGATGTGCTTTTCGTCGCTTGTTCCAGCACTGGCACCGCTCGCGGGTGTCGCGACTATCTACGCCGGATGGGGCGCAAGACCAAAGTCGTCGCCGTCGATGCCATGGGCAGCACGCTGTTCAACGGCACCCCAGGCCCGCGCAAAATCTCTGGCATGGGCGCGGGTCGTATTCCCGAACTCGCCAAGGGGCAGGAATTCGACGACCTTGTCCGCGTTTCCGACGTGACCTGCGTCGCTGGGTGTCGTCGCGCCGTTGCGCGTGAAGGGCTGTTGGTCGGCGGTTCCGGCGGTGGTGTACTTGAGGCAGTACGAGGTATGCAGGATGAGCTTGCCGGTCTCACCGTCGCCGCGATCATCCACGATTCCGGCTCGCGCTATCTGGGCACCGTTTTTGATCCCGAGTGGGTCGAGCGGGAGCTGGGGATTTGCGAGGCGGATGTGACCGCATTGGCAGGATTGGCCCCCGCGGATTCATGAGCGACACAGAGATTGCAATCGTCGGCTGCGGGCCCAAGGGGCTCTACGCGCTCGATAGCCTGTGCGAGGCGGCGCGGCGCAGTCCCGAGCACCGTTTTACCGTCCATATTTTCGAACCCTCGGCGCATCCCGGGGCGGGGCCGATCTATGATCCGGATCAGCCAGAAGTACTGCTGATGAACTTCCCCGCCGGTCTGATCAACGCCTGGACGGGCGGGCGCGGGCCGTCCTTTCTGGAGTGGGCGGCGAGAAGCCCGAAGCCCGTCGATGCCGGCGACTACGTGCCACGGGCGCATGTGGGGCGGTATCTGTTCTGGAGCTTTGAACGTGTCGTCGCACAAGCCCCGTCGAATGTGAGACTAATTCGGCATAAAACCCGCGTCGACGCGGTGAACCGCAACGGGGATCGATGGAGTATCTCCCCCCAAAACGTCACCGTCGATTACGTTCTCATAACGACCGGTCACCAAGACGGGTTTCGTCACAGCGCGACGAAGACGCGCGACCACATCCCTTCCCCCTTCCCCATTGATCAGCGTCTGACCCAGACCGCTTTGGCGCCCAACTCTACCGTGCGCTGCAAAGGCTTCGCGCTCACTTTTATCGACACGATGCTCGCACTGACCGAGGGGCGCGGCGGGGTCTTCACCCTCTCCGCCATAGGCTATAAATATACCCCATCGGGAAAGGAGCCGCGCCGCATCGCCCCCTTCAGCCGCAGCGGTCGCCCGATGCGCGCCAAGGTCGAGGCGGCACTGTTCACCCAACCGCAAGACGACGCCTTTTGGGACGAAAGACGCACCGCGCTTTCGCACATCCTGCGCACCCCTAACGCTACCTTCACCCACCACATCTGGCCCGTGTTCTTATCATTATCCGATCAGGTTCTGGGCAACACCGCCGGCACCAGCGCCGACTTCTTCACCCACCGGACCGAAACCACCTTCACCCCCGATGAAATCCGCCAAGACCTGCGCATCGGCTATGACATCGCCATGGGGCGCCGCGCTCAAGACAGCGCTTGGGCCTTGGCCGAGGTTTGGCGTCGCTGCTATCCGCAGCTGATCGACTGGATCAGCCACCGCGAGTTAACCCCCGACGACGCCTACCACTTCCGCCAGATCGCGGCAGAGATGGAGCGGCTCGCCTTCGGCCCGCCCGCGCAGAACATCGGCAAGCTGATCACGCTGGAACAGGCGGGCATCGTCAGCTTTGACCCCATGTCGGGCGACGCCGCAGCAGATGTCACGATCAACGCCACGATCCCACCCGCTGGCGGTGCCGCGCTTGCCGCCCCGCTCGACGGTCTTTTGCGCGACGGGCACCTTAGTATCGGCACTATGGGGGGTATTATGGTCGATAAAGATGCGTATGCACTCACACGCGACGGCACCGCCAAGGGCCTCTCCGTCATCGGCCGCGCCACCGAAGGCTGCGTGCTTGGCAATGATACACTGTCACGCTCCCTCCATGATCTTCCCGAAAACTGGGCCGCCGCCGTCGTGCAAAGCGCCCGCCAATCCAACGCGTTGGAGCATTCCCTATGACCATCCCGCAAACGATCTTCAGCCCTTGCCACGGTGTCGTGCCCCTGCGCCCTCGGCTGGAAAACTGGATGGCGGAGCTGCTGCAAGACCGCCGCCGTCTCGACGCGCTGACCGACCGATTTGGCGCGCCGCTCAACATCCAATCGGTCGACCCCTTCCGCCGCAATATCGCGCAGCTGACCGACTGCGTGACCGACTATGGCCTGCCCTTCCTGCCCATGTTTGCGCGCAAGGCGAATAAATGTCTCAGCTACGTGCAGGCCGCGCGGGATATGGGCATCGGCATCGATACGGCCAGCCATGCAGAGGTCGAACAATGCCTTGAACAGGGCCTGCCGGGTGACCGGATCGTCTGCACCGCAGCAGTGAAAGATCGTGCGCTGATGACCCTTTGTGTGGGGGGCGGCGTGACCGTGATCCTCGATAATGAAGACGAGCTGGAACTGCTGGAGGACGTGGCCGAAGGGGCGACCAAGCCCGTCTCTGTCGGTCTGCGCCTCAACGGTTTTGAGCGTGACGGCACAAAACTCTATTCGCGTTTCGGCTTTCCGCTGACGCAGGTCCCTACCCTCGCCGCGCGCATTGGCGCGTCTGAAACGCTCCGCCTCGACGGGCTGCATTTCCACCTCAACGGCTATAGCGCCGAGGATCGCATCGCCGCGATCCTGCAAACGCTGCCCCTGATCCACAAGATCAAGGGCGACAGCACCGCGCACTTTTTCCTTGATATCGGCGGCGGCATCCCGATGAACTACCTCGACGATGCGGCGGAGTGGGAGGCATGGCTGGCCGAGCTTGACCGCGCAATCGCCAGTGACCGCGACCCCATCACCCAGCATAACGATGGGCTGGGGCGCAAAGCGGGCGGTGAAGGCAAAGTCGACAGCTACCCCGTTGCCCAAACGCTGGTGCAAGAAGACTGGATGCGCCGCATCCTCGACCACATGGCCGACGGTCAAACCGTGGCCGCGCACCTGCGGGAGGCCCATATCTCCCTGCGGTGCGAACCGGGGCGCTCCCTGCTCGACGGCTGCGGTATGACCCTCGCCCGCGTCGCCTTTTTCAAGCGCGACAGCGTCGGTACTCCGGTGATCGGCGTGCAAATGAACCGCACCCAGTCCCGATCCGGCTTCGCCGAATTCGCGCTCGACCCGCTCATGGTCCCCGCCCCCGGCCCGCGTAAAGAGCCTATCGAAGGCTACCTCGCCGGCACCTATTGCACCGAAAGCGAATGGCTGACGCGGCGCAAGATGTCCTTCCCCCAAGGCGTGAAGGCAGGCGATCTCATGGTCTTTCCCAACACCGCCGGCTACCTGATGCATTTCCTCGAAAGCCGCTCGCACCAGTTCCCACTGGCGCGGAACGTGTTTGTGACGGAAGGGAACGCGGGAGCGGTGACGTTGGACGATATCGACACGGGGTAATCGGCCTTAGAAGGCGTGGACGATCTCTGACACCAATGCGGCAGTATTCTTGACGTTGAATTTGCGCATCAACCGCGCGCGATGCACCTCTACCGTCCGGTGCGAGATATTGAGGGCCTCGCCGATCTCGCGCGAGGTGCGGCCGTTGACCAGATGATGCGCCACTTCGCGTTCCCGCGGGCTGAGGTCGACTGAACGATAGATCTTGTCCGCGATCTTCTCGAACGACCAGATCATCAGCGAAAACGGATCCTGCGGTGATAGCGTCGCCCCCTTGGCCTGCACCCAGAAGATCGTCTTATCCGACGCCTGCATAAAGCGTTCGTCTTCATAATGGGTATCGCCCGTCTCGCGCATACGTGCTTCGCAACGCTCCCCGATCTGGTTGAAATCGGCAGTCGACGGGTAAAGCCGCTGCACTGACCGGTTGATCAGATCAGCCCTCGTGTAGCCGAACAAACGCTCCACCGCCTTGTTGGCCTCGATGATGCGGCGATAGCGCACGATGATCTGCGCCACGGGTGATTCCTGAAACCCGAGGCTGGAGGCTTTTTGTGTGGTAGAGGTATCGATCATCTGCATTTTTACTTAGTCCACTACGTAGTGATACGTATCATATTACGTGTTTCTACCAATAGATTGCGGGTCTGACATCCGTAAAATGATCCTCATATCAGGGAGGATATTATGACCACCGGAGTTTCCATCGTCGGGAGCGGCCACACGCAATTTGGCCGTCTGCAAGAAAACCTCGAAGAGCTGATCGTCGCCGCAACGCGCGAAGCGGTCGAGGAGTCCGGCATTGATCCCAATGATATCGATGCTGTTTTTCTGGGGCATTTCAACTCCGGCATGGTGACGGACGGTTTCGCGTCCTCGCTGATCCATCAGGCCTATCCGCAATTGCGGTTCAAACCGGGGATGCGGGCCGAAAACGCCTGTGCCTCAGGCTCGGCCGCGATCCATGCTGGGATGAACATGATCCGCGCAGGGCAAGCGCGCACGGTGCTTGTCGTTGGCGCGGAAAAGATGACCAGCCGCAGTACCAAAGAGGTCACGCAGGCGCTGGCCGGTGCGGGTTACCAGAATGATCCTGCGGAAGCATCGCTGAGCTTCCCACAGGTCTTCGGCGTGGCCGCACGCGACTATGATGCGCGCTATGGCAGCCCGCTGGACGCGATGGCGAAAATCGCGGTGAAAAACCACGCCAACGCCATGTCCAACCCGCTGGCGCATATGCATAAAGAGTTCACCTTCGAACATTGCAGCACCGTGTCCGAGATGAACCCCGAGATCGCGCCGCCGCTGCGATTGACCGATTGCTCGCTGGTAACAGATGGTGCCGCGGCCTTGATCCTCACGACCGGCGAAAACGCGACGACCTTCCCGAAATCCGTGGCCATGCGTGCGGCGGCGCATGTGAATGATTTCCTGCCCATGTCGCGCCGTGATTTCCTTGCATTCGAAGGCCCCGAACGCGCGTTTGCACAGGCGTTCAAAGCGGCTAATCTCACACTTGAAGATATCGATTTCGCCGAGGTCCACGACTGCTTTACCATCGCGGAACTGCTGACCTACGAAGCGATGGGGCTGGCCCCCAAGGGTCAGGGCGTGCGCGCGTTGGAGGATGGCACCGTCTATCGCGGCGGCGCGCTGCCGGTGAACCTGTCGGGCGGGTTGAAGGCCAAGGGGCATCCCGTCGGTGCGACAGGCGTTTCCATGCATGCGCTGGCCTTCCGTCAGCTGACCAACCAAGCAGGCGATCTACAAGTCCCCGGTGCCGAACTGGGGCTGTTGTTCAACATGGGCGGCTCTGCCGTGGCCAACTATGTCTCGGTGCTCGAAGCGCGCAAGGTCTGATTAAATATGAATATTTCTGAATGGCTGCTTCAGGCCGCACGGGTGTCCCCCGATGCGCCGGCAATCCGCTGCGGCTTGGATCTGCACGCGACCTACGGGCAGTTCGCGGCGCGTAGCGCGGGCATGGCAACCTATCTGTCGGACAGCTTGGGAATCCGCAGAGGCGATCGCGTGGCGCTGTTCATGCAGAACTGCCCTGAGTATCTGGAGGTCCTGCACGCGGTTTTGTGGATGGGTGCGGTTGTCGTGCCGATCAATTACAAACTGCACCCGCGCGAAGCGGCGTGGATCATCGACGACGCCAAGGCCCGCGTCGTCGTGACCCAAACCGGCACGGTGTTCGCGAGCGGTATCGAGCTTGCCGAGACCTGCAATGAATGCGGCATCCACGATCCCGCGCTGACTGCTGCGGCACAATCGAGCGTGCCGATCATGCCCCCCGTCGACACAGGCAAAGACGATGTGGCTTGGCTCTTCTATACCTCGGGGACCACGGGGCGGCCCAAGGGCGTGATGACCACCCACGGAAACCTCATCGCGATGTCACTGGCCTATGCGATGGATGTGGACAGCCCCACCGCCCGCGATAATTCGCTTTATGCAGCACCTATGTCGCATGGGGCGGGGCTCTATCACTTCCCGATCATCCGCGCCGGGGGCTGCCATGTCATCCCGCGGTCCGGCGGGTTCGATCCGGCTGAGATTGCAGAGCTGGCGCAGGCGCTGGACAACCTCGTGTTTTTCGCCGCCCCCACGATGATCAAACGCCAGATCGCCCATGCCCGTGCCACAGGCTATGACGGCGCGGGCATCAAGACGATCATCTACGGTGGCGGTCCCATGTATCTCGCCGATATCGAAGAGGGGCTCGCCGTTTTCAGCGCGCGGTTTGTCCAGATTTACGGTCAGGGCGAATGCCCCATGACCATCACCGTCCTGCCCCGCGATCTTGTGGCCGACACGGCCCACCCCAACGCAGATGCGCGGCGCGGGTCGGTCGGGTTTGCGCAGGCGGGCGTGCAGGTGCGGGTCGTCGACGGTGACATGCGCCCCCTGCCCGCGGATGAGGTTGGCGAGGTCGTCGTCTCCGGCGATGCGCTGATGAAAGGCTATTGGGGCAATGAAAAGGCCACCGCAGATACCGTCGTCGACGGCTGGCTGCGCACGGGCGATCTGGGGTCGATGGATGCCGATGGCTTCCTGACCCTCACCGACAGGTCCAAAGATGTGATCATTTCGGGCGGGACAAACATCTATCCACGGGAGGTGGAGGAGACCCTTCTGGCCCACGAAAATGTGTCCGAAGTGTCGGTGATCGGTGTGCCCAGCCCGGAATGGGGCGAGGATGTCGTGGCCTTTGTCGTCGCAACGGGCGAAGGCCCCTGCGACGCACCGCAGCTTGATGCCTGGTGCAAAAGCCGCATGGCTTCGTTCAAGAAGCCGAAGACATACCACT
>Ga0208318_100030_pt1 | contig 70874 bp, 64 predicted proteins | sample Virmet3747_4435_FD_185739 | JGI IMG/M metagenome (GOLD analysis project Ga0208318, IMG submission 185739) | Marine viral communities from the Southern Atlantic ocean transect to study dissolved organic matter and carbon cycling - metaG... | ecosystem: Environmental > Aquatic > Marine > Oceanic ... | reverse complement strand
AGCATTACTCACCCGTCCGCCACTCGTCATCTTCTAGCAAGCTAGAAATGTTACCGTTCGACTTGCATGTGTTAGGCCTGCCGCCAGCGTTCAATCTGAGCCATGATCAAACTCTTCAATTAAATATCGAAATTTTGAATTGTCGTTGTTGACACTCTTAATGAGTGCCCACACAGATTGTCTTGTCTAAATTGTTAAAGAACATCGTGCAGAATCATGACGCTTTTTGTCGTGACTTCTGCGCAAGGAGGACCAACATTACTCTCAGTTGATTCGTTTTCCTTGCTCACCCTGTTCGAGTGAGGTGCGCATTTTACATCGCTTATTTTCGATGTCAACCTTGTTTTTAAACTTTTTAATTGTTTGAAAACTTGGTTTCGCACTTGATTCTTCGATTGCTTCGTTTTGCTTGAAGCCCCCTCAGAACGTGGAGCGCATTATAGATAGCTAGACATAAAGATCAATACTTAAATGAGATTTTTTTGCTTTTTAGATCATTTACGCACTCAAACGTCTATTTTTACAGCATTCCTTACCTTTCCATACGCCTTTAGACTACTTTTTTCACATTCTGTTGTTCAAATTGTTACAAATGAGTAAACTATGACCAGCCTCCAATATGATAATAAACACTAGAAAGGTAGGTATATGAAAGTAGGCTTTATTCAATGCACTGTAATTAGTGCAATTTTTGCAATAGCAGGTTATTTGTTATTTTCTTCTGCTAGTTTTAATACTCACATTCCACTTACGGTGTCAGGCTCTCTGTTACTCAGTGGAATACTTACTCCTTGGCTGGCGTCGCTTCTTAACTCTACGCCCTCTTCTTCATCGGAATCTTCTAATAGTGCAATCACTGAAACGTTATATGTGGGTAACTTACCCTATCGTGCCAATGAATCTGCAGTAAAAGAATACTTCGGAAGTTTTACCGATGTTCAATCTGTGCGTTTAATGAAGGATCGCAAAACAGGGAAAAGAAAAGGGTATGGGTTCATTGAGGTTCTGACTGATGACATTGAGACAGTAATCAATAAAACCAATGATTCTATTTTTCAGGAACGTACTCTTAAGGTACGACCGGCGAAAGATAAAGTTGAACATGCGTAAAATAAAAAACCTGGGCTAGCCCAGGTTTTTTTTATTCTTCTGTTTGTTGCGGTACTGCGTTAAGTAACTGCTGATTAAACGAGTGGAACCGGTTAATCGCTGTCACTAAATCAGGTACTTGCACATCTTCCATTTCGTTAATGATCCCAGCGATCAATGAATTATAGTCTTCGCCTGATTCTAACGTATTCGTAGCGTTTTCAAATGCACTCATCATTTTCTCAAGATATTGAGAAATGGGACTAACAATGCTTCCGTACTGATTTTCTACTTCTCCGTTTTCACTGTAGTGCTGAATATTCTCGTAGGCCTTAACCACTTCAGCCTGTGTGGTTCGGTTAAGTTGCAATGCGTAACCGACGAGTTCCTTATCATCGAACCCCAAGGTTAGGGCTTGTTCAAATGCTTTGTCTACATCACCATTGTAAAAAGTATCAGCGAGATCCTGTGTTTGCTCCACCAAGTCAGCAATGGCGGTAAGCTCTTCATCGTCTAGCTCCCCTTTTAAAGAAAAGCTAATTCCATTACTTTCGAAGTACTGATAACGCTCTACCTGCTGCGAAGATGAACCTTGGTTATCTTCGTTACTGGTGTCGGCATCCTGGTTATTCTCACTCGCACTATAAAATGACGACGCACTAAATTGCTTTACGGATTCAAAACGTAGTTGAACTTCGTCACCATCTTTTGTGCGAATTAACAAACTTCCCGATTTGGCGTCGGCCATATTTAATGCATTTAGCTCGCTCGCATTCACACCGGGATTAAAGATATCTGTCTCTAACTCATTTATACCGGTATCGATCAGGTCTCTGCTGCGTGTAATGCCTTCTTCAATTTCATCGTTCATAAAACCGGCAAGATCTTTTTCTGCCATCGCAAAGCCTTTACTCACCCCTTCTCGCGCTTGCGAAAATAGGTTGTTAAGCTTTTCATCATTCGCGCCCCCCTCAGCTGCACCACGAATAACACCACCAACAAAATTAAGTACATTCTTTGCCACTTTTTCAAAATCGAATAGGCTCGTTTTCCCACTCTCTTCTGACGATTGACTGTCCTGTGGGCGCTTTCCATCAATGCTCACATTTTGGTTCAAAGCGCCGCTAACGACCTTTAAACCAATGGTGGTCTGAGAGCTATTCACCGTCACTGTGGCTGCCTGTTGCTTTGCAAATTCAGCGGCTTGTTGTAACCCCTCTTTCTGAAGCTGCTGCTTAATAGCATCATTGGGGTGAACAGCTGCCTTTTCATCGGCTTTTTGGTCGCCCATAAAAGCCTTAACTTGACTGACGTTCATAATTAGATCCTCACTATCCTCATTAGTGGTTATCGGCAGCAAATGCACTTTGTTTAATTTTAGTACTAAAAAACTTTCCTCACACGTGCTTTACTCGTTGCACATATAATAGAAGTCACTACAATTCGCCCACTTTGTTTTATCTGCTAATCACTAAATGGAGAGCCCAATGACAGTACCTGGCCATCAAGAATATCAAACACAACTGGATGAAAAGGTATCAAGACTAACGCAGTTGCTTTCTCCTTTTAGTGCTCCCGCTCCTAGCGTGTTCGCATCAGCCCCTGTTCATTACAGAATGCGAGCAGAGTTTCGCGTATGGCATGAAGGTGACGATCTCTATCACATCATGTTTAATCAAGAGACCAAAGAAAAATACCGCGTTGACCAATTTGCTCCCGCATCTAAAACAATCAACGACGCCATGATAGCGCTACTCGAAAAAGTAAAGCCGTCTGACGTTTTGCGCAAAAAGCTTTTTCAAATAGATTACCTTTCCGCTCTTTCTGGTGAATTAGTCATCAGTCTTTTGTATCACCGACAGCTAGACGATGCGTGGGAAGCCGAAGCCACTAAGCTACGGGAAGCGTTGCAGTTACAATTTCCCGCAGTCAATATTATTGGCCGTGCCCGTAAACAGAAAAGGGTAATAGGCGGCGATTTCGTAATAGAACGTTTACCTGTGAATAGTCATACCTTTGTCTTTAAGCATATAGAGAACAGCTTCACGCAACCAAATGCAGATGTGAACTGTAAAATGATTGAATGGGCATTAAACTGTGTGGCTCCTCTGAAAGGTGACTTATTGGAAATGTATTGTGGTGCGGGAAACTTCTCAATCCCTCTCGCGCTTCACTTTGATAATGTCATTGGAACAGAAATTGCCAAGCCTTCGGTACAAGCTGCACAGTACAACATTGAAAAAAACAACTTGGACAACGTTAAAATAGTCAGGCTTGCTGCGGAAGAATTTACTGAAGCGATGAAAGGTGAGCGTACGTTTAGCCGCCTTGAAGGGATTGACCTATCTGCCTACAACTTCACCACCGTGTTGGTCGACCCTCCAAGAGCAGGCTTAGATCTAGATTCTCTTAAAATGATCCAAGATTACGAAAATATTATCTACATCTCCTGCAACCCTGAAACCTTGGCCGAAAATTTAACCCACCTTTGCGAAACACACGATATCGCGGAATCAGCGTTATTCGACCAGTTTCCTTTTACGCATCATATTGAGGCTGGCGTGTTATTAACCAGGAAGGGGTGAATAGCGCTGATGGTGCTAATAGACTAGCAATACGCTTTATTTAAACGACTGAGTTGTTGCGCCCATTTGTACAAAACGCAACTGGGCCTTAACTCTTTCACCAATTTCTAATCGTAGTTTTGTGTCGGCCTCTAGCGCTTCGGCACCTGCACTAAATACCAGCCTAACCATGGCGTCAGCTTGTAATTGTGCAATACGGTATTCGACACCCTGCCGCTCAATAATATAATCGGTGAGCTCTTCCACGAAATGTTGAATCTCTCTAAACACCGCCAGCCGATAAGCGCTTGACGTACCGGTATGCTCCCTCAACAACAAACGAAAAACATTTTTGTTAGCGGCAATGAATTCCATAAAGGTTTCAACTGACGTGTTAATGACGCCTCCACCCGACGCAATGCGTCGCCTAGCCTGACGCATAAGCTGACGCAAAGCTAAACCCGCTTCGTCAACCAGCGTTAAACCCAGCTCATCCATATCCTTAAAATGACGATAAAATGAGGTAGGTGCAATACCTGCTTCTCTCGCCACTTCACGCAAACTAATGGCGGATAAACTGCGATTTTCATCCAACAGCGAAAATGCGGCGTGAATAATGTTTTGGCGAGTTTTTAACTTTTGTTCTTGACGACTCACGGAAGCCCCAATTAATTAGAGAGACATAGTTTAACGCAACTTAACGCCTAAGTAGAGCCGAAATTAGGCGATTAAATTGGCGAAATTTCCTTATCTAACAGGCTACTGATGAGCATTTGCTCAAATTAAGCCCCATTAACGCTTCGCGTAAACTACACTTAGAGTTTACAGATGTCAGCAGAACTTATTAGGGTTTTACTTGCCTGACATTGAATAAAACGATAAATTGGCGCACAGTTGTAAGCTGAGTTGTTAATCATGAATAAACCACCCCTTATCTTAACCAATGTATTGGTATTTCTCATTACCGGTGCAATTGCGTGCATTGGTGTACCTGTATGGATTGCACACCACGGAATTGATTGGGCAGAAATTGGTACTGCTATTTTCTTGTTCTATTTCACAGGAATGTCGATTACCGCGGGATATCACCGCCTTTGGTCTCACAAAACCTATGATGCAAATATTGTTGTTAGAATAATATTAGCAATCGGGGGCGCTATGGCGCTTCAAAATAGTATCTTGCATTGGTCTTCCGATCACCGCGTGCATCATCGTCATGTGGATGACAATGATAATGACCCTTATTCAGCGAAAAAAGGCCTATGGTTTGCACATATAGGTTGGATGCTTCGCGAATATCAAGCCAAACGTTACGACGATTATGGTAACTGTAAAGACTTGCAAAAAGACAAAGTCGTGATGTGGCAGCACAATTATTATTTGCCTATTGTATTAGCCGCAAACTTCGGCATAACCGCCTTATTAGGTTGGTTAAACGGTGATGTATTGGGCATGGTACTTATTGCAGGTGTACTTCGATTAGTATTAGTGCATCACGTGACTTTCTTTATCAACTCCCTTGCGCATTTCTGGGGAAGTCAGCCGTATACGGATAAAAATTCAGCCCGTGATAACGGCGTTTTAGCGTTCTTCACCTTTGGTGAGGGTTATCACAACTATCATCACATTTTTGAGTACGATTACCGAAACGGTATTCGTTGGTATCAATTCGATCCTACAAAGTGGTTAATTAGAGGACTTTCTTACTTAGGGCTTACCCATAATTTACGTAAGGTGCCTGAAGAAAGAATAGAAAAAGCACGGGCTGCAATGCAATTGCAACGAGCCAGTGAAAAAGCCTCTCTATTACCAAATGCTGAAGAGGTAATGCATACAATTCAAGCTGAATATGATTTGTTGATGCAAAAAATGTCAGACTATTATGCAACTAAAAAACGTTTAATGCGGCTTAAGCAGAAAACCATTAAACGCAGTATTGAGGGGCTCGAACTTACCTATAAATATAAAGAGCTTAAGCATGCGTTCGCGTTGCAGAAACAGAAATGGCTGCACCTGCAAAGCCTTTCGTTGCAACCCGTGTAGCTATTTTCCCCATCATTCTATTACTTCGTCTTTTAAGGAGCCCATGTAAATCACTTTATATGGGCTTTTTTGTTTATTTGGCATTTGCGACTAGAGTTGAAATTACAAAGCGGGTAACGTAGTCCACACTAGGTAGTGTTTATTTACAGTTAGTTAGACGATTTTAAGAATAGGAAGCAGCTATGGCGGCAAAGCAGAAAAAGGCGACAACCCCCTCTTCATTTCATTACGATGCCATTGTAATAGGAACAGGTCCTGGCGGTGAAGGCGTAGCAATGCAGCTAGCAAAAGCCGGCAAAAAGGTTGCCGTGGTTGAACGATACGAAGCCGTTGGCGGCGGGTGCACACATTGGGGTACTATTCCTTCTAAAGCGTTACGTCATTCCGTCAGCCGGCTCATCGAATACAATAGCTCTCCTTTATTTGCTGACAACCACCTTAGCCGTAGTCTTACCTTTTCAGAAATCATGCATCACGCCAGCGGTGTAGTAAAAAGTCAGACTCGACTGCGCGCCTCGTTTTACGACAGAAACAGGGTAACCTTATTTCATGGTGAAGCAAGTTTCGTTGATGCTCATACCCTTGAAATAACGCGTCAAGATGGCTCAAAAGATACCGTTACAGCGGCGCAGATCGCCATTGCCACAGGCTCTCGCCCTTATACGCCTAGCGATATTGACTTTACACACCCTAGAATATACAACTCAGACACCATCTTATCCTTAGATCACGATCCTAAGTCCATCATCATTTATGGTGCAGGGGTCATTGGTTCTGAGTATGCCAGTATTTTTAGAGGTCTGGGTGTGAAGGTTGATTTGGTGAACATGCGTGATCGCTTACTTTCTTTCCTTGATACAGAGATATCTGATGCCCTAAGCTACCACTTGTGGAACAACGGTGTGCTTATCCGTCACAATGAAACGTACAAGTCGGTTGAAGCTACTGACGATTCAGTAATATTAAATTTAGAATCCGGTAAACGTATGCGAGCCGATTGCTTATTGTTTGCAAACGGAAGAACCGGTAACACCGACACGTTGGGATTACAAAATATAGGTTTAAAAGCCGATGGGCGTGGTCAGCTCAGAGTTAATGAAAACTACCAAACTGAAGTAGACAATGTGTATGCAGTTGGTGATGTCATTGGCTATCCAAGCTTGGCTTCCGCCGCCTATAATCAAGGTCGCTTTGCAGCAGAAGCCATGTTAGAAGGCAAAACTCACGCCGAGCTTGTGGCTGACATCCCTACCGGTATTTATACCATCCCCGAAATCAGTTCTGTGGGAAAAACGGAACAAGAGCTCACTGCCGCTAAAATTCCATATGAAGTAGGCCGCGCTCAATTTAAGCACTTGGCAAGAGCGCAAATTGCCTCAACGCAAGTAGGCAGTTTAAAAATTCTCTTCCATAGAGAGACGAAGGAAGTGCTGGGTATCCACTGCTTCGGAGAGCGTGCTTCCGAAATTGTTCATATCGGACAGGCGATTATGCAACAAACCGGGGAAGGAAATACCATTGATTACTTTGTGAATACCACTTTCAACTACCCTACAATGGCTGAAGCATATCGAGTGGCTGCGATTAACGGATTAAATCGGATATTCTAAAAAGAGAAATTTTAGAGGAAAAAAACCGACACTAGGTGTCGGTTTTTTATTGAGATTAGTTTCGGTTCGCTGCTAATGTATTTTGCGCTGAAAGCGCTTCTCTATGAGCTACGATATCGATGTGCATCTTCTCTTGGTCAAATGTCATAGTGGCAATAGCATAGTCTCCAAGACTTTCGCTTGCTACATTTACCATTTTTTGTTGTGCATCACGGAAACGAATGTTGCTGCTAATTTTGTCAGCCATACATTGGTTATTCATTTCGAACGATTTAGCGTCCATACAATCGAAAAGCTGATTGTCATCAGATCCCGCATGCGCAATACCAAAAGTGGATAATAAGGCTAATCCTAGTACTACTTTACGCATGGTTTTTCTCCTGTGTTACAGTTCATCACTGTTAATTGTTACTATAATGTATATACATAAATTAGTCAATGTGGATCATAGTAATATGACAAAAGTATGACAGCGGAGTAATTTTTCAACGTGACTCAAAAAAATTTAGATTCTCTTGTTCAGCAAGCAGCAAACTGTACTTTATGCAAGCCCTATTTGCCTCACCCGCCACGTCCCATCTTTTCGTTAGGACACTCCAAGCTTGTGTTGATTGGTCAAGCGCCTGGCCTAATGGCACACAATACTCACCAAGCCTTTAACGATAATAGCGGCAAGCGTTTAAGAGGCTGGTTAAACATGTCAGAAGAAGAATTTTACAACCCCAGTGTGATATCCATTATGCCCATGGGGTTTTGCTTTCCAGGATACAAGAATGGAGCCGATGCCCCTCCTCGTCCAGAGTGTGCTCCTACCTGGCACAAAACCCTATTAGAAGAGATTCAACCTAGCACAATTTTGTTGGTGGGAAGGTATGCTCAGCAATACTATCTCCCTCAATTTAAAACCCTTACAGACGCATTAAATAACGCTAATTTTGAAGAAGGGATTATTCCCCTCCCCCACCCATCTGGGCGAAACAACCGTTGGCTAGCAAAGAATGCGTGGTTTGAAAGCCAATATCTACCCAAGGTGGTCAAGCACCTCAACGCGCTCAAGCATTAATTTTTGGCGTGTTGCAGGAAATCAAGTAGCTCGTCAAAAGGCATAGGTTTAGCGTACAGATAGCCTTGTGCTTCATCACAGCCCAGCTTAATCATATAGCTGGCCTGTTCTCGGGTTTCTACGCCTTCAGCAATGGTTAATAGCCCAAGCTTGTTTCCTAAGGTAACAATCGTCTCCGCCAAAACAGCACTTTGTCCTGGCTGGATATCCTTCACAAACGAACGATCTACTTTAAGCCGGTCTAAAGGTAACTTTTGCAGGTAGCTCATAGAAGAAAAGCCCGTACCGAAATCATCGATGGCAATCGCTACACCGTGCGCCTTCAGCGTACTAAGCGCATCAATAACAATTTGCGGTTCGTCCATCACGACACTTTCTGTAATTTCTAGTTCAAGGAAACTAGGATCGCAATTTGATGCCTTTAGCGCATCTTTGACTTTGTCGACAAAATATCTATCTCGAAACTGCGGAATAGAGATATTTACGGCTACCCGCAAATTGTCAAACCCTGACTCGTTTAAACTTTTCAATCGTCGACATGACTCTTCCAGTACCCACTGGCCAATATCGACAATGAGACCCGAATATTCTGCTAAGGGAATAAAGACGGCAGGTGAAATATAGCCATTATTGCCATCAGGCCAACGCAACAAACCTTCCATACCGACGACTTTTTCACTGAGCAAGTCAACTTGAGGCTGGAACCATAGCTCAAGTTTTCTTTCCATAAAATCACTACGCAAGCGACGAATCATGTCTAATCGCCAAGTGGTTTGGTCTTCAATATCTTTAGCGTAGTATTCGTAGTTGTCAGAAAGGTTCTTTTTAGCGCGGTTAAGGGCAATATTGGTGCGTTTTAATATTTCGATGCCCACATTCGGTTTATCATCTAATTGACAAAAACCAATGGTCACGCTGACGGGTAAAGTATGATCACTCACCTTGAAGGAAGATTGAAACAAGGTTTTGATTGTGTCTGGGTTAACCTCTTTAGCTGGCCCAATCAGCCCAAACACATCGGCCCCAATTCGCCCTCGTCTCACCTTTTCGCTAAAGTTATCCTGAAAACGCTCGCTAATGGCCCTTAGCAAATCATTCCCTGCTTCTTGCCCTAAGCCATCATTAATATCAGAAAAATGATTCACATCAACAAGCGCCACGGCGTAGTCTGTTCCGGCATACAAATGCGGTTTATCCAGCATGTTAATAAATTCATTTCGGTTAGGCAGGCGGGTCAACCAGTCTCTAAAAGCCGCATTTCTAAGTTCGTGAAATAAGTTTACGTTTTCATACCCTACAGAAATGCTCGATAGAAACACTTCTAATAGATTCTTATCTAACTCATGAATTTGACGCGCCATGTGAACATAAACAGCGGCTTCAAACCCGGCACGGTTGATGTAGAGCACCGATGAGTCTGCTTCGAAAATATGCTGTTTCAGTCGCAAACAGCGATTGATTTGCTCAACAATATTTTTATTCTTTACGTTATCGATATGTTCATTAATTAATGGCGCATATTCGCCGGCCGCCCCTAACACATAAACGCCATTGTCGTCTTTATCAAGCACGGCGCCGGCTCGTGCACACAGTAAGCCATCGGCTTCTAAACCGATAAGCGAACTAATTTGCGTCACTACCCCTTCGCAGAATCCTTTCACCGAATGCTCTTCAAACAAGTTAGACGATGAAGAGATAATTTTCTCTAACCCCAATCGATTTTGATTAATGGTCATTATCTGTTGGTAAGAACGTAACGATGAGATAACGGTAGTAAGAAGCTTGCCGCGAGTGAGTTCGGTTTTGGTTTTATAATCGTTAATGTCGTAAAGCTTTATGACTTCTTCTTCGGGCGCATACCCGGGCTGGCCGGTACGTAAGATAATACGCGGCTCAAAGAGCTCCATTTCCTCTCTTATGTATTTCACTACATGAAAGCCGGCGTCGTCAGTTTCCATGACAACGTCAAGAAGGATAATAGCAATACTTTTGCCATAGTCTTGTAGTAACTGCTTGGCTTCGTTACCAGAATAAGCATGAAGAAAGTTTAGCTTTCTATCATTGACGATGAGATCTGATAATGCGAGTCGCGTGACGGTATGTATCTCTTCGTCATCATCGACTATCAATATATTCCATTGTTTATAAACCTGAGGCTCTAGGCCACTGGCGTCATCGTCATCTAAAAAGATTAATTCGTCGTTATCGTAATCCGTTGCCGACATAACTGCTCTAACCCTCACTACCATTATATACCGCTGCGATTTTGCGGAATCTGCGCTGTATCACACCCATTGATTAATCATATCTAGGGTGCAATAGTGTCTACCTTAGTTTTCGCTATTAGGCTTTATCACTGTAAAATATGAAAATTACCCCAGATCCTTATGCCTCACAGGTTACAAAACCCGAAAATAGCAAAACGTCTGAGCCAACGGGTGAAAAAGAAAAAACGGCTAAGCCGACTCATCACTCTGCCAACGTCAGCCCTGTACGTCGTAAAATTTTGTCCTGGTTCTCTCGCGTAGGTATTTCACCATCTATGTCTACGCTCGATCCAAAGCGTGAAAAACAGGCGCTAGAACGAAGAAAACAAATATTAGAAATACAAAAGGCAGCAAATTTACAGGCCGTTTTAAATATAGCACTAAATGTGGCGATTACCGAATCTCAAAGCGATAGTCTTGACCCTGATTGGTTTTTTGCTTTTAGTTCTATGGCAGAAGAGATATATAGCCAGCCCATGCAAGAATTATGGGGTAGAATTTTTGCCGTGGAAGTGAGTAAGCCCGGAAGCTTTTCGTTACGCAGTTTGCAACTGTTGAAATCGCTGACCCATCGCGACGCGCAAATATTCAGTAAGGCCGTGAGTATGGCTTGCCGACGTCAGCACGACAATGTTCCACGTATTTTAGTTGGCTATCATAAACGTAGAGGCGTATTGTCGTTTCTTGGTCCCTCAGCCCCTCAACAAATTAATCTCGCAAAAATGGGACTTTCCTACCCTGACCTATTGGCGCTTCAAGATATGAAATTGTTGTATGCTAGCGAAATAGAAAGCGGGGAATATGAACAAGGCCAGCAAATATTTTGGCGATGTGGCAATGAAAGCTTTACCTTAGAAGCCAATCGTTCTGGGGTAGCGTTGGTGTATTATAAGTTCACTGCGGTGGGCAGTGAACTTGCGAAGCTTGTATCTAGAAAGGAAAACTCTGCCTACTTACCGGCACTTAAAGAGCGACTGAGCAACGTCTTTATTGTTACCGAATAAACCGTCGCTCTCGTATGCTTACTAAGGCGAAGAAACCGCTAAATTCCATCACCAAATTCATGTAAGCCACACTCTCTTTTTAATCCGAAAAAGCGGGTATCTTGCTCATTCATGCCTTCTTGTAAAGACTGCGTTGTGTGCCAATCGCCAATAGACACGTAGCCTTGTTCCCAAAGTGGATGATACGGTAAGTTGTGCTCTTTTAAGTAATAATGTAAATCCTTATTACTCCAATCAATGATGGGATAAAGCTTAAACTGATTACCCACTTTTTGAAGTACCGGAAGCTTGCCTCGTGTGTCGGATTGACTTCGACGTAACCCCGCGAACCAGGTTCCAGCTTTCAATTCGCCTAGCGCACGCTGCATAGGTTCAACCTTGTTCATCTGGTTGTACTTCTCTATGCCCTCTATACCTTTTTCCCACAATCGACCAAATCGAGCTTCCTGCCAAGCTGCAGATAGCTTGGCACGGTACACATGTAAATTTAAGTCTAACTTCTCGGTAAGCTCATCAATAAAGCCATAGGTTTCAGGAAACAAATAGCCCGTGTCGGTTAACACCACAGGTATATTGGGTTGAGCTTGCGTCAACATATGCAACATAACAGCAGACTGTGCACCAAAGCTGGAAGAAACAATGTGATTAGCCGGTAGGTTTTCCAGCGCCCAAGCTACACGAGCTTGAGCATCCATTGCTTCTAATGCTTCGTTAATATCAGCAAGCGCTTCTTTACTAATATCGAGGGTCAACGGCGTAATGTCGCTAAGTGTTGAATTAGTCATAAAAGTCTCGTGCGGAATCTACAACAGGCGCGATGATGTCTTTGCGAATAACAAAATCACCAAATGCCTCGTTTTCATTGCGCTCTTTTGCCCACTGTCCAATTAACGAGTCAAGCTCATTCATGATTTCTTGCTCGCTGATATTCTCACGGTACATTTTTGGAATACGGGTACCTTCTCGGTTTCCACCAATATGGAAGTTGTATTTACCCGGCCCTTTACCGACAAGCCCTACTTCAGCCAACATGGCGCGACCACAGCCGTTAGGACACCCTGTAACCCTGAAGATGATACTGTCCTGCGCCAAACCATGCTTATTCAGAATGCCTTCAAGCTCGGTCACCGCATCGGGTAAATAGCGCTCAGCTTCGGCCATTGCCAATGGGCATGTGGGTAATGCAACACAAGCCATTGAATCTAGGCGTTGATTGGAAATTTCCGGCGCAATTAAACCGTGCTCTTTCGCTAAGGCTTCAATTTGCGCTTTATTTTCTGGCGCGACACCAGCAATGATAAGGTTTTGATTCGCCGTTAAACGAAAATCACCTTTGTGTATTTTAGCAATCTCGGCACAGCCTGTTTTTAAGGTCTTGCCTGGATAATCGAGAATACGCCCATTTTCAATAAAGACGGTTAAATGAAATTTACCGTCAATACCTTCAACCCATCCAAAGCGATCTCCACGTTCGGTAAACTCGTAAGGGCGGCTCTCAGCAAACGTCACACCTGCACGCTTTTCAACTTCAGCCTTAAAGTTATCTGCGCCCACACGTTCTAGCGTATATTTGGTCTTCGCATTCTTACGGTTTACGCGGTTACCCCAATCTCGTTGGGTAGTCACTACGGCTTCAGCTACCGCAAGGGTATCTTTTAGTGAAATAAACCCAAAATCTGACGCTTTGCGAGGAAAGGTAGATTGGTCGCCGTGGGTCATCGCTAAGCCACCACCCACTAATACATTAAAACCAATTAACTTGCCCGCTTCTGCAATGGCCACAAAGTTCAGATCGTTTGCATGCACATCTACGTCGTTTTGTGGCGGAATAACCACCGTCGTTTTAAACTTACGAGGTAGATAGTTATCACCCAATATCGGCTCTACAGGCTTCTCAGTGGTCTCTACTTTTTCACCGTCAAGCCAGATCTCTGCGTAGGCACGGGTTTTAGGGAGTAAATGTTCACTGATTTTTTTCGCCCATTCATAGGCTTCCACATGCAGTTCAGACTCAACGGGATTCGACGTACACAACACATTTCGGTTAACGTCGCCGGCGGTTGCTATCGAGTCAATGCCCACCTTGTTGAGTGTTTGGTGCATTAATTTAATTTTCGGCTTAAGCACACCGTGAAACTGAAAAGTTTGTCGGGTAGTTAAGCGAATACTGCCATAAATGGTTTGCTCTTCAGCAAATTTATCAATAGCAAGCCATTGGTCGGGCAAAATAATACCGCCAGGCAAACGAGCACGAAGCATCACATTGTGCAGTGGCTCTAATTTTTGCTTGCTACGCTCTGCACGAATATCGCGGTCGTCTTGTTGATACATACCGTGGAATCGAATTAGCTGGAAATTATCAGCCGTAAAACCACCAGTGAGATCGTCTTTAAGATCTGCCTCAATAGTGCCTCGTAAATTGTTACTTTCGCGCTTTAAGCGTTCGTTGTCAGCAAGTTTGCCCTCAACGATAAAGGGAGATTTTTCATTGCTCATTAATAGACGTCCTTCTGATAACGTTTTGCTTTGCGTAACTCGACGATATAGGCTTTCGCGTCAGCTTCTGACTTATTGCCGTGCTCTTGTACAATGCTAATAAGCGCATTTTCAACATCTTTAGCCATATGCGTTGCATCACCACACACATAAAAATGAGCGCCTTGTTCAAGCCATTCATATACCGCTTTACCCTGCTCAAGTAATCGGTGCTGTACGTAGATCTTTTCTTCTTGATCACGTGAAAATGCGAGGGTGATTTTGTCAAGCAAACCGTCTTTAACATAACCTTGCCACTCTACTTGATACAGGAAGTCTTGAGTAAAGTTGGGGTTACCAAAAAATAACCAATTTTTGCCTTCCGCGCCTTGAGCATCACGCTCTTGCATAAATGAACGGAAAGGAGCAATACCGGTTCCTGGACCCACCATAATGACAGGTGTATTAGGATCTTCAGGCAGGCGGAAGTTATTGTTGGGTTCAATAAACACATCCACTTCGCCGTTTTCTTCTAAATATTCACACAAGAAGCCTGACGCTCCGCCTTGATGGCGATGGCCAAACGCTTCGTAATCCACATGGGCAACGGTAAGATGAACCTCTTCTTCAACTTCGCTTTGACTGGAAGCAATAGAATACAATCTTGGCGTAAGTGGGCGTAAGGCCTCTACTAAGGTTTGTTCTGATATTTTTCCAGGGTGCTCTCGCACAATATCGATAATTTGGCGCTGCGCCATATACGTACGTAACTGCGCTTTATCTTCCATTAACGTGGCTAACGACGTTGATCCTGTGGCCGCTTGGTACGCTTTTACAAAAGTAGGATAACTCAGTGTTAATTCCAACTTGTGGGTTAACGCTTCTCGCAAGCGCATTTTTTCATCGCCCACCGTCACCTCTGCGTCACCATCAAGAGACAGCACACTAATGAATTCGTCTACCAGTTTTGGTGCATTCTTAAACCATACACCCAGTGCATCACCGGCTTGATATTGAATGCCTGAACCTTCAAGGCTAATTTCGATATGTCGAATATCTTTAACAGAGTCTCGCCCTGTTATTTTCTGCGAATCAAGAAGCGTAGCTGTGTAAGGCGCTTTTTTCGAGTATGTTTGTGCTGGAGCTCCTTGAACGGCAGCGCCAGTCTGGGCGGCAACAGCCGCTGGAGGAGCGGCAGTAAAATCCTCTTTTAACGCTTCAATGAGTTTAGAAATCCAAGCTTCGGCTTGTGCTTCATAATCAACGTCAAGATCTGCTCGTTCAACCAGCGCCTTTGCACCAAGTTTGCCTAAGCGTTCGTCAAAATCTTTGCCTGTTTGGCAGAAAAATTCGTAGCTGCTATCACCTAAGCCTAGAACCGCATATTTGGTGTTAGACAGTTTGGGGGCTTTTTTGCCGCTGACAAACTCATGCAGTTCGATGGCGTCATCTGGCGCATCACCTTCACCATGCGTGCTCACAAAAAGCGCCACGTGAGTTTCTGATTTCAACTGGCGGGGTTTGTAGTCTGCCATGCTAACCAGCTTGCTGTTATAGCCAGCTTCTTCAGCTTTCGCCTGAAACTGCTGCGCTAACCCTTTAGCATTTCCGGTTTGAGAGCCATACAAAATCGTTAGGGTCGCCGCTGGCGCAGCGCTTTCTGGTGCAGTAATCGCAGGCGCAACGGCTGAACCTTGCGCCGCAGCCATACCAGCTGCATATCCACTCACCCAGGTTAATTGATCGCGATTTAAACCACTTATTGCTTGGGTTATCGCATTCCACTGCTGCTCATTTAAGATGGCACCAGGGACAGATTGTTGATTCGGTTTCTGAGACATAATTCACTAGCCTTAATTTGATGGCATAAGGCTAACGACTTTATTCAAGAAGAGAAAAGAATAAATGAAACTTTTTTATTACCTAAAGTGATTAAGAAATAAAAAAGCACCTTTTAATAACAAAAGGTGCTTTAGAAAAAGGCTTAAATTTAGAAAGGTGACGCCCTAAAAATGCAGCTCTAGGCCAGCAAATACGCCGTCAAACTCCATATCAGCGTAGATATCATCTAAATCTTCAATATCCACAGTGACATTTCGGTAACCCACTTGCACTGTCATATCAATGGCAATACTTTCAATAAAAGAATAGGTGACGGCTACCTGATAATCGCTAAGCTCGTGATCATCAAACGACAAATAGCTGCCTTCTGCGTACGCCGCTAGCCCAGTAAACGGCAAGCCTACTTGAACCTTCGAGTACACCATAGGCACTACGCCCGTAAAGTCACCCGAACTTTGAGTATCACTATCGGTATCTTCAACAAAGAAAGCGCCATCAATGTATTTCGCATTTAGTCCTACATCAAAGCTAATGAGGTCATTGTCGAAAAGTTCGTAGTAAAGAATAAGATCCGTGGCATCAAGCTCTATCACTGTATCTACTTCACTGTTTGCCGTATACAGCTCACCATCAAAGGTGAAGTTAGCATCTAATGTTGTAGTACCGTTATTGTCTAAAGTCGTGTGGCCCACTTTAATGTTAGGGACTAGGGGAAGAGGATGTTCAAATGCAATATACAAAGACGTATTTGTTTCATCGCTAAAGTTAAAGTCGGCCATTGATGAACTGTCGGCAAAGCCACCTGATGTATCTGTTTGCCACGCCTGCGCACCAGCGTAAACACCCGCGATAGTGTCAGCTTGCGAATTGACCGAGAACAGCGCACAGCCTAGAGCGGCTGCGAAAAGACCCTTTTTCATGGATTACCCTTGATTTAATAGTTCTGAAAGTTCGATTAAAGCGGCATTTGCACGAGAAATATAGTTTGCCATTACTAACGAGTGATTAGCTAACATACCAAAACCACTGCCATTTAGAATCATAGGGCTATACACGGTTTGTTGTGTGGCTTCCAATTCGCGAATAATTTGTTGAAGGCTGACTAATGCATTCTTATCTTCAAGAACTTCAGCAAACTCAATTTCAGCTGCTTTTAAAAAGTGTAGCAAAGCCCACGTGGCACCGCGCGCTTCATAGAAATTATTGTCTAATTTCCACCAGCTTGTTTTCACCACACGTTGCTGCCCATTGTAGGTAGACTGTTTAGCTTTCGCTTCACCCGCCAAATCGGTGTTCAGTCTAGCAGAACCTACGCTTGCACTTAAGCGCTGTGAATAGCTACCTAACCGTTTTTCCACTTGTTTTAACCATTCTCGTAAGTTATCGGCCCGAGTATAGAACTGGCTGTCCCCGTTTTGTGGGTCGGCTAACGCATCGCGGTATTGTTTTAAAAGCGTAATTCCATCGCGATAACTGGATTCAGAAGAAGGAAACATCCAACTTCTGTGATCCATATTGAATTTAGGGTGGGCTTTCGTTAAATAAGGGTTCTCAATTGATTGAGATTGGGAGCGGCTGAAATCTTTTCGCATGGAAAGGGCAAGGTCGCGGATCATTTCTAATACACCAAACTCAAACGAAGGCATATTGTCTAAGAACACACCGGGAGGTATAACATCGTTAGACAGGTAACCGCCGGGCTTATCTAACAGTGTTTCAGACACTTCAATCATTGTTGAAGTAAGGGTATATCCAGCAATATTTGCGGGGTTGGCCACCGATGTTTGTTGCGCTACACGTTTATTAACATCATAAGTAGCAGGGGCAAAGCTCCAGTACCATCCAATTAACCAGAACAACAAAAACACAGCCACAACAATTAGGGCAATCCATTTTGAGTTTATTGATTGTCTCATGCTTATGCCAACCTTCCTTTTCAAAATGCATAAAGCCGGTGAAAACCGGCGTTATGCTAAAATTTACGTTACTACAGAAATACTAAATCTTTATGACGCTGGGTGCTATAACACCATTTTTTCACTCATGAATACAACTTAAAACAGTTTATGGTGACTATAAAGGTTGATTAATTCTTGAGTTTGGCCGTTTTTTGTCTTTAAAGGCGTAAATGAGCAGTGCCAGAACAATAATAGGCCAGAATGCGCCCACGCCCAATGCTAGTAACGCTAAGAACGCAGCGCCTATGGTTAAAAACAAGGTGCCGATGACACTAACAGCGACTACAAACCCCACTACCACAATGACTACACCAACGGTTGTCAGTAACGCCATTGCTTCCCACATGTCTAATGACTCGTTGGCCATATTTAAGTGAATGCCAAGAAAATCATGCATCACACTTCCTAAGCAGTTAACAATGACAATGGCTATAACCAATGCAATTAAGAAGTTTTTCATTAGGCTATCCTAGGTAAAAGCACCACGGCAGCGAAGTATGCAACTAACGCAATGAAAGGCACGAAGATTAACGCCGCAGCCGCCGCTACTCGCACCCATAATGTATCTACATCTAAATAGCGAGCGACACCAGCACAAACACCGGATATCACCGCAGCGTCTAAATCTCTGTAAATTCGTTTTTCAGTAGGCATTTTCATCATATTCTCCACTATTTTTACCTAGGTTATATAGGCTGCTGCCACGCAGCCGTTATGCTTTTGCCATTTGCTAATAACTAGGCAACTTTGCTTTTTTTCAACTCAGCCAACTCATTTTCAATTGTTTCATCACGCTCTAAATCGGCAAACTCTTCGTTCAAGGACACTGTCTTTTCAGGTAGGTCATAGGCTTCAACTTGCGCCTCTAAATGATCGATACGCTGCTCATAGTGCTCAAATCTCATCATTGCATCATCGATTTTCGTGCTGTTTTGCGACGTCTTTACTTTTAAGCGTGCAGAGACGGTTTGCTTGCGCGTAATGAGTGCTTTTTGTTTCTGCTTCGCTTCACGCATTTTTTCATTAAGTCGTGCCGTATCTATTTGAAGCTTTTCAATACTCTCTGACAGCTGCGTTAACTGCTCGTTTATCGCTGCCGCTTTATCGACATATTTATGCTTTTCAACAAGCGCGGCTTTCGCTAACGACTCTTTATCGTTGTCCATGGCAAGTTGTGCTTTACGCTGCCAATTATTCACCTCTTTGTTCACTGCAAGCAGTTGACGATTTAAGGTTTTTTGTTCAGCAATGAATCGCGCTGCATCACTTCTCACTTCCACGAGTGTTTCTTCCATTTCCTGAATAATCATGCGAATAATTTTTTCAGGATCTTCCGCTTTATCTAGCATTGCATTTAAGTTTGCTTGAACGATGTCGTTTATGCGTGAAAACATACCCATTGTGATTCTCCGTTACGTTAGTGATGTCCACTTAGGCCCTTATAACACTGCAAGACCATGGTAGAGATTGTCATTTTCATCTTGAGCACTGAAACGTGCGCTTGTTAATAAAGTACAGTCAATAGACATGCCAAAACCTCAACTCTTTGAATTTTAAGAACTTTATAAAAAGTGGGCGTCTAATCCTCCTTGCACAATTAGGAAAAAACTCAGATTTGGCGAATTTGACAAAAGCGTTAGTTAATTTGACCAATCTTGAAGGTGCGCTAGCAGCGTCAGCAAAACTAGGTTCCATGAGACCAGACATAAAAAAACGGCACCTTTTAGGGTGCCGTTTCTTGAACAATGGGGTATGTTTAGTTTATTTCTTTTTCGCTACTTTCTTGAGCGCTACTTTCTTGAGGGCTCACCGAGGCAATATCCATAATTTCAACATCGCCACCCGTGCTTGCTTCATCATCCAAATCAAAATGATAGGTCACATTGGCAATGGACTGACTAACGCCATTTTGAATTTCTACGGTTGACGCACTTAATGCTTGTCCCACCAAATTGGTAAGTAGCGATTCTAAGACTGACTCTTGTGCACTTGCTGTTGAAGTAAACAAAGTAGCGGCGAATAGAGTAGCTGTAACTAGTGAAGTTTTCATAATTTCCCTCGATTTAAATCACTGCAACAGCACTTTGCTATTGCTTTGATTTAACTATTGCGAGAGCTGTGCCACTTCAAAAATAAATCGCAAGATATTGAAAAATAGACAAATAATAAAAGATCATTTGAAAAACCGAAGTGTTCAAATAATCGCCTACATTAAAGTTTAGTCAATTTCACCATCCAATTGGCGTTTTTCACCAACCTCTAGGCATTGGCTTTTGCTTTGTTGTATAAATCAATCTCCCGTTGGGCATTTTCAACTTCTGCTAACCCATTCATCAGCAAGTTGGGATCTGGGTTTTTACCTGTGCCGTTCTGACTTAAGTATCGACGCCAAATACGCCCGCCCGCTTGGCCTTGGAATAAGCCAAGCATATGACGCGCTGCATGCCAAGGTTTAAAATAAGGATCTTCTTGTCTTTCAATGTATTGCTGCATCTGCATGACAACCTCTCGGCGTGAAATGCCATGTGCACTTTCATCCCCCATTATTGTGCTATCGACATTTGCCAGAATATAGGGGTTTGCATAAACTTCACGTCCCATCATGACACCATCAACATTCAATAAATGCGTATTCACATCATCTAGGGTTTTAATTCCCCCATTAATGCTAATAGATAAGTCGGGGCGTGTTTTTTTCAAATTATAAACACGGGGATAATTTAGTGGCGGTACCTCACGATTTTCCTTGGGGCTTAACCCTTGAAGCCACGCTTTTCTTGCATGCACAATAAACGTTTTACAGCCTGCATCAGCAACAATATCAATGAAGCGAGCAAAGTCTTCATCTTCATCCATGTCATCGATACCAATTCGACATTTTACGGTTACAGGAATATCAACAGCAGACTGCATGGCTTTAACGCAGCTTGCTACCACGTCTGGCTGCGCCATTAAACAGGCGCCAAAGCTGCCATTCTTAACTCTGTCGCTTGGGCAACCCACATTAATGTTTACTTCATCATAACCGCGCTCTTGAGATAATTCTGCGCACTTGGCCATATCAGAAGGAGCGCTTCCCCCAAGCTGCACTGCGACGGGGTGCTCTTCTGTATTAAAGCCTAAATAATCACCCTTCCCATAGATAATCGCCCCTGTGGTCACCATTTCGGTATACAAAAGCGTATGCTTGGACAACAAGCGTAAGAAAAAACGACAATGGCGATCTGTCCAATCCAGCATAGGTGCCACAGAGAGTTTTCTATTGAAAGAGATGTCAGACATAGACATTAAAACCTTGATTAATATGTAAAAAAGTAAATCTCATCGCATTTTTACCGATTTCAAAATTAGTGACATTTCCGTGGTATTCCGGCGATTTTTCCTTTTCAGGAACGCAATGGGAATACAAAAAATATGGCGTTTTACTCAATCAACAAGCGGCTTCGCGGAGAACGAACCGCATATTCTACTTCTGTAAAGCAGAAAAACAAAGGCAAGATAGTTTCTCCACGTCTAAAACATTCACTTCACGTTCATTGGCACTGAACTGGGCACGCGGACTGATAACGCAACTAGTAGCCGATGAGACAAGTTTAGTCGCGAGTTATAAAGAAGTATCTTTTGGTGCGCTGATTGTCGAGTATGAGAATTTCAATGGTTCGCTCAGCGAACTCACGCTCATTGATGATTGCAAGGGTTTACATGAACCAAAATGAACATCTTCTTTTCCGCTTTTTTAAAGCGGTATGGACGCAAGATGAGAAAGATATTGCCGCATTCAATTACATTGAAGCTGTCTACATGTTTGATTAAAAAGAGCGAAAACCCTCAATAAACTTTCTGGCGGCCCCTTTCTCCCCTAAAAAGGGTTGGACATGGATGTCTTCTTGTTCATTAAAAGTCAACGTTCACAAAAAGTGAACACTTAAAAATAATGAACAACGGTTGCAATATTGTTCATTTTTTCGTACCGTTCAATAATATTGAACATGAAAGATAAATGAACAAATGGATAACTTACTAGAGGAAGCTGCGAAACTGTTAGCCGCGAATACCAAGCTAAATGTCACTTATACGCATCGCAATGCCCAAAATGCTCAGGTAACGGACGGACAGCTGACGATCATTCATGGAAACCAAAAACATATTTGGTGTGTGGAAGAAAAGGAGAGAATTACTCGCCACAGACTACACAAGCTTCAACTAGAAAAAAGAGTTTTTAACGACAAAAAAACACTTATTGTCACCACCTATATCAATGAAAACATTGCCGAGCTTTGTCGGGAGTTGCAAATCGATTATCTCGATATGGCAGGTAATGCGCACCTTAACATACCTCCCTTTTATATTGATATTAGAGGCAAGAAGCCACCTCAAGAGCATCAAGTACAACACGCGCGAAAGCTAACAGGAAAGGCGTTTCAACCTAAAGGCATGAAACTGGTCATGATGCTGTTATTAAAGCCTGAGCTTGTTAATCAGCCAATGCGGGTACTTGCTGAGCAAGCTGAAATTGCTTTAGGCACGGTAAAACAAGTTTTAGATGACCTTAAGCAACTCACATTTATTCTCGACAAAGGGAAAAAGGGGTTCGTCCTCAACGAAAAAGATCTGCTTCTAACGCGATGGCTGGACGCATATCCACGCAACATAGAAGCAAAACTGGAGCAAAGGCTATATGTTCCTCAGGATATTGAGCAGCTTCGTAACGTACCGCTAGATAAGTACGGAGCACTCTGGGGCGGAGAGGTCGCCGCTGATGCCTATACTCATTACCTTACCCCCAAAACATACCAGATATATGCTGATACTGAAGCACATAAAGCCCTATTAAAAACTTTCAGGCTACGCCGACTACGTGCTGAAGAGACAGACGTTAATGTACTGAAAATTGTAGAGCCGCCTGTGGGAATCGATAAAATTAGGGGTGAGTTACCTGGCTATATCGCGCCATTGCTAGTCTATGCTGAACTACTCAACAGCGATGACCCTCGCAACCTTGAAACTGCCAAAAGGATCTACCATGACCACCTCGCTTGATGTATCCGAAAAACTGCCCAAAGGGCTTGTCGAGGTATATAGTCAAATCCACGGTATTGCCGCAGAGCTAAGTGTTCCGTTGCTAATTGTAGGGGCTACTGCACGGGATATTATCTTAGTTCACGGCTATAACGCTGCTATCGAGCGCGGTACGAAAGATGTGGACTTTGGTATTGAAGTGCAGAGCTGGGAGCACTATGAAGCGTTACGGTCTGCACTGATAGAAGCAGGGTTTACACCGCACTCTAAGAAGGCACATCAACTAGACACGACTGACAGTGACGGCTTGCCTTGGGAAATCGACTTGATTCCGTTTGGTGGGGTCAGTGACGATAACGACCAGATCGCTTGGCCGCCAAAACAAGATTTTGTCATGAGCGTGCTAGGGTTCGATGAAGTTTATCAAAACGCTTGGGACGTTACCCTGACAAAAAATCCTGAACTTAGTGTAAAAGTAGCATCTCCGGCAGGCATCTTATTGCTAAAACTTATCGCCTGGACTGAACGAGGGCGCGAGTATCAGGGAAAAGACGCTATTGATATCTATTATGTCATAAAACACTACAGCAAAATTCCTGCGGTTGTAGATGCGCTTTACGAACAAGATTATATGGATGCGCAGGATTACGACATTATGAATGCCACTGCAATGTTGTTGGCGGACGAAGTCGCGGCCATTGCTAAGCAGAAAACAATAACCTACATAAAGCAGGCTTTGCTAAACAACGATGGTGTCTTAGAGCCCCTGAAGGTTGATATAACAAAGCATACTGTCGCAGGTTATGAAGAAGCCGACAGTCTCATAGAGATTATAAAAGATAGGCTAAATGGAGGATAAAACATTCACTTCACGTTCATTGGTACTGAACTGGGCACGTGGACTGATAACGCAGATATCAGCCGATGAGATAAACCTGATTGCGGGCGACACAGAATTGACCATTTTTCGTCTCGGCATCCGCCATAGCATTCCGGCAATGCATCTATACAGCAACATTCGGCTCGTTTTCCTGTTCTACCGTTTGAGATATTTTCTTGGCGATATTGCGGGAAAACTTAGCACAAGTGTCTAGCCCCGGAATATTTAAAAACCAAGGGGTGAGAAAGGCAGAACCGATATAAATGTTGGTCTCTTTTTCATTAATATACAGCTTGTGATGCGGGGATACGCTGAGAGATTCAGCGGATGTGTCTACCACAAGGCCGTTGTAAGTGCGTTTGAGTAACTGAGCCAAGCGTACCACTCCCTTTTCTGCCGGTTCAGCCCCTCTTGCATCAATAAGACAATGGTGATCACTTTTTTGTGCGCTGGATGCCTGTTTCTCACACTCGGTGGTCACAGTCAGCACACCGGCTTCATGCAGTGCCAATATGCGTTCAATACTCTCTCTCGGTACGGCTGCGGTGCACGCGGCCAAAAGTGCATGTAAAGTTCCCTTTTTCTTTGCATAATCTTGCGCTAGCGCAGGCGTAGATTGAATAACGTGGATGGCTGCCACCACTGCCGCAGGCCAGTGCGAGTCCACGTTATTGTGAGTATTGGCTAATAACTCTAGCGTGAGTTTTGCAAAAGCATCACATTGCCCCCTTCTTCCAGCGAGAAATGTCAGCACCTCTTCAAAGTTAAATGCGTTCACCTGATGGAAGATATCAGGGAAGTAGCGCGCCAATAAGGGTAAAAACAAAAACGTGTTGAATTCATCTAGGTCCCGCAATCCTTTGATAGAATGAGAGGTTAGCCAGTTGTAGAACAAGGTTGTATTTTTTGAGGGGTACCACACCCATGGGAAATGACCTGTTCTTGACATCATGGTCATTTGAACGGGCGCTTCACAAGAGTAAGTTAACCCTTTAGCGCAACGCGCAAAATGCCCGCGGTACTGTGCTATACCCACCGCAGTATCAATAGCCGATAAAGACATGCCCATTATCACGAATCGTTGATATTCCGGCTTTACGTAAGCCTTGATGGGATACGGCTTTACATAGCCGTTTGAGGGCCTTCGCTCACAAAAACTTGAACCCACATTCACAACAATGTGTGTAAATCCCTGATAAGGTTTACCTTTCCCGACCAAAGTCATTCTTACGTCATCATCACGGGTGTCTTCGATAATGCCGGTAACCGCTGTATTGCGATACATGTACACTAATACGCCGTGCTGTCGTAAAACGCCAAGAATGTAGTCAAACGCATCAGCAAAGTACTCTCCAATGATTTTGCGAGTGAGTACCTGCCCTTGAACCTGATAAGGCATATAAAATTTGCTTTCATACCATTGCTCGAAGCCCAATATAAGCGGCGGTATTTCGTCATAACCTATGTTCGACAACAAATTAGGTTCACACATGGAGGTGTCGTAGGGGTTACCTACGCCGACGGTACTTTTTACCTCAAAAATACTGATACGTGCCGGGCACCGCGCCATCTGAGTAAAACTATTCAGTAGGTATAACGTGCTAGGTCCTGCACCGATAAGTGCCAAGTGTTGCGTTCTATTCAATTCCATTGAGGGTTCTCTAACCTAAGGGGCTATCATTTCTAATGCGTAACACCGCTAGAGGATCAGCCATGCACCAAGAACATTTAAGCCCTTCTGGCCATGAGTCGAGTTCGCCCAAAAGCCCACGTTATGAAAAAAGTACGTAGAATTATCCTTATAGCTTATTCCCATACCGCGCGAATAGGGCTATTGTTATAGTTATACTGAAATGTGCATCGATAAATAATAACTAGAAAGCGCTTTCTCATTACTCACTTTTGAGTTTCGAAGCCATAAGTACACGAAATGGAGAAATTGTATGGCAAACACTCCCGCTAAGGGCGCAAAGGATACCCAAGAAACCACTTCCCCAACGGACGAACTTTCCCAGTTACGAGAAATCATTTTTGGACAGACTAACCGAGAAATTCGTGCCGACTTGGCCAACTTAGAAGCCAAGGTAAGTGACAACTTTAGCAAGCTCAATAATCAACTCGACAAGCAATTCAATGACATGAAGAAGCTTATTGATTCGCAGATCGCTGAACTGTCTAGCCGCCTAGATAGCGCAAACGATGGTCACGCGAATGTACAAAGCCAATTGCAATCTACGACCGACAAACTGAAGTCAGAATTAGAAATTGCGGAAACCGCGGCTAAGAATGACAACGATGCACTAGAAGCACATGTTGTCAAAGAACTAGACGCATTAGATACCTTGTTCAGCCAGCGTCACAAAGAATTACTAGAACGTTTGCAACAGGTAACCAGTGAGCTATCGGAAACGAAGACGGATAGAAAAACGCTGGCTAACTTGCTATCAACAATGGCCACAAATTTAACCAGTGATCATTAGTTTTAAATGAGCAATCAGCAACAAAACCCAGACGCTCAAGACAACTCTCTGGATAAAATCAGGCAGTTAATTGTTGGCCGCGACGATAAATACGTGAAAGACGTAGTGAGTCGAGACGCTAAGGTCATTGTGACTGATGTGGTATCCGAAGCGCTGCATGAACGGGAAAACGCTGATGGCTCTGTAAACAAAGTACTCGTGCCCCTAGTCGAGAAGTCCCTACACCGTTCCATTGAAGCAAACAGTGAAAAAATTGTCGGCACCCTCTACCCATTAGTGGGAACGCTGGTCAGAAAAGCAGTCTCATCATTCTTGGTCGACTTTGTCGAGCGCACAAATGCGCTTATCGAGAATAGCTTCAGCCCTAAAAGTGTGTCCTGGCGGTTTAAAGCATGGCAGTCAGGCGTTAAGTATGCTGACTTTGTGGCGTCTCAGGTTTATCAATACCAAGTTCAACAGCTGTTTGTTATCCACCGGGAAACCGGCACATTGCTTCATACAATGTCTACAGACCCTGACAGAAGCAAAGATGCAGACCTTATTTCTTCTATGCTTGTGGCGATTAACGACTTTGTTGCCGATGCTTTTCAACCTACCGGGAATGAAGCCGAAAATGAATTGGGCGAAATTAAAACCGGTGATTTTACACTGCTGATAAAAATTGGTCCTCAGGCCATTTTGGTCGCCGCGGTTGTAGGAAGTGTGCCGCCTGAAATTCGCAGCAAGTTACAACAAACTTTAGAAGAATTTCACCAATTCTATCAAAAGCCGTTACTGGAATATGAAGGCGACAATTCCGCATTCGAAGGGTGTGAAACCTTACTAAATGACTGTTTAATCAGTCAAAAGAAAGAGAGCGAAGGGGGCAAGAAAAAGCACCTAGTCGGCGCATTGGTACTGGGTGCTGTACTGATAATATTGATGTTCTTAGCCTTTTTGCGAATTGAACTTTCTATTTTACAAAATACAATACGTTCACTTACTCCCCCTGCGGGCATTGTTATTACAGACACTGCGATTGAAAACGGAAAAGTGCAGGTTCGCATGCTGCGTGACCCCAGTATTTTAACCGCGCCACGGTGGTTAGAAAATGAGGGTATCGCGTTAAATGACGTTGTCTTGTATGAGGAGCCGTTTGTATCGTTGCAAGCATCGGTAGTTGAAGAGAAGCTAAACCGGCTTCTTTCAGTCTACCCTGCCGTTACATCTCGTACTGATGAGAAAAACAACCTTAAGTTTAGTGGCAATTTGCCGCTGGGCGCGCTAACCCAATTTACCCGTGAACTTAATGCTATCCCTGGCATATTGCAGCTAAAGCCTGACTTGAGCGGAATAAGTATTACGGCTGGGCAAGCTATGAGTAATAAAGCGCTTAAAGAAGCGCTAATGGCAGAGCTAGCGGCGCAAGTATCTGCAGTGAAGATTGATTTTGCAACGAATCAACAAGCACTTGCTCCTTCACAAACGCAAACATTAGAGGACTTAACCCTTTTGTTAAAGCAGTTGCAGGATGTAGCACAACAACTTAATCTAACTTTTGCCGTGTTTGTCATGGGCGCGAGCGACAATTCTGGCACGCCAACGCGAAACCTTGAGCTCAGTCGTGCGAGAGCTAAAAATGTATCGGAAGCATTAATAAATATGGGTATAAATGAAGATGTCCTTTTCCCCATTGGTTTAGGGCAAGTTTCTTTACAAGAGGCGTCGATGGGAAGGACTGTTTTTATCAACGTATTGGTATCCCAACGTTCATCTAATGAAGGTGAGACGCCGTGATCCAGAAAAAAGTATGTATTTTAGGCCCTACTGGTGTCGGTAAAACTAGCTTAGTTAAGCAGTTTGTAGAAGGCATTTTTTCTGATAAGTACAAAACCACCATTGGCGTTAAAATTGATAAAAAGCAAGTCAATAAAGATGGGCTTGGCGTACAACTTCTTATCTGGGATTTAGAGGGCATTGATAGATACTGCGGATTTAATCCTCGCTACTTAAGAGGCGCAACGGCTTACATTGTGGTGGTTGACCAAACGCGCTCGCAATCATTGCTAGAGGGTATGGAGATTCTTGCCATGGCGCAGGAACATTACCCTGATATTCCCGCCTTCTTTGTCGTCAATAAAGCAGACTTACCTTCAAGCTGGCATTGGAGCGAAGAAGAAGTAGCAACGTATGCGTCAAAGTTTAAGTCGATGACAAAAACCAGCGCAAAAACCGGTGAGAATGTGGAAGATTTGTTTAGCACCATCGCCTTTTGGTCGGAGTAACACATGGATATCCACTTACTAAATGCACTTGGTATTACAGACTGCGCTATTTTTAAACGCTGCCAGTCATCCCAGTTAACATGTCTTACACCTGACGTCAGCTGGATGCGCCATATCGTCACTCTTACCGAAGAAAATGCATTTGATATTTCCTCTAGTCACTCTATTTTTCTCGATGATTTTCTTGTAGATGCCGACACTATTTGGCAAGGCGAAAGTGTGTTTACATTGTCTTCAGGCTTTTGGACTGAAGACATTGACGGAGAAACCTTACGTTTAGAAGCGCTGGCCATCAATAACGGAGCTGGCAAACATTATCTTGTGGTCAAGAATGTAGCAGAGCAGTTTGATGAGAAGCAAAAAACGCTGCAAGCCGCTCGCGAACTCTTATTAAGCCACCATGAAATTGTGGGGCGGCATGAATACATTCGCCAGCGTCTCGACAGTGAATTGCACAAAAACGCTGAATACGAAGCGCTCGTGCCACCTATTAAACAAACGATACATCATCTCGATACCGGCGTAGTGATCCTTAATCAACACGGTGAAACTGTGTTAGACAACCGTTCAGCGCGTCAACTTCTTCAATGCAATACGCAACACAATACCGCGCTAAGGCTGACGCACTTAATGGATGACGTAAAAGTGCCAGATAGCTTCCTGCCAACCTTGGTGGAAAAGCGAAGTGCGTGGCAGGGCGAATTGTATTGGAAGTATTCAGACGATTATCAAGTTTGGCTTCAAGTGACCATTCACCCTGTTATTCATAACCAAACGCTGACGCATTGGGTGTATTTGCTCACTGACATTAGCCATATACACAGTAAAGAAGAAAGTGTTCTTAGTGCCTCGGGGATGGATTCTCTCACCAAAATTGCAAACAGAAATTATTTTAATAGCTATGTGCGAAAGCTCGTGCGCGAAGATGTGAGCTTCACGCAGTTTTTATTCGACATTCGTGAATTTAAAAAGATTAATGAAAAGTTAGGTTATCACTCTGGCGATGAAATACTCAGAGCCTTCGCTGGCCGTCTGCAAAGCGCCGTGGGTAATAGTGGCTTCATTGCACGGATTGGCAGTAATGAATTTGCCGTGGTGAAAAGGGATGACACCTTTAAAGGGATAAACCCCAGGGATTACGCCAAACACATAAAGTCTATCCTAGTGAAAACCTACACTGCCCTGCAGGGTGCAGAGTCTAATTTGGGCGTCAATATTGGTATCGCGAACTTCCCTGACCATGGCGATAACGCTGAAACCCTCATGCAGCATGCAGATGTTGCGCTGCAAATAGCGAAATATCAGGGTAAAAATGTGGTGCTGGTATACAGCGCTGAACTGCACAAACAGCATCAAGACATGTCCGAAATGGAGCAGCAATTTCGGGAAGCCATCGAAAAGAACCATTTATCTCTGCATGTACAGCCTATTGTTGATTTAAAAACCGGTGATATTGTTAAATGTGAAGCGCTGGCTAGATGGAAGAAAGCGGATGGAAGCTTTGTGTCCCCTGAAGTCTTTATACCTCTTGCAGAAAGAACCGATTTAATCTTTCCCTTTGGTGAATGGCTTATTGCCGAAGCTTGTAGCGCCATTGAAAAACTCAAAGCGGCTAGCCTCGATATTCGCTTAGCCATCAATATATCTGGTAGGCAAGTGGCCGATTTGGCGTTACTTAAGCAAATTCAAACAGCCCTTAAAAACAGATATATCGATCCTAACAATCTTTCTATTGAACTTACCGAAAGCGTTTTTATTGATAGTTTGGATACTGTCTCTATTTTACTGAATGAATTGCGCTCAATGGGAATTACCATTTCCATTGACGATTTCGGAACGGGTTTCTGCTCTTTGGTATACCTTAAAAAGCTTCCTATTGATGAGCTAAAAATCGATCGGTCTTTTGTGAGTGAACTTGAAAACAATACTGATGACCAAGCCATTATTCAGGCAATACTCGGCCTTGCTGACAATCTAAATATTAATATTATTGCCGAAGGCATCGAAAACGCGGCCCAGCAGAATTTCCTACTGGCGCATAATTGTGCCTTCGGACAAGGTTACCTCTTTGAACGCCCTCAATCAGTTGAGAGTTTCATCGATAAAATTAATAAATAACCTCACGATGAAACGCCGCGAAAACATAAGGTATCGGTTAGTGACACCTTATGCTGATACTTATGAGGCGTTGAGCGCTTAAATAAGCCCTAAATGCCCAGCGTGAAATGCTAGGTGCTCATCAATGAATGACGCGATAAAGAAATAGCTGTGATCGTAACCTTCGTGCATATTTAGCGTTAGCTGTGTATTCGTTTTCTGGGCGGCATGCACAAGAGATTGCGGCTTTAGCTGCTCAGCGAGAAACTCATCTTTACTGCCCTGCTCTACAAGCAATGGTATCGAATGAGTGGCCCCTGCTAATAATTTCGCAGTGTCGTACTTTTCCCACTCAGATTCATCACTGCCTAAATAATTCCCCAACGCTTTTTGTCCCCATGGACAATCACTTGGGTTAGAAATAGGACTAAAAGCAGAAACAGAAACATAGCGATTTGGGTTTCGTAGGCCAATCACTAACGCACCATGCCCCCCCATTGAATGGCCACTAATGGCTCGCTCTTTAGTCACCGGCAAATTGGCCTCCACAAGCTGTGGTAGCTCTTCTGTGACATAACTGTACATTTGGTAGTGAGTATTCCAAGGGGCTTGTGTCGCATCAACATAGAAGCCTGCGCCAAGGCCAAAGTCATACGCCCCATTGTCGTCGTCAGGGATATTATCTCCCCGTGGACTGGTATCAGGAGCGACAATGGCCATACCTAATTCTGAGGCCAATTTCATTGCTCCCGCTTTCTGCATGAAGTTTTGATCGGTACAGGTTAATCCAGATAGCCAATACAATACAGGCACCGGCTTATCTGCTGATGCAAACGGAGGGAGATATACCGCAAAAGTCATCTTGCATTGCGTCGTACTTGCTTCATGTTCGTAGCGCAAATGACGTCCACCAAATGCACGATTTTCACTAATTAGCTCCATTTTTGCTCCTTTAATCTATTAAATAGGGAAAAATTCACCGAAAGCCGCTCAAACAGTAAAGGGTCTATCGGATTTTAAATCAAGTTCGTTTACACTAAGCGCCTAATAATTGAGGTAAGTACGATGTTAAAAAGCCTGATGCATCACACAATTGGCACAATTTCCGTTATTTTTTACTTTTTAAATACTGTTTTATGGGCCACACCAATATTAATACTGTCAGTATTTAAGCTCATTCCTATTCGTTTTTGGCGGCGCTTTATTTCATACCTATTAGACGCCTGCGCCACGGCTTGGATAGGCGTAAATAACGTTAATCAACGGATCAGCAGTCGCACTACATGGCGCGTGGATGGGCTAGAAAAGCTCACGAAGAACGATTGGTACCTGGTGATTGCCAATCATCAATCATGGGTGGATATCTTGGTTCTTCAGCGTGTTTTCAACCGTAGAATTCCGTTTTTAAAGTTTTTCCTTAAAAAAGAGCTCATTTACGTGCCTATTTTAGGTCTAGCGTGGTGGGCATTGGATTTCCCATTCATGCGCCGATACTCCAAATCATTCTTGGCTAAAAATCCTCACCTGAAGGGAAAAGACATGGAAACCACTCGAAAAGCCTGTGAAAAGTTTCGTACTAAGCCTGTAAGTATCATGAATTTCGTCGAAGGCACCCGTTTTACTCAAGCCAAGCACGATAGACAAGCCTCTCCATTTAAACATCTTTTGAAGCCCAAAGCCGGCGGGGCCGCCTTTGTGTTATCTGCCATGGGCGATCAATTACACAAACTGATTGATGTGACGATTGATTACACAGGTGGCGTGCCTTCATTTTGGGATTTTGTTTCAGGAAAAGTTAACGACATTCGAGTGAATATTAAAGTGACACCGATAAAAGATATTTTAGAAGGTGGCTATTTTAATGCCGATTATTTCGATGACCCTCAGGTAAGAAGCCGATTCCAAGGTTGGTTAAACGGTAAGTGGTCAGAGAAAGATGCTTTACTTGAATCTCTTAATGCAACGCAGAAGCCCTTATGATACGTGTAGTTCTCGCTCCTTTTATTTTTGTTTTTCACACCTTTCTACAGATAACCAACCTCGCTTTTTGGGGAATGCTCATCATTATTTTGGGCTTGGTTAAGCTTGTCATGCCAAACGGAAAGATAAAAACGTTTTGGAATAAGATCATGCATGCGTGTATGTTTGCGTTCGGCAGAATTAGCGTGTTGATGATTCGTTTATTTAATAATGTACGGATTGTAAACCAAATACATGGTGAGTTAGCCAAAAATAGCTGGTATCTCATTATTGCGAACCACTTAAGCTACCTCGACATCATTTTATTGATTGAATTTGCCACTTATCGCATTCCAGCCCCGAAGTTTTTTCTTAAAAAAGAATTGATTTGGCTACCTTTCGTTGGCTTGGGTGCTTGGGCGTTGGACATGCCATTTATGCATAGGTACACCAAAGCTTATCTGGCTAAGTATCCCGAACGAAAGGGTAAAGACTTAGCCACCACCAAAGCGTACTGTGAAAAGTTTCGTACCATGCCAACCACCGTGATCAATTTCGTTGAGGGTACGCGCTTTACCCCTGATAAGCACAAGCTTAAGCAAAGTCCTTATCAGCATTTGCTTCCCCCAAAGGCCGGCGGTGTTTCTTTTACGCTTGCTGCAATGGGTGAACTTTTTACCAATGTGCTCGACATATCACTATTGTACCCAGAAAACAGGCGTCACCCCATGATGGCCATGCTAAGCGGTCAAATGACTAAAATCATTATTGATGTAAAAGTGACCCCTGTGCCAGAACTTCAACAGAGCTCATCGCGCAGTGAAGCTGAATTTAGAAGCTATTTTCAACATTGGCTCAATACCCTTTGGCAAGAAAAAGACACGCGTATTAACACATTACTGGAGCGATAGTTATGGAAGTTAGTTCGTCATTGCGCGACGCATTCGTCCATTTGGTGAAAGATATCTTTCCCTCATTGACGACACAAGACCCGCTGTATAATGCCCTTGCGCTAGGGGCGATACTCACGGTTGCGCTTCTACTTTATATTGTGGCTCGATTAGTCGTGAGGCCGCAAATTGCTAACTGGGTGTATCGTACCAACAACCTTTGGGACAATGCGCTTCAAGAGCACGGCTTCTTTCGCCGCCTTATGCACTTGGTTCCAGCACTCTTTATATTCCTCATTACGCCCGTACTGATAGACTCCGAATCGGTATTGCATGGGCTAATGATTAAAAGTGCACAGCTTTACATGCTATACAGTGGTTTGCTGGGAGTATTTGCCCTGCTAAGCACGGTAGAAGATGTATATAACGCATCAGCCCTATCGAAACGCGCCCCTATTACTGGTTTCATCCAAGTGACAAAACTAGGGTTTGCCATCCTCACCATTTTGCTGAGTATTTCACTCATTGTAGACAGAAGCCCCCTATTGCTCGTGTCGGGATTAACCGCCATTGCCGCTGTTTTACTCTTGATTTTTCGCGACACCATTTTGGGCTTTGTAGCGGGCATTCAGATTGCCGCCAACCGCATGTTTAATACCGGCGATTGGATCACCATGCAAAAGTACGAAGTCGATGGGGAAATTCAGGAAATAGGGCTAACTAACGTCAAGGTGCAAAACTGGGATAAGACAATCTCTACGCTTCCTACTTACAGTTTAACCACCGAAGCGGTAAAAAACTGGCGAGGTATGCAGGAATCTGGCGGCCGTCGTATAAAGCGGGCAGTGTATATCGATATTCACTCAATCAAATTGTGTGATAGCGACATGCTAGATAGGTTCTCTAAAGTACGCTATATCAGTGAGTATATTGAGACCAAAACCAATGAATTACGCGCCTACCACCGAGACTACTCTATTGATGAGTCTGACTTACTGAACAGCCGCCGGTTGACAAACATTGGTACGTTTCGCGCCTATTTAGAAGCCTACTTGCGTAAGCACCCAAGAGTGAATCAAGAGCTCACCCTTATGGTAAGGCAGCTTCCCCCTAATGAATTAGGTTTGCCCCTAGAATTGTATTGTTTTAGCAATCGCAAAGAGTGGGTGGAGTATGAAAAAATTCAGGCCGATATATTTGATCACGTGATGGCGATGTTGGATATTTTCGATCTTAAAGCGTACCAGAGGGATGGACACCTTGCGCATCTCGCGCTTGCTTCCTCAAAACCTAACGCTGCACCAAACTCCAGTGACGCTGAATAAGCGGCACAAAAAAACCGGCATCATGCCGGTTTTTTTTCGTTTTAGGCTGGCATTACGCGAGTGCGTAACCCATCACTAAACACACAATTAAACCTGAAACACCGAAAAAGCCGTATTCGATTTTTTCTTTCATCGCGTTTGCGCCAGTTTCAGTTGTCATAAAACTCATGATGATACTGCTAAGCCCCAGAGCGAAGGCCATAACGGCAATACCAAATAACACTGCGTTAATCCAATCGGTCATTACTTTACCCCTTAATTCTTCTGGCGTTATTATGCACGAATTCCAATAACTTGAACATGCTTCATCAAGGAATATTTTATCTATCAGACAAAGGTTTTGGGCTTACTTTGATCGTGGTCAAATTAACTAAAAACTCCGCATTGTCACTAACTGTTTGTATTTTCACCTTAATGAGAAATTGAAAACACAAACTAAGCTACTGATAATTAAGCACTTTAAATAATGGCATTGAGGTTGCTATCTAACCGTAAAGCGCTTTAACGGCGCCACCAGCTTAAATGACACAAGGACAATTCAAATGAAAACCTCTGCACTAGCCTCTCTTTCTCTATTAAGCGTAATGGTTATGTCCCCTGCGCTTGCCCACAATAACGAGTGCGATATTGAATTAAGTGGCCATATTCAATATCAACCCGGTTTTCTTACCGTGGAAATGGAAGACGGCGGAACCCTAACCATTGATGCCGCACATACGCTCACGATTAACCATGAGCCAATCTCCTTGAATAGCGAACAGCTAAAGTGGGTTGGCCAATACTACGACAATATTGATATGGCCATCCCTATGACCTTAACTATTGCTTCAGAAGGTCTCGACCTTGCTAACGTTGCCGTTACTGAAGTGTTTGGAGAATTACTTGGTGAAGATAACGGATTAACGCAAGATTTTGGCGAGCTATTTACCTCTCTAGAGGAAAAGCTAGCGCACTCGTTTTACGACGAGAACGGCATCATTTATATCGACTCCACTAAATTCGATGAACCAGGTTGGTTTGATGAGAGTTGGGAAGCAGAATTTGAATCGCAAATCGAATCTTTGGTCTCTGAATCGATGGGACGCCTACTCATCGCCATTGGTACGCAAATGTTGTGGGACGGCGGCGATATGAGTGAATTCGAAGCTAAAATGGAACGCTTTGGCGAGTCATTAGAGCATCGTATGGAAGCACAAGCGGATGCACTTGAAGAAAAAGCAGATGCCCTTTGTGACGTTCTTGAAGAAGCCGACTATGCAGAGACAAAAATGCAAAAATCTATACCTGGGCTTAGCGAATTAAACCTGTTGGATATGGATAGTCATTCTATGAAAATGTGAAAAGTGTCCTAACGCATATCCCTTATTCGACATCAATGCTATGTTACTGTCCTTGTAGAAAAGGGGGACAGTATGTCGAATAAGGTGATAATTTGTGGTTATGGTTGGCTTGGAGGCTATCTGGCTAATGCGTTGGAAACTAGGTCGCTAATAGCAACAACGCGAGATAAAACTAAAGCGCGTACCATACAGGAAAACGGGATAACCCCAGTGTTGTATACCTTGGGTGATGACAGTTCAGCCCTCGCCTCACATTTTTACCGCGCCACCTTAGTACTCAACATCCCCCCTGGGCGAAAAAAGCCAGAGCTATCAGAATTCACGCAGCAGATGAAAGCCCTTATTGATAAGGCCGTTAAAGCGCAAATTACTCATATTGTCTTTATCAGTACTACGTCAGTGTACGGCGATGCCAATAATGGCGTCATTGATGAAACTTCCACACCCCAGCCAGAGACAGCGTCCGCTGTAGCACATGTGGCCATTGAACAACATCTTCTCTTTCACGCCACCCACAATCACTGTAAGGTAAATATTGTTAGGTTGGCTGGCCTTACTGGCCCAGATCGTCATCCTATAAATAGTTTACGTGGCAAAACCTTACAGGCAGGGAATAAGCCCGTAAACTTAGTGCATGTTCATGATGTGGTTGCCGCCCTTACCTCCATGATTGCGCAAGTCCCCACGCAAAAGGTGTTTCATTTATGTAGCCTCTCTCATCCAAAACGTGGGGAATATTATACTCACGCGGCTCACCAGCGTAATGTGGAGGCACCCGAGTTTTCTGACACTGAGCTTCCGTTGCACGGCAAACAAATTGATGCAAGTCAAAGCTGGCAAGCCCTGAGCATAACACCTGAATACGCCCATCCAAATCAAATGATTTAAACAAAAACGCCCTCAGGTGAGACACCTGAGGGCGTTTTTTCACTACTGGATAAGGTTAAGCGTTATCCAAATAGACTCACGTCAAAATATTTTACTGCTACCGTATTGATGAAAATAACCAACAAAATAGCGGGGATAAAGGTTTTTAAGGAAATATCCACGTACTTCTCAAACCAGCCCCCTTTATAGCCATTGCTGCCCTCTGCCAGAGAGGCGTTGAAGTTTGCACTTTTCCAACGATAGATAACAAAAATACAAATCAGTAAGCCATTTAACGGCAGTATGGTTTCGTAGAATACATCAATGATGACATCAAAAAACGACTTATCTGCGCCAGCATAATGGGTAAAAGCGGTTAACGCGTCTACCTTGCCAAACGACAAGGAAGCTAGCACAGCTAAAGCAATCATAATGCTACCTAAAGACGCCAATGCCCATTTTCTACTGACGCCTTTTTCGTCCATTAAGGCAGCAACAGGCACTTCAAAAATGGAAACCAACGACGTTATAGCCGCGAAAAATACAAGTAAAAAGAACAAGCTAGCAACAATGGATGCGCCTACGTAGCCGACAGATTCTTGTAACGCCAAAAAGATATTAGGTAGATAAGTGAAAATCATACCTACAGAAGACTCACTTAATTCTTCTGGGTTAGTTTCTGGGTTAAACGAGAAAATAGCAGGAAGAATCATTAACCCTGCGGTAAACGCCACGGCCGTATCGGTAAGCGCAACCAATTTAGCCGAAGTAGGTACATCTGCTCGTTTATCAATATAGCTTCCATAGGTAATTAAGATACCCATGCCCAGCGATAGTGAGAAGAAGGCTTGTGACAAAGCACCATTCACCACAGACGCAGTAAGCTTAGAAAAGTCAGGTACAATATAAAACTCGACCCCCGCCATGGCATTCTCACGGGTAAGCACAAAAACCACCAACCCTAGCAGCATAACGAATAACGCGGGCATCAATAGCTTAGCCGCTTTTTCAATGCCTTCTTTCACGCCGCCTTGCAAAATGAGATACACCACCCCAACGACCACTGCCATATAGGCAAATATAGCTTCAGAATTAATGAATAGTCCAAAGGTATCGGGGTTGGCAAGTGTTGCTAAATTACCGGTCACTGTTTCAAACAAATAACCGAAAATCCACACCGTAATAACCATATAGAACACAGCTATCATGAAAGGCGTGGCAATGGCTAACCACCCAGCGACTTTCCATTTTGATGATTGTTGACTAATGGCACTGTATGCACCTAAAGGGTCTTTTTTCGCGTGCCGCCCGACCGACATTTCGGCAAGCATAACGGGTAAGCAAATAGCAAAAACAAAGATGGCATACATAAGTAAAAATGCGCCCCCCCCATTTTTTGCTGCACCTACTGGGAAACCCACTAAATTACCAATACCCACAGCAGAGCCTGCTGCGGCTAAAATAAAACCTATGCGCGATCCGAACTGTTCTCTGGCCCCGCTCATATCCCTTCCTCTTGTTGAGTTATTGTTATATTACCGGGATGGCGATTTAAACATGTCTACGTTTGTGGCGTTGACTACACGGCTTAATGACGGCTAAACGTTTTGCAGTCACTTGAAAGCTCAACACCATTCCCATTAGCGCATGGTAACAGCAGTGTCACAAAAAGTCTTGAGTCTGAGAGGAATTGAAGGCACTAAACCCGTCACTACCAAGGTACAGGCGTGCCGTCCCAAGCGATAAAGTGACAAGGTTGGGTTCTGTCTAAACGCGATAGGTGCAGCAACAACTGGCGCGCTGTGAATTCTGCAGTAAAAAGTTTATTCGCTTTAACGTTTCGTTGGAAAGGCTGTGACAGTGCCGTGTCGACTGTGCCTGGATGATAACTCACAAGTAGAGGTTGTTTTAGCCGCCGAGCATATTCTACCGATGCGGTTTTAAGCAACATATTAAGGGCCGCTTTAGATGCTCGGTAACCATACCAGCCTCCGAGCTGATTATCGGTAATACTGCCTACTCTGGCGCTAAGCGCGACAACGCTAGGTTGTTCTTTAGCCAGCACATTCACAAGGTATTTTAACCACAAGGCAGGAATAATACTGTTCACCGTAAAATACTGACCTAACGCCTCATGAGAGACATCTTCTAATCGCTTTTCAGGATGTAGGTTGGTCGATTCATCATGTAAAACGCCAGTAGCAACAATAGCCATTTTGATGGTCACACCACGAGCGTTCAATGTGTTTACAAAAGAAAATATCTGCGCTTCAGAATATTCCGCAAGGGTATGCACCTCCACTGAGCTCCCCCATGGGGGTGAGTCAATGGTTTGCCGAGAGACGGCAATCACATGTTCTCCGGCCTGTGACAGCGCAGACACTAACGCACCGCCAATGCCGCCGGATGCACCAACAACCAATAGACTATTTTTCATTTGGCTCTCCGGGAATACATCTAGCACACTGTCGCTTTTTGCCGGTTAGAAGATAAGAAATGGTATAGCGATGTTTCGCGAACTTGATATAACACCAATCCGCAATCACTTTGACACCAGGCCAACGCAGCGGTGCATACACCCACCCCATGCCAACAGCCTTCCAAGCCTGATGTGTAACATCAAGACCGGTAATGATTCGTCCATCAGGAAGTTGCCCATGAATCCTTGCATTCAGTGCGTGCCAGTCTAAGTGTGGGTAAGTCTGCGCAAAAGACGGAGATTGAATGTCGACTAAGGTCAGCTTGTTGTGCTTATCACGTTTACGTAAATGACGCATTTCAGCGTGACATAATGGGCAATATCCATCGTAAAAAATTATCAACTGCGTCAACCTCTGGTGAGATGTGTTGTTCTTAATAAAGCAGCGTGGGTAACGGCTTTTAGGTATTTAAAAGGGTTATACGTGAAAAAAACTTGCTTGGATGACTTGAGATCCTCACTTTCCACACCCACACTGAAGGCTATAAATAATATGAGGTTTCCCTAATGGCAAATTTACAAGTCGCTACCCTTGCGGGCGGTTGTTTCTGGTGTATAGAATCTGCATTTAATACCGTTGAAGGCGTAGTAAAGGCTTTATCGGGTTATGCCGGTGGCGAAAAAAATGATCCTACGTACGAAGAGGTTTGTTCAGGAAATACTGGGCACGCGGAAGTGGTACAGGTGACTTTTGATGCTGACATCATCAGTTACAGAGAAATATTAGAAATATTTTTTGCACTGCATGACCCTACGCAGTTAAACCGCCAAGGTAACGATATTGGCACCCAATACCGTAGCGAAGTGTTTTATCATGACGAGGCGCAAAAAGCAGAAGCCTTGGCCATTATTGATGAAATCGTTAACGAAGAGATTTGGCCAAACCCCGTGGTTACTAAGGTAACGGAAATTAATAACTACTACGAAGCTGAAACTTACCATCAGGATTATTTTAAAAATAATCCGCAAAACCAATACTGCTCAATGGTGGTTGCACCTAAGCTCGCCAAGTTTAAAAAGACGTTTGCAAGCCGTCTACGTAAAGACTAACTGTCCTATACCTAGCGCGCTGTGCTGCAGGCTGCATTACCCTTTAGGTAAGCAGCCTGACAACTCATTAATGAAACCACGCGTCTTTTAAAGGCAAAGAAAATAATAAAGGCGCATAAGCCTGATAAGCCGCACTTTCTCCATCACAAGTAATATTCTTCAAGTAGTTCTTTTTCCATGGGTCGTTAACAAGCCATAGGGTATTATCTATTACCGCAAGGCCTTCAATAGATGCGTTGTCCATGGTGTAGGGTTCACAGGCATTTGTGGTGTCTACCACAAATGAAAGCGGCACCCGTTTAGTGTCAACATTATTGTCGGTATCGATTATCCACAGTTCATCATCATTTCTCGCTGCCGCTAACAAAAATGTGTCAGTGCTTTGAGGCGGAGTATAAAGAGTTAAGCCATTAATCGGATGAGCGCCTGATGCAAAACTAGGTAAGGTCAGGCTGGGCTCTTCTACTGCGGCAAAGCCAGTGTGAGTCCAAAATTCATCATCAATAACAAGGCTAAAAATGCGTGGTTGACCTGCCTTGTCTTTTTCTAACGCCAGATACAAGGTACCGCTATCATCCATTGCCATGCCTTCAATACCATCGTTGGGGAAATTACCCACTTCCATTGATAAGGCATATTGCAATGGGCGTACATGGGTCATTTCTACTTTACCGCTATCGTCTCGCTCAAGTCTAACTAACAAGGTAGGGTAATCGGTGGACCCTGTGTCTTCATACTTTTTCTCACATCGACTGGAAAAAGTCCCTGTACGTGTGGCGTCTTCCGTCACCGTGTACAACACATTTGGGTTTCTTGGATCTACTGCTAGCGCTTCTAAATCTGGCGCATTCGTCAGGTAGGCATTAAAGCAACTGCGTTTTACCCGTGAAGACAAACTAAAGCTATTGCTAGACCCGGTTAACGTTGCTGAATCTGGCGCGATAAAATGTAGTTTACGCTGTTGCGCTTCTAATGCACTGCCATCGGAAATTGACACTAATTGACCTTGAAACGCAATTAAGCCAGACGTTTGTGGGTCAGCCATAACCTGACCATTCTCATCCAAAATCCACTTACCGTGAGAAACGATGCTTTCACTTTCCTGCTGTACGATGATGGGTGGCTTACTTTCACTACAAGCAAACAAAGACAGGCTAATAAAAAGAGAAACAACTAATCGTTTATACATAAATGGGAGTCCCGTGAAAAATTTGTAACCGAGTATATCTGGCATACCGTTTAATTCCAAAAAAGAGTAAGGTAAAGCAATGCGTTAACATCAATGTGACAGGAGTTAGTTATTTCTATTCATTCTTTACCTGCGGTCATTGCTGGGCCAATTGTAAGACGTGTTTCAGAAAATGCGTGTCACATATGGTTAGTGACCCAAGACACACCAAGCATCACCCTGTCGTTATCGCAACAACAAAACACGATAACAGGGCAAACTCAGTGTGAATATGTGCAAGTTGGCACGCACGCCTTTATCACCTTACTCTCGTTTTCCAGTGAAGAAGCTTTTATCTCGGGTTGCCCCGTGCATTACGCACTACATTTTCACGATGAAGCCTTACAAGCTAAGTGGCAGAAAGAATGCCAGGCATTGCTGTACCCTAGACAACAGCATTTGAATTTCGTTTATACAAAAACACCTACCACTATACTTCATGGCTCTTGTCGTAAACCCCATTACGATGGAAGTGATGCGCTGGCGCAAGTGGACAACCTTATCGCCAACAGCTTTGACAACGAGAAAGAGCGGCCTGATTTGCTGCTTATGACTGGCGATCAAATCTATGCTGATGACGTAGCCGGCCCAATGTTGCAAGCCATTCATCAAGTTATAGTATTGCTAGGTATTACAGAGGAAGAACTTGAAGGCGCGCAGATTTCTCATTCCAGCGAATTAGCCTCGCATCCCCATTGTTTCTACGAACGAGAACAGCTTCTGCCACAAATTGCCACTAACACGGCGCTATCTTCGCTTTTTTTCGGCGCCAAGAAAAAACCCATTTTCACGTCGGTGAATGCACAAAACCACCTCATTAGTTGTGCGGAAGTTATGGCGATGTATCTATTAGTTTGGTCACCCCTTCTATGGGCGCGTATCAAAATAAGTGACGTCGGAATTAGCCCAGCGCATTTAGCTGTATTTAAAAAAGAACAGCAAATTTTAGAGGGCTTTGTCGCCACCTTACCCCAGGTAAGACGAGCAATGGCTCACACCCCGGTTTACATGATTTTTGACGATCACGATGTCACTGACGACTGGAACCTAACCCGGGGTTGGGAACAAGAAGTGTATAACAACCCTTTTTCTAAACGCATGGTGGGTAATGCCCTCATTGGTTACTTGTTATGTCAGGGTTGGGGCAATTTGCCCGGCGCCTATACGCACCTGATTAAGCAAGCTAAACAGCATTTTGCAACCCAAAGTATTACTTCCCAAAACGCGCTTATCGATGCACTTCTTGACTTTGAGCATTGGGATTACACCGTAGACACCACGCCACCGGTTGCCGTCATGGATACCCGCACTCAACGTTGGCGCTCGGAATCAAGTATGAATAAACCCTCCGGATTAATGGATTGGGAAGCCCTGTGTGAATTTCAACACGGTATTATTGGAAAAGAAGCCGTCATTGTAGTGTCAGCCGCCCCCATTTACGGTGTGAAATTCATTGAGGCAATTCAAAAAGTGTTCACCTTTTTTGGTAAAGCGCTTACCGTTGATGCAGAAAACTGGATGGCACATAAAGGCACAGCCAACGTTATACTTAACATTTTTCGTCATTATAAAACCCCGCCTGAATTCATTATTTTGTCCGGCGACGTACACTACTCCTTTGTTTATGATGTACGGCTACGCTTTAGGCGCAATAGCCCTCACATTACTCAGTTCACCTGCAGTGGATTGAAAAACGCCTTCCCCGAGGGGCTTATCCGCTGGCTAGACCGTTTAAATCGCATGTTTTACGGCTCTTCCTCGTTACTTAACTTATTTACTCGCCGTCGCAATATGTCGGTAAAAGCACGAGCCCCCTCACAAGGCAGCGGAGAACTCTACAATGGTTGTGCCATTGGCATACTTAAATTGTCAGATAAACATCAAGAAGTCATCTGCAAGGCTTTGTTGAGCAGTGGGAAAGAGGTAGAATTCCCCCCCATTAAAGACGATTAGTTAGCGACAACGAGGTACGTCATGAGTGATAAAGCATTGTCCATTGGTATTTTTTACGGCTCAACCACATGCTACACCGAAATGGCAGCAGAAAAGATCCAAGCCCAGTTAAATGCTTTATTCGACGATGATCTGGTTGAAATGCATAACATCAAAGACGTTAACCTATCAAAAACACGCGAATTCGATGTGGTATTATTTGGTATCTCGACCTGGGATTTTGGTGAACTTCAAGAAGATTGGGAGTCACATTGGGACGACGTTTATCGCCTCGATTTATCTGGAAAAATCATCGCCCTGTTTGGCTTGGGTGACCAGCTAGGCTATGGTGATTGGTTCCAAGACGCACTAGGTATGCTGCACGATGCCATTGCTCCTATGGATTGTCGCATTATTGGATACTGGCCTAATCAAGGCTACGAATTCGCAGAGTCTAAAGCCCTGACAGAAGACAAAAGCCAATTTGTTGGCTTATCGCTTGATGACGAAAACCAATATGATCAATCTGAGCAGCGCATTGCCGATTGGTGTGAACAGTTACTTCTAGAACTTGCGGATTAATATTGAACCAAGGCAGATTACACCAAGGGTTTTATCGTAACGGCCCTAGTCACCGAGACGGCGCAGACGTTAGCTTTCAAGACATTCGTAAGTTATTTAACTTTTCCACGATTACCGTGGGCCGCTGGGTGACCCGTGAAGAGCAACAAATAGCAGCCAATCTGTTCTTTGACGCTTTATACGACTTAGCCGCAATACTGAATGTAAATGAACAAGTCATTTCACTGAACGGATCTTTGTCGCTTGCCTTTGGCAGTGGCGGGCAAAAAAACAGTAGCGCACACTATAATAGCGCTAAACGTCAATTGGCACTGGCAAAAAATGCGGGAGCAGGCGCTTTAGCTCACGAGTGGTTTCATGCCTTTGATCACTATATTGCCCCGCGGATGTTTACCGGTATAGGATCCGGCGACTTTGCATCACACGCCTGGCTTGATAACGCAGATCTTATTGATCACCCCCTAAATAGACGGTTAAGCAATTGTTTCTCCAAGTTATTTTTAGATCAAAATAAGCCAAATGACTATTTTGTTCGATCAGTAGAGGCTGATCGCGCGTTAAAAATGTATTATTATGCTATGCCTCAAGAGATGGCTGCTCGCGCTTTTGAGGCCTGCGTGCAAGATCACGAGATTAAAAACGCGTTTCTTGTGCAAGGAACAAAAAAATCAACGGAAGCTAGACTTGGCATTTATCCTCATGGTAATTTGCGTATAGTGTTGAACGAAGCACTAATGTTGTATTTTTACCAATTAGGTGTGGCCATTTCACGCAAACAAACCTAGTTTGTTGTTTTATTACCGTGAAACTGAGCAATTTTCCAGCAACAAGTGTTAATGAGCCTGCTGATTTTTACAAAACCCTGTTTATTTTTGTAACAACCAGTATACTAAAGCGCTCGAACGTAACAGAAGAAAGAAGACGAGATGAAAAGAAAAAAGCATACCTCGACTGAAGACGAGGCTCAGATTGATATGACCCCCATGTTGGACATCGTGTTCATCATGTTGATTTTCTTCATCGTAACGACCTCGTTCGTGAAAGAAAAAGGGTTAGATGTAAATCGTCCAGAAGATAACCAAGCTAAAAACGACAAGCCTTCAAAAGCGTTGTCTATTCGTATTGCTGCCGATGGCACAATTATGATGGGCGGACGTGAGGTAGATGTTCGTCGTGTTGTAGCAAATACGCAAACGTATCTTGCTGAAAACAACACCGATTCTGCGGCTATTCAAGCAGACGAAGATACCGAGCACGGTACCGTGGTTGAAGTTATGAACCAAGTTAAAATAGCAGGTATCGAAAAAGTATCTGTGCTAGTGAAAAAGAGCTAGCCACTTACTCATATCTCTTATAAAAAGCTGCCTTAGGGCGGCTTTTTTCGTATGGGGGTTTATACCAAAGTATCTCTTGTTTACTAGTTTGATTTTTGGTCAGATCGTACTATTCGGTGTGTCTGGAAATCCATGTTGAAAACGGTTCCAGGCTCAGATGTCACTGGAGCCAAAAATGAGAAATACCCTATACGCCGCACTGGTGGTTGTCGCCACCTTAAGTGCCCCACCACTAAGCAACGCAGCAGAAATTACGCTTAGCGAAGCGTTCGATTATAACGCCTTTATCCTAGGAGATTACACCGGCTACAAATCAGATGTAGAGGGTAATCTTGCGGTGGGCGGCAACCTTACGGTTTCCGACTTCGATGTAGGTCTTCAACTCGCCCCTGATCTTACCGCAAGCAGCTTATACGTGGGGGGAGATATCAGCTATGTGAATGGCACCATCCGAAACGGTCAAACCACAGTATCTGGCGACATGGTTGCCACTGGCGTTACCTTTGAGGGCGGCATTAACGCCGATGGAAGCGTCTTGCTTACGGAATCTAAAGTCAATGAAGGAGACATTTTCAGCGGAGCCACAGTCTCTTTGCAAAGTGCGGAGGTGGTAGAGGGTGATGTTGCTGCCAGTGATCTGGTACAAACTAACAGCAGCATCAATAAGGGCGATGCAACACTAAGCCAATCTGCCACTTTGGTAAATTCTGAAATATCTAACGGAACACTCACCGCTAACAGCGTCTCAATGGATGCGGACTCTACGGCTAATTCAGTATCAGCTATCGCTACCTTATCAGCGACCACCTTTGAAACCATCGATTTTGATGCTATCGCGGCAGAGGTTTTTGCTCAATCCACAGCATTTGGCGATATGTTGATAAATGGCACAACAACGTATTATTGTGCAGGGGAGACACATTGTACTGCTGACAGTGTCGACGGCATTGTATTTTCAGGGAATGACGCCATCAATATCTATTCCATAGACGCTGAAATACTATCCACTGGCAACAAAAGCATTACCTATGACTTTTCCACCACCAGCTACAATATTATTAATGTTACCGGTGATGTCGTAGAACTCTTTAATACCGGTTTTTATAACACCGCTTTTGACGGGCAATACGTAGATAATGACCCTGGCATTGACTATCGCCACGATGGTACTTACACCAACAACATCTTATTTAATTTTATTGAGGCGACTGAGCTCAACCTTTATTCAGTAGGTGTAAAGGGCAGCATTTTAGCTCCCTACGCAGATGTAAACTTTTACAATGGCCATGTAGACGGTAACCTGATTGCCGCGTCGCTATCCACACCTGAAGTGTACTTAACTAACGAGACAGGTGAGACTTACCTTGCCCCCACAGGCCAAATAAATAACTATAGCTTTGGTGCAATTCACGTTCCCGAACCTGCCAGCATTGCATTTTTGCTGAGTGCGAGCTTTTTGCTATTACGCCGTAGTCGCTTAGAGTGCGAAGCCTGATATCCAGGGTGAGGAACCCATGAGTTCGTCACTCGTTACGCCGCTGCCTTTACCAGGCCGCCATCGAATCTGAAACCCAAACTCAAAGGCTTGATATTGCACGGCAAAGGCTTTACCCACATAACCTGCGGCTATCCAATGGTTAGATAATCGATATTGACCTTCCACCTTTAGGTTACCGCTTAAACCAGTACTGTTACTACTTGAGGCCATTATACTTTTTTGCGTGTCATCATCAGACAAAGGAAAACGGGAATAAGCACTTTCATTAACCTTTGAGAGACCTACAGCGGTGCTGACTTTCAGTTGCCACCTATGCGCTTCCATGGTCAACAATTCGGAATATCCCCCCAACGAAACAAGATAGTTAGGGCTAAAATACCCACCATGACCATAGGTAAACCCACTGAGGTTTTCATCAAATCCTAGGTAACTTAAATACGGTCCCACACGCCAGTAGTCTAGTCTGTCTGACACGTTGGGGGCGATATTCGTGCTTATATCACCACGCAAATATAATGATTGGTTATCTTTTACCTGTTCGCCTTTAAGGTTTTCTAGCTTGATGGTGGCGGCAAACGACACTTGCGGCTTAAAGGTATAGGCAAACAGTGCAGATGCGCCTTCGCCTATGACATATCCCCAGCTTTCATCCCGCGTATTGTTAAAGGTGCCAGTGTAACTCAACAGACTGTCTTCGACTGGCAAACGATGAACTCGGGTGGCTAATGTGGCATTTGAAAAGAACCAGGTGGCAGACACTTGACCGGTAAGTTTGGTGTTTACAGGTTGATCCCAAAGTGCGTACGCTATACTCGAATAGAGGTTTCCCCATTCCCGTTCAACGTCTACTTCTGCTCTGATACCTGCGTCTTCAAACCCCGTTATGCCAGAAAACGTATCATTCAGTTGACCGCTGGCAAACCAAGAATCTGCGTCAGCGGCCCCTGAATATAAAGTTTGATAATCAAGAGATACCTGCCATCGCCATTGTTGATAGGTGTCTTCAAGGGCGATGTAATGCACGGTTTTATCAAAGTTTCCCAGCCCAGCATCACCACTCCTTTGCTTTGCTCTTAGCCCCGCTAACAATGATAGCGCGTCCTTACTTTGTGCCTCTACCGACCTAGTATTGTTAGCAAAGTAACTCAGCATAAACTGTTTACGTGGCCAAGCACGGCTTGCCACTCGGGTATTGAGAATGTTCTGTATCGAAGGATAGGTTTTCGCTAATGGCTGGACAGATTGCCCCCTCGCAGCATATAAATTCACGAGTTGCTGCGCAATATCATTGTCCTTAGGAGAAAGACGCAGTGCCTCTTCAAATGCTTCTATCGCCAGCGTGTCTCTATTTATGCTAATTGCCGCCCATCCCACAAGTGCTTGCTCTTCATAACGTAAAGGGCGTAATGTGGCTAAGTTTTGTGCCGCATCAATACTGCTAGCATAGTTGCCTTCATTAAATTGAGAAGACTGACGATAAGAGAGATAGTCGGCACATCGGCGTAAAAAAACTTCGTTGTGTGCTTGCTCACAGGCGTATTCGCCAGCGTCAAAGACCCCTTTGTGTTTTTGCAAAACGAGCCATATCCCTTCTTGGTTACCGGTAAGGGCAAACAAACGCTCAGCCGTGACAGCGTCATTTTCCTCGTAAAATTGCCACGCTTGTCCTTCAATGCCAGCCTGCACCCGCCCCGTATCATCCTGCTGTAACAGCGTTGTAAGCCTGTCATAAGCACCGCTATCAATGGCATCGACCACTTGGCTGTCGATGATAGCGTATAAGCCCTCGTTCGCTGCCTTAGTCGTTATGACATCCGGTGAAAGTGCTTTTACTCGCAAAAAGTGTTTTTCAGCCAAGGCGTAGTTTCTTCTATCAAGAGCACTCCACCCCATGAGTAAATGGTAATCAGCCCGAGCGAGCTGAAAGGTTAAGTCAGAGAGGCGCGTAAAATGGCGGTTTTCAACATCACGTCGTTGATCTTCGTTCAGCGCAGCGAAACGCCGCAGTGGTGCATCTTTTTCTGGCGCGGGTACGTCTGAGGCTAACTTAGTGGTGTCATTCATTCTTGCCAGCGCATCGGCTAAAGCTTCAGGCATCACCCACCGCGGGTAAGTTTGTTTTAACCTCGCCGCCTCAGCATTGGCTAATTGCGTTTGGCCTTCGTTAATATGGAACCACAACCCAGTTAGGTCAGGTTCATTCTCTTCAATATTCGTTAATATGTTGCCTTGCTCTTTATAGGTAGTGTTGACTTGCGCAAAACCAGATTGAGCGCAAAATGCCCCCACCGCAAGACAAATCCCACCCGCGACCTTGTTGAGTCGTACGCGATACTTCATTGGCCGGCATCCAACACTGCCATTCTTGAAAGCAAAATAAGACTGGCAGAAAAGTAATCGGTTTTGCGGCTTATGGCATCGATTTCAAGCGGAGTTTCATAGGCAAGATGAGTGACCGCCGAAGCGACCGCTTGCATACCGGCGGTCATTTGATATTCCGCAGGCTCACCATTCACTAGGTTGAGTGTGGCTGGCGTAGTATCTTGCTGCCACCATTGATTAAATGCGCTGTAGGTTTGAGGTTGGGCGATGCCTGCCCACGCTAGATGAAGTGGGATCCGACAGGCGTTGTAACCGTATTCTTGGTTGACGGTTTCATTCACACTCAGCCCGTTGGCCGCAATCCGTAACCAATCAGGAGGCAGTTTATGCTGCGTAAATTTGGCCTCTAAGACAAGTTGAATACCGCTATCACGAAGTTTTCGCCACGCCCCAGGGCGAGATGACACCTTTGCAACCGACTCAATTGCAGGAAAGACCCAGTAAGACAAATTAACCTGTACGCTGGAAGTCTCTTTGTCTACAAAGCCATATTCGCCAGGCAATAGTAAGGTTTGCTTATCAAGCTTGTATAAAAGGGCGTTTTCCATGGCTAAAATAATTGCCTTTGCTTCCTGCCTGAAGTTTTCGTTGCCCCATTCATCTGCTGCACGCAGTAACGCCCAGGCAATCAGTAGGTCGCCATCGGAGGCGTTATTCGGATCATCAATACACCGCTTATCACCGCTAGCACAAGGAACATAGCGCCAGTGAAAAAGTTTATCTTCGCGTTGCAGTGTTTGCTTTGTCCAAGCCCACAGTTGATTGAAGGTTTTTTCATCATCGGCTACCACAGAAAACAACATGCCATAGCCTTGCCCCTCACTATGGGACACCCCTTGATTTCCCGTATCAACCACGCGCCCTTGTTCTATAAACAAGGCTTTGTACGCCTGAAACTCTTTACTAAAGGTTTTATAGGCAGGAGAGGTACACGCGCCCAGCAAGCAGGTAGCCATGATGATCACCACACACTTCACAAACCCCTTTGCATAACGAGTACGCATTTGAATTACCATGAGTTTTGAACTTGCTTGTTTCGCCGTTTAAGCAACACAAAAATGAACACACTGACAATACACACCAGCAGTAAAAAAGACAGCAACCAATACCACGGATTGTTCGATAGCCACAGTCTTAACGTTAGCCAATGATTATTCGGTTCTCCCACCTCAAATTTCTCATTCACTTGCATCACTAACAGTGGCGATAAGTTATTGTCCCAAACAAAAAAGTCGCCTGCCAACTGCCCCCACAAAGAAAGACTGGTTAAATCCGTCACCCGCGCTTTTAGCAGCGCTGGCGTTTGCGCCGCAATAATAAAGAGCGTATCTGACGCATTGGATGATGGATGCTCTTCTGCTAACAATACGGCTTGATTACCTAAATCGGCCTCTTGAACCGTGACGCCAGTGACACGCATTTGCTTATAAGACTTATCGTTAGTGATATCTCTTACCCGGTTGTACAACTGGTTTTGTAAGCGATACGGCCAACGTTGTGTGTCTCCAATTGACGAAACAAACGCGTCTTGAGAAACAGTATTGAGTGATGCTGGCGTGCCTAAAATGATTACAGAACCAGACTCAGTGACAGCCAGATCTTGGCTAACTTCTAAGTTAAGTAAAGGTGATTGTGCGACCTGAGCCAGCTTTCCAGCTAGGGTTAATGCACTGTCCAAATAAAGATCATCCGGAATGAATATATGCCCTTGAGGCGCCGTTTTATAGCGGGCAAAAGGGTAACCTGTTTCACTAAATAAGCCTAAATCTGGCTGTACCGCCACATTGCCGGCTTCAGGAAGTTCAATACTAGAAGAGTGATTGATTTGAAACACTAAATGGGAACCAAACACATCGTCACAGGGGACGCCAGCTAGCGGCGCTCGCATGGTTGCCCCAATATCGATATTGTTCACGCCCCCTTTAAAAAAGCGAGCAGGGATGCGCAATTGATAGTCTCTAAAGGCTTCACCGTTTTCGTTTCCCAGATACAAACCATGCACCAATTCTTCGTTGACACTCACATTCATGATGGAGCCCGGCCCCGCCCCAGCGCCATAACCAAAGTCGAGAAGCAGTTCTACACTGGCATTTTCTGGCACGTAAAAATCGGCTGGCAACCGCAAGGAAATCCGTTTGGTAAAGTCCCCTTCATCGTTAAAACGTTCACTGGCAATGCCTAAGTCAGAAAAACTGTATCGTTGACCGGGAGAAAGCACAGAGGTGCGTTGCAAGCGCTCAGGTTGCATACCTTGTTGTGACAATATGGCCACAGAACTGCTAGGTAACAATACATCGTCCATCACAGACAATGCTTTTGCCGCTTGATATACTTCTTCGTCAGTGGTACCACTGACGATAAGACGATAGCTGCTATTCACCCAGGTTCGCCCTTGGGCTTCAAACGCCGGTGTGCGCTCCACTTTTAAGAAGGCACCGTGAATGTCATTAATAGTGGTGTCCGACAACACGGGCGAAAGCGCTTCGACGGTGCCCACTAACACATGCACGTTCTGTGGTTGAGGCTGAGTTAAATACCACGCGCTTTTGCGGTAGTTGTCGACGCGGCGCTCCTGCCAGAAATCGCTAACATCTTCTGCAATATCCGGCAGCATGTAACCGTCTGGAATATACGCTGATTCAATAGCCAAAGGCTGATATTGGTTGCGCAGCGCTAACGCTTGAGAAACCAATGGCAAGGTTCTCTGCATCAGTTGAGGTGCTGAATCTCTGGCACGATAAATATTGACTGCACGCTGGCCTCCTATGCCTGGGCTAAAAAAGCCACTAAGATGGGCAAGGCTGGCCGCATTTTCCTGCAATTCAGTGCTGACACTTAGCGTTGAATTATAAACGTTAATTTCACTCCATAATTCAGGGGCATTACCATCGACACATTGCTCGGCGTAATGCTGGCTTACCGCAAAGGTAAGCTGATTGAAACCTTCACGCCATAAGGTCGCTGGCACCACGATTGAGGACACTAAGCTAGGGCGATTAGGATCAAATGCAATTTGACCAATAGTGGCGTTATTAAAACGTACAAAAAGTTGTGAGCGTTTTTTGATTAACGCTTGGGAGCTTGTCACTTCAATGGTCAGCGACGCGTCCGTTATCTTATGAATAGAGGTTAGCGGAATGGCAATGTCAAAGGTATTAGATTTCCCCTGCATCCTGACCACTCCTTCTCCACCATAAAAGTCGGTTAAGCGGTAGGTTGAGGTTTCACTCACTGCACTAAAGGCGCATACGATCAACGAAAACAACAGAAAGCATCTGGACATTACTTATCCTTAACAGGCCGCTGGACTTTTAGAGAAGCCAATACACGCTTTACAACAAAAACCAAATGAGAAAACGTAGGTTTTATTCCTACCTTTAAAACGTGCTTCACACCAAACCAATATGAAATTGGACGTGTTCTGCGTCGCTGAAATGACATCCAACGGCGGCTGTCACCCAGACTATAAGCTACAACGTGATCCCGTTCTTCTTCTGACTGAGGTGAGAACCTTACCCGTAAAATCTTACTTTGTGCATCAAAATCAAGCACCTGAATATTCAGATTCACATTGGAGTTTAGCGCTTCTGCCCAAGAAGTTAATACAACCTTAGACGGAATTTCAGTGCAATGCCCTTTCAATCGAAGACGCGCCCCTCCCACAGATAAGTCAACTAACTCGCCCACCCAAGCGTGTCCATCATCGGTTTTTATTACCACGTTGTCGGTAGCGGGTAGCCGAGACTGATTTCGCACTTGTTTACGCTCAAGGAGAACGCTCATGACACTTAATAAAAGTAGCAGGTTAAAGGTATTCCACAACATGACGACTATGGTTAGTTCGCGAGTAAGTGGTTCATTAATATACTTATACACACCCGCCAATGTGGCAAAAGTAAGAATAGCAATCAGCCAATAAAATACGTTGGACAAGGGTGAGACAAAGGTCTTATCTAAACTTTCCCCCTTAGGGGTCACCACAAAAGATGGCGCTCTGGGTTTCAAAAACACTTTTATCAGTGCGTTAAGCGTAAAGGCACATTGCAATATTTCGTATAATTCAGACACCAAGGGCCAACGGGTTCGCCCAAATAGCATGGTAGACAACATGTAAGTCGCAATAACGTGGGGAAGAGTAAACGCAAGGATTTCCATGAAGGAAGCATGGTAAACCTGTAACCCGAAAACCAAATAGGCCAGCGGCATAAGTAAAAATACGATGCGCGCAAAGGGAAAAAGCCAAAACATGATTGAGCTCATGTACCCCACCCGCTGGTACCATTTGAGTCCTTCAGCGTTATAGGGTTTCTTTAGCAAGAGAATTTGTGTCATGCCTTGAGCCCAGCGCATACGCTGTTGAATAAAAGCATCGAAGGTTTCTGGAGCAAGTCCACTCACCATAGGCCTATCGACATATACCGACTCGTAACCCATTTTATGAAGATCTAGCGCCGTTTCAGCATCTTCGGTAATAGAATCGCCAGAAATCCCCCCCACCAAATCCAGATGCGCCCGGCGCATGAGCGCGGCGGAACCACAAAAAAATGAGCTAGACCAGTAATCTAATCCTTTTTGGATTGTGCCATAAAACATGTCATTTTCTGAGGGCATACGGGTAAACGCAGAAAAGTAGTTTCGCTCTACTGGATCAGGGTTGGCCATAAAGTGAGGCGTTTGCACGAGAAAGACGTTTTCCTTTTTAATCATCCAAGGCACAGTGCGCGATAAAAAATCACTGGTTGGAACATGATCTGCGTCCAAAATAACAATCAGGTCTCCCTGGGTATTTTGAATGGCACTATTCACATTACCCGCCTTGGCAAATTCATTTTTTTCCCGCGTATGGTAAGTCACGCCTAATGCGTCACACAGGGCTTGTAAACTCTGCCGACGTGCTAACGCTGCCGCTGCGGCGTCTTGATTCTCTTGATTAATTTTTTGATCCGTTCCGCCATCATCGAGCAAATGAATATGTAATTTTTCTTTGGGGTAATCCATTTGCTTTGCGGCGCGAATGGTAATGTCCAGAATGTCTTCATCTTCGTTATAACTCGGGATCATGACATCTACAGAAGGAAGGTTCTCGACGTCCATATCAGATAAGACTAAAGCGGGACGCGTTAAGGGGAATGCATTAACAATGCATCCCAATACAGAGGTAATGCCAGCATAAATTTCTGCGAGAAACAGTATCCAAACAGCAATAAGAGAAAACACATCTGCGGCGGTAAGCGTATAGAGTCCACGCCACAATAAATATCGAAAAGTTAACGCCGCGCCTAATACCAAAGCCAAGGTACGAAAGAAATATTGATAGCGTTGAGGGTAGCCGGCTTCCCTGCTGCACAAGGAAATAATAACAAGCACAACCACAGAGGAAACTAACTGCCCTGCGGCATCCATAGGCGCAAGTAACAGCCCCCCTAATAGGGAAGCTGCAATTAACAGAAGGAGAAGATATTGACTTGTATAGTGTTTATGAGTGTTATCGTGGGACATATCCAGCGTCAGGGTTCATCATGTGAACATAGGTCACATTGGCGTAGTTTGCTCGATTAATTAGCGTCACTTTCCCTTCTGCAATTTCTAACTCATGATTACTTTGATAAAACATTTTTGAAATAGCGTCACGTTGCTTTTGGCTATCTTTACCTAAAAGAAACCAGGCGGGATAAGTCACCAAACCGAATACCATTAAAACAAACATAGTAAGAAAAGCCGTTGGTGACAACGTTGGTGCCATATAAAAAGAGAAAAAGAGTACACTTGAGCTGGCCACGATGAAAAGTGCCGTCACTTTTCGCATGCGCTTTATCTTCAACAAGCGTTCTTCGGCGCGCACAAACATATTAAGTCGCTTTTTCCACAACTGTTCGGTTTCCACCGCTGTGTGCGAATCCACTATCGACGGGCATTCGTACGCACTACCGGTGTGCGTAAGCGCTAAGACATCATTTAACTGACTAATATTTGCAACGTTCGACATACATCAACTCCCCATAATTCCAGCGTAAGTCTATTGCTACTTACCCTGAGGAAAAATCGCTACGCTCATACTTACTGATTGCAAATTATACGTACGAATTCTACTTTCCAGTATTCAACTTTTGCCTAGAGCACGACATAACACAATGATTTATATGTAAAATATAAAAAGTCGAATAGACTAAAGTGTAGGTGATTAAGGAGAGAAAGAGCGAAAAACACCGCCTTAAGTAGTGGTGCTGCTACGCAATTTCGTCACAATACTGATTAAATTACTGATGTTGAAAAGCGTGCCGAATATACTTCCCACTGAAATGGCGTAAATGAGGCCAAGGAATTCCGCCAGTAAAAAGTACTTTCTGATGGTGACTGTGTCTCGAATGACAATTGACCCTACCGTAAAAATCAGCGACGAAGCATAGGCAACTAAGATTATTGCCCCATGATTCAAGTAAAACCATTCATATAACAGGAAGGCGATATTCGCGAAAACGAAAAACACCAAGATATACGTACTTCTATTTTTTAGCGCTATGAGGTTTCTAATACTCGCCAAGCCTGTTCCAACACTTGCAGCCATTGCACCGAGTAAATAGAAATGAACACTGAGTGCGGCTAAAGCAATAGCAGAAATAAGTAGGTACCTATCAACATGGTTTTGACGGTATCCAATAAAATTAAGTACCAGTGCAATAGCACCAAACGCTTCGGCAATAATCATCATTAAGCTGTTCTCATTTTACGTGATACCTAGAAAGACAAGTAGAACCCTTGGCACAAGGATTTGAACTGGGGGGTATACTGATTGTTAGCCTGACGAATAACTAACGTTTCTCTGCGAATATCTACCTGGCTATCATTTTTACTAAACATATACCCATTTACATAGGGCGAAGAGGTTTCACTATGCTGAACCTGCATAATACGCTGGGCAAAAAGGTGGTGCCTTGCGCCAGTTTCAACAATGTCAGTTTCACTTTCAGAGGGATAAAGGCAATAAAATCGCCCTTCAGGGCTTAGCAATTCAGCGACCCTTGAAAATAATGATGCTGGCGAAAGGTGGCTAAATTGACGTGCCACCTGCCTATTAACGGCTTGAGTTTGATACGCCTGTGTTGGCGCTGCGGGCGTTTCAAAATACGGGGGGTTACTCACAATCAGGTCGAAACGAGACGCTATGGCGGCATTAATGTCTCCGCAAATCACATCAATCTTGTTTGGCCATGGACCGTTCTTGACGTTTTCTTGTGCTTGCATAGCGGCATCTTCGTCAATATCAATAGCCATGATATGAGCACGGTCAGCACTTTTTTGCGCCAGCATTAACGCCAAAATGCCCGTGCCTGTGCCAATATCCAACATGGTTTGTGCCTGGCCTACCTCGACCCAACTCCCCAATATCATACTGTCAGTACTGACTTTCATGGCGCACTTATCTTGTTGCACCGCAAACTGCTTACATCTAAACACTGTCACTACACTCAAATAGTTTGCTTGCGAGCATCGAACCCACCCCTTTGTTATTCATATTTCATTGTTTGCTGTTCAATGACCCTTTCACCGACAGGACGGTCTCATTGCCACGCCTGTAACGCCACCATATTGTGGGCGACATCCTCGGGTTTTACTGGGCGATATTTTTTTAGCGTCCCCTGCAAAACATGTTGCCAAATAGGCGCGGTTTTTTGGGCAATATCTTCAAGAAAGCGACTGTCTTCTCGTGCGCCTAGCAGTAGCGATGGCCTAACTGCCGAGGCATTGGGCAGTTGCGACATCCCCATAATGGCATTTTCTAGCTCGCCCTTTACCCGTAAATAAAAATGACGACTTTTAGCATCGGCGCCCACAGAAGAAATCCACACAAAGCTATTCGCCCGTTGAGCGCGTGTCAGTTGCGCGGCAATATGAACATATTCAAAATCTACTTTTCTAAAAGCCGACTTGGAGCCTGCCGCTTTGAGTGTGGTGCCTAAACAGCAATACACATGATTGACGCTAAAATAACCCTGGTAGTCTTGCAGCATCTCAAAGTCGATAACCACTGGCCGCAATTTATTGTGCGGGTCGTGAAAAGCCGACGCGCTTAAAGGCCTTCTCACTAAACAGGTGACTTCGCTGTAGCGATTATCGTGCAACAATAAATTGACTAATCTTTGACCGACCAAACCTGTCGCCCCCAGCACCATTGCAGATTTCATGCTTCCTACCTTGTATCATGTAATAGTTTCTCTACAATCAAACCTTCGACAGATAAAATATGCAGATAAAAATGAAAAAAGCCCTTTTTATTGGAGCCGCTATGCTCTCTACTGTTTTACATGCAGAAACGCTCACTATTGAGCGCATTTTCTCTTCTCCATCGCTAGACGGTAACGCCCCTCGTGCACTAAAAGTATCGCCTGATGGCGAGCGTGTGACCTTTTTAAAAGGTAAAGCATCAGACTACGAGCGCCTCGACTTATGGGAATACCATATCGATAGTGGCGAAACTCGCATGCTGTTTAATTCTAACGATTTACAAAGTGGCGAAGAGATCCTCTCTGATGAGGAAAAAGCCCGCCGCGAACGTATGCGTTTATCCGGAAGCGGTATCGTCAGTTATCAATGGTCTGACGATGGTACTGCGCTACTGTTTCCGCTAGGTGGTGATGTTTATTACCACAAACTCGGCGAAAAGGGCGCAAAGCAACTGCTTGATACAGATGCCTTTGAAACCGACATTAAGTTATCGCCTAAAGGCAATTATATCTCGTTCATTCGCGATCAAAACCTTTATGTAAAAAACATTAAATCTGGCGAAGAAAAAGCCATTACCACAGAAGGTGGTGGCAACATTAAATTCGGTATGGCCGAATTTGTTGCTCAAGAAGAAATGGGCAGAATGACCGGTTATTGGTGGTCACCAGACGAAACCTACATTGCATTTACTAAAGTAGATGAAACCCCGGTAGATGTGATTACTCGTTCTGAAATTTACGCAGACGACATCAAGCTTATTCAACAAAAGTACCCTAAGGCGGGTACCCCAAACGTGCTCATCGAACTGGCGATTCAAAACCTGCAGAGTAATGAACGTACCTGGGTTGATTTAGGTGAAGACAAGGATATCTATTTAGCACGTGGAAAATGGATGCCAAATAGCACAACCTTTACCTACCAATGGCAAGCCCGTGATCAACAAACCCTTGAACTGCGAGCCTTTGATGTTACCGACAAATCCCAACGTGTATTACTCACTGAAACCAGTGACACCTGGGTTAACTTACATGATGACCTTTATTTCCTAAAAGACACGTCACAGTTTATTTGGGCCTCAGAGAAAGACGGCTTTAAGCACTTATACCTGTATGACAACAAAGGTAATCTGGTTAAGCAATTGACGAAAGGGGATTGGGTTGTTGATAGCGTAAAAGCCATTGACACCAAGTCGCAGCGCCTGTTTTTCTCTGGGCGCAAAGATACACCGCTTGAGAGCCATGTTTATAGCGTCCCCCTTACCGGTGGCGACATTGAACGCGTCACAGAACTTGGTGCCTATCACAGTGCCACGTTCAGTAAAGACGCTTCTATTTTTATCGATCGCTTTTCTACCATTAACTCTCCCCCTCAGGTGAGCTTAAATGACGCAACGGGTAAGCGCATTACCTGGCTTGAAGAGAATCGCGTTGAAAAAGGCCACCCGCTTTATGCCTATAAAGAGAGCTGGACAGCCCCTGAATTTGGTGAAATCACCACAGAAGACGGTGCTACGCTGCAATATCGTTTGTTCAAACCTGAAAGTGCCATTCAACACCCTCAGAAAAAGCATCCTGTTATTGTGTATCTGTATGGCGGCCCTCACGCGCAAGTGGTCACCAACAGTTGGGCCGGTAACCGTGGGCTGCTGATGCAGCATTGGGTAGATAAAGGCTATGTTGTCTTTACCTTAGATAACCGTGGTTCAAATTATCGTGGTAAAGGTTTTGAAGATCCTATTTATAAGAAAATGGGATTTATCGAAGTAGAAGACCAAGTGGCAGGCGTGAAGTTTTTACGTACCCTTCCCTTTGTTGACGCTGAACGTGTGGGTGTTCATGGCCATAGCTATGGCGGCTACATGACATTAATGAGCATGTTCAAAGCGGGTGATTACTTTGCGGCAGGTGTATCGGGGGCGCCAGTGACCGATTGGCGTTTATATGATACCCATTACACAGAACGCTATATGGGCAACCCAAAAACGGATGATGAGGCATACACGGCATCGTCTGTATTCCCCTATGCAAAAGACCTGAAAGGCGACTTGCTGATTTATCATGGAATGGCTGATGACAATGTATTGTTTACCCACTCCACAATGCTTTACAAGCACTTACAAGACATGGCTATACCTTTTGAAACCATGGATTATGTAGGTAAGAAGCACAGCATTCGAGGCAAACAAACCGGTATACATCTTTACAAGACGATTACCAACTTCTTCGATCGCAACCTGCAACCGTCGAAATAGCCATAGGGTGACCGGCTAGGTAACTTGGCGTTTCATCAAAAAGGGCGATGTATGTTTACATCGCCCTTTTTTCATTCACTTTTCTGTTCACACTTACGCAAATAATTGGGTAGCCAGATTACGCTGAACCTCTTGTGCCGATGAAGCGCTAAGTTCAATTTCAATCGCATCCGCTTTGCCTGAAAGCCAAATTTTCAGCTCTGCATCGGTATCGAAATGGCCGGCGGTTTCTACCACAAATTGCGTAATCGACTTGTAGGGTATGGAATGGTAATTAACCTTACGTCCAGTTAAGCCCTGCTTGTCGATTAAGATTAAACGCTTGTTCGTAAACACGCTTAAATCCCGTACCAGCTTAAAGGCTGCCGTGACAGATTCATTGGCCGCTAAAATCGGCATAAGCTCTTCATTCACCGCTTCTGCGCTGGTTTCACTGGCGTTACCCAATAACGTATCAAAAAGTCCCATTACTCACTCCTATACAGACGCTAATTTAACGCGCCATTGAACACGGTGCGCCAAAGGCTTTGGCTTGTCTAGCGCAAACCCTTGGCCGAAGTCTACTCGAAGCTCTTTGAGTACATCGGAGGTTGCACTGTCTACCACAAATTCAGCAACAGTTTGCTTGCCCATGCTATGCGCAATATTATTAATCGCGGTTACTGTAGCATGATCAATAGGATCGTGAGCAATATTTCTCACAAAGGAACCGTCAATTTTAACGTAGTCTACATCAAGGTTTTTCAGGTAAGTAAACGACGACATACCGGCCCCAAAGTCGTCCAACGCAAAGCTGCATCCCAACTCTCTTAGTGTCGAAATGAAATGCTTGGCAGCGTTTAAATTAGTCACGGCTGTGGTTTCAGTGATTTCAAAACAGATTTTTTCTGCCGGAATACAGGTACTCTGCATACGCTGGGTTATTTTAAGCAATGTCATTTCATCGCCCAGGGTAATGCCCGATAGGTTAATGGCGACTTTACCTAATTTGTCCACATGGGCAGGGTTTGACTCCAACACCTTAAGCGTATTATCCACGACCCACATGTCCACCTTGTTCATTAGCCCGTGGCGCTCGGCTAACGGAATAAATAGTCCAGGACTGATTAAGCTGCCATCGCTACCCGTTAAACGTAGGAGGATTTCATAATGCTCAAGCTGCCCAGTTATTTTCGTGAAGGTGTCTGATAACGGCATAATGGCTTGGCTATACAACTCAAATCCATCATATTGAAGCGCCTTGTGCAGAGTATGAAGCACATCGTTTTCGTGCTTGTTTAAACATGCTTGTTCATCGCTAGCATGAAAAATAAAGTATCGGTTTCGCCCTAAATGCTTGGCTCGATAACAGGCATTATCTGCCGCCTTAATAAGCTCTGCGGCACTGGTGGATTTCGCCCCTATTTCAATCACGCCGATACTAGCGCCGACAAAAAACAATTTGTCATCATACACAAACCGGTAACTAGACACCGCCAGCAACAGCTTGTCTAATTTCGCCTTCACACTGTCGATGGTTTGGCCGCGATAAATAATACAAAATTCATCGCCACCAATGCGGGCCAGCAAGTCGCTTTCATCAACGTGTTGTTTAAAAATACCTGATACTTCTTTTAGTAGTTTATCTCCAGCGGGGTGGCCACAACTATCGTTAACCAGCTTAAAGCGGTCCATATCAATAAAACACATAACACTGGTATTTGTGACGCTATCTGCCTGCGCATAAAGTGGCGTCACTTTACTGTCTTCAGGTAACAACGCTTTCTCGTCGCCAATTTCCTCGATAAGCACCCGAAGTTGATTATCAAAGGCATAGCGGTTCATTAACCCCGTTAGCTGATCGTGATTTGCCTGAAATATCACTTCAGCTTGAAGCGCCTGTTCTTTGGTTACATCTCTTGCTATCCCCTCAACGGCAATAAGCTGACCATCGTCATCTAAAATGGGGGTATCGGAAAATTCGAGCACATGCTCTTCGCCTTGCGCACCGGCATAGTTAACAAGATAAGGTTCAGGTTTTTCGCCACGCATGATGGTTTTACGGATACTCAAGGTTTCATCAGGCACTTGCTTTACGAGGCGAACTTCGTTGGTACAAAAATGACTAGGACTAAAACCTAATATCGTTTCTATTCCAGCACTGACATAAATAAACTTATGATCGCGGGTTTTGGTATACACGAAATGTCGGTGCATCCCATCGACTAGACGCTTGTAACGTTCTTCACTTTGCTTTAGTTCTTGTTGCGCTTTAAACCTCTCGGTTACATCCCGAACCGTTAAGGCTATGTTATTCCCTGCTTTCACTACTTGGATTTTAATCCAGTCTGGCGCAACTTTATCGGTGGTGATTGCAGCGTAACTCTCATAGGGTGTACCGGTCTCAGCCACCTCATCTACCTTTTGGCAACTGTCTTCTAAACCCAGATAGACAAGCTGCGCCTTAAGGCTCATTTTACTGAGTTTTTCAAAGGCGCCTCGAAACAAAAATCGACTGTAGCGGTTAGCTTCTACCAAGCGGTAGTTATTTCCTTCCGGCTGGTAAATTAACATTGCATCCAATGCCGCTTCACTTGCGGTAAGGTAGCGCTGCTGGCTAAGAGAAAGGTGCACCGCACCTTTGAGTTGTTTGTGAAATATCCAGCTGGCGAGTGCAGCCATGAATATACCAATAATCGTTACCAGTTTTCCTGGTTTATAGGCATTAACCTGCGATTGCATCGATAGCGAAAACTGGCGATCAATAAAGGGGAATGCCTCGGTACTCACTATGGTGCCGTCTTCTATTAGCTGACCGCTGGAAAACAACACATCTCCGTCACTGATTAAATCGAAGTTAAACTGAGGGCCAACCAGCTCACCTAGCATGACACCAAGGATGGTTTGAACATCGAATCCAGCCACAATGTAGCCATGCTCAGGCTCTTGCGGGCTAATCGCTCTGCCCACTAAAATGTGATGATGATGCGTACTTGGCGAATAAATAAGCGTACTGGAAAATTGCTCTGAGAGTACTGGGATGGTCAAACCTGTTGCCGCCAAAGGCTGGCCGATTAACGCCGTTGAAAGCCGCGTTTTAGAACCAGCTTCTGGTGTCGCGACCCATTCAATCACCCCTTCGTCGTTAGCGAAGGTCAACGAGCTAAACCCCCGTTGCATGCCCATCAGCGAAACCGCTTGCGCATTAAACCAATCCACTTGGTTTGGTTCAAAGGTAGGCCAAGTTCGCATGAGATTAACCATGGCCTGAATACGTTCGTTCGAAAAGACCTCTAAGCTTATTTTTACTTGCTCAGCCACCGACTGCGCTTTAGAAATCCGTGCGCTACTTTCATCCCTCTCTAGATACACGCCAGCTAATGCAAAAAAAATAGCTAATAGTACAAATAGGATTACCGGTAAGGCATATACGCGGTGGCTGATTCTTTTGTGCATGACGACTTCTCCCAGTCAATGAGAGGCAAGACTAAAGTATAAATATGAATAAATTATGAATTTTCGTCGCCATCGATCGGTGCTAGGGTATAAACACAAAAACGTCTAACTACCTATACACAATGACAGAAAACACACCTTCAGTAGAATTTGCTGACGTCGAGGCGGCTGCCGCCCGCATTCAGGCGCATGTTAAGCACACTCCCCTTCTTGAGTCTCACTTACTCAATAGTTGGATGGGGCATCGTATTTTGTTTAAAGCAGAATGCTTACAGACCGTAGGCGCATTTAAGCTTCGCGGAGCCATTAATGTTCTGGCAAAATTAAAAGAGCAAGGCCAACTCCCCCAAGTGGTAGTGGCGAACAGTTCTGGTAATCACGCTCAAGCGGTGGCCTATGCCGCTACCCTATTTGGCATTAAAGCCACTATTTTCGCCAGTGAAACCATTTCCCCCGTGAAAGCGGCAGCTACCCAAAGTTATGGGGCAGAGCTGAAGCTTTACCCCACACGATTAGAAGCCGACGCTGCCGTGGCCCACGCAGCAGAAGATCCCGACACCTTGTGGATCCCTCCTTTTAATCACCCCGATATTATTGCAGGGCAAGGCACCGCAGCCCTTGAAGCGCTCAACGAAATAGATCACCTTGATGCGGTATTTGCCCCCTGTGGTGGCGGAGGCTTGCTATCTGGCACTTTAATTGCCACCCAAGCTCTGCACCCCAACGCGGGGGTTTATGGCGCCGAACCTGCCGCGGCAAACGATGCATCTATGTCTTTACAGCGAGGGGAAATTGTGGCGTTAGAACATCCTCCGCAAACCCTAGCTGATGGTGCTGCCACACCGAGCGTAGGCGATATTACTTTCGGTTTTCTACAGCAATTAACTGACTTTTATGAAGTAGATGAGTTACAAATTGCTTATTGGACACAATGGCTGCAACACTTGTTAAAACTCCATGTGGAACCCACCTGCGCGATGTCTATGGCCGCAGTGGCCTCTTGGGCTGCTAATACAGAGCCGGGTAAAACTGCATTGGTGATGTTGTCGGGTGGAAACATCAGTCAAGCCACCATGAGTAAAATTTGGGAACGTGACTTTTTACTTCAGCCACCTATATTAACCCTGGACGATAACGAAGAAGAAGAATGATGAAAACGACATTTTTTACCCCCTTAGTTGCGCGCTTAACCATTGCGGCGTCGCTATTTTGCTTAGCCGACGGCCACGCTGCCACCCTGGTCAATAACGTTAAGGGCTACACCCTTGATGAAGCTGGCAAGCGCATAAGCTTTACCAATATGGTTATAGAAGAAGGCAAGGTGCTGGCGCTGGATGTTCAGCCCGATAATCATCATATCGACGAGGTTATTGACGGTGAAGGGAAAGTGATGTTGCCAGGCCTCATTGATGCCCATGGCCATTTGCTAGGGTTAGGCGCAAACCTTTTGGAAGTGAATTTGCGCGACAGCAAAAGTGCAAAGCATGCAGCCAGCATGGTGGCAGATTATGCCTTTGCCAATACCACACAGGATTGGATAACTGGGCGAGGTTGGAATCAGGAATTATGGTCGGATAGAGCCTTTCCTCGCGCCCAAGACTTAGACAACGTCGTGTCAGATCGCCCCGTATTTCTTACGCGAGTTGATGGCCACGCTGCATGGGTAAACAGCAAAGCAATGGCACTTGCTGGCATTACCAAAGACACGCCGTCCCCTGTGGGTGGTGAAATTCTTAAAGACTCAGACGGCAATCCCACTGGTGTGTTTATTGATAATGCAGCAGCATTGATTGAAGCTTATTTACCGTCAGCGAGCAGTGAAATATACGAACAGCAACTTCATGCTGCAGGTGAGCACTTACTTGCAAATGGAGTTACCGCAATGCACGATGCTGGCGTAAACAGAGAAGTTTATGACTTCTATTTAAAAGAGGCGGTTGAGGGAGATTTACCGGTACGCATATACGCCATGATCAGTGCGACGGACCCTGATCTTAAAACGCTACTGGCAAACGGGCCAATACGAGACAAAGAGGACTTTCTGTCTATTCGCTCAGTGAAGGCCTATGGCGATGGCGCGCTAGGCAGTCGCGGAGCAGCATTGCTTTCGCCCTATTCTGATGCGCCTCATCAGCATGGCCTGTTGCTCACCCAACCACAAGACATGGCCCCCTTATTTACCACAGTGATTGGTGCTGGTTTTCAGTTGAATTACCACGCCATTGGCGATAAGGCCAATCATGTTGCATTAAACGAATATGAGGCAACATTTGAGAAAATTGGCGGCAATGCGTTACGCCACCGTATAGAACATGCGCAAGTTATCGCCCCTGAAGATCTTGCTCGTTTTGCCGAGTTAGACGTGTTGCCATCGATGCAACCTACCCACGCCACCAGTGATAAAAATATGGCGGAAGATCGCATTGGTAAAGACAGGATGAAAGGCGCGTATGCGTGGCAAACTTTACTTGAATCAGGCATTCCTTTGCCATTAGGCTCAGATTTTCCTGTCGAACTGGCAAACCCATTTTATGGCTTGCATGCCGCAGTTACTCGACAAGATCGCAACAACCAGCCAGTAAAAGGTTGGTATGCCCATGAAGCGCTCACTTTAGACCAAGCATTTAGGGGTTTTACGTTAGATGCCGCCTACGCGGGACATATGGAAGATACGCTTGGCACACTTACGCCGGGCAAATGGGCTGACTTTATACTGGTTGATCAGGACATCTTTAACATTGATGAAAAAGACATTTGGAAAACCCAAGTGCAGGCGACTTACATAGCTGGCAAAAACGTCTATTCGAAATAGCCGTTGTTGGGAGGAAACGCTTTGGAAATTGTAGTTATACCGGTTACGCCATTTGCTCAAAACTGCTCGCTTATTTGGGACGCAGGTAGTAAACGGGGGGCATTTGTTGACCCCGGCGGAGATATACAGAAACTCATCTCTGCGGCGTCGGATCATCAGGTCACTATTGAAAAAATCATTCTTACCCACGGTCACTTAGACCATGTAGGTGGCACCGTCGAACTGGCTAAACATTACGATGTGCCGATAATAGGGCCACATCTGGGGGACAAGTTTTGGCTAGATGCCCTTATGCAGCAAAGCCAAATGTTTGGCTTTCCCCCTGCCACGCCCTTTGTGCCTAACCAATGGTTGAATGACAAAGATACCATTTCAGTTGGCGAGCTAACGCTTGAGGTGCTGCACTGTCCGGGACATACCCCTGGCCATGTGGTTCTGGTGGAGCGAACGAGTAACAAGGTTATAGTGGGTGATGTGATTTTTGCAGGCTCGATTGGGCGCACTGATTTCCCTCAGGGAAATCATCAACAGCTAATCGATTCAATAAACGCGAATATTTTAACGCTGCCTGACGATATGGTGATTTATCCTGGTCATGGCCCTACTACCACGGTAGAAAAAGAAAAAGCCAGCAATCCTTATGTTGCGGGGCAATGGGGTTAAGTGCTAATAGAAGTGCCAATAGAATAGCTTTCCTGCCCATTAAAAAAGGCGAGTGTTCTACTCGCCTCTTTCTATTCCCATTACCTATTGGTAGGCACCGCTGGCGTAATGAAGTTCATAGCTGTGACTATAAATTTCTAGAATGTTGCCAAACGGGTCTTCCATGTAAATCATGCGGTAAGGCTTCTCGCCAGGGTAGTAATAACGCGGTGCTTTCATGCGTTTCTTACCACCCGCTTCTACAATCTTTTCTGCCAAGCCTTCAACATCTGGGTCTTGAACACAGAAATGGAACACGCCAGTTTTCCAGTATTCGAAGTTATTTTCAGGGTTTTCCTGATTTTTAAACTCGAAGATTTCTACACCTACACGGTCGCCCGTTGAAAGGTGAGCAATACGGAACTTATCCCAACCTGCACCAAATACGTCGGTGCACATCTCGCCAATGGCGGAATCATCTTCAACAATCTCAGTGGGCTTCATAATTAAGTACCAGCCTAGTACTTCAGTGTAAAATTTAACTGCGGCATCAAGGTCTGGAACCGAAATACCAATGTGCGAAAACGTACGTGGATAAGGGGTGTTAACTGCTTCAGTCATCTTTATCTCCTCGATGTAAAGTATGCACGTATAGTAACTAGACAAAGCAAATGCTAGAAATTATGATTAATTCTCAAATCCATAATTTAAATTTATACCATGCTAAATCCACAGTGGCTTGATACGTTCAAAGTGCTAGTAGAAACGGGGAATTTTACCCGTACCGCAGAACAACGATTTATGACGCAGCCCGGTGTGAGCCAACACATAAAAAAATTGGAAGAAGCCTGTGGCTGCGAGTTAGTCATTCGCCTAGGTAAAGGTATAGAGCTAACTGAACAAGGGCAACGGGTTTACGACTATGCGCAAAGCTTGAGTAAGCATGAACAGGCACTCATAGAAAGCTTAAAGTTTGATGCGCCCTACGAAGGACAGTGTGTAATTGGTTGCTCGGGTGCGTTGGCTCAGCGTTTGTACCCTGTACTTATTGAGCTACAGGTTGCCCATCCGAGTTTGAGTATACATCTAGAAGTTGCGCCAAACCGAACCATACTCAATAGCATCCACGCATCTACTCTAGAATTAGGCATCGTCACGCAACAACCGGATGAAGAATTGTTTTCGTCTGAAAAGATCGGTAGCGAATCGTTGGGGCTTGTATTGCCCAAAGGTGCTCTTGGTAATTTAAGTACGAATAGTTCTGATAATAGTGCTGATAATAATACTGCAAGTAGCGAAGAGAAAGACATTGCCGATATCTTGCTATCGCTTGGGTTGATTAACCACCCCGACGCCATGCACTATCTAAAACTTTACTTTAGCCACTCGGGCGAGCAAGCCCTAATGCAATTAGATCCTAATCGGTTGCTAAAGCGTGGTTACATTAATCAACTGTCTCAAATTTTATTGCCCGTAAGCAAAGGGCTGGGCTTTACCGTACTGCCCATTAAAGTACTTGATAGCTTTGCCAACGCCACTGAAAGTTTAACAATATACCCCGCCACAAACGATGTTGCCGAACCTCTTTACTTTGTGAAAACACCCCACCGTTCGTTGCCACTACGCTATCAAAAAATTCAGTCGTTGATTGTAGAGACCCTTAACGTATAGTCGCTCTACGTTTGAACAATCGAAGCAACGTTGCATTGACTAAAATTGATAGCTCAATTGCACGTAACCGAAGCGGGTGGTGGAGGTAGGCAGACCCTCTTGCGCTCGTAACGACTCAAGGTAATTGCCCGCGAACAATAGCGAGAAACCTGCATCGAACATCCATGTTTTATCGTCTGTCCAAAAACGGATACGGGAATCCACTGTGTGGCCAATATCATCACCGCTTTGGCCAGACGAATCTTGGTATTTACCGATAACAAAGCTATCTGTGTTTGACGACAAGGTAGCGGCAGAATAATGAACCCTTCCATCCCAGTTTGCATTTGGGCGAAACTCAACGCGAAACCCTGTCGCCGTTAGGTTTGCAGGTGTTAACGGCCCATGAATAGAAGTATTGTTTAAGTCGGTGCGCCTGCCGCCAAATAACCGTTCAAACTGACCATAGCGGTTATCATTAGGGTTATCATCGCCACTGGTGTAATAGTGCTGAAAGGCTAAGTTAGGGTTTAGCCAGTGATTAAAGGTGTAACCCACACGAAACAATAACATGTTCGCGCTCACGGCCAAATCTTCGTTGTCTATCACGTCACTGCTGCTATGCCGGCTACCTTGTCGATGGGCAGCTTCGATATCGAGGTTCCATTGCTGAGGTTTGTGTTTACGAAAAATCCGAAAACCCGAGGTGAGATAGTGACGATTCGGGGTTGGGGTATGGTGCCGGTCTTGTTCATCGAAGCCGTATACAAATGCTTCCGTCCATAAATTTGAAACGAGTGAAGGTAGTGTATCTGCGTGACGATAATGAATACCCCATATGCGTCGCCCCCATTGCTCTTTATCTGCTTGCCAATGATTAGATAGTACCTCATCTTTGTCATCGACCAATCGTTCAATCGGCACCACATAAAAGGCATGAAGTTCATTACTACTGTCGGTGGTCGTCTGGGAATAAATACCTGTGTAGCTTTTAATGACATTGGCGTAGCTTACCCGCTCTATTTGCCGCTTCGATCCAATAGACACCGTTTGCCTTCCTACAGTGAGCGTATGCCGGGAGTGGGTTTGAGGTTGCACATAGCTAAGCAGACTAGGCAGCCCCGAAAAAGCAACATAAGCCTGCAGTACATCAGCGGTATTCACGAAGCTGCTAGACAAGGGGGTACTGTCATCTCCCCAATAACTGCGACTGTCTTGAATTTCTACGCCTATCGTGATGTTTTCATAACGGTACTTCCCATGGAGTAGAGTGCGAAAAAGTAGCACCTCGTCGCTCCCTTCCTCGCCGGCCCTAAATTGGCCGTCTAGGTTTTCGTATCTGCCTCTAATTTCACCTTCAACAGTAAACCCTTGGGCATGGCTGGTAAGTGGAGCGATCGCGCATAATGAGCTAATACCGAAAAGCACAACAAAAAATGCGCCGTACTTAAACCCTAACCACTTTTTCATACCCGTCCATTTATAATTGAAACATCATAGAACTGCGGAGCATTAACGTATGCCCCGGCAAGTCACATATGAAATTTGTAATATATGGATATTCAGATATGTAAGGATAGAAGTCAATTACAGTACGGTGACAATTACGTGACAGTTATGACTTTCGACTGATACTTCACATTCTTTGAATAAAGTGTTGATCGGAGTCTTCGCAACCATAGTCATTACATGCCGATGCGGTGTAGTAGTAAGTGGTACCCACCGCCACATCGGTATCTTCATAGCTGCGATCGTCACCACTGTACACCTGTGAACCTTTGGTGCCACTGGCAGTAGAACGGTACAGTGCGTAATAACTCACTTCGCCCGTTGCCTCGCGCCAGCTTGCTGTAATACTTGTGTCAGTGGTGCCTAAGTTTACCCCGCCATCGAGCACAGGCGCTTGGCCCTTAATTTCAATATAGTGTTGGTCAGAGTCGGCACAACCGTAGTCATTACATGCCGATGCGGTGTAGTAGTAAGTGGTACCCACCGCCACATCGGTATCTTCATAGCTGCGCGATGCTCCACTGTATACTTGTGAACCTTTGGTGCCACTGGCAGTAGAACGGTACAGTGCGTAATAGCTCACTTCGCCCGTGGCCTCGCGCCAGCTTGCTGTAATACTTGTGTCAGTGGTGCCTAAGTTTACCCCGCCATCGAGCACAGGCGCTTGGCCCTTAATTTCAATATAGTGTTGGTCTGAGTTGTCGCAACCGTAGTCATTACATGCCGATGCGGTGTAGTAGTAAGTGGTACCCACCGCCACATCGGTATCTTCATAGCTGCGCGATGCTCCACTGTATACTTGTGAACCTTTGGTGCCACTGGCAGTAGAAC